>Ga0118677_10003319_pt1 | contig 30683 bp, 30 predicted proteins | sample AliMusrvi5mmetaG_FD_86154 | JGI IMG/M metagenome (GOLD analysis project Ga0118677, IMG submission 86154) | reverse complement strand
GCCAGGAACTGGGGGCCCAGGCCCAAGCCCTCCGTGACCTGGTGGGCACGTTCCGGACCAAGAGCCAAGGTCACGAGACCGAGTCCGATGCCGACGCCAGGTACCTGGCCGTCTGATGGCAGCGATGGCGATGGGCGGCTCCGGCATGCCGGAGCCGCCCTCGCCTCCCCTTGACATTCCTTCACACAATTTGCACGTATAAGGAGACCTTTCATGTCCACCGCAACGCTCGAAGCGCCCGTCGGACTCGTAGAAAACACCGTACCCGCGACACGTACTGCCCCGACCGGCTCGATGCAACTCGTGAGCTTTAAGCTCAGTAACGAAACCTACGGGATCGAAATCACCAAGATTCGCGAAATCATCCTCGTGGGCCAGATCACGCGGGTCCCCGAGACCCCGCACTACATCAAAGGGCTGATCAATCTTCGCAGCTCGGTCATTCCCGTGATCGACTTGCGCGCCCGCTTCGGACTGGCCGAGAACGAATTGACCCAGGATAGCCGCATCATGGTGCTCAACGTCGGCCGCCGGACGATCGGCATCGTGGTCGATTCGGTGAACGAGGTCTTGCGGGTCTCGCAGGACCAGATCTCGCCCGCTCCGCCGACCGTGGCCAGCTTGGGCAACCAGTACATGACCGGCCTGGTCCGGCTGGAGGACCAATTGTTGATCCTGCTGGACGTCGATCGGCTCTTCGGCGAGGAAGCGACCGCGGCGTTGGACGCGGCCTTGGTGGGCGGTTAGTTGTTGTTACAGAACGGGTCAACGGCAGGCGTAGGGTGGGCCGAGTGAAACGAGTCCCACCATCACCAGATTTGCCCATGGTGGGACTCGTTTCACTCGGCCCACCTTACTTCCTAAGGAACAGAACATGTCCCCAGAAAAGACAACACAAGACGAAGGTTTCGAGCAGAAGTTGCACAGGCTTCGCCTGCGGATCGATCAGTTGCCGCCGGAACAACGGCCGCATCTGTACGAATTGGCTGACACCATCGCCCGGCAGAACCGGCATTTGGAGGACAGGAAACTGTCGAACTATGATTCTCAGTGATGTAATCTCCCCCATTGCACCGATCACACCGGTCTCCGTGCAAGCGGAAGTGAGCGACGGCCAGATGACACTGTACGCCGATTTGATCTATCGGCGGACAGGCATCCGCGTCGTTCCCCAGAAGAAAACGCTGCTCTCGAACCGCGTGCGGAGGCGCTTGCGCGAGACGGGCATCCGGGGATTCGACGAGTACTACGAACATCTCACGCGCCTCCGCGCGGATGATCGGGAATGGGACCAGTTCCTGCAAGAAATTACTACGCATGAGACCTTCCTCTTCCGCGACGAATCGCAATGGAACTGGTTCCGCAAAAATTACCTGCTAAGCTGCGCTTCCGGCAAACCGCCGGGCGGAGTCAAGGAAACCCTGCGGGTCTGGTCGGCCGCGTGCAGCACCGGCGACGAGCCTTACACCATTGCCTGCTCGATTGCCGCTTCGCTTTCCAGTGGGAAGCCCTGGAAGATTCGCGTGCTGGGGACCGATATCGGTCTAGGCGCGATGCAACAGTGCCAGCAGGCGACCTTCTCCGAACGCTCGATGCGACTCGTGCCCGAGGATTTCAAGAGTCGCTTTTTCAGCAAGCTTCCCGGCGCGCCGCTGTGGAAGGCCAAGCCGATGCTCACCGAGATGGTCAGCTTTCGCCAGCACAACCTGCTGAACCGACTGAACGAACCGCCGTTCGACATCGTATTCCTCAAAAACGTGCTGATCTACTTCGATGCGGCTTCCAAGAAACGGGTCATGGAGCATGTTCGCGCCGCGGTCCGTCCCGGCGGGATGCTGGTGACGGGTGCAGCCGAAGGAGTTGCGGAATATCTCCGAGAATTCAAGTGCTTGCAATCCTGGCTGCACCAGCGGCCAGGTTGATTATGGGTTTTTCGACCTCGGGCATCCGGCGCCTCATGCAGTACATGACCCGCTGTCCCTTCAACCTCTCGCGACTGGTCGAGGTGGCCCCAACCGGACAGCTTGTCTACAACGCCGAGAGGGACGCCTGCCGGGCCTTCCCCGGCCTTCAGCCTGGGCTGATGAAACGCCTAACCTCTTGCCGGTACTTTTGGTGCGCCCATGTTGCCGTTGCGGCACTTAGTCGTCGCGTAGCGACGATGCGACGGTAGCCGTGGGTTTCACCCGGAAAGCGTCCCCCAAATTCATATCACTTTCCCGCTTCCTCCAGTGCCGCGTCAAAACGCGCGCGGATCTGTCGCGTCGTCATTTCGTAATCGCTCATCAGGGCGTCGCTGCTGGAATAACGCAGCAGATGGGCCAGTTTGTTCAGCTCCATCGGATCGTGCGGAAGCTGATCACGGGCGGTCGAGTTCATCAGCCGCAGCCGGCTTTCAATCGTCCGCAACAAGCGGTAACTGGAATCAAAGAAAGCCTGCTCGTCGGCGCTCATCAGGCCGGCATCGTTGAGTGCTCGCATAGCGGCCAGGGTATTGGCCGTCCGCAGGCTGGGATTCTTGCGGGCATGTTGAAGTTGGAGCATCTGCACGAGGAATTCGATATCGACAATGCCGCCGGGACCGCGTTTCAAATCGCCGGCACCGACGGTAGCTTCCAGGCGGTGCCGCATTTCCCGAATTTCCTTGGCGTCTTTGCGCCGCCAACGATGCCCGTAGGCGGCCCGCTGCACGGCAGCCGCAGCTACGCGGCGGGTCCGCGTCGAACCGTAAACCGGCCGGGCCTTGCACAATGCCTGCCGCTCCCAAAGCTGGCCCGAGCCTTCGGCATGGTAGCGGCCGAATTCACCCATCGGCATGGCCAGCGAGCCGCTCTTGCCGGTCGGTCGCAGCCGAGCATCCACCTCGTAAAGACGGCCCTGGGCACCCAAGTAACTGGCCGTTCGGATGATCCGCTGTCCCAGCACGCTGAAGAAGTGCTGGTTCGAGGTGCTGTGGGCCCACTGGCCAAAATCCGAAGCGGTCTGGCCGTCGGCCTCGTAGAGGAACACGATGTCCAGATCGCTATGGTAGTTCATCTCGCGGCCGCCGAACTTACCGAGGGCGAGGATCGCCATGTCGCACGGTTCGCCCGCTCGTAAGCCCTCTCCAATCCGCGGGCGGCCGAAGGTGGCAATCAGCTTCTGATACTCGGCCGCGGCAATCTGGGCGAGGCAGACCTCGGCAATGTCGGAAAGCACGCCCGTCGTGGCCTCGATCTGTTCCTTGCCCAGTAGGTCGCGAACGCCCACGCGAAGCTGCTGATCATTCTTGAAGCTATGCAAGATCGGTTCGATGTCCTCGGCTGCCCAACACAACTCCTTGAGCGTCTCCTGCAAACTCTCGCGCGTTGGCAGTCGATCGAGCACGAGGCTGTCCATCAGACCATCGATCATGCCGGGATTGCTGATGAGAATACCCGACAGGTGTGGGCTATACGCGCACAGCTCGACATACAGCCGCAGGCTGGGCGGATTGAAGCTGAAGAGTTCCCACAACATGCCTTTGCCGCCCAGCGAGTCGCTCACGAGGTCAAGATTCACGAGGGCCGCGTCGGGATCGGCGGTGGCCCCCACCTCTTTAAGCAACTCGGAAGCGATCGCCGCAAGGAAATGCCGGCAGCGACGCATGGAAAGGAAGCGGATCTTCTCTTCCGAAAGGGCCATCAGGTTCCGATAGGCCTGTTTCACGTCCTGGAAGTGATACTTGCCGAGCACCGCTTCAATCAACTCCGGTTGCGGGTCGGGGTCGAGAACCAGATCGGCCTCGGCCGCAGTCTGCTCGTCGTCGCTGAAGGCGTCGTGCAGGAGGTGGTCGAGAACCTTGCGGTTGAACGAAGTTTTTTCGCGGTAGTCGGAGAGAAAACTTTCCAAGGCTGGCCGTAGCGGACGATCTTCGTACCCCATCCGCAAGGCGAGCTTTCGCAGCTCGGCCTCGTCGGCCGGCATTAAATGCGTTTGCAGGTCAAAAAGAATCTGCAAGCGGTGCTCGATCTTGCGGAGAAAGTTGTAGTTCTCACCTAGCAACACCCGCTCCTGGTTGGTCAGGCAGCCGCATTGTTCCAGCCGGGTCATGGCCTCCAGCGTGTTGCCGGTCCGCACCTGGGGCAAGTCGCCGCCGTTGAGGAGTTGCAGAAACTGGATCACGAACTCGATGTCGCGAATGCCGCCGTGGCCGACCTTCACGTCGCGGACCTGGTCGTCACCGTGGACTTTCTGCTCGATCCGCCGCTTCAGGGCCTTAATACCGCCAATGTCGGCCCGGCTCAGGTAGCGGCGGTAAATCCAGGGCGATAACTGCGCGAGGAACTGGTTGCCCAAGTCCAGGTCGCCGGCAGCGGGTCGGGCTTTGATGTAAGCCTGCCGCTCCCAGGTGCGGCCGCGGACGTCGTAATACGTGAGCATCGCCGGCAGGCTCATGACCATCGGCCCACGCTGCCCATCGGGCCGCAGCCGCAAATCGACGCGGTAAGCCATGCCCAATTCGGTGTTCTCGGTAAGAAGCCGGACAAGCTCGCGGGCCAGATGCTCGAAGAACTCATGGTTGCTCACCGGCCTCGAACCATCGGTCCTGCCTTCGCCATCGTAGAGAAAGATCAGATCAATATCGCTGGAATAGTTCAACTCGCAGCCGCCGAGCTTGCCCATGCCGAGGATCGCGAATCGCGCCATCTGGCCATCCGGACCGAGGGGGTCGCCGCGCTGCGCGCGGAGTTTTCGCCAGGCCGCGCGCAAGGCTCCTTCGAGAATGGCGTCGGCCAGGTAAGAGATTTGCGCGGTGACCGTCTGCAAACTCTGCTCGCGGATGATGTCTCCGTAGGTGATCCGCAAGGTTTCACGGCGTTTGAAACGCCGCAGGGAACGAAGCACCGTCTGCTCATGTTCCAGGGCCGAGATTTCCGCCACCAAATCCTCGACGAGCATCTGCCGGGCCACCGGCGATCCTTCGGTCAGCCGCAAGAGGTCCAATCCCTCCGGGTCGGTGATCAGCAGGTCCGAGAAGTGCTGGCTCGTGGAAAAAATCTGGATCAGTGTCGGCAGCACGGCGGTGTCACGTTCAAAGAGCGTACCGATGCCGAGAGGATTGCGGGCCTGCGCCACGAAGCGGTCCAGGTTATTGAGCGCCATATCAGGATCGGGACAGCGGGCCAGGATCAGGCTGAGTTGATCGCAGATCCCGGCCAAGAGATCGAGCGTCACGCCCGCCGACGCCATGCTCACCAGGGCTGCATGGGCGCGACGGAGATCGACCACCCCCAGGCCCTTCAAGAATTCCTGCGCGGCGGCGGCATCATCGAGGCAGTGGCGAAGGGTGGCGATATCCATGCGGGCATGCGGCGGGGAAATTGGCATCGAGAATTAAATCCTTCCAAACAACGTGAACGCATCCGCTTTCTCGATCCGCACCGGCAGGATCTGCCCGACAAGCGATCGCGGACCGTCGAAGACCACGATGTGATCCCGCACGCTACGGCCAATAAGCTGCACGATCTCATCGCTGGCATTCGCGCGTTTCCGCGCGGACTTGCTGGGGCCTTCCACCAGCACCTCGATGTCCTGGCCAGCAAGCGGAAGCGTGTCCTCCAGGCTGATCGCGTTTTGCACGGTCAGAAGCTCATTGTTCCGCCGCCGTTTGACCTCGTCCGGCACGTCGTCGGGCATGGCGCCGGCCGCCTTCGTTCCGGGACGTTCGCTGTACTTGAAGATGAAGCTGTTCTTGAACCTGGCCCAGCGCACGAGTTCGACCGACTGCTGGAAATCTTCTTCCGTCTCGCCGCAGAAGCCAACGATGAAGTCGCTGGTGATTGCCGCACCGGGAACGATTGTCCGGATGCGCTCGATCATCTCGCGATAGCGCTCGACCGTGTAGCCCCGCTTCATACGTTTCAGTTGCTCGTTGGAACCGCTCTGCGCCGGCACGTGCAGATAGGGCGAGACCTTCGGCAGGTCGCGGACCGCTTGCAACAGATCGTCGGTCATGTGCCGCGGGTAGTTCGTGACAAACTTGATCCGCCGCAGGCCGTCGATCTCGTGCAGGCGGACCAGCAGGTCGGAGAGACGCAGAGTCTGGCCTTCACTGGGATCCTGATAGCTATTCACGGTCTGGCCGAGGAGCGTGACTTCCAGACAGCCATCGGCAGCCAAGCGGCGGACTTCACTCACGATTTCCGCGGCAGGGCGGCTCTGCTCCGGCCCACGCACCTTGGGCACGATACAGTAGGTGCAGAATTTATCGCAGCCGAACATGATCCGCACCATTGCCTGAAAAGGCGATGGTCGCAGCTCGGGCGGACGGGGCGGATCGAATTTAGCAAAACTCTCCTCGACGAGCGAACGTCGCTCCTCCATGCGGTCGAGGCTCACTTCCAATCTCGGCTCGCGGTGCTGCTGCGCGGCTACTTCTTCCAGGATCTCCGGCAAACGGCTCAACTGCCCCGGCCCAACGACCAGATCGACGTGTCCGGCACGGCGAAAGATCAAGTCCTGGTCCTTCTGCGCCATGCACCCCAAAACGCCGATGATGGTCTCTGGTTTGCGATCTTTCAGGGGACGCAGGCGGCCCAGAGCGCTATAGATTTTGTCTTCGGCATGTTGCCGCACGCTACACGTGTTGTAGAGGATCGTGTCGGCGTTGCGCGGACTATCGACCAGTTCGTAACCCGCCTGGACGAGGCCGGATGCGATCAGTTCGCTGTCCAGCACATTCATCTGGCAGCCAACAGTTTCGATGTAGACGCGTTTGGTCATTCAAGTACGTCAGGCCGACCATCTGCACATGGTAAACGAGCCTTCCCTTGTCCGGTTCAATGTCAGGCTGGAAAGCCTGACGTACATTTTACGCCGCTTTGCCGCGCGATGCCTTGGCCTGTTTAGCGGCAGCATTCTTGCGGCGGGTTTTTTCTTTTTCCACCTCACCCCGAAATTCTGCCATCACCTCGTTGCGCTTGTGGGCCATAAGCCGCATGAGGGCAACCACGGCGATATACCCGGCCACTACCCAGAGGGCAATGCTCCAACTATCCATGTTTTCCCGGCTCCTTTCACGAAAGACCGCTGGGCCAAAACCGCAAGAGACAAACATCCCATTTTAACACAATCCACCCGTCGCTGGCGAGGCCAGTTCGGGGCAAACGGATTTGGAGGGGTGTGGAACGGGGGATAAGGCGGGATTACGAACGCTTACTCCTGCCCGAACCGCTCTCCCGGCTGGATCTTGTGCCCACGCAATAGCTCGGAAATCCCCATGAAACGCTTGCCGGCAAGCTGAACGGTTCGCGGCGCAACGGCGCCTTGCCCGGCCGCGATCACGAGTCGCTCGCCCGACGCTTCAAGAACCGTACCGGGCGGATAGGGCGAGTTGGACAAATCGACGACATCGACCGGCCCGAGAATCATGCGGATTGGCGTGCCCTGCGTGCGATGCCAAAAGGTGTAGGTCCTCGGCCAAGGCTCCAGTCCGCGAATCTGATTCTTGATGCTCGAGGCGGGCCGAGCCCAGTCGATGGCCCCGTCGGTTTTCTTGAGCCGCGGCGCCTTCGACGCCAGGGCTGGATTCTGCGGCAATGCTTCCAGGCGACCCCCGACCAGGGCATCGATCGCCCTCCGTACAAGCCAGCCGCCTGATTCGGCGAGCGTAGTTTCCAACTCGAAGGCAGTTTCTTCCGGACCGATCAACGTAACCGCCTGGGCGATGCAGGGGCCAGCATCCACCTTGGGTGTCATGTGGATTACGGTAACGCCCGTCTCCGGATCGCCGTTGAGCAAGGCCCAATTGATCGGCGCCGCGCCGCGATACTTCGGCAATAGCGAACCATGTAGATTGATTCCGCCCAGACGAGCCGTGGAAAGCGTCTCGGGTGAGAGGATTTGGCCATAGTCGCAAACCACTAGCAGATCGGCCCCGATGCCGGTCAAGTATTGCTGGGCCTCCAGGGTATTGATGCTCTCGGGGTCGTAAATCGGCGTGGCATGTTCATGGGCGATGTCCCGCATCGCGCTGGCCGGCTCGACTTCCTTCCCCCGATGACTGCGTAGCGGCCGCGTGACCAGCAATGCCACGTCGTGCCGTGCTTCGTACAACTGCTGGAACATCGGCACGGCGAATGGCCCCGTGCCCATCGTGATTAGACGCATGGGGAAGAAAGGACTGGGGATTAAGGATTAGGGATTAGGGTAGAGACGGGAGACTGGCTGGCTCTTCCCCTATTTTGAAATTTGAGATTTGCAATTTTCAATTTGCAATCCAGTTTACGTTCGCAACCGCTCCAACTCGGCCAGTCGGGCCGAAATTTGCCGGTCATCAGGCGTTACTCCTCGCTGCCGATCGCCAGAGAGTTCGGCTTGCAACGCGAGCAGGTCATCCCTGATGTTCAACAAGTGGCTGGGACTGAGGCGATCGACGAAGAGTTTGCCGTCGAGATGATCATTTTCGTGCTGAAACGCGCGGGCGAACAGGCCATCGACCTCGTATTGTTTTTCTTCGCCAGCGAGGTTATAGGCCACGGCAACGATCCGTTCGGAGCGTCGCACGGGAGCGTAGATTTCGGGAAAGCTGAGGCAGCCTTCGTCGGCTTCAACATTGCCGCTAAACTTGAGAATCGTGGGGTTGATTAGGACATGCTCATGATCCTTGGCAGCCGCATCGCCAGTGATGTTAAGGATGAAAACGCGGTACGGCAGATCGACTTGATTGGCGGCCAGCCCGATGCCAGAATACTCGTACATTAGTTCAAACATCTCGGCGATGGCTTTGCGCAATTCGACATCGACCCGCTTGAGCGGCCGAGACTTATGATACAACGTGGGATGAGGATACTTGACAATCCGCAATATTCTGCCTCCAGGAAGAAACTAACAGCTTTATTATAGGCAAGCCCCCGTGGCTTGCGTAGGCCCGTTGTTGTGGCCGGTCTCTGACCGAGCTAGAATGATGTCGGTGCGAGAGCCGGTTGTCGAACCCGGTCTTGTTGCGCAAGTCCTTAAATCATTTATACTTGGGAGTGTGCCCATGTTGCTCAGCCGGTCCTTTCAAATGCTCTTGTTCCTGGTAATGACCGTGTCGTTGGTCGGTTTAGCGGCCCAGGCAGCCGAGCCGGAAAATGGGCGATTCGCTGGCAAAACATTGCTGGGATCACCCGGCGAGAAAGCCCGTGTTTCGCTGTTTGGGGTAAAGGCCGAGGGGTCGAAGTTCGTCTATGTTCTAGACCGGTCGGGCAGCACCGACGGTAAATTACTGGCCGCCGCCAAGACAGAAATTCTGGCCAGTATCGAAAACATCGACGATGTACACCAGTTCCAACTTGTGGTCTACAACGAGCGTCCCAAAGCCTTCAATCCGGCAGGGCCTGACGGTCAGTTGGCTTTCGGCACCGATGCCAATCGGGCGGAAGTCAAGAAGTTCCTCGGCACGATCGCGGCCGACGGCGGCACCGATCATGCGGCCGCCTTATCGCTGGCCATCCGGATGCGGCCCGACGTGATCTTCCTCATGACCGATGGCGATAAACCGCTACTCGGCGATCAACAGTTGGCCCGCATCGATCGCATCGGACCGGGAATTATTTTCCACACAGTTCAGTTCGGCGATGGGCCGCAACGTGTCGGCCGGGGCTGGATGGGAAAACTTGCCCAGCAGAGCGGTGGCGAGTACCTATATGTCGATACGACGAAACTGGGAGTGGAATCAAAGTAGGGTTCCGCCTTGAAATTCGCGGGCGAGACGCCTAAGTGCTCGTCCAAAAACAACTTGTGGCGCGGGTGTCTCGCCTGCGCATGCAGCCGTGACGGCCGCACGATAAAAACGCGGAGTTAATGTTGGACTGGCGCTACGCTACGCGTTTACCCTTCGCCATCCCACTCGCCGCCGGGCAGGGCGGGCATGACGAAGATTTTGCCGTCGCCCATGCGGCCCGTGCGGGCAACTTCGACGATCACGCGCACCACCTCTTCGACGCGGAGATCCTCGACCCAAAGGGTGATTTCCACCTTGGGCAAGAAAGCCTGAGAGTATTCGCTGCCGCGGTATTCGTCCAGATAGCTCTTCTGGCGGCCGTAGCCCTTGACCTCGCAGACACTACATGCCTCCAGCGGCGCATGCTTGAGGGCATCGAGAACTTTCTCGACCAGATAGGGCTTGATGATGGCGATGACCTGTTTCACGGTGTAGACTCCAAGTTCGCAGTATAATGTAAACCGCCCGGTGAGGAAAGCCTTTTGGTTCATTCTGGGATTTACGGCCCTGCGACGGGGGACTAAAATCAGGGGAGGAGAATAAAACTTACCAAAGGGAGGGTGTGCCATGACTTGCCGATTTACCGGTTTGATGATCGTTGCCGTAGCAATGGCGCTGTTGCCTGCCACGGCCAGGGCCCAGAATGTGCCCGGCACGATCACCGCTACGGGAACGGAACGCGCGCGGGTGCAGCCGAAAGCGATCCGCTTCGTACATGAAATCCAGGTTAGCGGCAAAACGGCGGAGCAGGCTGTCCAGCGACTTCAGGCCCAACGGGAAACCGCGATGGCAAAGCTGAAGGAATTGGGTGCGGAAGAGGACTCGATCCACGGTACGCCCGCTTCGGTCGCCAGGAATTCAAGCGTCCAGCCCGGCTACTATTCACCCTATTCACCGTCGGGGTGTCCCTGTCCACCATCGGGCTATAGTCCTCCCAGTACTTCCACGATGACGCCCTTCGGACCCGCCTCGGCCCCTATCCCGCCCACGTATGTTCCAGTAGGTACGCATCCTCCGCCGGCGCCAACGATTTCCTCGCCACCGGCATCGGTCTCGGCTCCTGTCTCGTCCACGTATGCACCACCAGGACTGACGCCTGCTTCACCAGGGACGGTCGATTCGTCGGTCTTGGCGTCGCCGCTTCCCAACGATCCGATAGGCACCCGTCCGCAATTGCCGCCGGCTGTATATCCGAACCCTAGCCCGCAATTTCGGCCGGGTGGTGATGCGTCGAGCGGATCTGGAGTGAATCCGCTGAATTCCCAGCCGACCCAGCCGGCCCCAGGCTACTTTCGCGATTCAATCCCATTGCTCTATGTGGCGAGAACAACGCTCACCGCGAAATGGCCGATCAACGCGAACAAACCCGATGACATTGCCCTGGTCATGGAAAGACTTCGTGAAAAGCTCGTCTCGGCGAAGCTGGATGGCAACGATGTCGGGCAGCCTCCTGTCGCGAGCAGCACATCCACTCCCCCTTCGTTGTATCCGAATGCCGCGATGCCTCAGATGGCGTCCCCCAGCGGTTATTGCGTGCCCGGTGGCTTCGGGCGGAGCGATGATTTGCAGTTGATGTGCATCGGTGAACTGAGTAAGTCGGAACGCAAGAATGCCTGGGCTGCGGCGATGACGAAGGCCAAGGAGCAAGCTGCCGAGTTGGCCGAAGCGGCCGGCTGTCACTTAGGTCCGATGGCCTCGGTTTCGGGGAATCTCGGAGTCGGGAGTTGTGGCTGCCCAGTGGCGCCGATGGTAACCTACCGTTCCGGTTTCGCCCCGCACGAAGATGAAGTGGTTTTGTTCTCGCCCGACTTGCCTGAGATGGCTGCCAGCATTACCGTGCAATACCAAATCGCTCCCTGAAGTATCCATTTCTCTAACCCTTTCCTTCACATGGCCAAACACACGCCGCACCAAGACAAAATCATTCGCCGCTACTATCAGAACCAGGATGATATCCTGATCCAACGCCTGGGTGACCTCGTCACGGACCTTTACTTGTCCGAGGGCAAGAGCCGCGTTCGCCTCTGGAAGCGGACGATGGAAATCCTCGAGAAGCTCAAGGTTCCCAACACCCGGGTGCAGCACGTCTGTCAGAGCGATAATCCCGCGCTGGTTGCGGAATTGCTGAAAGAACTGCTGGAGAAGAAGGATTAGCAGGCTGATGATTTCAACCTACGTCGAACGAGTTGAGCAACTGCGGTGGAAAAAGTTCCCCGTCCTGGACGATGGCTTTGTCTGCCTGGTGGACATCATGGGCGACGATCAGGCGGTAGTCCAGGCCGCGCGGGTGAGCTATGGCGAGGGCACCCGGGCCGTCTCCGACGATCGCACGCTGATCCGCTACCTGATGCGGCATCGGCACACGACGCCCTTTGAGATGGTCGAGCTGAAATTCCTCGTCCGCGTACCGATGGACTGCTGGCGGCAATGGATCCGCCATCGTACGGCCTCGGTCAACGAGACGAGCACGCGTTATTCCGTGGCCATCGACGCCGCGCAGCAGACCGCTGCCAAAGCCTGGCGCAAACAGGCCCAGTCGAATCGCCAGGGCAGCGAAGGATTTTTCGACGAAGCAACCGGCGCCGAGTTGACAGCGGAGGAAGCGGCCCTGCAACAGCAGGCGCGGGCAGTCTACCAAAGGCGGCTGGAAACAGGCGTCGCCCGCGAGCAGGCCCGCAAGGATCTGCCGCTCTCGACTTATACGGAAGCCTACTGGAAGATCGACCTGCACAATCTGCTGCACTTCCTCGAACTGCGGATGGACGCCCACGCGCAGCTCGAGATCCGCCAGTACGCGGAAACGATGGGCCACGCCATCGTCGGGCCGCTGCTGCCGCTGGTCTGGGAGGCGTTTCTCGACTATCGCACCGAAGGCATGTTGTTGACGCGACTGGAGCAGTCTGTTATTACGCGGCTGGTCGCCGCAGGCCAGGTTCCAGCCGATGAAGCCGCCTTCCTGGCTGCCGGCGATCACACCTGGGCCGGCCTGAACCACTGCCGCGAACGCGATGAATGCCGTGAGAAACTGATGCGAATGGGGATGATAAGGGTGTGAATGGTGTGAAAAGTTTGAAGAGTGAGAAAGGATAATAATATGTCTGATGCGACTACCACGGAACTGTTGGCCCTCAATCGACGCCTGTTGGAGAGCATTGTCGCCGGCGACTGGGCCGCTTATGAGGAACTGTGCGACCCGAGCCTGACTTGCTTCGAGCCGGAAACCGGCGGCCAGTGGGTGGAAGGAATGGGCTTTCACCACTTCTACTTCAAGCTGGGCGGGGCCAGCGGACCAGTACATATCACCGTCAGCACGCCGCACGTGCGGGTGATGGGCGATGTGGCCGTGATCAGCTACATTCGCCTCGTGCAGAAGCTCGATGGAGGCGGCGGCCCAATAACCGCCCGGTCGGAAGAAACCCGGGTTTGGCAGCGTCAGGGCGGACGTTGGCGGCATGTGCATTTCCACCGAACGGCATAGTAACTGCTAACATGAATTTTGCGGCTTGCATCCCGCCTTCTTCTTTTTTCTGGCCACCTTCAGGATTCCGTGTGCAATCCGCTTGAGCTTTCTGTAGAAGCGAGGTAACTGCCTTTCGCTGGCCATCGCGAAGGTCGCAACGCTGAACTCTACCCCCGATCCTCTTGCCAAGAATCAAAAGGCGTCGCTGGCTTTGCCCTTCTTGGGCGTTGCGAGAACCTTGCGGATGGGAAAACCGCAGACCAGAGCCAAGGGGGTCTCGACGTAGCGGCCGGTGTTGTGCTGCGTGGTACTAAAAGGCAAGGCATAGGCGGCGGTCATGCCGCTGGCTACATCGGCAACATAGAGCACGGCCCTGCTCGGCAATGCACTCCCTCCGCCACGACCGCCACGGTTGAGGTCGCAGAGGCAGGTTGCCATGATGAACTTGGGGGTTTTGTCGCCTTCCGTCTTAAAATCTTGAAGCACATTGCGGAAGGAACGTTGGATCACGCCAAAACCATTCGCCGTGCGGCCGATCACATAAGCGTACAAATCGCCCGTGAGGTGGTCGAGGAAATAGACGGCCTCATAGTCGACGTCGACCATTCCGGTGGCCATGCTAAAGGTATCGATCTTGTCGGTGGCTACCGCATGTAAGGGCACGCTTGGCCAAAGACCAGCCACCATCAATCCGGCTAGAAGCCCCAGCCCCAGCCATAGCAGGGGAGTTGTTTTTCGGAAATTCCAAGACATGGCACACCTCCGGAGAATTTGATTGTCGATGCAGAACTACTTGGATCGTATCCGTTTTTTCAGCGGATTTCCAGCCGGGGGCCTGGAAAATTCCACGCCATTTACTTCTGATTGGGCCGCGGCGGAGGCAGCGGGGCTTGAGGCATGGGATCGCCAGGTCCGACGTTCGGATCCAGATTGGGCACCGGAAGAGGCACGTTCTCCCCGCCTGCCGGGGCCGGCGTCGGCTGTGGCAATCCAGAAACCACGTTCTGGCCGAGACGGATTTGCCAGCCGCCGCCCAATGCCCTGTAGACCTGGATCAGGCCCACCGCAATCTGGCTGCGGGCCAGGGCCTGGAGATCCTGCTGCTGTACCAGGTTCTGCTCGATGGTGGCGACGCGGTTGAAATCGACCGTGCCCACGCGATACTGGCTGACGACGATCTGGTACGCCTTATCGGCGGCAACAACGCTTTCGGTAAGCAGTTTTGCCCGCTCCTGGGCGCGGAGGAAGGTGATCAGTCCGTTTTCAGCTTCTGCGTTGGCGGTCAGGACGGTATTGCGATAGATCAGCAAGGTCTCTTGAAACTTGGCATCCTGCAAGCGGACATTGTTGGCAATCCGGCCGTAGTTGAGGATGTTCCATTGGAACGTCGGCCCGACGCTGCCATTGAAGGCTTGGTAGGTGAACAATTGCGATGCGTTCTGGGCCGAGTAGCCCAGCGTGCCATTGATCGAGATGTGAGGATACCATTCGGACTGGGCGATACCGATCTGTTGGGCCTGTGCTGCGGCGTTGCGTTCGGCACTGCGGATATCGGGCCGCCGCTCCAGCAATTGCGCCGGAATACCCACCACCACTTCGCGCGGCGCCGTGGGAATCAGCCGCTGTCCTAGCCGGGCTTGCAGGTCGGTGGGCGGAATGCCCAACAAGATGCAAAGCTGGTTCTGGGTCTGACGCAAGAGGATTTCAAATGCGGGGATCTGGGCCTCGGTTTGCGAGAGCGTACTCTGCGCCTGGTCGACGTCCAGTTCACTGGTGCGTCCGGCGTCCAAACGGGCCTGGACGATCTTCAGAACGTCGGTTTGCAGCTTCACGTTCTGCTTGGCCAGGGCAATTTGCTCCTGGTACTGCCGCATCTGAACGTAGTTCGTCGCCACGTCGCCGAGCAAGGTGACTAGCACGGCGTCGTAGTTTTCCACGGACGCATCCAGTTGGGCCTCGGCGGCCAGTACCGTGCGGCGGAATTGGCCCCAAAAGTCCAACTCCCATGCCAGGTTGAACCCAAAATTCCACTGATCGCTAAACTTGGGTCCTGCGGGAAAGTTTGGATTCGTCGAAGAAGCGTTGCGGCGATAGCTGCCGTCCGCATTCTGCGATTGTGGGAAGAGTTCACCCGTGGCGATTCCCAGCGTAGCCCGGGCCTGAAGGATCCGGGTGGCGTACTCCTTCAAGTTTAGGTTCTGGTTATAGGAATGGTAGACCAGATCGTTGAGCACGGGATCATTGAAAACGCACCACCAGCGGCTCAGGTCGGCGGCATGGGAACGCACGCGGATATCGGTGGCATCGATCCATTGCGGCGCAACCGCGGCCTTGGGTGGACCGAACTCGGGTCCCACCTTGAAGCCGTGGTGAACGTAGTCTGAAAAACTCGTGCATCCGCTCAGGCAAAGCACCGCGGCTGCAAGACAATACAAGTAGGTCTGTCGATAAACATGCTGCATGGTTAAACTCCTCGCGCCCGTGGGCAATCGGTGTTTCGAGGGACTTTCAACGGCCGCTGGCTCGTGGCGCCATAATGGTTTTGGCACATTTGTGGTGCGTCCGTCCCGGATGCATACGCAGGCGAGACGCCCGCACCACAAGATATAGGCAGGGGCTTACTGGAATCATCAAGCGGGTTTTCGCGGCAATTGCCGTTCTTTTGACACAATTCGCAAATCAGCGCAAGCGGTCAAAAGAACCACAACCGGTTCCGTGCTTTCCATCGACAGAACCGCTGCAACTCTCACATCAGAAAAGTCGGGCGCGAGAGAACCGCTAGATCTGTCATAGGCCAGAAACGAAGAGTATGCGGCATAAACCACATAACTCGTACTCGAAGCCCGGGAGTAATTGCCGCAGTTATCCTAGATTAACAGGAAAAGGATTCATCTTGACAATCGAGGCGACATTGCGGATAAATCGCGGCGCTGGTGGCGATATTTCCGCCGGATCTGTTGACCTTTCCCATGCGACGAGGCATACGATGGCCGGATTTCCCTTTCCGATTCCCTATCTGACTGCTCCCAAGCCGATGAGCAGGCACATTTTTGCTCTGCTGGCACTGGTGGCCCTGGTGGCGGCCGTGGGGATATGGTATCTGCTTAACCGAACGACCGTGGAGACCCTGAAACTCGGGGCCGGCATGGAGCTGAAGTATCGCGAAGGCCTGGCCGACATCCTCTGCGACGAGGCCGAATCTCGAGATCTGAAGATCGAGATTCAATGGAATCACCAGGCCCAGGATACCGTTCAGCAGGTGAGCAAGCACGAGTTGGACGCGACAATTATCCCCGCTGGCCTGTCGATCCCCGCGGAAAAAGTCCGGCAGGTGACCATGCTGGATTGTCAAACTTTGCACCTTTTCGTGAAGCCGGCGATTTACGAGCAGGGAATTGAGGGGCTTCGCGGCCGCTCGATCTTCATGGGCCAGACGGGCACCGGGGTGCGAAGCGTGGCCGAGGAGATCCTCGCGTTCATCGGCCTGACTGGCGGGAAGGACTACGTCGTCGATTCACGCGATTACGGGGAGTTAATGAAGTCACCGGTTCATGCGATGCCCGACGCGATTTTTAGCCTCTCGCCTTTGCCCTCGCCGCTGGGAGAGAAGCTTGCCCGCCAGTTCGGTTATCAACTGCTGGAGCTGCCGATGGGTGAGGCCCTCTCGCTGCGGAAGCCCTGTTTTGAAGATATCTTGATCCCAGCCGATACTTATGGCGCTAATCCCGCGGTACCGCAGAAACAGATCCACTCGATTGGGGTACGGGGTGTACTCATCGCGCATCGCGGCGTGCCGAGTTTGGCCATCGAGCGGCTTCTGGAAGTGTTTTACGAAAGCGATTTCGCTCGCCGAGCAAACGTCAAAAAACTGGATCCAGCGCTACTCCAGCGGTCGGGTGACTATCGGGCGCATCGCGGCACGGTGGCCTACATACACCGCGCCGACCCCTGGCTGTTTCAGAAATTGCTGACCAAGATTCAGGGCTTTATCGGCTCGGTATTGTCGATTCTGTCGGCCATTCTTCTTGCCTGGCAGTGGATCCGCCGCAAGAAAGTCGAGGTGGGATCCTATCAGCAGGAATGCACGCATCTGGATCTTGACGCCCAACGGGCCGCCTACAAGGGCGAATTTGGCGAGACCGAACTGAGTGCCTGCCTGACCCAGTTGTCGCGGCTCAAGGCCGAAGTCTTGGAGCAGCACAACCTGCAATTCTTAAGCGGCAACAAACAGATCGTGGACGTTGTCACGCGCATCGAGGGGCTGCAAAAGCTGTTGCCCAGCCTCGTCCGATCCAAGACGCCCACGAAGCGACTCCCGCTCGATTTCGGCCCCCCCCAGCGCAAGGCGGCCTGAACCACCCACCCGCTCAGTGGTCGTCCAAAAACAACTTGTGGCGCCAGCGTCTCGCCTGCACATGCAGCCGGGACGGCCACACCACAAAAACACGGAGTTAATGTTGGACAGGTACTTAATAATACCTTGGAAGCGGTTAAAGGTCCGGCACAACCTCCAGAACATTTGCACAAGCAGTGAACTCGACCTTGTGAATCATGTACTCTTTCAGGACTGACAGGAGCGCAGTCCGCTGCTCTTTGTCATCTCCGTTCATGATTCCACATGCCTCACCATCCGTGATAGCCCAGCCGTGTTTTTGCCACTTCCACTTGGAGCAGGGGCGCAAGCAAGTGTTTGTCAGGCGTAGAACCCCATGCGCGTTGGGGTGTTCGCTCTTTAACCGATCCAATTCCGCAGTGAGGCGTTTTAGTTGTTCATCCGGCGTCACTATTCCCCTCTTTCACGATATGGAAGCCAAGGGATCTAGCCTTGGAGTTAGCGATTACAGAACTGCGAGCCAATGATAACTCTTTTCGCGGCAACAAGCAATTACTGTCGCAAGCGAAGCGGCCCGGGCGAGACCAGATCGTCATGCTGCGTCTGACTTAACCGCACAAGGATCAGCTTTTGATCGAGGCGGTCATCGTGGCCGTTGCTTTCTAAAAAGAAGTAGTGGCCGAGACTCCCCGGCCGATTGGGCTGGCTGCCCAGGAGCAACACCGCACCAGGCCCCATCACGGCGGTCAGTTTCAACTCCTCAAAAGTCCGCTTCGGCCGGCCGGTTTCCAGGCGAAAAATCGCTTGATCGCCCACCCAATGCTGGCGATTCTGGCCGTGGTGGATCTCCGGAACCAATTCCAACTGCACTCGGCCATCCGGTTGGGGGGCAACGTGCAAGGCGAAGATGCCCTGGGCCTGTTCATAGGTCCGCCCGCGGATTTCCCCCGATTCAGACACCAGGATCGGCATCTTCTCGATCACACCCGACGCCGCGATCTCGTAGCGCTGACCTGCTTGCGTTTGTAGGTGTTGGCACGAAACCCGCGATGGCGTCGCAAGGTCCGCGATTTTCACCTGCTGGACATCGCCGCCAGCACTCGGCTTGCCTTTCAATTCCAGCAGTGCCAATAGCGACGGCGGAATCTGACCGGCGAGAATTCCGGCCCGAAATCCGTTTTTCTCTAGTTTCCGGCGCACCTCGCTGGGAAAGTGTTGTTCATCGACCTCCTCCCAGACTCGGCTGCTGAGATCGACCTCTTCGGGCGGCAAGCGGATTGAGAAGACCTCGATGACAGCACTGCCCGGAGTCATTTGCGTCGGCTGCAAGATCGAAGCTGTAGGATTATTCGTCTCCGGCGCAAGCCATGCGCAGCCCGCGATATTTAGCGCGAGGCAGAGCAGCAACAGAAGTCGGGCCGGGGGTAACGACATGTTGAGTCCATTGAGGGCGACGAAGAGTAGCCCGGCCAAGGATTTGAGTCAAGACGGATCGTTCTTCTGTCGGAGCAAAATAGAAATGTCACAGGGTATGGCAAGATAGAAGTGTCACATTGGGGTAGCGGCCCCGCGCGGCTTTGGTTCGCTGCGCTCACCAAAGCCGCGCGGGGCCGCCACCCCAGCCGAAAAGCTCTCAGCCCAGGAAGGGACGCCGCCAAGGGTGAGTTGCCGCCGGTTTTTGCTTGACCGTCGCACCCGTCTGGTATCGCTTGGGTTTTGCCGTTGATGGTCGTTCGGGGAGTTCGCTCCACGGAAGGTCCAGCCCCCGATGCGTGAGCCGGATCTGTCCATCCAATAACTCGCTCACCAGGATCTTTTTCCGCGCCAGGGTGAGCTTCTGGTGTGATTCGTGTACCTGAAATATCCGGTTGTACCACGACACAGTCCAATCGTTCTGTACGGTCCGTTGCTCTTGATAGGACAACACGTGTTCGAGCTTCACGCCCCGGGGAACGCTTCGATGCAGGTCTGTTGGCGACCTGGCCTCCACATGGAACCGTTCGTTCAACTCATCCAGGAACTCGGTCTCCAGGAAGTGATTGCCCCCCTCCAATGAATCAATCTTCTTTAGCCGCAGGGCTTTCACGAAACGGTCCTGAAACACTCCGTGCCGACGCTCCACGCGTCCCTTGGCTTGCGGACTGTGTGCCAGGATCAACTCCACCTCCAGTTCCTCCATGGCACGGCCAAACTGCGTCAGTGGCTCAGCGTCCTTTAATGCCTCATCCACCGTGGAATCCCGTGTTGTTTCGTAAATGCTGTCCCGATCCACGTACAGTGCCCGCGGCAGTCCGTAATAACCCACGTACTCCTGAAACACGGTCATCGCGGCGGCCATCGTTTCGCTGGGAAAGAACTTCGCGTGCGTCCAATTCGTGGCATCGTCGATCATCACCATCAGTGACGCCCGATCCCCACGGCCTTCAAACCAGTCGTGCTCCGAACCGTCCATCTGAACCAGTTCGCCCCAGTTCGCCCGACGCTCGCGCCATTCGCGGTGGGGAGAGCCGCGGCGACGCGGCCGCCACAGCCCCGCACCCATCAACCAGCCCCGAAGTGTCTCCTTGCTCAAATCCTCGCCGTCCTCTTTTCGCAGATATTCGAGTGCTAGGGTGGGACCAAAGTCCCCATACTTCGCCTGATACAGTTCCAGCACCCGCTCCCGACGTCCCGGCTCAAACTGTCGATTGGACGGTCGATCGCGAAGCCCGTGCTTTAATCCCAAGCTGCCTTCAGCCCCGAACCGTTGCCAGATCCGCAAGACCTGCCGATAACTTACCTTTAACAACTCAGCAGCCTTCGCCAAGCTGATCCCACCCTTCCGCACCTTCGACAATACTTCCAGCCTGCAACGCTCTTTTCCACTCAGAAGCAATTTTCCCATCGTGCCCCCAGAAACGTCACCAGTATGACATTTCTAAGTTGCTCGCGATGTGACATTTCTAAATTGCCCTGACAGGGGATATTAGTCAAGATCAAGGTGTCTTCTTTTTCGGCTTGATCCACCATTCCCACCAAGTTTGCGGCATGCCGAGCTTCCAGAGACTCACCATCAGCCCCAAGAGCAAGCAGGTCATGCCCAAGGCAATTTCATCGAGTCCAGCAACTGTTGTTCGCAGTGACCGATAGCTGCGTCCACCAAGGGCCATGATCCAACCAGCCAGCCAACCGGCCAGAATCAGAAGTGAGATGGCCCGATACCACTGATTGCGAACCCACCAACCGTAGACCGCTACAAGCACTAGCATGATACCTGGGTAGATCATCAATACTTCCTGCCGGGCGATCGACCATCGCTCGGCCTCGCCTGAAAAAACGAAAAAGCACGCGATCAGGATCCCCAGAACGGCCATCCTTTGCAGAAATTGTGCAACATGGTCTTGAAGCACCGTTCCGATCAACAACATGGCGAGCAGGAGCAGGTGGACAGGAATCGCTCCGAACCAGCGTGTACCGATCGCTTGCGGCCAGATGATGCACAGGGCGGCAATCGCACAAACGGCGGTTAGCAAGCTGTGCAACCCACTTCGATAGCGGATCGCCGCATACAATTGCATCGCCGTCAGCAGCGCCAGTGGCCACGCCCGCGGCGAGTAGGGACCGTAAAAACTGCCCGTGTTCGGGCCAACCAAGACAAGCAAGACTGTCGCCATCGTCAGCCAATGAATGGCATACGGCACGCGGCGCACCAGGGCCACGGCGTAAAGCGACGTTATTGCCACGAGCGTGAGAAACAGCGGTGAACAGCCGCACGAGTCCAACAACATGCGTCGCAGGTTGATCGACTCCGGTATGGAGGCGAATATCCAGGTCGAGAGCAACAGAAGCCCCAACGGCGCTGCCATCATTCCACGCAGTAGTGTTGGCCGTCGCGAAGCAATTCCGATTTCCAAGAGCAAAATGTTGACGGCGAAGAGGAAAGGCACGAGAAAATAAGGCTCGAACATCGTTGCCGGACCTCGCGATGGATGGAAGGAAACGCACACTGCGTAGCTTCGCAGACCCACGCCCAGCCCCAGCATGACAAACAGCGGCCAGGGATACCACGGCCAATGCCAGGGAGAACCGTTATCGCGAACATAGTTCGCGCCCCGCCGGACCGCTGGCAACAGGCTCAAGGTCACCAGTCCGGCTAATGGCGAAAAACCCGCCAGCAGCCAGCGTAAATGCGGATCGTTCTCTTGGTCCTGCCATGGACCCAAGAGGATTGGGTAAAGAAAGAAGATCGCGAGCGTCGCGTAGTACGGCAGACGATACAAGATGGGCAATCGCAGTCGCACGCCGCGGAGGACCAACTCGCTGACGACCACCGAAAAGGCCAATCCGCCCAGGAAATACCAGCGACCGGTGGCGAAGTCCGCGGACAAGACTTCATCAAAAGACATCGAAATTGCCAAGAAAATGAGGACGATCAACAACAAAATGGTTCGAGTGTCTTGCCAGAGTTGTCCCGCGCGGATCAACAGGCAACCAACTGCTGCCAGAAGTAGGGTATAGCCGGCCAGTCCCGACATCAGCAGTTCCGGCTGTAGTGTGGCGCCGTGCAAATGAAACGATTTTTTCAGTCCCCAAAGCACCAGAAAGGCACTTATGCAATAGAACGGATTGTGCGAGTACAACAGCCGCATCAAGTGACTGAGATCGCTGCCCACGTTTCGCGGCGAATGCCTCGTCCCGTGAGTGCCAGCCGGCTGCGGTGATGGCGTCGCATTGGGCGGCCGAGGGTCGGGCACATCGGGCAACAAGGGAAGCGGTTCAAACCCAGAATCAAACGGATCGTCCATGGCACACCTCCTCGCACAATAGTGATAAGAATTAACGCTGCGAATGAGAATGCCTCCTAACTCATTCTGCTTCGGTTATAAATCTTTTTGACAGGGATCGCAAGAGATTGGTAGAATATGGTTTGACGTACCTCGTTCTCCTAACAAAATAGGAGGCAATGGGCCATCTCATTGGTAATTTCACCTTCATTTTAGGAATCTTCTCATGAAAATCAGTCACGCATGGATCCCCGTCACCATCCTCCTTCTTTGTGGCGGAATTTTGGGGTTTGCGTTAGCGATTGCCACAACGCGGCCAGCGGCGGCGCGTGCTGACGACGCAAAGATCGGCCGCTCCGATGGCAAAACTGCCACCGAGGCATCTGCACGTAAGGTGCAGCGATTTGGCTCGATGATCGGCCTGCGGCCGGAAAAGAAGGAAGAATATGTCCGCTTGCACGCCAATGCCTGGCCAGAAATCCTGGCGATCCTCAAAAAGTGCCACATTCAAAACTACTCGATCTACCTGGGCGAAATTGACGGCAAACTTTACCTATTCAGTTACTTTGAATACACCGGAGAAGACATCGCCAAGGACGTCGCCGTAATGAAAGCCGACGCCAAAACTCGCGAGTGGTGGACGCACACTGATCCCTGCCAGATTCGCCTGCCCAACACCAAGGAAGGCGATTGGTGGAAAGGCATTCCCGAGGTCTTTCATATGGATTAAGATGAGAAGTTGCCATCCGTTTTCTCCTGAAAGGACCGCTTTCCATGCCACGACTATCGATGCAAATCCCTCACGCCCTAGGCCGCGAGGAAGCGACTCGCCGCATCAAGGAGCAACTCCCCAAGGCCCAGGACCAAGTCACCGATCTCGAAGAACTATGGCAAGACCACACCCTGACTTTCCATTTCAAGGCGATGGGCTTCAAAGTCGGCGGCATCCTAGCCGTGGAAGACGCAGCGGCGAACCTCGACCTCGACCTGCCCTTGGCCGCCATGATGGTCAAGGGCATTATCGAACAACGTGTTCGCCAGGAACTTGGCACGGTTTTGGCTTGAAGGCCATTACTTGCCTTTTTCCCCCTCATCCCCCGCTCCGAACATCTGCGTCCAATGTTTGCCTTCACGACCCAGTCCTTGGCGGCGAGCAGATTCGGAGAGCATGTTCTTGTGGTGGCCAGGGCTGAGGAACCAAGCCTTCAACGCATCGGTCGGCGAGCTCGACCCCATATAGATATTTTCTCCCGAGACGGTCGTGCCGACCAGTCGGGCGCGGTCCTGGGATGTCTTTTTGCCCTCCACCGGCGATTCGTGCGCGAAGAAGTTGCGGGCCTGCATGTCCTTGCTATGTCCCTGGGCGGCTTTGCAAAGCTTCGCGTCATACAGCAGCGGTTGCAAACCGCAGGTCATGCGCAGGGCATTCAAACCATCCATGCCCTTAAGCACGTCGCTGGAGAACTGTGACGCCAGGGCCTGATTCTTGGCAAGGATCGTACGGGCTTGTTCTTCCTCGGGAGACGACAGTTTGCTACTCAACAGGGTTCGCGCCCTTTGCAGATAGTCGTTGATCGGCAGCGGCGCATCGTGGGGCCATTCCTCCTCAAGCAACTGAATTACGGCAATCATCTGACGCAACGATTCCACAACATGTCCGTTCTTCGCTGCCTGAGTGGCCATTGTTTTGGCCCGCTGGAGATAGACCGTGTTAAGCCCTTCCAGGGCCGGCATGCCAACTTTGTGCAACTCGTCCTTCGATAAGTCAGCGTCTTGGCGAAGATCGGCAAGCGTCTTGCGGAATTTCTCAATGCTTGCATCGAGCTTCGACGGCTTCTTGGCCAAACCAATCGCCGTCTCGTACTGCTGGAGTTCTTTGTCCAGGAGATCCTTTGCCACGGCAACACCTTCCTCACCCAGCGCCGCCAGTTGCTTGAGGGCCGCAGCCCGCTCCTTGGGTTTCGTCTGCGTCGAGCGGTAGCGGACAATTCCTTGGCGCACGGCCTGACGCAGATCGTTTGCCGCGGGCGATGACTCGGAGCCTTTTGCCGAGTTCTCGCCTTCGTCCAGGCGGGAGGCCGGCTTCTGGATTTCGTCGGCAGCCAGAGACACCATCGGATTAAGTAAACCAAGAATACAGGCTACGGAGCCGACAGGACCCAGTCGTTTGGCAAACATGTTCGGATTCTTTCTTCGACGGCGGGAAAGGGGGTGATAAATCGTAGCAGAAGGCGGATTGCCTAGTATAACCGATTTCGCAAGGCTTGTCATCACGATCGACTCCGATTGTCGATCGACTCTGATGTCGGATTATGATCTATTCTGCGCCGTTGGAACAGTCAAGGCCCGTCTATTCTTCACCAGGCCACAATTATTTCTTTTCTAAACCTGCCCTACATGGCCACTGCGGTCGTTTTTTATGCTAGATATTCATGCAACCAAATTTATCCCGCAAAACTTATAATCGCTACCACCGGAAGAACCTTCATGTTAGTTATTGCCGGATGCGTCGTTGTCATAGCAAGTGTGTTGGCGGGCTTTGTCGGCTCCGGCGGCAAGGTCGGCGCATTGATTCACCCTTACGAAGTCCTCACGATTGGCGGAGCAGCACTCGGTGCCCTGATGGTCATGTCGCCCAAGAAGGTTCTGCTTGACCTCATCAAAGGAATCCTGCAGTGCTTCAAGGGCACGCCTTTCAATAGAAGCTCTTACGAAGAACTCTTCAAACTGCTCTACGACCTCTTTCGATTGGCCCGCCGCGAAGGTCTGATCGCCTTGGAGCAGCACGTCTCCAGTAGCAAGGAAAGCGAGATCTTCAAGAAGTATCCGCGCATCACTTCCAACCATCATGTTACGGAATTCATCTGCGGTGCCCTGTCTCCAATTATCGAAGGAACCGTGAAGCCGGAGCAACTGCCCATACTGCTGGAAACGGAATTGAAGGTCATCGAAGAAGAGCACCACGCCAGCGTCTCGGCCCTCTCGAAGACGGCTGACGCCCTGCCCGGTTTCGGCATCGTGGCGGCCGTGTTGGGGATCGTGATCACGATGGGGGCGATCGACGGGCCGGTGGAAGAAATCGGCGAAAAAGTCGGCGCGGCACTCGTTGGAACCTTGCTCGGAATTCTCGCCTCCTATGGATTCATGGGCCCTTTAGCCGCCCGCATGGAGTCCCTCGGCGCAGCGGAGATGAACTTTTTCCACACGATTGCTTCGGTCATGCAGGGGTTTGTCAACGACTTGCCTCCCAAGGTTGCCCTGGATCACGCGCGACGCGGCGTGGCCACCGAATATCGCTTGCCCCGCGAGGAATTGGATAAGCTCTTCGCAGAAGTCGACGCTTCCTAGTACGGAAAAATTGGATAGAAATGAGATAAGCGACAATGGCAGGCCACGGTGGAGGAGCTTGGAAAGTAGCCTACGCGGACTTCGTGACCGCGATGATGGCCTTTTTCATGGTCATGTGGATAACGGCCCAGAATAAACAGATGAAGATGGCCGTGGCTCACTATTTTAACGACCCCTTCAACTCCAAGTCCAAAACCAAGGGGCCCTCGCCTGCCGGCTCGACGACGACTGGCCCTTTGGACCCCGGGTCAAAGACCCTCATGCCATCCCGCAAGCCTGGCGATCCACCCGGCATGAAACGTCCCAAAAACGCTCCAAAACCCACCGGGCGCCAGATCGAGGAAGTTGGTCCGAAGCCTTGGGCCGGCGAGGGGAAACGTTCCGGCGGCGTGGGTAAACCGACCTTGTTCGTCTTGAACAATGGTAAAGAGCAAGGAACGGGAACGGTCTTGTTGTTTGGCGATGATTCGCAGGAGCTTAACGACGAGGCCAAGGGGCAATTGAACCAGATTCTTCCCCTTTTGATGGGGAAACGGCAAAAGATCGAACTTCGCGGCCACGCTCGGCAGCGCGCGGCAGCGGCCGGAAGTGTGCAGGATGTCTGGCAAATGTCGTATGCCCGCTGCATGGCGACGATGAAGTATCTGGTGGAAGCGGGCATTGAGGCCGATCGGATGCGTCTGAGCCAAGCCGGTTCAAACGAGCCGCACACGATACAGGAGGGCGCGGGGAACCGGACACATAATTCGTGCGTGGACATTATTGTCTTGCCCGAGTTGGCCGAGGACTATTTTGGATCGAGTGAGGAACGATCCGCCCTGATTCGTGGTCCCTGAGGGGGGGGGATTTCGTGGCATTGAACTGGGGCTTGTTGCAGAATCCGATTGTGATACACTTAAGCAAGTTGGGCCTTGATCGAGGCAAGTGAGTTGTGTAGGTGGCATCCCTCACAAAGGTGACACGCGTTGCCGAGCACCAGTAGCTCAATTGGATAGAGCATCGGTCTACGGAACCGAAGGTTACAGGTTCGAGTCCTGTCTGGTGTACTTACAGCGTAAGGACTTACGTCAAATAGAAAACGACTAAGAACTCACTGGCACAGATTTTGGCACAAAAAAACCCCCGCCTGCTCTAACAGGCGGGGGCGGTTTAGGCGAGCACTCCGGCTCACCCTTGGGTATTTCAAGGTTCAAACTGGAGGTTCACCATGCCAAAGTTTCCAAAACCGTGGTTCCGCAAGAACCGCGGCTGGTACGTCACCCTGGACGGCCAGCAGACACCCCTCGGAATGGAGAGGGGATCTGCCTTCGAGCAGTATCACAACCTGATGCGCCAGCCACGCGAGCGGACGGTTTCGGCCGCCGCGGTGGTGTCGATCATTGACCAATTCCTCGCCTGGGTTCAAATCAACCGGGCAGCAGAAACCTACGTCTGGTATCAGTCGCGGCTGCAACTCTTCGCCCGAAAGTACCCGAATCTCCTGACCAAGGAGTTGAAACCGATCCATGTGCAGCAGTGGATTGACGGCTACCCCCATCTCGCCTCCGGGTCTAGGCGAAATTATGCCCAAGCGATTGTTCGTTGCATGGCCTGGGCCGAGGAACAAGGGCTGATTGAACGATCGCCCATTGCCAGGTTCAAAAAGCCGAGGGCGGGGGTTCGCCAGACGGTCATCTCGCCGGAGGAGTATGCGGCGATCCTCAACCTCATTCCGAACGAATGGTTCCGCGACCTGCTGATTTTTGCCTGGGAGACCGGTGCCCGGGCAAAGGAATGTTTGGCGATTGAGAAGCGGCACGTCGATCTTCCCATGCACCGGATTGTTTTCCCGGTGAACGAAGAGAAGATGCAGAGGGCACCTCGCGTCATCTATCTGACGGACCCCGCGGAGGAGATTGTTCGGCGTCTCGTCCTTCAACATCCCAGCGGGCCGATTTTTCGCAACACCAACGGTGCCGCGTGGGCCACCGAGGCCGTCAACTGTGCATTTGTCGCCCTGCAGATCCGTATCGGACTGCGGACGATGAAGGAGGAAGGATTCTCGCTGACCGAAGAGGAGATTCTGGGGAAGATCGCCACGCTCAATACAGACCGAAGGGCGGGGCGGAGAGTAGTTCGGAAAACAGCAGAGGAACTTCGGGAGGAAGCGAGGAGAAAACTCCGCAACGCCGCAGCCTGCACGAAAGCGAAAAAGCTTTGTCTGACTGTGTTTCGCCATTCGTTTTGCCATCGTTTGTTGAAATCCGGGGTCGATGCCCTAACCGTTTCCGTTCTTATGGGGCACGCAGACACCAGCATGATCGCCAAGGTCTACTCCCACCTGTCCCACGCGCCGCAGTACCTTCGGGATGCTCTACTAAAAGCGACAGAATGAAGATTGCATTCCTACGGGCGGTAGGCTAGATCGTGATGTGTTTGAGTCGCGGGCGGGGGCTGGATGGTCTTGGCAAAGACACCGGCCCCTGCTCCTTCTTGGTCTTTTCCAAGAACGCCGCAATTTGCTCCTCGCTGATCCGGACGCCCGGACAGCGATAATGGCCAAGTTTCCCCGAATCCAGCAGGCCGTAAACCGTGCTGATCGAGCAGTTCAGTCGTTGAGCTACCTGCGCAACCTTCAGCATTCTCGATTACCCGTTTCTTCCACCCGAACCGTCGGCTATCGTCTCTTCGCACGATATGCGAAACAAGCCTATTTGTACCACGGGTTTTCATGGTTTCCGGGACATTCCGAAAAGTGCGGAAGAATACCCCCTGGGTGCTGCCCATTCTCCAGAAAGGCGGAGCGGTTAGGGCTTGACAGGGGGTGGCAAGAAACGGGAATCGCCGAATCCGCACGGTCATTCGAGGACCCTTTCTCCGTGCTCCATGATCCAGGCAATGAGAGTCTGCCCGGGGATCAGGTAGATCGATCCGACGCGAAAGTGAAATACGCCTGCCAGAGGGCAGCCTTCCGCATCCTTGAGCCGCTGCTTGGTCTTGTGGTTCACGGGCCGGATCAAGGTGTTGTAGACCCACTCGCGGGGCCGGTTCAGTTTGGCCGCCACCTGATCCAGGGTGTAGACTTCGGTCGCGGAAAATTCTCCAAATATTGCTGTCTGTGCCATCTTGCAAAATCCTAAAGCTTGACGGCCTCGCCAACTCGCGTACAATTGAACATAGTTGGAGTGGCGGGGCTGCTGAGTCCCGTTGAAACTGGAAAGCTGGTCGGGGTGTAGTGCTAACTTAGACCCGACCAGCACGATGGTTAAGGCGGGGTTTGCAGCCTCGCCTTTTTTTCTGCCTGGTCCGATCTAAATCATCCGCCCCTTCCCGCCACTTGCCATCTCCGAACGCGGGCGCAAAGCGATCGCGGACGGGAATTACCGGGATGCGTCGAGAAGCGTTCTCGACGTGGGAAGATAAGAAAGCAACGTCGCAGGGTTGCCGAGGACGGCTCACCCAGCGTTTGGTTTATCACGAAAGCTAGCGGCGCAGGGCGTTCGACCACCTTGCGGCCTACTTTCATTCGCACACTGGTTTTTCGATACCAGGAAAGACCTTCAATCGAGGTTTGGAACATTTCCTTTCGACCAATCCAAGCACTCCGCAGCCTGGAAGGCGGACCCGACACACGCGCGGCCGGATGTTGCGTTCATGTTTCTGATTAGTATACGCCAGTATACCATGCCGTACAAGCCTCCCGCTAGAAAAATCTAGCGATTGCGTAAGTCCTACGGGCGCACGGCATACGGACTTGCACCCTCGCAATTTTCGCTCGGGCGACAAGGCATTGCGGTTAAGCACGTGCCTGCAGATGAAGGCAATTGCCCTGCAAGTATTAAATGGCAACTCAGGATGTTCCTGCTCGACCTTCTTGATATAGACTTCTTCCCGAGGCGATCGCCGGCCGGCCGCTTCTTCCGATCGAACGATCGCGTCGATGATGTCTTGATACGGGCGGGCGATCCGGCCGAGCTGGCTGAGCATCCTGTTGTACCTGGCCCGCCCCCGCTGCCTCTCCATTAGGTCGGCCGCGTCGACAATCGCATCGACCATTTCGACCGTCAGTTCTCGAAAGGGCGCGGCCATCATGTCGATCGCCCGCACAATTGCGAAGTCCGATTCCAGGTCGGCCAGCTCGTAGCAAACTTGGAGCAGTCTTACACATAACGCCGGTTGGGCGTTCCGAGGAAGGTACGGCCCCGTCGCCCGAACTGCGATTTCGATGTCCGTTGTCTCGACGTTCACATTGCCACTGTTCTTCTTGCTCATTTTGGATGAATTGGGTTGGGGAAAACTATATGTAACCGACACATTTCCATAGCATAACTTACTCAATAAATGTACGCAAGTATACCACATGTAATTTTGACCAGTTACCAGGCATGAATGCCGCCATGCGCTGGGCGGCGTCGCTGGGGATACCGCAGGTCGCGAGTGCGCATTTTTCGGATGCAGCCCCTCTTCCCCCACCGAGAAGTGTGAGGATGCACTTAACGCCATTTAGAATAAGGACTTAACTTCACACTTTCCCAAGTGTGAGGTTGTAGATCGTTCCGATATACGGAGGCTGTGATTCGGTCGCTGTACCAGTGGCCTCAGGCCGGGTAATTGGATGAGGATAAGTCTAAACAATTGTTTATACTGCACAAGTGACCCCCATGCCCTTCTGAAGAATATATTTCGATTGTGGCGTAAGTCGTACGGGCACATGGAATAAGGGCGAGAGGGAATTCCGGGCCCATCGACAGGAAATCGTGGCCGGCGGTGGAAAACTTGTTCGCATCAATCGCAGTGCCGACGGACCCCCTCGATGCCCGGGCCGATCAAGACAATTCATCGGCCAGAGTTCTATCGCCATTCTCCATCGCGAGCTCCTTTATCACCCAGCCAGGCTTGAATTTGACCGTAAACCGCTCGCCTACCATGACCTTCTCGCCGGTCCTTGGGTTGCGTGCCTGCCGGGGCTTCCGCTTCTTCACCTCAAAGACACCGAAGTTGCGGAGTTAGACGCGGCCTGCCGTGGAATGACGGCGGCCCGGGAGCCAGCCACGGCTCTCAAGAACGCCGCTG
>Ga0118677_10003318_pt1 | contig 30702 bp, 21 predicted proteins | sample AliMusrvi5mmetaG_FD_86154 | JGI IMG/M metagenome (GOLD analysis project Ga0118677, IMG submission 86154) | reverse complement strand
GTAGAGATAGGCGTGGAAGAACACATCGCAAAAGCGCTGCACAACCTCGCCCCCCGACTCCGACAGGTCCTCTCGGTGGTAGGCCTCGAAGAGCCGGTCGACCTCCTGCCACTGCCCGCGCGCCGCCGGTTTCATCGCCGCACACAGCTTGGCGCGCTGCTCCGGATCGCGGGTGTCGAACATGCCGCCCAGCTTCTCCCAGAGCGCGTCGACCGTCTTCTCGCCGACGCCGCCCAACATGCCGAGCAAGCGCCCGAAGGCCATGCGGTCCGCGCGGCTCTCGCACACGCGCAGGAAAGCGACGACATCTTTCACGTGGGCCTGTTCGAAAACGCTGATGCCGGAGGTGATGACATACGGCAGCCTCGCGCGGCCCAACATCATCTGCAGCTCGATCGAGTGGAAGTGGGCTCGGTAGAGCACCGCCATGTCGTTCAGGTTGTAGCCTTCGTCCTGATAACGCCGGATCAGGCCCAGCATGGCAGTCGCCTGCTCGTCACCGTCCCGCACATAGAAGACGCGCGGCTTGTCATGCGACTTGCGCGTCGGACGCAGGGTCTTCTGGAACTGCTCAGGGTTGCCTTTGATACAGGCGTTGGCCACCTCCAGCACTTCGGGCACGCTGCGGTAGTTCTGCTCCAGCTTGACGATGCGGCAGCCGTCCCAGCGCTTGGGAAACTCCATGATGTTGCGGAAGTCCGCGCCGCGCCACGAGTAGATGCACTGGAAATCGTCGCCCACCGCCATCACGTTCCGGTTCACGCCCGCCAGAATGTCCACCATCTTAGCCTGCAGCAGGTTGGTGTCCTGATACTCGTCCACCAGCACATGGCGGAACTTGTTCTGGTAAAGGGTGCGGATCGGCTCATGCTCGCAAATCAGCCGCAGTCCGTTCACCAGCAGGTCGTCGAAGTCCATCGCGCCCATGGTCCGCTTGCGCTCGGCGTAGAGGTTGGCCACCTTGACGATCTCCATGGGGTCGACGTCCAACGCATCGAGCCCATCCTCCAGAACATCCTCGATGTCGCACGCGCGGTTGGCCGCCGAGCTGATGAGCGAGCCGATCACGTCCTTCTTGGGAAACTCTTTTTTGTTGAGCACGGCGTCTTTGATGCAGAGGTCGATCAGCGTGCGAGAGTCGTCACGGTCGAGAATGGTGAAATCGTTCGGATAGCCGAGCTTGTCCGCGAAACGCCGCAGGAACCGGTTGCAGATGTGGTGGAAGGTGCCGCTCCACAGGTTGCCCACCGCATCGCCGGCGACCTCTTTAGCACGCTCCAGCATCTCGCGCGCGGCACGGTTGGTGAAGGTCAGCAGCAGCAGGCTGTCGGGCTGCAGGCCCTGTTCCACAAGGTAGGCCACGCGATAGACCAGGGTGCGCGTCTTGCCGGTGCCCGCCGCGGCCAACACCAGCAACGGCCCATCCCCAGCGGTCGCCGCCTCGCACTGCTCCGCGTTCAGAAGTTTGGAATAGTCGGTCATGAGGGGCGCATTATACGCAACCCTCCATGAAAATACCCGCACGTTTTTCTATTGCGCTTTTGGCCGGGGTTTGGCATGTTTCACGTGTCTTCTTTTCGCCGTATCAGCGCGTCGAACGGGTCGCGTCTGAGAACCGTCTCTTCATACTAAGAAAGCGTGAGGTCAAGTACCCGAAATGTCACGAACTCTGCTGGATGCGTTGGATGGTTGGAGCAGCGTTAAAAGCGCTGAGCTATATGGTATCGGATCTTGGGGCCAGGGCTATTTCAAAGTCACAGAGGACGGCTTCGTAGCCGTCAACCTGCGGAACGCCAAGGGCACCGTCAGCGTCAAACTGTGTGACATCGTAAACGGCATCCACGACCGCGGAATGGGACTTCCACTCCTGCTGCGGTTCAGTGACCTGCTAGGCGACCGCATCCGCTTGATCAACGAATCGTTCAAGAAGGCAATCTCCGATTACGGCTACCAGAACTTCTACCGCGGCGCCTTCCCAATCAAAGTCAACCAGCAGCAGCAGGCCGTGCACGACGTCGTGACCTTCGGTGCGCCCTACCACCACGGTCTCGAGGCCGGCTCCAAGGCCGAACTGATCGCAGCCCTGGCCTATATGCGCGACCCGGAGGCCTTCCTCATCTGCAACGGGTACAAGGACACCGAGTTCATCGACCTTGCCCTCTCCTCGATCAAGATGGGCCTCCAGACCATCCTCGTGCTGGAGACCACCGACGAACTCGATCTCATCCTTGAGCGCGCCACCGCGTTGAACATCCGGCCGCGCATCGGCATCCGCGTCAAGCTCTCCAGCCGCGTCGGCGGCAAGTGGTCGGAGTCCGGCGGCGAGCGCAGCGTTTTCGGGCTCACCCCTTCGCAGCTCATCGACGTCGTGGATAAGCTCCGCGACGCGAACATGCTCGACTGCCTGGAGCTGCTGCACTACCACCTCGGCTCCCAAGTGCCCAACATCCGCGAGATTCGCGACGCCATCAAAGAGGCCTCGCGCTTCTATGTCGGCCTCGTCCGCGAGGGGGCGCGCATGGGCATCTTCGATATCGGCGGCGGACTGGCCATCGACTACGACGGCTCGCACACCAACTTCGCCAGCAGCGCCAACTATGACGTGTCGGAGTATTGCGCCGACGTCATCGAAGGCATCATGACCGCCTGCAACGAGGAGAAAGTCCCGCACCCGATCATCATCAGCGAGTCGGGCCGCTCTCTCATCGGCTACTACTCCGTGCTGCTCATCAACGTGCTCGACACGGCGGTGTACGAGGAGAAGGATCCGCCCGACAACGTGCCGGAGCCCCGCCCCGAAGCGCTCGAGAACATGATGTACGTCTCGCGCATGCTGAGCCTCAAGAACCTCCAGGAGTCGTTCAACGACGCGCTCTACTACCGCGAAGAAATCCAGAAGGCCTTCAAGCACGGCGACATCACGCTGCGCCAGCACGCCGCAGCCGACTGCCTCTTCTGGTACATCCTCACCCATATCCGTGAACTGCTGCCGGGGCTCAAGACCGTGCCGAAAGACCTGCTCGGCCTCGACGCGCTGCTCGCTGACGTCTATTACTGCAACTTCAGCGTCTTCCAGTCGCTGCCAGACGCATGGGCCATCGACCAGCTTTTCCCGATCATGCCCATCCACCGCCTGTGCGAGCAGCCGAAGCGCATGGCGTGCCTCTCGGACATCACGTGCGACTGCGACGGCCGCATCGACAACTTCATCGACCAGCACGACGTCAAACCCGTCCTGCCAGTTCACAACGTCCGCCGCGGCGAGCCCTACATGCTCGCGGCCTTCCTCGTGGGCGCGTACCAAGAGACGCTCGGCGACCTCCATAACCTCTTCGGCGACACCAACGTCGTCAGCATCCAAGTCGACGAGGACGGCGACATCGACTACGTGCAGGAACTGCGCGGCGACACGGTGGGCGACGTGCTCAGCTACGTCGAATACCGCCCCGAGCGGCTCATGGAGCAGTTCCGCACCCTCGCCGAGGACGCTGTCAAAGCCAAGCGGATCACGCCCGCCGAGCGCCGCGAGATCCTCGCCGCATACGAGAACGGCCTGCGCGGCTACACCTACTTCGAACGTTAGTATGGGCGACCGGCCGGTCGCACCAACCAAGGAGTTCCCCATGTCCAAAGTCCTGCTCATCGGCGCCGGCGGTGTCGGCGCAGTCGTCGCCCACAAGTGCGCACAAGTCCCCGAGGTCTTCACCGATATCGTGATCGCCTCCCGCACCAAAGCCAAGTGCGACGCGCTCGCCAAGCAGCTCCCGCGCAAAGTCACTACCGCTCAAGTCGATGCGGACAACGTGCCCCAGACTGTCGCCCTGATCAGGAAGCACAAGCCGGACCTCGTGGTCAACGTGGCGCTTCCCTATCAGGATCTGCACATCATGGACGCCTGCCTCGAGGCCGGCGTGAACTACATGGACACCGCTAACTACGAGCCGCTCGACACCGCCAAGTTCGAGTACAAGTGGCAGTGGGCCTACCAGAACCGGTTCAAAAAAGCCGGCCTCATGGCCTTGCTCGGCTCAGGCTTCGACCCCGGGGTCACCAGCGTCTTTTGCACCTACATCCAGAAGCACTTCGTGCCCGCCATCGACGAAATCGACATCATCGACTGCAACGCGGGCAGCCACGGCCAGCCCTTCGCCACGAACTTCAACCCGGAGATCAACATCCGCGAGGTCACCGCCATGGGCCGCTACTGGCAAGAGGGCCAGTGGACCGAAACCGCGCCTCTCTCCGTCAAGTCGCCCTTCACCATGCCCGACGGCCTCGGCAAGCTCAACATCTACCTGATGTACCACGAAGAGCTGGAATCGCTCGGCAAGCACATCAAGGGCCTGAAGCGCGCCCGCTTCTGGATGAGCTTCTCGGAGAACTACCTCAAGCACCTCGAAGTGCTGGGCAACGTCGGCATGACGCGCATCGACCCGGTGCGCTTCAACGGCGTGGACATCGTGCCGCTCAAGTTCCTCAAGGCGCTGCTGCCCGACCCCGCCTCGCTCGGCCCGCTGACCAAGGGCAAGACCTGCATCGGCTGCCAGGTCAAGGGCAAGGACGCCGCCGGCAAGAACAAGACGGTGTTCGTCTACAACGTCTGCGACCACGAGGACTGCTACAAAGAAGTTCAGTCGCAAGCGATCTCCTACACCACCGGCGTGCCCGCCATGATCGGCGCAAAGATGATCCTCACCGGCAAGTGGTCCGGCAAAGGCGTCTTCAACATGGAGCAGTTCGACCCCGACCCCTTCATGGACGCCCTCAACCAGCACGGCCTGCCGTGGCAGGTCCTGAAGAAAGCGGTTTTTAAGAAAGCTTAACGTCCAACGCTGAACGCTCACCTTTCAATGCCAAAGTTCGGGAGCGGGGACGCCCACGTCCCCGATATTGTTTATGCCCGCCTCACCTTTTCTCGACCCCTGCGCCGACATCGACCGTCGCGGAAGCGACCTGCCGCACTGGCAGCAGGGAGCGACGCTATGCTTCGTGACGTGGCGTTTGGCCGACTCCCTCCCGCAAGCTGTGCTCGACGAACTCGAAGAGAAGAAGGCCACGTGGCTGGCCGCACATGTCCCACAGCCGGGAGCAGGGGCGCCCTCGCCCCTGACTACTGGAAGCAGGGGCGCTCTCGCCCCTGAACTATCTGTTTCACCCAGGTACGCAAACGAGCGCCAATCTGTGCCGGGGACAAAGTCGCCTCCGACTCTGCAGGAGACGCTCCGTAGGTTGCCGCCTGAAACGAGTGCCGAATATTATCGCCTGTTCACAGCCAAAGAGGAAGCGGCTTTGGACGCAAGCCACGGAGCCTGCCTGCTGTGCAACCCGCAATACGCAAGCCACGTCGAGGCCACGCTCCTCCATGATGACGAAATCAAGTACGAATTGATCGCCTTCACAGTCATGCCGAACCACGTGCATGTGCTCTTCAGCCTGCGGCCCGGCACGTCCCTCGATCAGACGGTCCAGTCCTGGAAGAGCGCCTCGGCTCATGCGATCAATCGCCAGGCAAAGCGTTCCGGTCCGCTCTGGCAGCCGGGTTATTGGGACCGGCTGGTCCGCAACCGGAAACACTTCAACAACGTCCGTGCCTACATCTTAGACAACCCGGTTCGCGCACATCTGCCCGCTTCGGAACACCTAACCCGCGAACTCCGCACCGTCTCAGACTCCGGAGAGATCGTCTCCGCCGGGGGCGAGGGCGCCCCCGTTCCCATGCTCGCGTGCGTCCCGGCTGGGAGCAGAGGCACCCCCGCTCCCCTGCTTGCGCACGCCCCCATGCTCGAGGGTGTCCCCGCTGGGAGCAGGGGCGCCCCCGCCCCTGACGCATCGCACGCGAGTGATCGCCTTTTCGAAGCGGGGATGACCGCTCCCACCATCCCCACACCTGCGTTCGTCGTCGACGCCGCCGCATTGGAGCGTAATCTCGGCATCCTCGCCGAGGTGAAACGCCGTACGGGATGCCGCATTCTGCTCGCGCTGAAAGCCTTTTCCATGTACAGCGTTTTTCCGCAGATGCGGCGCGTACTGGACGGCTGCTGCGCCAGCTCGGTGCACGAGGCTCGGCTCGGGCGCGAGGCGTTCGGCGGCGAGATCCACGCTTTCGCAGCAGCCTTCTCTGATTCCGAGATGCGCGAACTCGTCGGCCTCACCGATCACATTACGCTCAATTCCTTCGCGCAATGGCGGCAGTTCCAGCGCGTGCTCTCCGAGACGGGCGCGCACATAACCTGCGGCTTGCGTATCAATCCCGAACACTCCGAAGGCCACACGGAACTCTACGACCCCTGTGCGCCCGGGTCGCGCCTCGGCATCCTGCGCGCCGCCTTCGACGGTGAGCCGCTCGGCGGTCTGACCGGCCTGCACTGCCATAACCTCTGCGAACAGGGCTCCGAGCCTTTCGCGCGCACCGTGGCAACCATCGAAGCGAAGTTCAGCGACTTGCTGCCGCGCCTCTCGTGGATGAACTTCGGCGGCGGCCACCACATCACGCGCTCCGATTACAACCTCGATCTACTGTGCGACACCCTGAACGGTTTCCGTCAGCGCCATCCGAATATCAACACGATTTACCTTGAACCCGGCGAGGCCTGCGCTCTCAACGCGGGCACGCTCGTGGCCACGGTTCTGGACGTGGTGGAGAACGGAAGGCCGATCGCGATCCTCGACGCCTCCTGCGCCTGCCACATGCCGGACGTGATGGAGATGCCCTACCGGCCGCGCGTTTTCCGCGACGCCTACTGGGGCGGTGAGGCCGTGCCGGGGCCGCTTGCCGATTGCGGCGCGGAGCCGGGCGAAAAGCCTTACACCGTGCGCCTCGCGGGGGCGAGCTGCCTCGCGGGCGACATCATCGGCGACTGGTCGTTCGACACGCCTCTCAAGCCCGGCGACCGCGTGATCTTCGAGGACATGGCGCACTACACGATGGTCAAGACCAACACGTTCAACGGCATCCGCCTGCCGCACATCGCGCTGCGCGAAACGGACGGCACCGCGCGCCTCGTGCGCTCCTTCGGCTACGACGATTTCAAGTCGCGCCTGTCGTAGGTGAGGTGGCTCACGAGCCGTTCTCTTCTACTTCACCAGCATCATCGATCCTTGGAATGTGAGCTGCGCAGAAACGAGGGTGCGCGCCCCAACAGTGGAGGTTGTCACTGTGGCTCTGTAGTTGGTCAGACTGTGCCGTACCGGCACTGTCGCAGGACTGATGGCTACGCTGGACGGCACGGTGAAGAGTGGCACAGTGAAGTTGCCTGTAACCGTGAAACCGTTGGCGAAGACAACATCCAAGCGGGAGCCATCCTCGAAGGTGATGGCAGCCCCCAACTCCACGCCGTTGGGCATAGTCGCGTCGGGATGGCGACGCGCCAGCACACCTGTGCCTTTAACCAAGACGGGGCCCGTGCCGAAGGCATTCGTGGAGGCAGGACGAAGCGTACCCGCAATCACCAGCGTCTGCCCCGTGTAGCTGTTCGCGCCACCTAGCACCAACGTGCCATCGCCGTTCTTGATCAAGGTGCCCGCGCCCGTGATCGGGCAGGTCACCGTCAGCGTGCTCGCGCCTTCTGGACGCAGCACGCAGCCGCCCTCGTAGCGCCGCTCGGCAGCAGGAGTGTTATTCGTATAACCGCCTGCGCCATTGTCTGTCGCGAACGATTGAGTGCCTCCGGTCGCTGCCAGCGTAATGCCGCGGTTGCCGTCGTCCAGTGTCACATCGTTGGTGACACTCACACCGCCGCCGTTGAAACTCAACTGGTCGGCGCGGAAGAGCGGCGGATTGCCACCGAGTTTCACTTCACTGGCTATCCTCAGCCAGAAGTTCGTGTTGCCGTCTACCCTGACTTTTCCAAAGTAGTTGGTGTTGTCCGCAGAGAGGATGTAGAGGCAGTTGGAGTACGCGGGATTACCGTACGCTTGCAGGAACAAGTCCCCGTAACCCGAAAGCATGGAATAAAGATACAGATAGCGCCCCATATAGATATTGGTCACGCGCATGGCATACGTCCGGCTCGCGTCACGCACAGGGTGCAGGAGAATGTCGCCCACCGTGCGACCGCCGCCTGGCTCGGCCAAACCGAACGAGGCGTCATTCATCATCACAAGATTCGTGATGGTCGGAGCGCCAGGCCCTTTGAGTGCGAGGCCCATCGCGTTATCGACAATCAACCGCTTGCCGCCGAAGATCAGGCTGCCGACCGCCGGCGTGCGCATCCCATTCGTGCGGCACACGTAGGTCTTATCGACCGAAGGTATCTGCCCGTCACTCCAGAGCCTGTTTGTGAACGAAGTGTCGCCCAAGACATCAGCCGCCCCTTTAAAAACGACCTTGTCCGGCGGCGTCGGCGTGAAGAGCAACACCTGCCCGCCCGCGCCGTCGTCCGCCCGGGAAAGTTCGCCGCTCCACGGCGGCGTTACGCAGAAGTCGTAATCGGCGAAGCTGGCCAGATTCGGAGCCGACAGCACCTTGTAGGGCTGAACCGTCGTGTTGGTCGAGTTGACAACAAACTGAAACGCCTGCAAAACCTGCTTGCTCAGCGTCCCGCTGACTCGGATCAGCGCGGCGTTGGGATTCGCCTGCGTCAGGTCGAGCGCAAAGGTCACATTGGTCGTGTTCTGCACATCCAGGTTCTTGATCGCCCAACCACCCTTCTCGGCCGCGAGAAATCCACCCGCTGTCAGCGTCACATTGCTCAACGCACCTTCGCCCGACACGACGGCCGTCGATCCGGTGACCACCACGGAGGCGGACACCGGCAGGGCATTGGTCAACAGTCTCAGTGTGCCGGATTCGACTGTGGTCAGGCCTGTGTAGGTGTTGTTCGTCGCCAACAGTAGTGTGCCGGGCCCCCGCTTGGTCAGCGGGCCGGGCCCGGAAATCACACAGACCACCGTGGCCGTTGCCGAAGCGCTCACCTCGATTACACCGCCTGGATAGATCTGGCTGGCGGCGTTAAGGGTGTTGTTCAGCACGAACCCGCGGTTCGGATCGTCCAGCGTCAGCGAGTTGGTTGCGATCAGCGTCGTGCCGTTGAACTCCAGCTGGTTGGCCGTAAACGCCGCCGGATTGGGCCCTAAACTTTCCTCAAAACAGATGCCGAACTTACCGCGGCCTCGCAGGACGGTCCGGCCCGTGAAGCCGCTGTTGGTGGCAAACAAGAAGGTCTGCTTCAGATAGTTAGTGATTTGATCCATCGACACCAGCAGGTTTCCACTGCCGGAAATTGTCGAGTAGACTTCATAAGTCCGCTGGTCCGTCTCGCTTCCTGCCGAGAAACCGGCTGTCCGCGAAGCGGGAATCGTGATGCCCCCGTAAAGCCGGGCTGCGAGCGCACCGTACCAGTGTTGAACGGAACTTTCGAGGACCAAATTACTGACGGTCACGGCACCTAGGGATTTCCATGCCAAAGCTCCGCTGCTGCTGACTGTCAACCGGTCGCCCAAGAACACGAATGGGCCTGAGCCCTCCGGCGTCCGCAGGGTTTGGTTGGTTGTTTGGTACGTCTTGCCCGCAGACGGGGCCAACTGGTCCGACCAGTTGGTGTAGCTGTTGAACGAACTCGTGCTCGCCGCATCGGTCCGTATCAACGCGATGTCAGCGGCCCAAGAAACCGCTGCCACACTCAGGCACACACTTGCCGTCAGATACTTTTTCATGACCATCCTCCAAAACAAATCGCTTCAAGACTGGAGACAGAATAGCTTTTATTGATGGCGAGAACAAGGGTGTGATTTCGGCGCGCAGGCAGAAACACCTACTTCACCAGCATCAGCGCGCCTTGGAACGTCAGCTTAGCCGAGAACAGCGTACGCGAATTGCCCGCATCGGCAGTGACAACCATGGCCTTATAGTTCGACAGACTGTACTGCACCGGCACACTCGCGGGATCGATCGCCACACTTGACGGCGCGGTGAACAGCGGCACCGTGAAGTTATGGGAGACGGAATAACCCGCGTCTAGCTGGATCACAACCTGCGATCCAGACTCGAAAGTGATGGTCGATCCCAACGCTACGCCGCTAGCCAGCGTCGCCCCAGGATAGCGTCGCAGCAGGCGGCCTTCTGGCTTAAGCAGCACAGGGCCTATGCCGAACGCGTTCGTCGAGACGGGCTCCAGCGTGCCTGCGATGATCTGCGTCAGGCCCGTATAGCTGTTCGCGCCGCCCAACACCAGCCGACCGGCGCCGTTCTTGGTCAGCGATCCCGCACCGGTGATCGGGCAGAGTATCGTCAGCGTGTTCGTTCCTTCGGCACGCAACATTGCGCCTCCGGGATAGGCGAGCTGGGCCGCAGTGGCATTGGTCGAAAACCCGCCGACATTCGCATCGGTCGCCGAGGTTCCGCCTGTGGCCAAAAGCGTGATGCCGCGGTTCGCGTCGTCCAGCGTCACGTTGTTGGTCACGCTGATGCCGCCGCCGTTGAACCGGAGCTGATCAGCCCGGAAGAAGGGTGGATTGCCACCTATCATCTCCTCGGCCGCAATGCGCAGCCAGAGGTTGGTGTGCCCGTCCACTTGGATCTTGCCGAAGAAGTTGGTGCTCGGAGAGAACAGGGTGAAGATGTTATTCGAATAGGACGGATCGCCCGTGTTCTGCAAGAACAAGTCGCCATAGCCGGACAGCGTGGAAAACAGATAGAGATTCCGTCCGGAGTCGCCGCCCGTCACTTTCATCGCATACGTCTTGCCCGCATCGAAAACCGGACGCAGGCGGATATTGCCCGCCATGTTGTCACGGATCGGCTCAGCGGTAGAGAACCACGCTTCGTTCATCATCGTCAGATCCGTGATCGTCGGAATCGTGAGGGCGCCTTTGAGTCCGATGTTCTGTCCGTTCACGATCAGCCGCTTGCCGCCGAACGTCGCCGAGCGGTCGTAGGGAGTCCGCATATCGAACCCTTGGCTCACGTACGTCTTCACGCCGGTCGGCGGATTGGTCGGCGCCAGGCCGTCCGACCATTTGGCGCCTTCCAAAAAGGCCGTCGTGTTGATCGGATCGTTCGCCACTTGGAAGACGATCTTTTCCGGCAGCGTGGGCGTGAAGAGCAGGAGCTGCCCGCCCCCGGCATCGTTCGTGCGCGAGAGTTCGCCGATCCACGGCGGCGTCACGCAGAAATCGTACTCCGCGAAATCGGCCAGGTTCGACGCGGACAGAACCTGATACGGGGCTGCGACCGCGTTGTTCGTGTTCACGGTGAACTGGAACACCTGCATCGGCTGTTTGGTCAGCGTGCCGCCGACCCGGATCAGCGTGACGTTCGTGGCCGCCTGGCTCAAGTCGAGAGCAAAGGTGACGTTCGTCGTGTTCTGGACGCTCAGGCTCTTCATCGACCAGCCGCCCTTTTCCGCACCCAGCCTGCCGCCCGCCAGCAGCGTCACGTTGCTGAGCGTGCCTTCGCCCGAGACCATCGACGTCACACCCGACACCACCATCGAAGGCGTTCCCTGCGACGCGCCGGCCACCATCCGCAGCGTGCCAGCCTCCACCGTCGTCTGGCCCGTATAGGTGTCGTTCGTCGCCAGCGCCAGCGTGCCGTTGCCGCGTTTGGTCAGCGTCCCCGCGCCTGAAATCGCACACGCCACCGTCGCCGTCGCCGAGTTAGCTACCTCGAACACGCCGCCGGGATAGATAAAGCTGCCCGGATTCGACGTGTTGTTCAGCGCGATGCCGCGGTTGGCGTCGTCCAGCGTCAGGGAGTTGGTGAGCACCAGCGTCGAGCCATTGAACTCAAGCTGATTAGCCATGAAAAAAGCCGGATTGCCCCCAAGGCCTTCCTCGGAGCAGACGCCGAACTTGCCGAGACCGTTCAGAATAATCCGGCCGGTGAACCCGCTGTTATCGGCAAGAAAGCTGGTCTGCTTCAGCGAGTTCGTCTGGTTCATCGCGACCGTCACATTGCCAGTTCCGGTGACTGTCGAATAAATCATAAAGATGCGCGGATTGCCTTCGTTGGCCGTAAAGGAGGAGGCCCGCGACACGGTGACCGTCCCGAACAGGCGCCCCGTGTAGTTGTCGAGGCCGTGCGCGATCGATCCGCCGTCCAGCACCAGATCGCTGATCGTGATGTTTCCAGACGACTTCCAGAGCATGCTGCCCCCGTTGATGGTGAGGCGGTCGCCCATAAACGTATAGGCGGTGCCTGTGGTGTTCTCCGGCGTCCGCAGCATGTTGATGCCGGTGAAGTAGCGGTTGCCAGCCGAGGGCGGAAGCCCGTTCGTCCAGTGCGTGCCCAGAATGAACGAATTTGTCCCAGCGGCATCACCGGTGGTCATCGTATAATCCGTCGCACACGCCAGGGTCGTGACCAAGCACACGCACACCGTCATCAATATCTGTTTCATCATGCTGTTCCTCTTATTAAATTCTTTTTTCTTAGCAATCGAAAAAATGGTATCAATTATTACAGAGAAAAACAAGAATCGTCTCTGATGCGATAAGACAAACACTCTCCCGTCTGGCGCAGCTTCTGGCAGTTTGCTATAGTTTTTCAAAAGGAGTCAACACACCATGAGCCGAGTGATCGCCATCGACGGGCCCTCCGGGGCCGGAAAATCGTCCGTCTCCAAACGCGTGGGCAGCATGCTGGGATTCCTGCACGTCGATTCCGGCGCGCTCTACCGCATCATGACCTGGCAGTGCCTACTCAACGGCATCGACACCGCCAACCCCGATGCCGTGGCGACCTTCGCGCAGACTGTGAACGTCGAGTGCGTGCCATGCGATGGCGCGATCGTCTACTTCGTGAACGGCCAAGAGCCGGGCGACGCCATCCGTACCCCCGAAATCAACAAGCACGCCAGCCCCGTCGCGACCGTCAAGGCGGTGCGTGACCGCGTGACCGCCTGGCTGCGCGACATGACCCGCTTCGGCAACCTCATCGTAGAGGGCCGCGACATCACCACCGCCGTGTTTCCCGAGTCCCCAGCCCGCTTCTACCTCGTGGCCAGCGCCGAGGCGCGCGCCGAGCGCCGCCGCAAAGAAGAGGTCGAGAAGGGCATCGCCAACCAGTCCGCAGAGGAGGTCAAACGCTCCCTGCTCGCCCGCGACGCGATCGACTCCACCCGCAAGCACGCGCCGCTGAGAAAGGCCGACGGCGCGCTGGAAGTCGACAGCACCTACCTGACCCTCGACGAGGCCGTGCAGACGGTCTTCGACGCGCTTCCCGCCGAATGGAAGCGAGCCCGCACATGAAGTTCACTTTGCACCTGTCGACTCTCTGTTTGGCGGCTCTGACCACCGCCGCCGCACCTCTGACGGTCGACAACCGCCCCGCGCAATCGGTTGAGTGGGGCTACCGTCCCGCCGATGGCTCGACCGCGGTCATGAACCCGCCGTCGCTCACTTGGATCCATGACAAACGCGCGAAAACCTACGACGTGCAATGGTCGCGCACGCGGGACTTCGCAGACGCCACTTCGGCGACCAACGTGCCGTGGTGCGTTTACACCCACAACGCGCCGCTCGCCGTAGGTAAATGGTACTGGCGCTACCGCTTCACAACCGCAAAAAAAGAAGTCTCCGACTGGAGCGTCGCACGTTCCGTCACCGTTCCCGCGGACGCCACTCTCTTCCCCATGCCGTCGCGCACAGAACAGCGCGAGCGCCTGCCCCAAGGCCACCCGCGCCTTTTCATGCGGCCCGAGGACCTGCCGCGCCTGCGCGCCGCCGTCAAAACGCCCGGCAAGGCGGCCGACCTTTTCAAAGAGATGCGCAAGGAGGCCGACAAGCTGATCGCCGCCGGCCCCACGCCGGAGCCGAAAGTCCGCGGTTCCGCTAAGAACAAGGACGACGACGTGGCCGTCCAGAACTGGTGGCCGAACCGCGAGATCTCCGACCGCGCAGGCGGCGAGGCCGAGACGCTCGCTTTCGTCTGGCTGATCACGCAGGAGCCGAAATACGGCGAAGCCGCACGGAAATTCGTCATGGCGCTCGCCGCGTGGGACCCCGACGGCCCGAGCAACTTCGCCCTCAACTGCGAGGCAGGCAAGTCCATGCTCTACCACCCGGTGCGGGCTTACGACTGGGCTTACGACACACTCTCCGATGCGGACCGCGCCACGTTCCGCAAAGTCTGGCAGCGCCGCGTGGCCGATGCGTGGAAAAGCGGCGAGGTGGACTTCGGCAACGGGCACCTCACCCGTCCCTTCAACAGCCACGGCAACCGCGTCTGGCACAAGATCGCCGAAGTCGGCATTGCGCTCTACGGCGACGTGCCCGAAGCGGAGACCTGGCTCGACTACGCGGTGAACAAATTCTATGCCGCCTACCCCGTCTGGTCGGACGACGACGGCGGCTGGCACGAGGGCGCCAGTTACCTCACCGGCTACATGACCAAGGTCACCGCCTGGATGCAGGTCGCCCACAGCGCGCTCGGCATCGACGGACTGAAGAAGCCCTTCTTCAACCAGATCGGCAATCTGCCGCTTTACGTGGCACCGCCGAGCACCCCTGCCTCCGGCTTCGGCGACCTCTCCTATAAGCCGGTCAGCTGCGGCTTCCTCCACTATTTCGCCCGCATGAAGGGAGCTGACCCGAAAGGCGCCGCCGCTGCCGCGCACTGGTCGTGGTGGCTGCAGCAGACCAAGACCAAGGCCCCCAATGGCTGGACCGGCTTCCTCTACGCCGCGAACCTGCCGCCCCTGCCCGAGCCGCTTCCGCCGGATGACTGGCCGCAGTCGAAGATCTTCCGCGGCACCGGCCTGGCCAGCCTGCACGACACGCTCAAGGACAGCCGCGACGACGTCCACTTCCTCCTCAAGGCCGACCCCTTCGGCACGCAGAGCCATGGCCACAACTCGCAGCTCGGCTTCCAGCTCACGGCCTATGGCGACTGCCTCCTGCCCGCCATCACCTACCGCGACCTGCACGGCAGCAAGTTCCACAACCTATGGGTTCACACCACCCGCGCGCAGAACTCCGTGCTCGTGAACGGCGTCGGCCAGCTCCCGCACTCATACCTCTCCGCCGGCAGCATCATTGACTCGCGCTTCACCCCGCAGTGGGACTACGTGCGCGGCGAGGCCACGGCCGCCTACACGGGCATGGTCACGCGCGCCGAGCGCGCCGCCGTCTTTGTGAAGCCCGACATCATCGTGCTCTACGACGATTTCGCCGCGCCCCGGCCTGCCACGTTCCAATTCATGCTGCACGGGCTCAGCGCTTTCACGCTGGACGAAGCCGCGCAGACGCTGCGCCTCGACCAGAAGGACGCCGGCCTCACCGTGAAGTACCTCGCGCCGCAACCGCTCGCCTTCACCCAGACCGACGGCTTCAAACCGCCGCCGAAGATGCGCGGCAAGGCCGACCCCTTCCCGAACCAGTGGCACGTTGAGGCCTCCCTGCAGCAGAAGGCTCTCGCGAGTGACACACTCACCGTACTCGTCCCGTACCGCTCAGGCGCATACCAGGCCTGGACTGCCGAGCGAGTCGACACCGCCACGGCCAGCGGCCTGCGCCTCACGCGCAACGGCAAGACCATCGGCATCGCCTTCCGCAAGCACGGCGCGACCGCAGTCGAGTGGGACGGCAAGCCTTTCGACGGCCCGGCGGTCGTGACGGGCCTGTGACCGACTGACTGGTTTTTTTAACCTTGGGCGATATGGACGAACATACCATTCGCGATATTCTTCTGCGACGGCATCCAGGTGCCGGGAATTCGAAGTCCGTTCGTGACGAAATCGCAGATGCCTGCACTACTTTTGTGAATTCTGGCTTGGCCGATGCCAACTTCATCACCGAACTTTGCTCGGATTCGGAAGCGAAATACTGGTCCCATGTGTCAGAGGCTTTGCTCGCAGCACACTTAAGAAATGTCGGGCTCAACCCCACTTCTTCACGAGGCGGAGGGCCAGACTTCTTAGTAGTTATGAATGGCAAAAGGATCTGGATTGAGGTTGTTTGCCCAACGCCAACCGGCATACCCCTAAACTCAGGTGTGGCTTTCCCGCATAATCAAATACTCCTGAGACAGACAAGTACCGTCAAAGAGAAGGCGGAGAAGTTGATCGGCAGCTCAGACGGTAATGTTAAGGGCTATGTTGACAAGGGTGTTGTTGCGCTGGACGACGCATATGTCATCGCCGTGAACGGAAGACAACTCCGTGGACTGTTTCCCATTCTGAAAGGCATCAGCGGATTCCCTTTTGCGATGGAAGCGGTCTTTGCCGTGGGACCACGCCAGATAAGCGTCAACCGAGAAACGCTGAAACCGATTGACTCCGGGCGTCAGCGCCGCCCTCTAATATCGAGGCCCCAAAGGGCGCCTGTTCCTGCCTACACCTTTCTGGATGACAAGTCTAAGCCAATAAGCGCTATCTGGGCTGTGGATCTGGAGGGAACATCCGCATTGGGAAACATTGAGCCTATGGCTGTGATTCACAACCCGAACGCGCTAACCCGAATACCAACGGGGTTTCTTCCAGCTCACGACGAATACGTGGCGACGCCCGACGGATCAGAAAACTTCATCGTCAGCAGGATTGACGGCCGTTTAAGGCTTTCGCAGTAGCAAGTGGCATAATCATATGCATTTGCCTTACATCTTGCGCTTCACGCGCACCTATCGATAACAAGGCAAGTCCGTTTCAGCAATCGTTGCAGAGAGATAGACCTTGGGCTGGCCCGACTCCGTATGCCACTCTTGTCCAGCGCCTTGACCCGACGTGACCGCGTGCGCTAACATGAGCGCACCTGAAATGACTTGTATCACGCACGGGGCTGTCCGCCACGGTCAGCCCTACTGGAGACCCCATGAAACTGACTGTCCTCTTCTGTACGCTCCTCGCAACCCTCTGCTCTTTCGCCGCAGACAATAACACATTGCCGCAGATCGGCGCGCAGGTCTTCATCGAGCCCGGTCAGACCGCCAAGGACGTCGACGACTGGTTCCGCATCCTCGAGCAGAACGAAATGCCGGTCTGCCGCATCCGCATGTTCGAGACGCACATGCGCAAGCCCGGCGGCACGTGGGACTTTTCGCTCTACGACGAAGCTTTCCGCGCCGCCGAGCGTCACCACGTCCACATTTTCGGCACGCTTTTCCCAGCGGATGCCACCGTCGGCGGCTTCAAGTATCCGAAGAGCGAGGCGCACCTCGCGGAGATCGCCGACTACGTCAAACAGCTCGTCACGCACTTCAAAACTTTTCCCGCCCTCTACGGCTGGGTGTTGCAAAACGAACCCGGCACTGGCGGCACCTATACGGACAGCGACCTCTCCCGCCGCCTGCGCCAAGAGTGGCAGGCCGCGCGCCCGAAAGCCGACTACGCCAGCAAGGGCTTCAAGGAAGCGAATTTCGACTACGAAGAGTTTCAGCGGTATTACACCACCTGGTTCCTCAACTGGTACGCGCAACAGGTCCACGCGATTGATCCCGGCCGGCACCTGCACGTGAACAACCACGCGATCTTTTCAAACTTCCCGGAGTACGATTTCCCCGCGTGGCGCGCGTTCCTCACCACGCTCGGGGCGTCCGCGCATCCGAGCTGGCACTACTCCATGTTCCGCCGCGATCAGTTCGCTCTCGCCATGTCCGCCAACGACGAAATCATCCGTTACGGCGCAGGCCCGCTGCCTTTCTGGCTCACCGAGCTTCAGGGAGGCAACAACCTCTACAGCGGCGGCAAGCCCATCTGCCCCACGAAGGAAGAGACCACCCAGTGGCTCTGGACCACCCTCGGCGCAGGCGCGAAGGGCGTGATCTTCTGGTCGCTCAATCCGCGCGCGGCCATCGACGAGCCGGGCGAGTGGGCGCTCATCACTTTCCAGCGGGAAGCCTCCGACCGCCTGACCGCCGCGCATGAGGTCATCCGCACGCTGAAGCAGAGCCCCGAGCTCTTCTCGAACGCCCACGCGCTGCGCTCTGGCGTCACGCTGCTGCTGGCACGCGAAGCCTTCTGGACCGACAAGAAACAGAAACTCGGCGGCGCAGAGCAACACGAGGCGCGCGCGGGCGGCGCGCCCATGAAGTCAGCCATCGCCTGGTACGAAGCGCTTATGGAAAACGGCATCCCGGCTGACCTCGCTGAGATGGACGCTTTCGACTGGAGCCAGGAGAGCTATAAAGGGCAGGTGGTCATCCTCGCCCACCAGCTCGCGCTTCCGTCGCGCGACTGGCCCCGCCTCACCACGTTCGTCCGACGCGGAGGCAAGCTGATCGTGGAGGGTGCGACCGGCTACTTCGACGAGCATCAGGTGTGTGTCATGCAGACGGGCTTCCCGTTGGCCGACCTGCTCGGCGGCAACATCAGCGAGTTCAAAGCACTCGGCGAGAGGTTCGACGTGCGGCTCAACGACGGGCTCGCGCTGCCCGCCCACCTCTGGCGCGGCACGGTCAAGAACGCCTCCGGCACGCCGCTCGCAGTTGCCGACGGCGAGGTTTTCGCAACGCGCCACACGCTCGGCCAAGGCGAGACGCTCTGGATTCCGTCGCTGATCGGCATGGGCGCTTGGCAGCGCGACAACGCGCCCCTCGCTCAACTTGCGCGCCGCGAAGTTCTCGGTGCCATTCCCGCATTGCCGGTGCTCTTCAAGCAACAGGAACGGCTGGCTCTGCTCAAGACGCTTGTCGCCGGCGACGGCTTCATCACAGTCATGGTCAACAAGGACAAGCAAGCCAAGAAGATGCCGCTTCTCGTGAAGAAAGGGCTTCAGCCGACCTTGCTCTTCGCAGACAAAGGCGGGCGCGTTTCCGCCTCTTCGGCCACATTGGCGCCGGAGGAAACCTTGGTCGTGCGCTGGCAGTAGGCAGCCCTCACTTTGGCATACGCATCGCGCCCAAATGTGGTATACTGCCGCACATTCTTTTCTCGCCCACCCACCGTGTCTCTAGTCAACCTCTTAGCTTATTTCAAACACCCATGAGCGCTACTATTCTTGACGGAAAAAAACTCGCAGCCGACATGCGCGCGGACATCGCCAACCAAGTCGCAAAACTCAAAGCTGCAAGCGGCGTTACGCCTGGGCTGGGGGTTATCTTGATCGGTCTCGACCCGGCCTCCACCTCGTATGTCACGGCCAAGGAGAAGGCCTGCGAGGAAGCGGGCATGTACTCGCAGGACGTACGAGTGCCCGCCGAGACGACGCAGGCGGAAGCGCTCGCCCTCGTACAGCAGATGAACGCCGACCCGCGCATCCACGGCATTCTTGTGCAGCTTCCCTTGCCGAAGCACATCAACGAAAGCGCGGTCATCAACGCCATCGCGCCGGAGAAGGACGTGGACGGCTTCACGCCCGTGAACGTCGGGCGCATGATGATCGGCGAGACCTGTTACCTGCCCTGCACGCCCCACGGCATCATCCAGATGCTGCTCAAGGCGGGCGTGAAGACCTCCGGCCAGCACGCTGTCGTCGTCGGCCGCAGCAACATCGTCGGAAAGCCCGTCGCGCATCTGCTGATGCGCAAGGCTGAAGGCGGCAACGCCACGGTCACGGTCTGCCACACCGGCACGCGCGACCTCGCCACGTTCACGCGGCAGGCAGACATCTTGGTTGTCGCGGCGGGCCGCCCCAACACGGTCACAGGCGACATGGTCAAGCCCGGCGCCACCGTCATCGATGTCGGCGTGAACCGAATTCCAGACGCCACCAAGAAGAACGGCTTCCGTCTGGCGGGTGATGTGGACTTCGATTCCGCCAAGGAAGTCGCCTCGCTCATCACGCCGGTGCCCGGCGGCGTGGGCCCCATGACGATCACCATGCTGCTCTACAACACCCTCGAATCCGCCCGCCGCTCCGCAGGCGTTTAAGTCCTGCTCCTGTGTGTTTCAGCTCGCCACCGGTTTCCAGTTTCGTATGAACATTCTCGGAGAACCCATCTTTGCGCGCGATGAAACGGGCCGGCTGAAGTCCCGGATCGGCACCGTGTTCCTGCGCACCCCCGGCATCGTCACCCAGACCGGCATCCATGCCACGCAGCGCCTCGCCTGGATCAAGGAGCTGAACCGCGAGCGCGCGGCTGCGGGCGTACCCAAGCTCACCAACGAGGAGATCGACGGGGAGATGACGCGTTCGGTGGACCTGCTGTTCGACGACCAGTTCGTGCTGATCCGCCCCGACCCCTATTCCATGGATCTGGCCTTCGAGGCAGACGAGCTCTTACAGACCTTGGTGTCCAAGCGCAAGATCCGCTTCCTCAACACGCAGAACGAGCGAGTGCGCAACGCCCTGTGTGCGCGGGGCGAAAACTGGCGCATGAGCCGCATCCCCTGCTCGCCGGAAGAGCTCAACCGCATGATCGCCACCGCCCGCGTCGCGATCGACGGCATGCCGATCTATTTTTACAACCCTTCCACCGGCACGCGCTTTCTCACGCTCGAAACTTTCAGCTGGCTCGCCTCGCTTTCAGACGACCTCTTCCGCGCGCATCTCCGCGAGATCGCCAAGCACTGCGGGCTGCGCAACCGGTTCGGTCACCCGGAGATCGACATCTTTCCTCCCGCTTGCGCCTTCACCCGCCAAGCCTTCGAAGCGCTGAACGTGGAAGGCCTGAAGATCGACGCCTTGCGGTCTGCCTACCAAAAATTGTGCGACACCTTCCGCCTAGCCGTCCCCGAGTCACTCCACGAGGAGAGCCCTGAGAACATTGAGTGGCGCAACCTCATGTGCTCGGCCCTGATCGCGCAGCCCAACGCGGTCGTTTCAGAAGAGCTCATCCCCGGCATCTCCCCCGAGTTCTATATGCAGATCGAATGGCTGCCGGGCGCGCGCATCGAGGAGGGCGAACTGATTTTCGATTCGGTCTTCGAAGAGCCTGACGCGACACCGGAAGACCCCGAATTAGGAGCGCTTTGTGACCTGCGCGCCAAAGGTGTGATCTTCAACTACATGCGAGAGCTCAGCAATATTGAGTTTATCAATGTCGGCCGCATCGGCCGGTCACTCTCGACCCGCCGGCAGGAGGCGCACCACCGGGCAAACGTCTATGTCGTTCAGGTGAAAGAGGCCGACAAGCCCGCCCCCGAATTCAATATCCTGCGCTTCCAGAAATGGTGCGTCTATGAGCATCTCGACGAAGGCAAGGACCTGCTTCAGTCGATCATGGAGGCGGCGGACTACACCGACTACATTCTCGACCGCCGTCTCGGCTGCCGCCAACTCGGCATGAACCTGCCCGCCAAAGTCACGACCGGCCGCATCCGTGAAACGTATTCCGGCATCAACAAGGCCTACCACGGCACACGCTTCTGGGTGGTCTACTTCGAACGCCACTACATCAAGGGCTGCGCATCCGACAAGCTCCGTACGCGCAGATACGCCGATCCGGAGTTCAATCGCCGCCTGGCCCGTTTTCTCGGCGAGGCGGCGGCCACCAACATGATCGTCGGGCGAGCCTATTCCGACAAGCGTGTCATGTTCGACGACGGCGACGAGGTGATCGTGTTCGACGAGCAGGGGATGCCGGATCACCTGATCGTCTCGGATCACACCGGAACCTTCACGGAGTACCAGTACCCGCTCCACATATGCGCCAGCGCCTATGCGAACTGCGTGAACAAGCGCGCCGTACACATGAGCAATGCGACCGAGTTTGCAGAGCTCTTCCTTCAGGCCTTCCGCAAGCGTTTCGAGCGCACCCAGCAGGAGTACCAACACCGCAAGCGCGCCTTCGACAACCTTTTCAAACACCACCCCGTGGATCCTGCAGGAAGCTTCGCCTACCGGTGGCAGTGCCTTCTGAGGCGCCTCGCCTCCACCGACGCCGAAACCCTTACCGCCGACATCCGCCGACACATCGAGGCACTCAACACGTGACACGCTATTATCTTTTCAAGGGCGACCAACTCTGGGTCCGTCATGCCGAGATTGGCGTCGACCCTCTTTTCGACGCGGCCTCCGCGGAGCCCACAGAGCCTGTCGGTGACGCCTGCGCGGTTGCCTCCGCCTCAGAAGCGCCCGCCGCAGGCGCCGAACTGATCGGCCTGCGCGCGCTCTTCGATCTTGTTCCCCAAGAAACTTTCGCGCAGATCGGCCTCGCGCGCCAGCTTCTGCACTGGCGGCTCACCCACCGTTTCTGCGGCGCCTGTGGCGCGCCCCTCCTACGCCACGCCACCGAGCGCGCCATGCATTGCCCCGCCTGCGGCACGTGCGTCTATCCGCGCACCAACCCGGTGGTGATCACCTTAGTCTCGCGTGGCAACCAGATCCTGCTCGCACACAAAGCCGGCGGCAACATTCCGTTCTGGAGCGTGATCGCCGGATTCGTCGAGGCGAATGAGTCGCTCGAGGCGGCGGTCGCGCGCGAAGTCGCCGAAGAGGTCGGCGTGCGCATCAAAAACATCCGCTACGCCGCCAGCCAACCGTGGCCTTTCCCAAACAACCTGATGGTCGGCTTCACGGCCGAGTATGCGGGCGGCGAGGTCACCCCTGACGGCGCGGAGATTGGCGAGGCGGGCTGGTTTGACCGCGATCACCTGCCGCCCATTCCATCGCGCTTCAGCATCGCCCGCCGCCTCATCGACGACTTCCTCGCGCGCCAATAAAAAAAGACGCGGACGGAGGGACTGCGCTTCCGCCGCCCACTCCACGCCGCGTCTTCGTCGACACAGACCGCGCGTCTAGCTGCGGCCGCGCTTGCCGAGCTGCTTGTCGGCCATAAACAGCGCGCCCTTAGACCCCGCGCTCATATCGAGCATCCAGATGGCGTCCGTGACGTTCGCCTCTTCCTCAACCTGCTCGTTGATGAACCACTGCAGCATGTTCTGTGTGGCGAAGTCTTTCTCGGTCACAGCCAACTCGGCGATCTCGCTGATCCACGCCGTCACCTTCTTCTCGTGCTCCAGCGAGTCCTTGAACATCTCCAGCAGATCCTTCCATTCGCCTTTCGGCTTTTCCATCGCGCCGATCTCGACCTTCGCCCCCTGCTCCTGCAGGTATTTGGAGAACTTCAGCGCATGCCCCTGCTCCTCGCCGAACTGGAGATTGAACCAGTTCGCCGCACCTTTGAAGCCCTTGGCCATTGCATCGTTCGCCATGGCCAGATAAAGGAACGCTGAATAAAATTCGCGGTTGATTTGCGCGTTGATCGCTTTCGCCGTTTTCTTGCTGATCATTTTGATTCTCTCTTTCTTTGGTCTCATTGGGCATACAGCCCCAACAAGTAAGCCTAGGTTAACAAATCGGGGCGTCCGTGTCACGGACATAAACGCGCATCAGAGCTGGGAGGCCTTGGACGGACGCAGAACAATGTTCGTGATCTTGTTCGCCGTGTCCTTGTACTGCGGATCCGCCTTCAGCTTCAGCCAATCCGGGTGATCGCGGAAGCGCTTCCACGCGCTGTCCTTCTCAGTCTTGTTGTTGAAAGCCAGCATGTAGGTCACATTGGCGAGTCTGTCTCCCGCCAAAGCCTGGCTGAAGAAGACCGGTTGCATGCCGCACGTGCGAAAGGTTCCAATCTCGCCCCCCTGCTCGAACATCGACATCTTCTTGGCGTTGCGCTCGATCGTGTAGCTGTTGTAGATGCGAAGCTGCAACAGCCGGTCAGGGGACTGCGTCACCTGCCTCACTTGCGGGCACGCTGCGAACGTATAAAGGAGCGAACCAGCGCAGGTGTCGTACAGCGGGTCTTTCATCGGTGCATCGAAAATCGGCGCGGCATCCTTCATGTACTGCACATCCGCCAACAGTTTCTGGTCGCGCGCCATGAACGCTTCGGCCGTCGCAAACGGGGCCACCACAAAGACGGTCGTATTGTAGTTCGTGTTGCCCTCATTCACTTCGCCGTTGGTCCAGAGCACCCCCACCTTTTTGACCCCCTGACGGTTCAGTGCGGGAATCAGCGCGGCATCGAAGAGCTCCAACAGCTTATCGCGCTTCTCAACGCTGGAACAGACATAGGTCCGGAGATCCACCCACTCGCGCGCAGCCGATGGGGCTTCCTGAGCCGATATGCCCGTGACCACGTTCATTGCGATGACGGCGGAACAGGCGGACATGATGAAACGACGACGGTTCATAAACAAACTCCCCTTGTTACAACGTGTTCAGTTGACGGACACAGCTTAACAGAATCCAATCAGAGGCTCAACCGCTGCCGCTTCATTTCATAAAAAAAGGGTTCCCTCTAAAATTTGAGGGAACCCTATGCGTTGCCGCATATGCTATCGCTACTCAGACGACACGTCCTTTCCTGTTAGTTTACTCTGCTCTGCCGACATGCCGTCGGCGTCTCAGGACTACTTGTAACCTTCGCATTACCTTTTCTCAAACACCGGCGAAAACGTTCCGATTCTCACTTTCAGCGAAGAGTGGTTGTTTGCCCGACCTTCGTACTGGGAACCGCTAAGCAACCGAAGCTTCAGTGGCGAAAGTCGCCGTACGTGTTGCGTGGTCACTTCCTCGGTCTGGCAAGCCCTCATCGTCTGCGTGGGCGCGATCGCCCGATCATCCGGTTTTCGCAAGCCCATGGGCATGACCCCGACTCATGTCGTACGATCTGACTCTGGGTTGCGGGGCTTCGAAAAGATAAATCCTAAGAACCTCCTCCTTTCTCCTATGTGTCTCAAAAGATTGGTACTTTGTTCCCAATCTTTGATATTAGTTTAACCGATGACTTGAGGTCTGTCAACACAACACCGAGGGAAACGATCTATTTCCGCATCCGCGGTTGGCGGCGCATTATTTCGGCTCAAGTCTCCTTCCGCATGTCCATCATTTCGCGGGCGAGTGAGAAACAGCCCGTCCATTCCGGAGGTTTCTCCACCGTATCACACACCGATTTCACCATCGCGTTGCGCACCTGTCCATGCTAAAATGACATCTTTAAAACGACTGGTTAAGAAGCCTCCATTCAGATTATGCGCTCAGCTATCCTGTTCGACATCGACGGAACCCTTCTTTACGCACGCGGCGTCGGCCGCACGGCGTTTGGAAACGCCTTTCTTGCCGCATATGGCGTCCCCTATCCGGATATCGCGGGGCTCTGTTTCATCGGCGCGACCGATTCCAATGTAGTGCGCACCATGGCCGCCGCCTGCGGTGTCGTCAACACGCCTGCACGCGAAGAAAACTTCTTTTTCAGGCTCGCCTGCGAGATCGACACGGCCCTCGCCCAAAACAAACCGCACCTCTACCCCGGAATTCCCGACCTGACGGACCGGCTCAACCTCCGGGGCCACACCCTCGGCATCGTCACCGGCAATGTGCGCGCCACCGCCTGGAGCAAACTGCGCCACGCGGGTCTCGACCACGCTTTCACCTTTGGCGCCTACGGCGACGACCATCACGAGCGCAACGAGATCGCGCGCATCGCTGTCAGCCGTGCCCCCGCCGCAACCCCTGTCCGCATGCTGGTCGGGGACACCCCTCTCGACGTCCTCGCAGCCAAGGCCAACGGCCTCGTCGCCGTAGCCGTCGCCACCGGCTGGATTTCCGCCGAAGAACTCGCCGCCGCAGGCGCCGATCTCGTACTGCCCGATTTCACCGACACCGATGCACGTATCGCCCAACTCGAAGCCCTGCTCTGAAAGGAAAAAGCCCATGCGTTTAGCCCCTCTCCTCCTCGCCTGCTTCGCCACCGCACCGCTCCTTCATGCGGAGGAACCCGCTTATCTGTACCCGCAGACAGGCGCCTTCAAGCAGAACCTCGCCAAGGCCCAGGAAAAAGGCCTCACCTTGACCGACTACCACATTCACATCCGGGGCGGCATGACCCCCGAGAAAGCCGCCCTGCGCCAGGAGTCCAGCGGCATCCGCAGCGCCGTGCTCGAGAACTTCGGCCGCGAATGGCCGCTCTCGAACAACGTCGCTCTCGCCACGTTCATCGACGCCAGCTCGCAGGCCCGCGCCAACGGCAAGCCGCTGCCCATCGGCATCCAGGTCAACGACCGCGACTGGTTCAAGCAGATCGACCCCGCGGTCCTCAAGCGCCTGGACTACGTGCTGGCCGACACGATGATCATGGGCGTCACCGACGACGGCAAGCCGCGCCGCCTCTGGAAGCCGGACGTGACCATCGACGACCCCGAGGCGTGGATGAAAGAGTACTTCGCCCACAACCTGCGCATCCTTGACGAGCCGATCTCCATCCTCGCCAACCCCACTTATCTGCCGCCCTGCATCTCCAACCGCTACGACCAGCTCTGGACCGAACCGCGCATGCGGCAGGTCATCGCAAAGGCCATCGAGAAAGGTGTCGCGCTCGAGGTTCAGGCCGAGTCCGCCTACCCCAAGCCCGCCTTTCTCAAGCTCGCGAAGAGCATGGGCGCCAAGCTCTCGTTCGGCACCAACAACTTCGACGACAAGGCCAAGAACCTCTCGCGCTGGTTCGAAGCCATCGGCCTCCTCGACCTCAAGCCAGCCGACCTCGCGTCGCCCAAGAAACCCTAACGTTCAACGCCCAACTCGCAACGCTCAACGCTGAAGGGAACTCCGTCCAAACTTGAGCGTTATAAGTTAAGCGTTCGACGCTGAACGTTCACTGGAATTATCCACTCTCCTAAATCCTAAATCGAAGGCCCCCGCCATGCCCCTTCCCGGACTTACCCTCATCGGCGAAAGCATCAACGACTCCGTCCCCTCCACCCACGCGCTCTTCGAGGCCAACGACCTCGCCGGCATCGTCGCGCTCGCGAAAACGCAGGCCGACCTCGGCGCCGCCTTCATCGACGTCAACGTCGGCCCGCGGCCTCCCGCCTTCATGGCCGAAATGGTCCGCGCCGTTCAGGCGGTCACCGACAAACCGCTCTCGATCGACTCGCCTGATTTCGCGACCGCCAAAGCCGGCCTCGAAGCTTATGACGTCAGCCGCGGCAAGCCCATCCTGAACTCCATCTCGCCGCTGCGCCTCGGCATGTTCGACCTGCTCAAGGTCAAGCCCTTCCGCCCGATCCTGCTCGCCTCGGAGAACCTCAAGGACGGCGCGGAAATGCCCTGCCTCACGGCGCAGGAAACCTATGCCGCCGCGCAGCTTCTGCTGGAGACCGCGCACCGCCACGGACTCGCCAACGCCGACTGCATCATCGATCCCGGCATCGCGCCCATCGGCACCGACACCGACGGCAACATCCACCGCCTCATGGGCGCGCTCAAGCTCATGCGCGCAGATCCCGCCTTCGCGGGCGTCCACGTCTCCGTCGGTCTCAGTAACTTCACCGTCATGCTGCCGCCCAAGCGCGCCGACGGCTCGCCCGTCAAAGCCCCGCTGGCCAGCGCCTTCCTCACCCGCGCCATGCCGCTCGGGCTCGACACCGTGATCGGCTCGGTCAAGATGCCCTACGCGACTCTCCCCGAAGGCCACCCCGCCCTCCAGTGCTTCGACGCCTGCCTCGCCGCCGAAGGCTTCGACGTCCTCGTCATCGTGCAGGACTTCTACTCTTGACTATAGGGTTGGTCGCCAAGCCCTTATGATTTTCGTGTCTCCTTCTGTGTACCTTTCGGCAACCGAAAGGCTAAAAATGAAACGCGGAACGGGCTCACTGATGCAGCGCAACAACCGGTTCTATGTCTGTATCAAAATTGAAGGGCGGACGATAACCCGTGCACTCTTAACTCCCGAAGGCAACCCCGTCACAACGCTCGTGGACGCGCGCAGGGCTCAGGCCTTGGCGGTCAGGGCATTTACTCTCGTCGACCGTAAGGAAGCGCTGAGGTCCAGACGATGCACAACCCCGTGACTATCACGAAACGCGGCAAGCCCGTCGCGGTCTTGACACCGTATCCCGAGGAGACGCCAGCACCGCTTTTCGGCCGCATGAAGGGCCGAGTGAAAATGAAAGACGCACTCGTTGAGCCGACCGGCCTGTCGTGGGAGGCTGAGCAGTGAAAGCGCCTTATACTCAGCGGAACAGGTCGGAGTGTGTGCCTGTCCTGACGAACTGAAGGACGTCCCCCTCGATACGATAGACAAGCAGCCAATCCGCCTCGATGTGACACTCCCGGCAGTCTTTGAACACACCCTTGAGCGGGTGATCCTTGTACGTTGGCGACAACGTATGGCCGTGCGCCAGAGCTTCGATGACCGTTTTGAGCGCGCCTATGTCCTTGCATCTCTTCTGCATCAGCTTGACATCGCGTCTGAACTGGCTTGTCAGCAGCATCTCATACATACGGAGGAGTTCCTATATGCCGAGGTCTTTGAAAAGTGCGTCGGTCGACGCGAACTTATCTCCATGCCCCTTCCGTGCGGCGCCGATGGCCTTCACCGTGGTTTCGTTGGGGAGGCGAATATCGAAAGGCATGCCGCGGTGCAGGATGATTTGGCGATAGAAAAGCTCGAACGCCATCGAGACCGAGAGGCCCAGATCATGAATGATGCCCTCGGCCTCGTTCTTGATGTCGGGCTGGATTCTAGCCCTGGCCGTCGCTGTTTTAGCTAAGCTCATCCCAACTCCTCGCTCTAAACCGCCTGTCCCGCAATCGCCCCGATGGCTGTCGGCGGACAGACCCCTTCGTTCAATCATGAAGACTGTAGCACATAGCGGGCTACAGAGCAAGCAAGGCAAAGGAGTTTAGGGCACCCAAACGAAGGATCGCCCGCAACCGCGCAAAGCTCAAAATGCGGGGAACCGGACAGGATTCTAGACTAAGAACTAAAACTGGGAATTACGCGTTCCCTTTTCCCATGTGGCATGGGCAGCTTGCCCGGGGCGGCTCACGGGAACATTCGCCCTCCAGATGCGGCGAGGGCGAGTGTCCTCACGAGCGCCGGGCCGGACAAGCCGAGGCAGCAAGAACGCCTCGAGGCATCACTTGGTCGCTTTTCCGTGTTGAGCCGGACGCGCCAACCGATTATCCTATGCGCATCTTCCAACCGCTTCTCGGAGCAGACACTATGAAAACACAGCACACCGCTGCAGCCTCCCTCGCCTTTCGCCCTTGCACCCTTGCGTTTCTGTCTTTCGTTTCTCTCTCCGTCCTCTCGCTCTACGCCGCAGAGTCCCTCGTCTCTCCCGACGGCACGGTCAAGGCCGTCTTCGACCTGCGCGAGGGCCAGCCCGTTTTTTCACTCACCCACAAAGACACCGCTGTCCTCGAGCCTTCACCTCTCGGGCTGAACCTGAAGGACGCTTTCCGCGGCGGTTTCACAGTCGCCAATGCGGTGCGCGGCAGCGCCAACACCGAGTGGAAACCGGTCTGGGGCGAACGCTCCCTCATCCCTGACCGCTTTGCCAGCCTCACCGTCACGCTGAAAGAGAAAGACCCGCGCGGCCAGTCGCTCGTCCTTGAACTCCGCGCCTACAATGAGGGTCTCGCCTTCCGCTACCGTTTGCCATTCGCCGCCGACACGGCGTGGCAATTCGCTACTGAGGCGACCGAATTCCGCTTCCCGCAGGGCAGCGCGGCCTTCGCCATCGTCGGGACCGAGGACACCTTCCCGCAAGAGCCGATTCCGCTGAAGAATCTCCCGAAACACACCATGGAGCCCTTCACGGTGCGCCTGCCCGACGGCAAGTACGCATCGGTAATGGAGGCCTGTGTCGTCCACTATCCGCGCAGCATGATCGAGAAACGCGAGGCGGGCGCAGTCGGAATCCACCTGCTCGGCAAGGCCGAAGGCCGCGGCGAGTTCACCACGCCCTGGCGCGCCGTGCTCGTCGGCGACAACGAGGCGCGCCTGGTCGAGCACGAAGATCTCGTTCTCAATCTCAACCCGCCCTGCGCCATCCCCGACACCTCGTGGATCAAGCCCGGCCTCACCATTTCGGACGCCGGCAACTGTCTGCTGAAAACGCCCGAACTGGAGAAAGTCGTCGACCTGACCTACACCAACGGCATCCGCTACCTCCAGATCGACTGGGGCTGGTACGGCACCGAATGGACCTGGACAGACGCCGACCGCAAAAAATTCCTGGAGGTCAACCCCTCGTGGCTTTATGACTTGAACTGGGTCACCAACACCTACGCCGACCCGTACACGGTCGCCAAAGGCCGCGTGCCTTACCGCCCCGACTGGAAAGATTTCCACACCGTCGTCGAGCTCGATCTTCCTGGCCTGATCAAATTTTCGCGCGAGCGCAACGTGGGCGTCTGCCTCTACGTACACGGCGACGTGCTGCGCGCCCACGACATGGATAAGCTTTTCGCCACCTACCAGTCGTGGGGGCTCGCCGGACTCAAGCCCGGCTTCGTGCGCTACGGCACAGCCGAACAGACCGACTGGATCCGTTCGCTGGTCGAGACCGCCGCACGTCACAACCTCTGGCTCTGCATTCACGACGCTCACGTTCCCGACGGCATGGAGCGCACCTATCCCAACCTCATGATCTGCGAGGGCGGCGGCGGCCAGGAAGGCAATCACCCCGTCCGCCAGGATGTGGTCATGCCCTTCACGCGCTGCCTCGCCGGGCCGTTCGACTACACGCCGTATATCTACTCAAAGAATAAGAGCCACGCCCATGGCATGGCCTTCTTCGTGGTCTTCCGCGGCCCCACCACCGTTGTGCGCGGCGGCTCTCACGAACTGGTTTCAAGCGGCCCCAACCGCATCGGCCCCGAAGCGGAGTTCATGCGCCGCGTGCCGATGAACTGGGACGAGACGCGCGTGCTCGACGCCAAGGCCGGCCGCCACATCGTCACGGCCCGCCGCAGCGGCGCGACGTGGTTCATCGGCGGCATGACCGGCGATGCGGCCTACACCGCGCCGTTGCCGCTCGACTTCCTTGCGCCAGGCAAGAGCTACACCGCCACAATTTTCCGCGACGGCGACACCGAGACCGACGGGTTCCGTCCCGCCGTCAAAGAAGTGCGAACCGTTAAGGCGGCGGCAAGGCA
>Ga0118677_10003317_pt1 | contig 30709 bp, 27 predicted proteins | sample AliMusrvi5mmetaG_FD_86154 | JGI IMG/M metagenome (GOLD analysis project Ga0118677, IMG submission 86154) | reverse complement strand
AGTAGGCCCTGATCTCAGGATCCCAAGACTTTGCTGAATTTGCTCCATTTGATAGCAGGGTTTTAAGTTTTTTATTTCCGAGATGACTCACCTTGCTTTTACCTTTTATTGATGTGCCAGATTCGTTCGGGAATGGCGCTATTCCTGCATAACAGGCATATTTTCTTCCATTTTCAAAGCCGGTAAAATTATGAGTTGTAACCAGCATGAACGCTGCAATGACCAGTCCAATCCCTTTTACCGATGTTGCAAGGTTATAATTTTCCTTCAATTGCTCCTCAGATTCGATGAGCCCCATGATCTGCTTCTCGAGCTCAGTCACACTTTGAGTTAAATGGTCAATTTGCCCATGAATATCTTTCGTTACAAAATCATCCGTGCTAATTTTTTGGTATTCCAAGTGACTTTGAAGACTGATCTTCAAACCGCTCCTCAGGCGCACCAACTGATCCCGGTATGTGAGCATTTGTTTCATCCGGATGATTATTCCCGTCGGAAGTACATACGGTTTCAACTCTGCTCTTTTATTCATGGCATAAGTAGCAATACGTCGAGAATCAATCACATCATTCTTACCCCTTGTCATTCCCAGGCTCTTCTTGATCTGTAAACCAGGTTCAACACTAAAATCCGCATCCTGCTGACTTAACCAAGCAAACAACAACAATCCATATGTACCCGTATGTTCCATACAGAACAAGCAGCTTGTAAGTTTAACTTCGTGCTTGACGTACCATGCTTTCATATTCTCAAATCCTTTGAGATCATTTGAAAACCGATGGTTGATAAACCGACCAGGTTCTTTTTCATTCAATATGGCTGCATCCATAAAGTTCTTAGAGATGTCGATGCCAATAAACCACTTTTTCTTAATAAATTTGCCCATAACCTTTAGTTTTAGAACCGGTAATGGTTGCAAAACTGATACCTTTAATAAGCCTCATGCTTAACATTCTAATTGGTTCATGCAACCTAAGGGGAACTGAGGACTAATTCACAAAATGATGCACAATCATGCCTTCGTTTAGTTCACCTCTGTTCCCTCCGGTTTTAGTTGTTAACACTTTTGTTAGTTATTGACAAAAGAAAAGAAAAAGAAGCAAAAAGAAAAGAAAATCAACACATTACACATCCTTTTTCTAATCAGCTTTATTCTTGTTGTTAATAATGCAAATCTAAAGGAAGCCTTCGTGGAACTTCGTGTAATAAAACCTTGTTTGAGATTTATTGACATATAGTGCCAATGTGGTAAAAAAAACACAGCTTCTGCCGACCTTCTTCAGCCGTTTTTAATAGCAAAAAGTCATGCATCCAAATCCTATATAATAAACCTTGCAGAATTTAAATTTTTGTACCTTTGCTCGCCTAATTTTTCAAGTGATGTTAATGGATTCAGATAAGTTTCAGGGAGAAGGACTTTCGTATGATGATGTCCTTTTGCTCCCTGCCTACTCTGAAGTTCTTCCGCGCGACGTGGATGTTACAACATCTTTTACCAGTAAAATTAAGCTGAACATCCCGATTGTCACCGCCGCCATGGATACGGTTACCGAATCCGTCATGGCCATTGCCATGGCACAGGAAGGCGGCATCGGGGTTCTTCATAAAAATATGTCAATCGGTGCCCAGGCGCTGCAGGTGCGGAAAGTCAAGCGGGCAGAAAACGGCATGATCCTCGACCCGGTCACGATCAATGTGAATGACCTCGTTGGCGATGCATTGAACCTGATGAAAGAATACAACATTGGCGGCATTCCCGTCGTGAATGGCGACAATATGCTTGTAGGAATCGTCACCAATCGCGATCTCCGTTTCGAACGCAATCCCGCACGGCCCATCACGGAAGTGATGACGCGGAAAGTCATAACAACCACCGAATTCACCGACTTTGACAATGCCGAAGGCATGCTTCAGCAATACAAGATCGAGAAGCTGCCGGTGGTTGATGCAAACAATAAACTGGTCGGACTGATCACCTACAAGGATATCATCAAGATCAAGGCCCGTCCGAATGCCTGTAAGGATTCACGGGGGCGTTTGCGCGTTGCAGCCGCTGTCGGAGTTGCTTCCGATACACTCGAACGGGTGACTGCACTTGTTGCTGAAGATGTCGATGCCATCATCGTGGATACCGCGCATGGTCATTCGAAGAATGTTATAGATATTGCAAAGCTCATCCGGAAAACATTCCCGGATCTCGACCTTGTCGTCGGGAACATCGGAACCGGTGATGCTGCAAAAGCATTGGCGAAAATCGGTGTGAATGCAGTGAAAGTCGGGATCGGCCCGGGTTCGATCTGTACCACGCGGATCATTGCCGGCATCGGGATTCCGCAGCTTTCAGCCGTTTATGAAGTTGCCAAAGCATTGAAAGGATCAGGTATCCCTGCTATTGCCGACGGCGGGATCCGGTACACAGGTGATATCGTCAAGGCCATTGCAGCCGGCGCTCACACCGTGATGGTCGGATCATTATTTGCCGGTGTTGATGAATCTCCCGGAGAAACCATCATCTTTGAAGGCAGGAAATTCAAGACATACCGCGGAATGGGTTCCATCGAAGCGATGCAGATGGGTTCAAAAGACCGCTATTCGCAGGATATGGAAGATGATATCAGGAAATTTGTTCCTGAAGGAATTGTCGGAAGAGTTCCTTACAAAGGATCACTTTCCGAAGTTGTTTACCAGATGGTAGGCGGGTTGCGGTCAGGAATGGGTTACACAGGTTCCGGGACCATCGAAAAGCTTCAGCAGGCAAGATTCCTGAAGATCACGTCTGCCGGGGTCATCGAGAGTCACCCGCACGACGTGACCATCACCCATGAAGCTCCGAATTACAGTAGATAAAGAAAATTTTTAATATAGGTCAACCATTGTCAAATTAACAAATCTGTTGAACGATGAAATGCGTGAAGTTTAGTTTATTAGTGTCTTTGATCTGTTTAGGCATGGCTTTAAGCCTCCGTGCCCAGGTTAACAATGAATCAACGTTGATGACGATTGGCGGAAGAAATATCACCGTGGGTGAGTTCATGTCAATTTACCTGAAAAATAACCCAAAGTCGGATTCTTCAGTGAAAGCTCCACAGAAAGGGGAGGTGATCAATAAGCAGAATCTTTCCGAATACCTGGAACTCTATATCAATTTCAGGTTAAAGGTGAGGGAAGCCGAAGATCTCGGTCTGGATACACTGACATCCTTCAAGACTGAATTGAACGGCTACCGTGATCAGCTGGCAAAACCTTATTTTATTGATGAGGCAACGATCGACAAGCTGGTCCAGGAGGCTTATGACCGCGAGCATTACGATGTGCGCACGAGTCATATTTTCCTGAAACTTGCTCCGGATGCTTCACCGGAAGATACTCTGGTGGCCTATAAAAAAGCCCAGAAACTGCGTGAGCGCCTGGATAAGGGAGAAGCATTCGACGGGCTTGCGTTCATGGAGTCCGATGATCCTTCAGCCCGTGACCGTGAAGCAAACCAGCAGCATCCGCTCATCCACGGGAATCATGGCGACCTTGGATACTTCACCGTTTTCGATATGGTTTATCCATTTGAAAATGCTGCATACAGCCTGGAAGTAGGAAAAGTATCCCCAATCACACGAACAGATTACGGTTATCACCTGATCAAACTGACAGACAAAAGATCATGCCTTGGAAAGGTTACAGTTGCTCACATCTTTTTGATGATGAAGAAAGATGCCACAAAAGAGGATTCACTGCTGGTAAAACAAAGGATCGATTCAGTTTACCAGAAACTGCAGCATGGCGGATCGTGGGATGAACTGGTGAAACAATATTCAGACGACAAGGGAAGTGCTGCAAAAGGAGGTGTTCTCCCGAAATTCGGAGTCAACAGGATGGTTCCTGAATTTATTGATGCCATCTACAAGATGCAGAAGCCTGATGATTATTCGGCACCGGTTCAGACTCCGTATGGCTGGCACATCATAAAGCTCATTGAAAGAAAACTGCCGGGTACATTTGTTGAGGAAAAAGTTGACCTGAAGAACCGTGTTACAAAGGATGTCAGGCACCAGGTCGCCATCGACGTGGTCTACAACAAGATTAAAAAGGAATACACCTTCACTGAATTTCCGGATGCGAAACCTGATTTCTACAAGGTGGTTACTGACAGCATCTTTACCGGAAGATGGGACATCAATGAAGCAAAAGACCTGAACAAGCCATTGTTCAAGCTGGGAAATATGATGTTCAAGCAACAGGATTTTGCAAAATACCTGGCTTCAAAACAGAAGAAAAGCGACAAGGAAAAGATCACGGCGTATGTTGACAAGGCTTATAAAGACTATGTAAATGAAAGCCTGACGAAATGGGAGAATGCACATCTTGAACAAAAATATCCTGACTTCAAAAACCTCATGACCGAATACCGCGACGGTATCCTTCTCTTTGATCTGACTGACCAGAAAGTGTGGTCGAGGGCAGTGAAAGATACTGTGGGGTTACAGCAGTTTTACGAAAGCAACAAGAAAAACTATGTATGGGGAAACCGCGTGGATGCTTCAGTCTTTACGCTTAAGGATCCCAAACAGTCACAAAAATTAAGGAATTTCATAAAGTCGGGTTTGGCTGATGATGCAATCCTCAAGGAACTGAACGTTGATAACCACAAGATACTTGCTGTTGAAAGCGGCAAATTTTCAAGAAAGGACAACAAGTTTATTGATATGGTTCCATGGAATGTCGGCATTGCAAGCGATATCCCATCAGATTCGGCCGTGGTTGTTGTAAATATACGCAGCTTGCTTTCACCTGCGAATAAGACGCTGAGCGAAGCAAGAGGCCTCATCACGGCTGATTACCAGAACTACCTTGAAAAGATCTGGATCCAGTACCTGCGCCAGAAATATCCGGTTGTTGTAAAAAAAGAGGTGTTTTCCCAGATTAAATAGGTCGTCTTGAAAAAGGTTCTGCTTCTCGCGCTGGTTGTTCTTGTTGGATGTTCAGGCTTCTTCAGAAAAAAAACCGAGAGACCGCTGGCAAAAGTCTATAATGATTACCTGTACGAATCAGACCTGAAAGGCGTTATTCCTCCCGGTACATCTTCGAAGGACAGCATCACGCTCGCGAAGAACTATATTGATACCTGGATTCACCAGCGTCTGACCATTACCCAGGCGGAGAAAAATCTGACCGGGGACCAGATGGATTTTACCCAGCAGCTCGACAATTACAGGAATTCATTGATTATTTATGCCTATGAGAATGAGTTGGTGAAACAAAAACTCGATACACTCGTTTCTGATGAAGAGGTTGAAAATTATTATAGTGCCAACCAGCAGAATTTCCTGTTGAAGGATAACATTGTTCAGGTTCAGTATGTAAAGCTTCCGCTGAAATCTGCACATATAAAACAATTTAAAAAACTATTGGACACTGATAATTCTGCTGAAAAAACAAAACTTTCCGAGGAGTGCGAGAAGTATGCGGCAGACTATTTCCTGGATGATCAGAATTGGCTTTTATTCAATGATCTGTTGAAACAAATCCCGGTCAAAACGTACAACCAGGAGGAGTTTTTGAAGAATCACCGGGATCTTGAATACCAGGATTCACTCTACACATACCTTGTCAGGTTCCACGATTTCAAGATCAAGGAATCAATATCGCCGCTGAGTTTTGAGAAAGAAAGGGTGAAGAGCATCATCCTGAATAAACGAAAAATTGACCTGATCCGGAAGATGCACACCGACATTTATGAGAAGGCCCTGAAGAATGCAGATTTTGAAATTTTTTAACAGCTTGTCCTGAAAGCATATTACATGAAGAAATTATTTAATTGCTCAATTCTTGTTTCGTTCTTAATGACCATTACGCCTGTCATGCGTGCACAAAACAATGATACGATCATTGATGGAGTGATGGCTGTGGTAGGAGCCAACATTGTGCTGAAGTCAGAAGTTGAAGCGCAATACCTTCAATTCAGGATGCAGGGAAATATTAAAGGCAGCCCCGAGAAGGTTAAGTGCCAGATCTTTGAAACCCTGCTTTTTCAGAAACTGATGCTGAACCAATCACAGATCGACAGCGTCAAGGTGAATGATATCCAGGTGGAAGCAGAAATGGATCGTCGTTTGCGATACCTCTTACAGCAGGCAGGATCACAGGAGAAACTTGAAGAGTATTACCAGAAATCGATGGTGGAATTCAAGAACGAAATGCGGGATGTGATTAAAGAGCAGATGATGATTGAAACGACTCAGCAAAAAATCACGAAGGATGTCACGGTCACGCCATCGGAGGTGAAGGCATTTTATAAAAAGCTTCCCAAAGACAGCATTCCGGAAGTCTCATCAGAATATGAGATTGGTATGATTGTAAAAAATCCTGTCATGGGAGACGAGGAAAAAGAAGCTGTAAAGGTCAAACTGAAGAGTTTCAAGGAGCGCATCAAAAACGGGGATGACTTTGCAACACTGGCCATCCTCTATTCCGAAGATCCCGGTTCTTCAAAAAAAGGAGGTGAACTGGGGCTTTTTAAGCGGGGTGAAATGCGCACGGAATTTGAGGCAGCAGCATTCAGGCTCAAACCGGGTGAAGTTTCTGATATCGTTGAAACGGCCGATGGATTTCATATTATCCAGATGATCGAACGAAAAGGTGAATATATTAATGTACGGCATATCCTGCTTCAGCCTAAGTTTTCCATCCAGAGCCTGAACCAGGCAAAGTCATTTCTCGATAGTGTAGGCACACTGATCCGTTCGAAAAAGGTAGTATTTGCAGACGCTGTAGCAAAGTTTTCTGATGATCCAAGCCGGAATAATGGCGGGCTGATCATCAATGGTGCCACTGGTAACAGCAGGTTTGAAGCCAGCCAGCTGGATCCGAAAATATTCCTTGTTGTCGATAAGATGAAAGTAGGGGAGATCTCCCAGGCTGTCATTTATAAGTCTGACCGGGGTAAGGATGAATACCGTGTCTATTACCTGAAGGAAAGGACCGTTCCGCACAAAGCGAACCCCGAGCAGGATTATGCCAAGCTCCAGCAATGGGCACTCGACTCCAAGAAAAATGACGTGATTGATGAATGGATTAAACAAAAGATAACCAAGACCTACATAAGCATTAAAGAACCCTATACCCATTGTGAATTCCAACGGGTGTGGCAAAAAAAATAATGAATATACTATGAACTTTTCTTCTGACGTTGAAGCTGTTGATGGACTGGTTAAGAAATATGACCAGCTGAAATCTGAGATTGCCAAGGTGATTGTTGGCCAGGATGAGGTTGTTAAAAACCTGCTGATCTCGATCTTTTGCAAAGGGCATTGTCTTCTCGTAGGCGTTCCCGGGCTTGCAAAAACCCTGATGGTCAATACGCTTTCCAAGGCCCTGGGACTGCATTACAGCAGGATCCAGTTTACACCTGACCTGATGCCTTCGGATATCATCGGCACAGAGATCCTCGATGAGAACCGGAAATTCAGATTCATAAAAGGACCGGTTTTTGCAAATATCATTCTCGCAGATGAGATCAACCGGACACCGCCCAAGACACAGTCCGCATTGCTTGAAGCCATGCAGGAAAAGGCAGTAACCGTTGCGGGTTTCTCATATAAATTGGAAGAACCATTCTTTGTTCTGGCCACGCAAAACCCGATCGAACAGGAAGGAACCTATCCATTACCCGAAGCCCAGCTTGACCGGTTCATGTTCAATATCTGGCTTGACTATCCTTCATTTAACGAAGAGATCACGATCGTGAAATCCACCACTTCAAACCTGACCGTCACTCCACAGATCGTGATGAGCTCCGAAGAGATCCTCTTTTTCCAGGGGCTGATCCTGAAGGTTCCCGTGCCTGATAATGTCTATAATTATGCCGTCAGCCTGGTTTCAAAAACGAGACCTAACACACCGGCTGCCGCCCCGGTTTCAAATCAGTATCTCATCTGGGGTGCAGGCCCAAGGGCTTCGCAATACCTGATCCTTGGCGCAAAATGCCACGCCGCATTGAATGGAAAATATTCTCCCGATATCGAAGATATCAAAGCAGTTGCCGCATCTGTATTAAGACACAGGCTGGTCAGGAACTACAAAGCCGAAGCCGACGGTGTTAAGGTTGAAGAAATCATCAGCCAGCTGATTTAGTGAAATATTGCAGGTTCTTTGCTGAAAATGTTCAATTTCCTTCAATTGAAAGGGAGAAATATTTTACTTTTAAGTGAAATTTATTTTCCATGAACAAGATCCGTTATTTTTTCTCCATTCTGTTAGCTTTTGCTGTATTATCAGGTATTTTCAGTGCCTGTAACCGTCCTCATGGTGGAAACACGAAGGTGAGCTCTGATGAACTGAAAGGGAAGATCACTATTTCCGGTGCATTTGCGCTTTATCCCCTGACTGTAAAATGGGCTGAAAAGTTTAAAAAACTGCACCCCAAGGTGATTATCAATATCTCTGCAGGCGGTGCCGGTAAAGGCATGGCAGATGCACTATCGCACATGGTTGACCTGGGTATGTACTCCAAGGAGGTCAGTCCTGAAGAAAGAGCCAGGGGGGCATGGTACATTGGAGTGGCAAAAGATGCTGTCCTGCCGACTGTCAATGCCGGGAACCCGGTGCTGAAGGAACTTCTCGCTCATGGACTGACAAGGCAGAAATTCTATGATATTTTTATTTCCGGGAAGATCACATCCTGGGGGGCCGCTGTGGGCAATGGATCTAAAGCTGGCTTGCAGCCATTTACACGCTCTGATGCCTGTGGTGCTGCAGAGATGTGGGCCAAATACCTCATGGGAAAAAAGCAGGAAGATCTGATCGGGCTGGGTGTTAACGGAGACCCTGGTGTTGCTGATGCCATCCGGAAGACTGTAGGTGGAATCGGCTACAACAACCTGAATTTTGTGTTTGACATGACCACCCGGAGAGTTTACCCGGGAATTGCGATCATCCCCATTGACCTTAACGGCAATGGTAAGATCGACCCGGACGAGAATTTCTATGGAACGCTGGACCAGGTCATGAATGCAATTCAGACCGATATCTATCCTTCACCTCCGGCACGTGACCTGTATCTTGTTGCAGCCGGAAAGCCGACGAACAAAACTGTTCTTGCATTCCTGCACTGGATCCTGACTGACGGTCAGAAATTCCTGAACGAGGCTGGTTATGTTGTTCTTTCCGGTGAAAAGATACATAGCAGTCTGAGTAAATTGAACTAACCGCGGGTTACCTTTGATCAATAGTTTCCGGGAATGTACATACTAAACAGGAATCAGAGGCACCGGGTGAATTACACCTGGATGATCATCAGTTTATTACTGGTGGCTTCCCTGCCATTCCTGCTCTTTTCAGGATTATACATCAAGTCCTTTCTGCTGATCCATGATTACCGGCTTTCCGACCTGCTTTTTTCCAGGGAATGGAGACCCGGAAGCGGGAAGTTTGGCTTTTATCCGTTTATCGTAGGCTCCATCTGGGTCACACTGCTTGCCATGCTGTTTTCGGCCCCTGTATGCCTGCTTACGGCGATCTATGTTACGCATTATACAAAGAAACGGTTCCTGCGGATCATGCACCCTGCCATTGATATCCTTGCCGGGATTCCGTCTGTCGTATACGGCGTGTGGGGAATACTTGCAATTGTTCCTTTTATCTCCAACTACCTGGGGCCGCTTTTTGGTGTAAGTACGCTTGGATACAGCATTCTTGCCGCGGCACTGGTGCTTTCGATCATGATTGTTCCTTTTGTTCTGAACATTCTCATTGAGGTATTCCAGGCTGTCCCGAAGGAACTGGAAGAAGCAACCCTTTCATTGGGTGCAACCAAATGGCAGGCCATGAAGCATGTGATCCTGAAAAAATCGCTTCCGGGAATTATCGCGGCATTTGGGTTCGGACTTGCACGGGCGTTTGGTGAGACCATGGCTGTGCTGATGGTTGTGGGGAATGTTGTTAAATTGCCCAAAAGTGTTTTCGACCCGGGTTACACGTTACCTGCACTCATCGCAAACAATTACGGGGAGATGCTTTCCATTCCGAAATACGAGTCGGCACTTATGTTTGCCGCACTGATCCTGCTTGCGGTATCACTTTTTTTCAACCTGATCATGCATTTTTTTATTGCCCGTTACAATAAATATTAAAGAGTGAAAAGGTCACGAAACATAGAAGAATCAATTTTCAAGGTCCTGATGATCATCTCGACCTATTTTATTCTTTTGATTCTTGTCCTGATCATATTCAGCATATTTGCCAAGGGGATCAAGGCAATTTCCTGGGAGATGCTGACTTCGGTTCCGTCAGGCGGGTATTACTATGGAAAAGGCGGCGGTATTCTGAATGCAATCCTCGGATCATTATCATTGGCTTTTGGTGCAACATTACTTGCTTTCATCATCGGACTCCCGGTTGCTTTGTACATGAATGTTTTTCTTGTTCAGAAGAAGAAGCTGGTTGGTGTGATCCGGTTTATTCTTGACCTGGTTTGGGGAATTCCATCGATTGTTTACGGTGCTTTTGGATTCAGCATGATGATCTTTCTCGGGATCCAGACTTCGTTGCTTGCAGGTATACTGACTGTCACCCTTTTCATTCTCCCGATCATGATCCGTTCGATGGATGAGGTACTCCGGACCATCCCGACCGGACTGATAGAAGCATCCTATTCACTGGGCTCAAATAAATCGGAAGTAGCATTTAAAATCTTTACACGTCAGTCTGTCTCCGGGATCATTACCGCCATCCTGCTTTCTTTTGGACGTGCCATCGGGGATGCTGCTTCCGTTCTGTTCACTGCCGGCTATACGGATAACCTCCCGAATTCCCTCATGGAGCCGGTTGCAACATTGCCATTGTCGATCTTCTTTCAGCTGGCATCACCGGTGCCTGAAGTACAAAACCGGGCTTATGCTTCAGCCCTTGTCCTGACTTTGATAATTTTAATTGTCAGTGTACTTTCAAGAGGACTCGGGAAGAAATATCATAAAACAAAGATCAATTTTTAATGCAGGAAGTGCTCTGTAAAATGGAAAACGCCAGTAAAATAAGCATTGTTAATCTGAATGTCGCTTCCGGGAAACACCAGATCCTAAAAAATATCAGCATTGAGATCCCGAAGAACAAGATCACGGTGATCCTTGGCCCCTCGGGATGCGGGAAGACTACCTTGCTGAAATGCCTGAATCGCCTGACGGATCTCTATCCTGAATTGAAAGTCACCGGGAAAGTGATGATTGACGGGAACAATGTCCTGGAGGCAAAAGAAGATATCTATCAGCTCAGGCAGCACATGGGTTTATTGTCGCAGAGACCTTATCCGCTGCCCATGACGATTTACAACAACATTGCCTACGCCTTGAAGCTGAAAGGTGTCACAAAGAGGAGAGATCTTCACAAACAGGTTGTGAGTTATCTTCAGCAGGCGAATTTGTGGGATGAGGTGAAGAACCGCCTGCGCGAGCCTGCTTCACGCCTGTCGATCGGGCAGCAGCAGCGGCTCTGCCTCGCACGCGGGCTCGCCGTGAATCCTGATATCATCCTTGCAGATGAGCCAACATCAGCCCTCGACCCGATTTCAAGCCAGAGTATTGAAGAGAAGTTTGTTGAATTGAAGAAAGATTATACAATTGTCCTGGTCACCCATGTTCTGCGGCAGGCCAAGCGGATCGCCGATCATGTGATTTTCATGTACCTGGGTGAAGTAATTGAACAGGGCAGCAACCAGGATGTTTTTGAGAATCCGAAGATGGAGAAGACGAAACAGTATCTGGGCGGTACGTTCAATTGATCGGAAATCCGAAATAACAAATCTCAACTCTGAAATCTCAACTCTGAAATCTGAAATCCGAGAGCTGATATCCGAATTTTCTTTCATAGCTCAGCTCTCGGATTTCAGATATCAGATATGGGATGTCGGATTTATCACCCTGGGATTTCCAAAATTCTGATTTTTCACTAAAAAATATATGACCTTTTAAATTTTTCATGATTAAAGAAAAAATAATCATGACGAATCAAGAGAAGGACATTTACAATAAAATGTTGCGTGAACGAACAATGACAATGGCGGTTGATGTTTATGGTCTACTTCAGGCCAAAAAAGTAACGCCAATAACACGCCCCATAATCAACCAGATCATCAGGAGCTCTTCATCGGTGGCTGCAAACATTTGTGCAGCATCGCGCGCAAGATCAGATGCGGAATTTTTCTCAAAAATCTGTATTGTGACAGAGGAGTGTGATGAAACTCTTTTTTGGCTGGAATATCTCAGAAGGATAAATCTGGTGTCTGGTGATGAAATAAAAACCTGTATTGATGAAGTTGATCAACTGGTGAGGATATTTAACTCAATAAAGAAAAAAATGAAAAACAGAATCAATGCAAATGAAAAAATGGAATAATCATTAAGGTTATCAAATCTGAAATCTCAAATCCGGGAGCTGATATCCGAATTTTCTTTCATAGCTCAGCTCTCGGATATCAGTTATCAGATATGGGATCTATAATACAACAAACTTGCCTGTGGAAACTTGTACCCCGTTTTGTTTTAACGAAAAGCAATACATTCCATTTGCAAAATCACTTTTAAAAAGTGAAAAATAGTTTGTTTCGGTTTGTTTGATTTCCTTAATTAACTTGCCGTCGGCAGAGAAAACAAACAATATATAGCTTCCTTCATGATATCCGGGAATAGTTAGTTTTGATTCTCCGGTTACAGGGTTTGGAAAAACAGTTGATGTGGAAATACTTTTAACATAGTCCACCCCGGTGACCACTTCATTCAGGTTCCTGCGGAAAACGTAACCATTTATTGTTCCTGTAAACAGATAATTCCCGAAAACAAAAACAGCCTGGGCACCCCAGTCCGTGAGGGAATCATTTGTTGCCAGCCAGCTCATTCCATTATCAAGCGACCTGTATACTCCCGGACCGTAACAGGCTGCAAAAAGTACTCCATTGCAACTGATTACGGAATTGATGTAATCATCGACGCCACTGAGTCCGACATTCGTTGAGGTCCAACTCTCGCCATTGTCATCAGATTTAAGCATCTGTCCATCCCAGGTTGAAGCAAAGATGGATTGCCCGTTACTCGTAAATGAAAGGATTGTTTCATATTTTGAAGGAACCCAGGGATTCCTTGGAACTCCGTAATTCTTCGGCCCCCAGGAAATCCCGAAATCATTGGAGACAAAAATACCGCCGCCACCTTCGCCACCACAGAACATCCGTGTATCATTGAAAAAAATGGAATTTACGTAATGATCTGTCATGCCATAATTAGTTGTATAAAAAGAGTTCCCCTGATCCAGGGAAACATAGACTCCGCCTCCAAAGGAACCTACAACGATCGAATCTCCCCGGAAAGTCACATAACGAATATCAGGGAAATAAATTCCATAATTTGCGGGAACCCAAGACTGTCCGTAGTTGGTTGATTTAAAAACACCTCCATAGGTACCAATTACCAGGATGCTGTCTTTTGTAGCCATGGATCTTACGCTCAGACTGGTAAGTCCATTGTTGCAGGGAGTCCATGAAGCCCCGGAATCCACAGAACAATAAACTCCGTTCGAAAGGGTGCAGCAATACAGATGCTTGCCGGAGGATGCGAAAGACCAAACAACATTGGACAATGAATCCATTTTGACCCATTGGGAGTGAGCAGGAGCCTGAATAAACAAAAAGAGAATCATAAGGCATATTATGTTCTTCATACGATGCGATTTTATTATATATAACGCAAAGATTTTCATTCTATGTATATGATATGGAATAAATATATGGCTATTGGATGACAGGGTAAAGGCAAGAAAGTTGAAATCAAAGTCAGCTAATCTGAAAGCCCATATCTGAAATCTGAAATCCGAGAGCTGATATCCGAAAGAAAATCCGGATCCCGCATCTCAGATTTCAGATCTGGTTCTTCCCTGCCAGGTATCACGACGTTCAAACTCCTTCTCGATCAACCGGAGCAGTTCATCGTTCCGGAGCAACCCCCAGTTGTGGCTTTCGATAAAGCGAGGCGGAACTTCACCGGTGAACCGTTCGATGACGATTGAAGGATTGAGCCGTTCCGTGAAACTTACTATGAAATCAATGTATTCATCACGAGTGAAGAGATGAAATGCTGAAGGATCGTTCAGGAAATCTTTCTCCATCTGTGTTCCTTTGATGATCTGCAGCTGATGAAACTTAACAGTGTCGATTGGCAATGATGAGATGTCAGCCGCCATTTTCATCATTCCTTCCAAGGTATCACCAGGCAGTCCGAAAATGAAATGTGCACCAGTGTGGATTCCCAGGGAATGGGTCTTCTCAATAATCCTTTTGCTTAATTCAAACGAATGACCACGGTTGATCCTTGTCAGAGTCTCTTCATTCGTAGTCTCCACACCATATTCAACCTGGATAAACTGTTTTTTTGAAAGCTCTGAAAGGTAACTGAGCTTTTCATCATCGATGCAATCCGGTCGGGTCCCGATTACAAGACCGATCACATCCGAAAATTTTAATGCCTCTTCATATTTTTGCTGAAGTTCAGCCAGTGGAGCATAGGTATTGCTGTAAGGCTGAAAGTAGACGAGGAACCGGGTGGCACGCCGGTATCGTTTTGCATGAAATTCTATTCCTTCCCGGATTTGCTGATGGATGGATTTCTCCGGAGTGCAATAAGAGGGATTGAAGGCATCATTATCGCAGTATGTACAGCCGCCAGTTCCCAAAGTTCCATCACGGTTCGGACAGGTGAAACCCGCATCGACAGCGACTTTCTGCACTCTTCCGCCAAATTGTTTCCGGATGTACTCTGTATAGGAATTGAAGCGCCGGGAATATCCCCAGGGAAAATTATTTACTGACATTCGTCATTTCATCAACTCGTTGTGGCTTTCTCCAGTCGTTTCAGGATTGAGAACATGATCACTGCAGAAAGTATTGTCAGTCCGACCAGGAGCATGAAGAATTGCCACAGTTGCCACTTATCCCAGAACGGACCGATGAAACCGGCCATCAGGTTCCCGAGGGCGGTAGCGGCAAACCAGCCCCCCTGTGCAAGACCTTTATGCTGGGGTGGTGCAACTTTCGACACAAATGAGATCCCGATGGGACTCAGGAATAACTCGGCAATGGTCAGTGTGAAGTAAGTCCCGATCAGCCAGTAGGGTGAACGCAGGGTAGCCGAAACGCCTCCCTGCAATGCCAGTTCTTTCGGACTCATGAGACCCTGTGATGCCAGCACCATGATCAGGAATCCGCACGCCGTGATCAGCATACCAATCCCGATCTTTTGAGGCGAAGATGGCTCTTTGTCATATTTCCGGAAATATGAAAATAACCCGATGATAACGGGGGTCATGAAGACAATGAATATCGGGTTGAACTGCTGAAAGATCTCCGGAGAAATATGATTCCCTTCCGGTAATAAATTACCGATCGTATAAGTTGCAATGGCGATTGCGCCAACTGCTGCAACACCACCGATGATCCTGATATTTGCTGAATGTCCTTTCCCGACAACGAGGAAGATGCCCAGGGCAGTGATCAGGATTGGCAGGAATGTCGAAAGGTTGAATATAATGGCGGTTCCTTTTGAAACAGTGGCTACGGTGTAGTCACGGGCAAAAATGGTAAGGGTGAATCCATTCTGGTGAAATGCCATCCAGAAAAACATTACGACAAAGAAGACCAGTCCAAGGGCGATCAGTCGGTCTTTGGTCTGGGCTGGTGTAAGATCAGCGGCCATCTGGACATTCCCTGCTTTTTTCTGTTTGTGCGTTACATCCGCATGCTTGTAATGCTTCCGGAATCCGATGAAGATAAGGAGAGAGGCAATCATACTGATTGCCGCAACAGCAAATCCTGCATTGTAGGCCTGCCCGATGCTGGTGATGTAATGCGTACAGAAATCATTCAGGCTGGCAAAATGAACGCCTGTCTGGGCATTTGCAAACTGCTGAAGCTGATCAGTGTTAGCAAGCGTCTTGTTGATGTACTTATGTGCAAGATCCGGGATTGCGGCGTTATAGGTAAAACCGTTCATTTTGAGGATCCAGTTCCGCATTCCTTCTGCAGCGCTGGGTGCAAAGAAAGCGCCGATGTTGATCCCCATATAGAAGATGTTGAAGGCGGAATCCCTGAATTTGCTGAATTTAGCATCATCATAAAGATTCCCGACCAATGCCTGGAGGTTTCCTTTAAAGAACCCGGTACCCAGCGAGATCACGGCCAGGGCAAAATAGATGAAAAACTCACCTGTTCCCGGCATTGCCAGCAAGCCATAACCGATGAACATGATGATGATCCCCAGCAGGATTGTCTTCCCATATCCAAGGACATTATCTGCAATGTAACCGCCAAGTAATGGAAGAAAATAAATCCCGAACAGGAAACCACCATAGACGTGACCCGCCTGTGTTGTCGACCATCCGAATTTGGATTGAAGATACAAGACAAAAATGGCCAGCATGGTATAATAACCAAACCGTTCACCCATATTGGTGAAAAACGCGACAAATAATCCTTTTGGATGTCCTTTGAACATGATGATTCAGGTTGTTGGTGAGTAATTAAATGATCGGCTAATTAAGTACCTGACAAAAATAAGAAAATTTGTATCTCTCGCAAGAGCAATTTATGTTGATGGTTAATTTAAGGAGGACGGGTGTTTTCGTGAGATGTGACGCGTTACGTGTTACCAGGTAACTCCCGTTTCAAAGACTCTTCATTGCCATAATCACCGGGTAGATCAGTCCTGCGATCAGGATCAGGGTAATGAACGGCCGGTTGATGTTCTGCCATTTAAAGTTATTATGCCTTACCGCATCAACCGCATGATTCAATCCCGAGAAAACCAGGAAAAAGAGAAATGCAAACAAGATGGTCAGTTCGGCTTTGATTCCCCAGTTGATGAAGTACACAAAGATGGCAATACAGGTATACGACAATAATGCAATGGCCGACTGACGCTGGTAATTGCTTCCCGTTTCAAAACCTTTCATTTCCGCGGATTCCTTCCCGAAAAACAATCCTTCAATCCCCGAGATTCCTGAAATTGCTGCAATGATCATGGGAATCATGAAATGAAGCTGTGAAACCGGGTCATACCCATGCGCAAAACCAATCCTGTAGCCAAAGAAAAATGCCAGGCAAACAATAACATTCCTGAGGATATCGAGTAGTTTTATAATCATGATGTAAATATAAAGGTTAATTTTTTCATCATAATAACGGTGCTTATTTTTCCGGAAATAATAAAGTTGAAATAAAATGTAATAATATTGATGCTGAATCGTCTTAAGGGAATTATGGATCTCCCGGAATTTAAAATACAGGTCTTTCCTATAAAAAACAAGCTGTATCGGCTGGCGAAAAGGCTGCTTGGAGATCACGAGGATGCTCAGGACATGATCCAGGAGGTGTTTATCAGGCTCTGGGGCATGCGTGAAAAGCTGAATGAATACAGGAGTATTGAGGCATTTTCCGTGGTGATGACACGGAACATGTGCCTGGATAAAATAAAATCAAAGAAATTGCCTGTTGAGAAAATGGAGGGACTGGAAGCAAGACTTGGGGCGATGGATGAGGAAGCACCGGAAGATCATTCACACATCATCGGGAAGATCCACCAGATCATCCGGACACTTCCGGAAATGCAGCAAACAGTCATCCAGCTGAGGGACGTCGAAGGATGCGAAATTGAGGAGATCGCGGAAATGATGGAGATGAACAAAAACGCGATCCGCGTGAATCTCTCCAGGGCAAGAAAAAGAGTAAGAGAAATTCTGATTAAAAAAAAGCTCTATGAATACCAAAGAAATTGAGGATCTCCTGGCCGGGTACTTTGAAGGCGAGACTACACTTGAAGAGGAGAAGCAGCTTCGTGATTTCTTCCGTGGTGAATTTGTTCCCCCATACCTGGCGGATTATACAGAGATGTTCCTTGCTTTTGATGATGCAGCTAAAGAAGAAATGCCGGACCCGGAGTTTGAGCAAACGTTCCTCAGGGCAATTGGGGAAGCTTCTGTCAGACCGATGTATTCCCGGAAGAACAGGTTACTATTTATCACCAGCCTGGCTGCCGGTGTTCTGCTCCTGGTGGGTTTTTTCTTTGCCTACAAACAGGTTAACCATACAACAATTCCGAAGAATACCATCACCAACCCCGATCTTGCTTATGCCGAAACACAAAAAGCCTTGCTGCTGCTGGCCGGGAATTTTAGTACAGGGATCACGCAGGTACAAAAGTTCCAGGCATTTGATAAAGGAATGAGGCAGGTCCAAAATCTTCAAATCTTTGATAAGGGCATTCAGCAGGTACAAAAATTTTCAGATTTCTATAAATTTCAAAATCTAATTATAAACCCGGATGAAAATAATCATCCTTAAAATCAGTCTACCATGAAGAAGTTAATTTTCTCAATCGCAATCATGGCATTTATATGCCTGGCTGCCACAACCAATGCCCAGACTCCGCTTGATAAAGTGTATGATAAATATGCCGGGGAAGATGGCTTCACCGCGGTGAATATTTCTAAGGATATGTTCCAGATGTTCCAGTCGATGGCTAATGATAAATCAGATTCGGATGCAAAGGAAATGAAGAAGATGATGTCGCAGCTGAATGGCCTGAAAGTGCTGACGTGCAATGCAGATTCAACGAAACCAGGGAAAGCACAGGCTTTTTACAATGAAGTTGCTGCCTTGTACCCTGCTTCAATATACAAGGAACTGATGACCGTTAATGATGGTGGAGACAATATCCGCTTCCTTACAAAACAGGATGCAACCGGAAAGATCAGTGAGATGGTGATGCTCATGAAAGGCAAACATGAAGCTGTTGCCATGAGCCTTACAGGTTCAATCGATCTGTCAACGGTTTCAAAACTGTCAAAAACGATGAATATCCATGGGATGGAGAATCTTCAAAAGATGAAGCCACCAAAAAAATAAGTGATAACCGCAAAGACGCGAAGACGCAAAACTTTCTTCATTCCATAGCGTCTTTGCGCCTCTACGGTAAAAATTTATTAATGCTAGTTCAGTTTATTATTTCATTTAGAATTAAAACCTGAATCTCACCTGGATCGTCAGATCAGATTTCCGATTCCCGTCGATTTCTTCAGGACCAGTGCCGATGACATTACGGTCAGTGTAAAAGGTCTGCGCAAACTTTACCCAGAATGTCAGCCATCGAAAGGGAGTCCAGTCAGCCAATAAACTGAACCGGACTCCTTTTCCATAAAATGCCGGGACTGAATATCCATATTGCACATCGCTCTCGTAAACATAGATCCTTTCATAATAGGAGTCAGTGTCAAACAGGTCATACATCGCTGCGATTGAAAATGGCTTCGCCGGCAGCTTCAGGCTGAATTCCTGGCTTACCAGGTAACCCTGTTGTTTATCTGCAGAACAAGTCTGGTTTTCGAGGAAATCAACACGGTTCTTCAGCATCACCGAATTGCTTACATTCCAGTCCAACTGGTATCTCAATCCCACCGACCTGCTTGCTGTCATTCGCGTAACCGGCTCCTGTGAACCTGAAGAATTGACCTGCCTGGTTTTCATTCGCATGCGCAGATGCATTACGACATTCCGGCTCGCACTATAATCACCCTGTACCTGGTATTCGCTGCCCTGTGTCGGAGAATCAACCTGGTACTTTAGCCATGGAAACCGGAAAAGATCGGCATAACCTGAAACTGTAAAACATGAAAACGGCCTGGCGGTAAAAGTGACAGTAAATCCTGTTTCATTGGCATTGAGGCTGTTTTGTCCGTATGCATTGCCCAGGAGATCCTGGTAATTCCTTTGATAATTCCTGAACAGCAATGTGAAAAACATCCGCGGATCAGGGGAAAATTGTCCTCCCAGCAACCATGCAAAACCGCCGTCCATACTTCGCCCGAATTCCCCAAAAAGATAAATAGTCCGTAAACCGACCTGGAAATCAGAGCCCAGGTTCAGGTTTTCAGTGCCTTTGAATGAGAATGAGTTGTAAGGATAGGAGCGGGGTTCCAATGCAGCGCTCCAGTGACTGTGGACCCCTGTAAGCCCAATGCTGAAATAGTTGTTACGGAAATTCAGATTCCCTCCCCAGATCCGTTCACGGATGATGTTTTTATTTTGAATTTCTTTGGGAAGCCTGTGATACCCGGTTCCGTTCATGGAACTGACTTCAAGGATTTCCCCGGTTGTGGTGTCATTCATCGTTGGGTTTCCATCGATTTTATGGTCAGAATAAAACGCCGATAGTTCGACATGCCTGGATTGTATAGTCGTGGCGGCTCCCCTCAGGTAAGTCCCTTCATTTGTTGAAAGACTTGGCTTGATGCCACCCGAAGTTCTCCGGAGACTTGTAACCCCGGGAATGGAAGCAGCAGAGATCCCGCTTCCAATGACCAGTCCCTGTCCGAACCCTGCACGAAAGTTACCGATGATCGCAGTTTTCAGAATCCCAGTATGCATCAGCTCCAGGTAGCCGGAATAAAAATCCATTCCAAGAGGCTGGCTTCCTTTGAAAAATTCTTCTCCCGGGTCTTTTTCCCCTGAAAAACCGAAACTAAGCCTGTCGTAGAAAGAATATTTGTACCTGAAAAAATATGCCTGCTGGCTTCCAACATATCCGGAGTTCGGATTTGCTTTTAATGCTGAATCATTCATCAAATATCCTTTTTGTTTCTGAAGCACCTTCTTGTACCTGGTTACCAATTCGCTCCTGCCGTATTTGAGAAGTTCTATAATTTTTACCGGATGTTTTTGCGGTGTGCTGCCAATGACAATGAATGGTAAAGTTTTCCGGACTGTTGCAGAATCAAATCCATCGATTGCAAACAATTCTTGTAAGCTGTATAATGCACCATACGATTGGATATAAAGGAAAAGGTTATTACGCTGCACATCATTGAGAAATGACAATTGATGCAGTTCCTCAAACGTTGAATTGTTAAGATTGATGGGATGATCCCGGAGTTGATCAAACTCGTCTGCCTGATCTGAAAAATCAAAATCCCGCGTTGTGGTTTCAGAAAGCTTTTCTGCCATCTGCTCAATAAAATCAGCCGGAATGGTTTGTGCAACTGATGATTTTAAAAGGATCGTCAATGCAACCGGAAGCATCAGAATGATACTTCTCCTGATGATTCTTTTGACAGTATTTACGGGTTGTTTACGAGTCATCCATCGTTCATTTTCATTGATATACTCATTTGAAGCGGTAAGTGATCGATGCCTGTGGTGAATAACCGAGGACCAGGTGATACCCGGAAGCAAGATCAACTTTGAAAGAGCCAAACTCAAGTCCCGCGCCAAATGTGAATGTTGTCGGGTTTGTAACAATTCCGCACCGGATATAAAATGGTTTTGCAACATGGTATTCGGCGCCGGTCCTGAATACCGGCTTATGCTGAAGATCTTTTTCCGTTTCAAGGGTTGCCAGGAGATCATCCGAAATATTCCACACGAACCCCAACCGGATCAGTGCCGGAAGACGTTCGGGCGAATCTTTTGAGATCCTTGTCATTGCCGGGTTTACGAGATGAACACCAAGTGTCAGGTGGCTGCTAGCTTTGTACTGAACGCCCAATTCAAAGGAAAAGCAGGTTTTATCGTTATAGCCTTCAGACTGGTTGATCCGCAGGCAATTCAGCTGAACACCGGCAGAAAAATATTTTCCGAACGGCATTCCATAGGTCACAGCTCCTTTCATTTCGCTGTATAATGAAAAGCCATCATGAAGGAAAGTCAGGCCAAACGTGCCTTTCCAGACAGGAATTGTTGCGACGATTGTTTTCAGGCTCAACTCTTTTACAAGAAACCTGTTTTCGAAATAAATTCCCGCGGAATATTTTCCAATCCGTGCGAGGCCGGCAGGATTGTTGAAAGCCGACCACTCGTCTGACAATGCAACCGATGAAAATCCCATTCCTGCTGCCCTGGCGCCAATGACATTCATCTCGCCGGCAGCAAAAGATTCTGAAGAAAAAATCAAAAGGAAAATAAAAATCCAGATCCGAAATCCCATCCTGAAAAATTTCTCCTTAATCGGGAAAAATCAAAAAGGTCATATATTTTTTTACAAATTCCGAAAAATGAGATTGAAATTCGTAAGTTTGTTAAAACGAATTCAGCATGAACAAAGTCATTTTTACGTTTCTGAAAGACCTGGATAAAAACAATAACAGGGATTGGTTCCAGGCTAACAAAGCTTCTTACGAAGAGGCACGAAAGGAGTTCGAGGATTTCATCAACAGCCTGATCCCGGCGATTGCCAAGTTCGATGACAGCGTAAAGCTGATCACTGCGAAGGATTCGATTTTCAGGATATACCGGGATGTGAGATTTGCCAAGGACAAATCACCATATAAAACCAACTTCGGCGCATTCATTGCGAAAGGCGGAAAGAAAAACCATGGACCGGGATATTACTTCCATATACAGCCAGGAGGTTGTTTTATTTCCGGAGGGATATGGATGCCTTCGCCCGATGTGATGAAGAAAGTCAGGCAGGAAATCTATTACAACATCAAGGAATTCAAGAGTATTCTGGACAAAAAAGCATTCCGCGAATATTTTTCCGGCATTGATGACTGGGACAGGCAGAAGCTTGCTCCGAAAGAATTTCCGAAGGATTTTCCGGATATCGAATTGCTGAAGAACCGCAGCTTTACTGTTTCACATGCATTGAGTGATAAACAGATCCATAGCGATGCTCTTTTTGATTTCGTGATCAAGGCTTACAAGGTGATGCAGCCGTATAACCTATTCCTTGCGAGGGCTATTGAATAAGGGCCAATCCAAAACATTTTTTACCGCAAAGACGCAAAGGCGCAAAGAATCAGGGTTACGTTGTTACTCTCAGCGTCTCTGCGCCTTCGCGGTAAAAATATTTCCAAAAAAAGTTTATGATGAATCAGGCGAGGTGACCAATGATTGTTTGTTTCCCAACCACCAGCTGATTTACGGCGATTTCAATTTTTGTACCGAGCGGAAGAAGAAGATCCACGCGTGATCCGAATTTGATAAATCCAAGTTCATCCCCCTGTTCTTCCGGGCTTCCGACTTTCGGGTATGTCACAATCCTCCTGGCAACAGCACCTGCGATCTGCCTGACAAGGATTTCCTGACCACCGGCTGTCTGGATTACAGTCGTTGCCCGCTCATTCTCCAGGGAAGCTTTGGGATTGAATGCCACCATGTGAAGTCCGGGGTGATAATAATAGTATTTGATCATCCCGGAAACGGGGAACCAGTTGACATGCACATTCCGGGCTGACATGAAGATGGAGACCTGGATGCGCTGATCCTTGAAATATTCAGGTTCATAGGTTTGTTCAATCACAACAATTTTGCCGTCGGCCGGGCAACTGATGACATTTTCGCCCCCATTCAGATCCCGTTTGGGGTACCTGAAAAAACGGACGATCATGATGAAAAACCAAAGCCCGGCTGCATACAATCCAAGATGGAACCAGGTTTGCGTCGGGAAAATATGATTAAATGTAAGCAGGATAACAGCTACAAACAGAAAGGCAATAAAAATCGTGGTATATCCTTCTTTATGAATCGACATTGGTTAAAGTAAAAGCAAGATTCTGAAATTGAAATACAAAAATACAAAAGTTGCGGATAGAAAAATCGTATCAAAACGATCCAGGATTCCTCCATGTCCCGGGAGTATCGTTCCTGAGTCTTTAAGGTTCAGGCTTCTCTTGAAAAGCGATTCCACAAGATCACCAAATGTTCCGAAGAAAATCACCATGAACATCAGCGCGTACCAGTCGATAAGTGAAATTCCATGAGAGAGAAGAAAAAGCCCGTAAGTCGCTATGAAAGCAACAACAACGCCACCAAGTGTGCCTTCCCAGGTTTTTTTAGGGGATATGCGTTCAAAGAATTTATGTCTCCCGAAATTTTTCCCGACAAGATAAGCCCCGGTATCGTAGATCCATGTGATGATAAAATACCCGAGCAGGAAGGCCGGAAAATGGGTGAAGATATTTCCATGATCGGGGAAATTCATTGCATTCAACAACGAAAGGGGGAGTGCGACATAGATTATCCCCATCACTGTGACTGCCACATTCAGCAGTGGTTTCTCTTTTTTTCGGTACAATTCGAAGATGAAAGGAATGAAAAGCAGCGGAAGGAAAACAAATCCGAACATGAGACCTGCACCTGCATTGATCAGCAATGACACTGCGGCGATAAAGATATACCAGACAGTTCCAAGGATTGTGCCAGTCCATCGCTGGGGTTTGCAATCATCAGTGGTGGATACCGTGTAGAATTCCCAGAGTCCAAGAACGGTAACAGCCAGGAATATAACAGCAAATGCCCACCGGCTGAAATAAAGTGAAGCTATGATCAGGAAAACCATGGATAGCCCGGTGATTGTTCTGGTCCAGAAATTACTCATCCGCTTCGAATCTGTTGATAATTTGTTTTGCATTAAGGACATCTTCCTGTTTTACGTAGAGTTCAACTTCACCAAACAGGTAGGATGAATCTTTTTTGTTGACCACGACACCGGGAATTTCATTTTCTTCAAGGATGGCTTTAAGTATCTCGGCCTTGTAAGCAGCACTGCAGCGATAAACGGCTTCCCATTGTTCATCCATTTCACATGGGATTCAGAGGATCACTGTCTTCAAGAAGAAAAACGTACAATTCTTTTGGCCCGTGGGCTCCCATGACAAGTGTTTTCTCGATGTCAGCTGTTCTGCTTGGACCGGTTATCAGCGAGATCATGGATGGGAAATCTTCCCCGTATTTTTTCCGGATTTTTTGCAGAGCCTGTTTAAGGTCAGGAACAAGTTGTGATGTTGTAGCAAGAATAAGATGGATTTCAGGGAAGACATTCATTCTTCTTCCGGGAGAAACCCTGGAAGAAACCATTACTGTGCCTAACCGTGCGACCAGGTATTCGCAGCGTGTGATCCCTATCTGCATTTCATTAAAACGGTCCGGGGAAGATTCATAAGGAATTCCGCCCTGTTTCAGTAACCGCTGGATCTTTTCATCATAGCAGAAAAGGACAGGCCAGTCTTTTTCAAGGATAAAGGCCTGCAGCACTGAAAGGAATTCGTCATCACTTTCGCAGTAAACAAATTTCCCTGACACCTTCAGCAATTCCTGAGCGAAAGTCACATCCAGCGGTTCTTCCATCGATTGATAGACCGATGTATCCGTATCGATGAGAGGAAATGGTGCTTCTGTTTTCTCAATCAAGGCGTCCCTGATCTTCTTCAGGACTTTTTCTTTTGAGGTACTTTCTTCCATCTTCCTGTTTGTATAAACAGAGATTAAATCCCTGTTTCGGTTGATTTTGGTTCTTTCCCTGTTTCCTCCGGGCTCTCCAACGCCTTCAGGTCATTGTTGCTGGACGTTAGCATTGGCTTGTCGGATTCACTGTCAAACGGACGTTTCCCGAATATTTCCTCGAGATCTTCCTTGAAAATTACTTCCTTGTCGAGGAGGACATTTGCAAGTTTCTCCAGGCTGGTTTTATTCTCTGTAAGGATTTTCTTCGCTTTTTCATAAGCAGATTCAATCAGGAGGCTGATCTCTTTATCGATCACTTCAGCAGTTTTCTCACTGTATGGCTTCTGGAATGCGTATTCTGTCTGTCCCGATGAATCATAGAAACTGATGTTCCCGATCTTTTTATTCAGTCCGAAATACACCACCATTGCATAGGCCTGTTTGGTGACCTTTTCCAGGTCATTCAAGGCGCCTGTTGATATTTTTCCAAAGATGATCTCTTCTGACGCACGTCCGCCAAGTGCAGCGGTGATCTCGTCAAACATCTGTTCGTACGTGGTGATCTGTCTTTCTTCAGGCAGGTACCACGCAGCTCCAAGTGCTTTCCCGCGGGGAACGATCGTCACTTTCACCAGCGGATGTGCATATTCAAGCAACCAGCTTACAGAAGCATGCCCGGCTTCATGAAACGCGATGACTTTTTTCTCATGCGGAGAAATTATTTTATTCCGTTTTTCAAGTCCGCCGATGATCCGGTCGATGGCATCCATGAAATCCTGTTTCCCGATCACCGTTTTATTTTTACGTGCAGCGATGAGGGCAGATTCATTGCAGACATTGGCAATGTCGGCGCCTGAGAAACCGGGAGTCTGCTTGGCAAGGAATTCCACGTTCAGTGAATCGTCCAGTTTAAGGGGTTTCAGATGAACCAGGAAAATTGCTTTTCGTTCTTCGAGATCCGGCAGTTCGACATGGATCTGGCGGTCGAAACGACCTGCGCGCATCAGGGCGCGGTCGAGGATATCGGCACGGTTGGTGGCTGCCAGGATGATCACACCTGCATTGGTTGCAAAACCATCCATCTCGGTGAGCAGCTGGTTCAGCGTGTTTTCCCGTTCATCATTGGCACCTGTAATGGCATTTCTTCCGCGGGCGCGGCCAATGGCATCAATCTCGTCGATAAAGATGATGCATGGCGCTTTTTCCTTTGCCTGGCGGAACAGGTCACGCACACGTGAAGCACCTACTCCGACGAACATTTCCACGAAGTCGGAACCGGAGATGGAAAAGAACGGAACTTTCGCTTCTCCTGCGACTGCTTTTGCAAGCAATGTTTTTCCTGTACCCGGGGGGCCGACAAGCAAAGCGCCTTTCGGGATTTTTCCTCCCAGCGTGGTATATTTTAAGGGGTTCTTGAGAAAATCGACGATCTCCATGACCTCGACTTTGGCTTCTTCAAGCCCGGCGACATCGTTGAAGGTGATATTCACCATGGTGTCCCTGTCAAACAAGGTAGCTTTGGATTTCCCGATATTGAAGATCTGGCCCCCACCGCCGCTTCCTTTGTTCATCAGGCGCATGATCAGGAGCCAGATCCCGATTAAAAGTACAATAGGGATCAGGTAGCTGAAAATATCACCGAAAATATCTTTCCGGGTATCCGTTGCGGGCGGATAGGGAAATTGTTTGACGAACTGCTGAACCTGCAATGGTGTCTTTCCTGCCCTGGTCATCTGGGCTGCCGTACTGTCGCGTGTATCCTTCAATAATCCCCAGAAAATATCGCCTGAAGGAACCTGGTAGAAATATTGAGGATTGGCGCTGAATGAAGATCCGAATGACTTTTTCAGGAAATCCTTATAGGCTGTATCTTTCTGAAGCTTGTCCTTTTTTATGAAGATCTCGGCTTTCTCCTTATTGATCACGACAATCTTTTCAATGTCCTGTTTTGCCAGCATTTCGGCAACTTTATTCCACGTTGTTTCTTTAACAGGATTCGAATAATTGAAATACTGGATTGCAATTACGGCAACTATCAGGATGCCATAAATCCAATAGAAACTGAATTTTGGTTTATTTTTTTTAGTCGGATTATAATTCGGGGGTAGTGTGTTTTTTTTATTTTCTTGATCTGCCATTCTGTCGTAGTAATAAGAACTGTTTTTTTAATCAGGTGAATTAATTCTTTTAATCTGCGTGTCAGCCCACAATTGTTCAAGGTTATAGAACATTCGCCTGCTTTCCTGGAAAATGTGGACGATGATTTCGTTGAAGTCAATCAAAATCCATTCCGCATTTTCAAAACCCTCTTTATGGAAGACATTCCGTCCGGTTTTCTTTTTCACCTCTTCGATCACATTTGCAGCAAGGGCTTCAACCTGTGGCCGGGAGGTTCCGTGACAGATGATGAATGCATCACACAAGCCATTGTTCATTTTTGTGAAATCCATGACAACCGGATCTTTTCCCTTTTTATTCAGAATGGCTTCAAGGATAGTGTCTGTCAGGGATGCAACCTCATCAGTTTTCTTCTTTCTGGGCATTCAATAGTAGAATTTCATTACAAAAATACACAATTATACCTTATCATCTGAGGCCTTCGGTTAAGGAAGATACCGGAAGGATTAAAAATTAGGCTTCAGGGCATATTGTTGATAGAAAGAATTGATGTAATTCACCGTTTCTTCAGCAGTGTCGGCAAGGAAAAACAGATCCATGTCGGCAGGAGAGATATTCTTCTCTTCAAGCACAGTCGTCTTGATCCAGTTGACCATACCTTCCCAGTATTTTTTTCCCACGAGGACGATCGGAAAGCGGGCCTGTTTGTGTGTCTGGATCAATGTAATGGCTTCGGTCAGTTCATCCAGCGTTCCAAAACCTCCGGGCATTGCAATGAAACCCATCGAATACTTCATGAACATGGTTTTCCTGACGAAGAAATAATCGAATGTCAGCAAGCGGTTGCTGTCGATAAATAGATTGGGCTTCTGTTCAAAGGGCAATGCTATATTCAGTCCGACAGATTTTCCCCCGGCAAAATGTGCGCCTTTGTTTGCCGCTTCCATGATCCCTTTTCCGCCGCCGGTAATGATCCCGAAACCTGATTTAGTCAGCAGGTATGCAATCTCTTCAGCCAGTTTATAGAATCTGTGGTCTTCACTGGTCCGTGCAGAGCCAAAAATTGATACACACGGTCCAATCCGGGTCAGCTTATTAAATCCTTCAACCATTTCAGACATGACCTTGAAAATTTCCCAGGTATCATAGCTGATGGTTTCCGTCCAGTTTTTCTGGTGAAAGGATTCTTTGATCATTTCGTCTTCTTCGATCATCTTTTTATGAGTATTTATCAGTCAAAGGTAAGAAAAGTCTTCCTGAAAAACAGTGTGAATGGTCATAAAGGTTTCAGCACATCTTTCAGGTGAAGTGCAGTATAGCTCCCGGTATGATGGACGATTTGCTCCGGTGTTCCTTCACAGATGATCACACCGCCATTCTCACCACCTTCGGGTCCAAGATCTATGACGTGATCGGCAACCTTGATTACTTCCATGTTGTGTTCAATGATAAGAACCGTATTGCCTTTATCGACCAGCTTTGTGAGCACATGGAGCAGTACTTTGACGTCTTCAAAATGCAGCCCGGTCGTAGGTTCATCCATGATGTACAGGGTATTCCCGGTATCGTTTTTAGATAGCTCAGCGGCCAGTTTGACACGCTGTGCCTCGCCACCCGAAAGTGTGGTTGATTGTTGTCCCAGGGTAATATATCCAAGCCCGACTTCATTCAGTGTTTTGATCTTGTGCCTGATCATGGGGACGCTTTCAAAGAATTCAACAGCCTGTTCAATTGTCATGTTCAGCAGGTCATTGATGGATTTGCCCTTGTACCGGACTTCCAGTGTTTCACGGTTATATCGTTGTCCGTTGCAGGTTTCACACAACACGTATACATCCGGGAGAAAATTCATCTCGATGATGCGTAGCCCGGCGCCCTTGCATGTCTCGCAGCGGCCGCCCTTCACATTGAAGGAAAACCTGCCGGGTTTATAGCCACGGATTTTTGCTTCCGGAAGTTCCGCAAAAAGTTTCCTGATCTCATCAAAGACCTTTGTGTAGGTTGCAGGATTAGACCTTGGCGTACGGCCAATTGGGGATTGGTCAATCTCGATGACCTTATCGATGTTCTTGATCCCTTCAATATTAAAATAGGGCAATGGCTTTGCTTCACTCCGGTAAAAGTGATGACTGAGGATCGGGTAAAGCGTTTCGTTTATTAATGATGATTTTCCGCTGCCCGACATTCCTGTGATACAGATCAGCTTCCCGAGGGGAAGTCTTAAGTCTACATTTTTCAGGTTGTTCCCGGTAGCGCCTTCGAGAATCAGGAATTTCCCGTTTCCCTTGCGCCGGTGATCAGGGATGATGATTTGTTTCTTCCCGCTCAGGTACTGACCGGTAAGCTGGCCCGATTGAATGATCTCTTCGGGAGTTCCGGCCGCCACGATCCTTCCGCCATGCAACCCGGCACCGGGACCAATGTCGATCACATAATCCGCGGCAAGAATTGTTTCCTTGTCATGTTCAACGACGATGACAGAATTACCAGTATCTCTCAGGTCTTTCAATGCCCGGATCAGCCGCATGTTATCATGCTGATGCAACCCGATGCTTGGTTCATCAAGAATATACAGCACACCAACCAGCTGTGACCCGATTTGTGTAGCCAGCCTGATCCGTTGTGCCTCACCGCCTGAAAGGCTCCTGGCCGTGCGGTTGAGCGTCAGGTACCCGATTCCGACATCCAGCAAAAACCTGATCCTGTTCTTTATTTCCCTGATGATCTCAAACGCAATGACTTTTTTTCTTTCGTCAAGCTGGTCATTTATCTCATCAAACCATGTGGAAAGGTTGATCAATCCCATGTTTGAGAGTTCGGCAATATTCTTCCCGCCGATCCTGAAAAAGAGCGATTCTCTTTTCAACCGGGTTCCGTGACATTCCGGGCAATCGATCTTGTTCATGAAGCTGCTTGCCCATTTCATGATCCCGGTCCCGGTTGCTTCGGCATTTTGTGCATTGATGAAACTGACGATACCTTCGAAATTCAGGGCATAGGATGAAGTGATCCCGAGGTAATCGTTCTTCACGCGGAAAAGCTCGTCAGATCCGTAAAGGATGATATTTATTGCATGATCAGGGATTTCTTCGATGGGTGTATTGAGATCAAAGCCGTACTTTTCACCAATGGCCTCCATTTGCTTGAAAATCCAGGAGTTTTTATATTCTCCCAGCGGCACAATGCCGCCTTTCCTGATGGAATTTGATTTGTCGGGGATGATCTTGTTAATATCTATTTTGGAAATGGTCCCCAGGCCGTTGCATGTCGGACAGGCACCATATGGTGAATTGAAAGAAAAGGAATTGGGTTCAGGTTCATTGTAAGAAATGCCGGATGTCGGGCACATCA
>Ga0118677_10003314_pt1 | contig 30720 bp, 28 predicted proteins | sample AliMusrvi5mmetaG_FD_86154 | JGI IMG/M metagenome (GOLD analysis project Ga0118677, IMG submission 86154) | reverse complement strand
TTCACCCTCATCGAGCTGCTCATCGTGGTGATCATCATCGGGATCCTCGCGGCGATCGCCATCCCCGTGTACCTCGGTCAGCGCAACAAGGCCAAGGAAGCGGCCGTCAAGGAGGGCGTGCACACGATCCAGGTCGGCGTCATGAGCTACGCCGCCGACAACAGCGGCGCCTACCCGGCGACCGAGTACGTGAGCGCCGACAACCTCGGCAACCTTGGCAACAACAAGTACCTCGACACCTGGCCCAACAACCCCTGGACCGGCAAGCCGATGGCCAACACAGGCAGCAACATCATCTACAACACGAACTTCGCCACCATGGCGAACCTGACGATGATCCAGCAGCCGGGCTCAGTGACCTCCTGGAAGATCGTCAACGGACAACTCGTGCCCACCCAGGCCGGCGAGAACCGGATCATGCTCAACAACTCGGCCGGGTCCGACGGCCAGACGAGCGTGACCGCCAACCTGCAGTCGGGCCCCGGCTACGGCGTCTTCTTCCGGTCCAACGGCGACCCCGGCGCGACCACGTTCACGGGCTACTGCTTCCAGTTCGACACGGGCTTCACGCCGAACGGCTCGTTCGTCCTGCGCAAGTTCCAGTACGGCGGACAGACGGCCGTCAAGTACGTGGATATGCCCGCCGGCTACGCCAAGTACGGCACGGCGCACACGACGTCCGTGAGCGCCGTCGGCAACCACATCGTCTGCAGTGTGGACGGCGTCGCGGTGCTCGACTACACGGATACCAACAACCCGTTCCTGACGGGATCCTCGGGCTTGCGCTCGTGGTCCAACTCCAACGTCGCCTTCACCAGCGCTCAGGTGCAAGGCACCGGTGGCGGTGGAGCGGGTTCCGGCTCCTCCAGCCAGGGTGACTTCGCCTACGCGCTGGGCACGACAGGCGCCACCTACGGCCTCGTCGGTTGGATGGCCGGCGACAGAGCTTTCGTGCTGCAGCCACTGCAGTGACGCCGTTTCGGCCGCGGATCGCTCAGTCCGCGGCCTCCACGCGGTCGCGACCACTCTCCTTGGCTTTGTAGAGCGCCTGGTCGGCGCGGGCGAACAGTGTGTCGGGGTCGTCGCCCACATGGTACTCGGCGGTGCCGAAGCTGGCCGTCACGTGCGGCACGGGGCCGAAGGGGTGCGTGCCCACAGTCTCTCGCAGGCGTTCCGCCAGCTGCCGGGTTGCAGGCAGGCCGGCGGCCGGCGAGAGCACCACGAACTCCTCGCCACCCCAGCGGGCAAGACTGTCGGTGCTGCGAATCCCCGCGCGCAGGAGGGCGGCGAGCTCGACCAGGACCGCGTCGCCGGCGGCCACGCGCTGCGTCTGCCAAGTGAGGTGACGCAGGGCAGCGTGCAGCGTCTTGAGGGCGCCGGCCATGCTGCCCTTGACCGTGAGCGACCGCTCGAGGTCGCCTTGGGAGATGGCGAGCGTGAACTCGTAGAGCTCCGCGATCTTGCCGAGCAGGGCATCAAGCTCAGCGGCGTGCTCGAGCTCGGGCGGGATCGGCTCGCGGCGCCCAGTGGCAAGCGCGCCTTGAACCGCCGCCAGAGCAGTGGCGAGCGCATCGCAGTCGGGCTCGCTCGTCACGCCGGCGTCATCTCCGCGGTGAAGCGCCAGGTGCGGTCGCCGGTGCACCAGTAGTCGACTTCCTTGACCACGAACGGATGCCCGGCGTGGCTTTCCAGCAGGGCGGCGATGAAGCCCTCGTCGTGGACGCAGATCGCGTCGCCGAGCTCGGGCAGGCCGGAGCAGTCGAGGTCCTCCGAAACGGTGACCACGAACTCGCTCTTCTCGATGTCGGCCTTCTCGACGCGCAGGATGCCGATGCCCATCTCGCTGAGCACGTTCTGCAGCTCGGCTACGAAGTCACCGAGGTCCTCATGGGCGGTCAGGAGGTGGGCGGCGAACTCGCGGCCGGCGAGCTTGCCGGCTTCGTAGAAGACGTCATCGGCAGCGTCGGTGCCGAAGCGAGCCTCGAGGACGTCGCGGAAGCAGAACTGCATGAGGCGGTAGACCTCGAGCCGCGTCATGTTGCCGAGGTTGGGACGCCCCAGCTCGAGGTCGCCGAGCAGGTCCCACGAAAAGGCGTACTTGCGCTAGTCAGGCATGCCGATCTCCTTTGTCGCCTACCTGGGTCCACTATAGGTCGAGGCTGCGCGTCGGTCGACGCGGGGCTCGCCGACGTTACTCCGTGAACGCGAACCCGCGCTCGCGGAAGAGGCGGAGCGCCGCCGCGCAGACGTCGGCGTCGTAGCGCGTGCCGGCGCCGGCCTCGATCTCGGCGAGCGCGACCTCGAGCGGCAGGGCGGCGCGGTAGGGGCGATGGCTGGCCATCGCCTCGACGACGTCGGCGACGGCGAGGATGCGGGCCTCCGGCAGGATCTCCTTGCCGCTGAGCCCGGCGGGATAGCCGGAGCCGTCGAGACGCTCGTGGTGCTGCACGTCGATCTCGGCCAGGGGGAAGTCGAAGTCGATCGGCGCGAGGATCTCGTAGGCCGCCTGCGAGTGGCTCTTGATCACGAACCTCGTTGGCAAACCTCGGTGGCAATCCGTCGGCAAGAGGGCGTTCTTGGTCTCACCAGGCGCTCAGGAAGAGTCACGCACCATGCCATTATGCAGGAAACAACATGGTGGGCCGCGTTGGGATCGAACCAACGACCTTGGGATTAAAAGTCCCCTGCTCTACCGACTGAGCTAGCGGCCCGCGGGCAGAGATTGTACCACCGGCCCCGGGCGCGCGGCCGCCGGGGTGAGACTTGCGTGTCCGACGGTCCAGCCGGCGCGCGTCAGCCGGCCCAGTCGTCGCGGAGCAGAGAGAACTGGACCTGGTCGTCGCGCGTCGGGAGGGCGGAGTCCGGCGCAGCGCCGGAGTCCGCGCCGGCCGGCAGCTCCACCCTGCCGGCGCGGTCCTTGCCCGGCTCCACGGCGAGGAAGCCGCGCAGGACGCCCTCGCGGCGGAAGCCGAGCTGCTGTGCGAGGGCCTGTGACGCGGCGTTGCCGGGGTAGGTGAGGATCTCGAGGCGCCCGAGGCCGACCGCCTCGAAGGCCCAGCGCACGACGAGGCGCGCCGCGGCCAGGGCGAAGCCCTGACGGCGCGCCTCCCGCGCGATCCAGTAGCCCATCTCCCCAGCCTCGCGTTCGGGGAAGAGGTCCAGGCTCACGCTGCCGAGCAGCTTCTCTCCGCCTGCATCGGCGATCGCCAGGCGCGCGCGTTCGCCGGCGACCAGGCACCGCCAGCTGTCGGCGATGAACGACTCTGCGTCGGCGAGCGTGTAGGGGCTCGGCACGAGGTAGATCCAGCGGGCCACGTCCGGGTCGTCGCAGGCGGCCTGTACGGCCGGCACATCCTCGCTCCAGAAGGGCCGCACGACGATCCTCCCGTCCTCGAGCCGCGGGTCGGGCAGTGTGACCACGGGCTCTCGCGGGTCGTCGTGCTTCATGCCGAACAGCACGTCGTCGGCGCGGCGGGTGCGCGCCGTGAGGTAGCCGCGCATGACGCCCTCGCGGCGGAAGCCCGCCGCCTGCGCCACGCGCTGCGAGCCGTAGTTGTCGACGTCGGTGGTCAGCTCGAGCCGCTCGAGCTCGAGCTCGTCAAAGGCCCAGTCGCGCACGAGGCGCACGGCCGCACTCGTGACCCCTTTGCCGCGCGCCCAGGGCGCGCACCAGTAGCCGATCTCGCCGGCCTGCCGCAGCGCCACGACATCCAGGGAGATCATCGCCAGCAGCTCGTCGCTCTCCGCGTCCACGACCGTCCAGTTGGCGATCAGCTCGCTGGTCCAGAAGTGCTCGTTGTAGGAGAGGAAGTCCATGAAGTCGCTCTCCTCGTAGGGGTACGGCACGCGGAAGCAGAAGCGCTCGATGAGGCCGTCGTTGCAGGCCTTGACGACGGCCGCCTTGTCCGCCGCCTGAAGGCGGCGTAGCCGAATGCGGCCGTCGCTCAGCTCGGGCGGGTGGGCGATGTCGCCGAGGTCCTTCATCGCCGCGGGTCGCTCGGCAACAGCGAAGCGACCAGTGAGTCGGTGCGCTCGCCGCGGATGACGATCTCCGAGCGCAGCAGGCCCTCGACCTGGAAGCCGCAGCTCAGGATCGTGCGCCGCGACGCCTCGTTGCCGGGATCGCAGCGGATCTGCAGGCGCCCGAGGCCGAGCTCGTCGAAGCACCAGCCGACGACCAGGGCGACCATGCCCTTCGCCACGCCGCCCCGGCGCGCGCTCCGCTCGACGAGATAGCCGATGTCGCCCTTCTCGCTCTCCGCGTCGATGCGCACGCTGGTCGAACCCAGGAGGCCGCCGTCGCCGGCGTCCACGGCGACCCACGTGGCGAAGCGGTCCTCGCGCCAGCGACGCCCGGCGTCGGCGATCCACTCCTCGGCGTCCGAGAGCGTGTACGGGTCGGGCATCGGCAGCCAGCGCAAGGCCGTCGCGTCCCCGCACATGGCGGCGACCGCGGGGGCGTCGTCCGGCCGGTACGGGCGCAGGATCAGCCGGCCGTCGCTCAGTTCCGGCGGTTCCTCGATCTCCTTCAGGTCCTTCACGTTCGCCCCCACAAAAGACGAGGGGCGGGGAAGCCGTGCCGGCTGCCCCGCCCCTCTCTCACTCGTCTCTCAGTGCAGGAAGTGACGCCGGCCGGTGAACACCATGGCGGCGTCGCGCGCGTCGCAGGCCTCCACGGCGGTGACGTCTCCCTTGGATCCGCCGGGCTGCATGAACGCGGTCACGCCGTGCTCGATGGCGAGGTCCACGGCGTCCGGGAACGGGTAGAAGGCGTCCGAGCCTACGACGGCGCCCTTGATGTCGCCGCGCGCCTTCTCGATCGCCAGGCGCGTGGCGTCCACGCGGCTCATCTGCCCGGCGCCGACGCCCAGCGTGGCGAGGTTCTTGGCGACGACGATGGCGTTGCTCTTGACGTGCTTGGCGACGCGGAAGGCGAAGATGAGGTCGCCCCATTCCTGCTCGGTCGGATGGCGCTTGGTCGCGACGGTCATCTCGTCGCGCTCCTCGATGTCGCCGTCCTTGTCCTGCACGAGGATGCCGCCGATGACGCGCTTGTAGTCGAGCTCGCCGGGGTTGGCCTGGCGGCGCTCGTCGTTGCGCAGGATGCGGATGTCCGCCTTGCGCGTGAGGATCTCGAGCGCCGCTTCGTCGTACGCCGGCGCAAAAAGGACCTCGACATAGAGCTCGGCGAGCCGTTCGGCGAGCGGCACGTCCACGGTGCGGTTGACGGCGATGACGGAGCCATAGGCGCTCGCCGGATCGCACTCGAAGGCTTTGTCATACGCGGCAGCGAGGTTCTCGGCGAGCGCACAGCCGCAGGGGTTGTTGTGCTTGATGATCGTGACGCACGGCAGCGTGAACTCGTCACAGATGCCGCGCGCGGCATTGAGGTCGTAGAGGTTGTTGAAGCCGAGTTGCTTGCCGTGCAACTGGGTCACCTGCGAGAGCAGGTGCTGGCGCAGGCCCACCTCGGCGTAGTACGCGGCGCGCTGGTGCGGGTTCTCGCCGTACTTGAGCTCGAGGACCTTCTCGTAGTCGCGCATCACGTACTCGGGGAAGTCCCCGTCGGCCTCGCTGAACCAGTTGGCGATCACGAAGTCGTAGTGCGCCGTGCGATGGAAGGCCTTCGTGGCGAGGCCGCGCAACGTCTCGAGGCCGAGCTCGCCGTCGTTGGCCTTCATCTCCGCGAGCAGCTCGTCGTAGTCGTCGTGGCTGGTGACCACGGCGACGCCGGCGTGGTTCTTGGCCGCGGCGCGGATCATGCTCGGGCCGCCGATGTCGATGTTCTCGATCACGACCTCGTCCTCGACCCCGCGCCGGCCGGCGACTTCCTCGAACGGGTAGAGGCTGCAGACGACCATGTCCACAGGCTCGATGTCGTGCTCCTTGATGGTGGCCATGTGCTCGGGTACGTCGCGGCGCGCGAGGATGCCGGCCATGAGCTTGGGGTGCATGGTCTTGACGCGGCCGTCCAGCATCTCCGGGAAGCCGGTGACCTCTTCGACGAGCGTGACCGGGATGCCGGAGTCTTTGAGGAGCTTGGCCGTTCCGCCGGTCGAGATGACGGTCACGCCCATGTCGGTGAGACCCTTGGCGAACGACTCGACACCGCTCTTGTTGAACACCGAGATGAGAGCTCGCTGGACCTTCACTGGCGCACGCTCCTTCTGACGGACTGACGCGGCGGGGTGCGTGGATGGCTCGGCCGCCCGCCCCGGTGCCTTGCCTGCGGTTAGCCTACAAGAAAGGCAACACCCCGAGAAGAGGTGCCGCCGTCGGGGGCCGGCCGAGTGTGCGCGCGAGCGGCCAGGCGCGCGGCTTCGCCGTCCATTCGTACGGTCCTCGCGAAAGGCGAGGACGCCTGGAGTACGATAGTCGCGAAGGTCGCGCCCGCCGGTCTGGGGAAACGGGCGCCGGCCGGGAGGAAACGTCTCCTACCGAAAGGGGCTGCCGTATGGGCGACGACCTGCGTCTATCATCCCTCCGTATCCTCGTGGTCCACGAAGCGTTCGCCGACGACACGGTCGAGAGCCGCGCCGCCTTCGCCGTCCTCGAATGCCTCGAGGATCTCGACGTCGAGGTGGTCACGGCCACGTCCGCCGCGGACGCCGAGGCGCTGGTGCGCTCGGACCCCGGCATCGATCTCGCGGTCGTGGACTGGGACCTCGGCGGCGAGCCGGGGGCGGCCGCGGAGCTGATCGGCTTCATCCGCGGCCGCAATGAGGAGCTGCCGGTCTGGCTCGCGGCGGAGCGCACCGCCCTCGGCGACATCCCGACGGCGGCCGTCGCCCAGGTGGACGAGTACGTCTACCTGCTCGACGACACGCCGACGTGGATCGCCGGCCGCCTGCGCGACGCGGCGCAGCGCTACCGGCGCCAGACCCTGCCGGTGATGTTCGCCGCGCTCATGGACTTCGCGCAGACGCACGAATACAGCTGGCACACGCCGGGCCACGAGGGCGGCGCGGCGTTCCGCAAGTCGCCGTCCGGCCGCGCCTTCTTCGACTTCTTCGGCGAGCAGACGTTTCGCTCGGACCTGTCGATCTCGGTCGGCGAGCTGGGCTCGCTGCTCGACCACTCCGGCCCGATCGGTCAGGCCGAGAAGGACGCGGCGCGCATCTTCGGCGCCGACATGACGTTCTTCGTCACCAACGGCACCTCGACCTCGAACCGCGTCGTCCACCAGGCCTGCGTGCTCGCCGGCGACGTGGTCGTCGACGACCGCAACGCGCACAAGTCGTCGGAGCAGGCCGACACGATGACTCACGCCATCCCGGTCTACATGCTGCCGACGCGCAACCGCTACGGCATCATCGGGCCGGTCCCGCCGGCCGAGATGACCGAGGAGGCGATCGCCGCCAAGATCGAGGCGTCGCCGATCGCCCCGACCGGCGCGCAGCCGGTGCTGGCGATGGTCACCAACTCCACCTACGACGGGCTGCTCTACCACGTGCCCACGGTCGAGAAGACCTTGGGCACGCACGTCCCGCGCATCCACTTCGACGAGGCCTGGTACGGCTACGCCGCCTTCAACCCGATCTACGACGGGCGGCACGCGATGCACCGCGGCGAGCGCGACCCGCAGGGGCCGACGACGTTCGCCACGCAGTCCACGCACAAGCTGCTGGCGGCGCTCTCGCAGGCCTCGTACATCCACGTGCGCAACGGCCGCGACCCCATCGACATGCCGCGCATGAACGAGGCCTTCATGATGCACGCCTCGACCTCGCCGCTCTACGCGATCATCGCCTCCAACGACGTGGCCGCGAAGATGATGGAGGGGCAGGGCGGGCGCCTCCTCACGACGGAGTCCATCGAGGAGGCGGTCGCCTTCCGCAAGGCGGTCGCCCGCGCCGGCCGTGACCTCGGCGATTCCTGGTTCTTCAGCTGCTGGCAGCCGGACGAGGTCGTCGACCCGCGCACCGGCGCGAAGGTGGCCTTCGCCGACGCGCCGGACGAGCTGCTGGTGTGCAACGCGGCGCCGTGGCTGCTGCGCGCCGGCGACACCTGGCACGGCTTCAGCGGCCTGCCCGACGACTACGCCATGCTCGACCCCATCAAGGTGACCGTGCTGACGCCGGGCATGGGCGTCGACGGCGCGCTCGAGAGCTGGGGCATCCCGGCCGGGCTCCTGACGGCGTACCTCGACCAGCACGCCTCGATCGTCGCGGAGAAGACGCAGGACTTCTCGGTCTTGTTCCTCTTCTCGATGGGCACGACGAAGGGCAAGTGGGGGTCGCTGCTCACCTCGCTCTTCGACTTCAAGCGCGACTTCGACGCCAACACGCCGCTCTCGCGGGCGCTGCCCGCGCTCGTGGCGGCGCACCCCGAGGCGTACGCCGGCATGGGCCTCTCCGACCTCGCCGCGAAGATGCACGAGACGATGCGCGAGACCGGCCAGATGGACGCCCTGCAGGCGGCCTTCGGCACGCTCCCCGAGCCGGTCATGCAGAACTCGGACGCCTTCGCGCACGTGGTGCGCGGGACGGTGGAGCCGGCGCGCCTCGATGACGCCGCCGGCCGCGTCTCGGCGCTCGGCATCGTGCCGTACCCGCCCGGCATCCCGCTGCTCATGCCGGGCGAGAGCCTCGGCGCCGCCGACGGCCCGTTCGTGGCCTATCTCAAGGCGCTGCAGGAGTTCGACCGCAGCTTCCCCGGCTTCGAGCACGACCTGCACGGCGTCGAGCACGAGGACGGCGACTACGTGCTCACGGTCGTCGCGCCGAAGGGCGGTGCCTGATGGCCGGCGGCGTGGCGAAGAAGGTCACGCTGGGCGTCTTCGCCCTGGCGATGATCGAGGTCACCGCCGTCCTCAGCATCCGCAACTTCCCGTCGATGGCCGAAGAAGGCTGGTCGATGATCTTCTGGTACCTCTTCGGCCTGATCGCCTTCTTCCTGCCGCTCTCCCTGGTCGCCGGCGAGCTCGCCACGGCTTGGCCGCAGGGCGGTGGCGTCTACGCCTGGGTGCGCCAGGCTTTCGGCGAGCGCAGCGGCTTCATCTCGATCTGGTGCGAGTGGTCGGAGAACGTGGTCTGGTTCCCGACCGTCCTCTCGTTCATCTCGGCCACGTTCGCCTACGTGCTGGCGCCGTCGCTGGGCAACAACTCGCTGTACCTCGTCGCGACCATGCTCGGCGTGTTCTGGGTCGTGACGCTCGTGAACTTCTTCGGCGAGCGCTGGAGCAGCCCCATCAGCACCTGGGGCGGCATCTTCGGCGCGATCGTCCCGGCGATCGTCATCGTCGTGCTGCTGATCGTCTCGATCGCCCAGGGCAACAGCCCTGCGGTGCCGTTCCACATGTCGGCGCTGGTCCCGACGTTCGACATGGCCACGCTGCCGTTCGTGGCCACGGTGGTACTGATCTTCGCCGGCATGGAGATGGCCGGGTTCCACGCTCTCGAGACGCGCGACCCGGCCAAGGACTTCCCGCGGGCCATCGGGATCTCCATGGCCGGCATCTTCGTCATGACGGTGCTCGGCACGCTGGCGATCATGTGGGTCGTGCCGGCCAAGGAGCTCGGCCTCGCCTCGGGCGTCATGCAGGCCATCCAGGCGATGCTCGACAAGATCGGCGCGGGATGGCTGACGGCACCGATGGCACTGCTCATCGCCATCGGCGGCGTCGCCCAGTTCAGCACCTGGCTCATCGGCCCGGCCAAGGGCCTCGGCGTGGCCGCCGCGCAGGGCGACATGCCCAAGGTCTGGCGCTCGCACAACCGGCACGGCTCGCCGGTCGCCGTGCTGCTCATCCAGGGCGTCATCGGGTCGGTGTTCTCGCTCGCCTTCCTGCTGCCGTCGGTGAACTCGGCCTACTGGATCCTCTCGGCGATCACCACCGAGGTGATCATCATCATGTACCTGTTCCTGTTCGCCTCGGTGATCAAGCTGCGCTACTCGCAGCCGGATGCGCCGCGGCCGTACAAGGTGCCCGGCGGCAAGGTCGGCATCTGGATCGTCGCCGGGCTGGCCCTGGCCGCGCTGGTCTTCTCGTTCGTGGTCGGGCTCTTCCCGCCCAACGTGATCAAGGGCTTCGGGCCGGTGACATACGTCGTCATCCTGCTGGCGGCCACATTCGTGCTCAGCCTCGGCGGGCCGCTGCTCTTCTGGGTGCTGCGCAAGCCGGGCTGGGTCGCGCCGAACGCGGCCGCGTACCTGACCGGCGACGAGGACGCGGAGCCGGAGCCGGCGGGAGCCGCGGCCGGCGCCGACGATCCGGCCAAGGGGGGTGAGCCGTCATGAGGACGCACAAGAAGGTGCTCGCCGCGGTGCTCGCGGTCGTCGTCGCGGCCGGCCTTGCTGCCGTGCTCGCCGGCTGCGGGTTCTCGCCCTTCAGCCCGGGCAGGGCGCCCGATCCGCAGGCGCTCGCGAAGCAGGCGAACGTCGTGATCCTGGACAGCGGTCTGGCGCCGATCCACTTCGCCGGCGGGACCTCGGCCAAGTGGTACGAGGTGGGGCGCAAGGGGTCCGACCAGGTGAACGCGGTCGTCTACGTGCTGCGCTTCTCCAGCGCGGCTGCGCGGGACGCCGCCTACGCGCAGATCATGTTCCGCATGAACCGCGGCCTCACGGCGTCGGTCGTCTACACCGCCGGGGACGCCGTCATCGAGGTCAGCCGCATCGGCGACTACGGTACGGTGCAGGACCTGAACAAGGCGCTGGGGGCGGCCGGGGCCCAGTGACCCTACCGGCCGCCTGACCGCCCGCCCGCGAGAGCGTCGGCGGGCCGCTCGCCCTCAGGCGAAGCGGCCCGCCGCCGCTCTTTGTTCGGTCTCGACCGCGCCGTGCACGCAGCAGCCCGCGGCGTGGTCGTTGACGATGCCGGCCGCCTGCATGGTCGAGTAGGCGGTCGTCGGGCCGACGAAGCGGAAGCCGCGCTGCTTCAGCTCGTTCGCCAGCGCGGCGGACTCGGGGCTGTGCGCCACGTAGTCGGCCTGCCGGCGTGGCGCTTCGTGTGCCTCCGGCCGGAAGCGCCAGAGCAACGCCGCCAGTGAGCCGTGCTCCTCGATCACCGGCAGGGCGGCGCGGGCGTTGGTGATCGCCGCCTCCACCTTGAGCCGGTTGCGCACGATGCCGGCGTCGCCCATGAGACGCTCGAAATCGGCGTCGCCGAATCGCGCCACGGCGGCGACGTCGAAGTCCGCGAACGCCGCCCGGAACGCCGGCCGCTTGCGCAGGATCGTCAGCCACGACAGGCCGGACTGGAACGCCTCCAGCGTGAGGCGTTCGAACAGGCCGTTGTCGGTCAAGACCGGGCGCCCCCACTCCTCGTCGTGGTACGCGACGTACTCGGGGGCGCCGCCGACGGCCCAGAAGCAGCGCGGCCGGCCGTCGGGGCCGGCCGCGAGAGCGTCCGAAGTCACGGGCGAGCCGGGCGGTCCGTCACGCAGCCGGGTCCGACTTGCCGAGCCTGGACTTGGCCTTCTCGAGCAGCTCGCTCGCCTCTTTCTGCGCCTTCTCGAGCAGCTCCGCGGCCTCCTTCTTCGCCCGCTCCAGGTACTCGGGTCCCTGCGTCTTCGCCTTCTCGATCAGCTCCTGGCCCTGCTTCTTCGCCCTTTCGACGATCTCCGCCGCCTCGGCCATCGCCTTGTCGGCGGCCGGCTTCGCCTTCTCGCCCAGCTCGCCGGCCTTGACCTTGGCCTTGTCCGTCCACTCGCCGGCGGTCGCCTTGGCTTTCTCGACCGCCGGTCCCGACTTCTCGACGGCGTCGTCGGCGAACTGCTTCGCCTTCGTCGTCGCATCGTCGGCCATTCTCTTGGCGTCGTCCATGAGTCCCATGAGCGTCTCCTTGCTCGGGTGAGTCGGTGCTCCTGCTTTGAGTCTACCCGCGCGGCGACTTTGGCCTCTTCCGCGGCGCCGGACCTGTGGAAGGCCGCGAGCGACCCTTCAGCATGCGCTTGACTGTCATATATCAGCTGGATATACTCCGCGATGTCATATACGACTGCCATGGAGGAGCGATGCCCCGGGAGAACAAGACCAAGTACGCGGTGCTCGGCCTCCTCACGTACGCACCGCTCTCGGGTTACGACATCCGGCGCATCTACGAGCAGAGCCTCGGCAACTTCTGGAGCGAGAGCTACGGAGCCATCTACCCGATCCTGAAGAAGCTGGAGGAAGAAGGCCTCGCCACTCGAGAAGTCGAGCGCGGAGAGGGAAAGCCCGACCGCAACGTCTACACGATCACCGACCTCGGGCGCGAGGAGATGCATCGATGGCTTGCCCAACCGCCGGAGCCGATCAAGGAGCGCGTGGAACTGTTGCTCAAGCTGTTCCACGGCTGGGAGGTCGGCCCCGCAGTGATGATCGAGCACGTCAGGCAGGCGCGCGCCGAGCACGAGGGGCTCCTCCAGCGATACGCGCACTACGACGAGGCGATGACGCGCCAGAACGAGCCGCCGTCGTCCTACTGGCTGATGACCGTGAGCTGCGGGCAGCACTTCAGCAAGGCGTACATCGAGTGGTGCGACGAGACGATCGCCAAGCTCGAGCAACTCCCCGCGGCGCCGCGCGCAGGCTCCGAGAACTGGACTCCCACCGACCACAAGGACCTGGAGACGAGCGAATGAACGATACCCTTCCCGGAGCCGCCCTGCTTCTGGACGGCCGCAGAGACGACGAGCCGACCCTTGGGCTGGCTCACGACGCGCTGGTCGAAGGCCTTGCCGCAGGCGGCTGGGCAGTCGACGACTGGCGCCTGCGAGACGACAAGATCGCCTGGTGCGCCGGCTGCTTCAAGTGCTGGACGACGACGCCCGGCATGTGCGCCCACCACGACGACGGGCGCGAGGTGGCCGAGCGCTGGGTGCGCAGCGACCTCATCGTGTTCCTGACGCCGGTGACGTTCGGCGGCTACTCCTCGGAGCTCAAGAAGGCGCTTGACCACGTCATCCCCATCCTGCTCCCGTACCTCCGCAAGAGGGGAGAAGATACGCACCACCCACAGCGCTACGAACGCGAGCGCGATCTTCTGGTGGTGGGCACGGTGCCTGCCGGCCAGCCCGACAGCGCGGGGGCGCGGACCTTCCGGCGCTTGGTGGAACGCAACACGCTCAACATGGAACCGCCGCGCTGGGCGACCGGCGTGCTCGAAGAGGGCGCCGGCGAATGGGAGGTGCGCGTGGCGGTCGACGCGTTGCTGGCCAAAGTGGGAGTGGCGCCTGCGCGAGACGCGGTCGGCGTGACGACAGCGCAAGACAAGTGCGACTCCGACAGAGAGGGGGCGGTGGCATGAGCGCTCCGCAGACAGCCCTGCTGCTGATCGGCAGCCCCAAGCCCAAAGAGAGCTCCTCCGAGTCGCTCGGCGCCTACCTGTTCGAGGAGCTCGCGGCGCGCGGCGTGAAGACGCAAGCGGTGAATGTGGTCAAAGCGCTGCGCAGCGATGAAGCGACGGCGGCCCTGCGCGCGGCCGTCGCCGCCAGCGATCTGATCGTGCTCTCGTTCCCTCTCTACGTCGACAGCCTTCCGGCGCCGGTGACGCTCGCGCTCGAGCAGATCGCCGTCTGGAACGCGGACGCGGCCGGGCACCGGCCGGCCTTCGTCGCCATCTGCCAGTCCGGCTTCCCCGAGGTCGAGCAGAACGAGATCGCCATCGAGATCTGCCACAACTTCGCCGATGCCGCCGGGTTCGTGTGGGCCGGCGGCCTCATCCTGGCCGCCGGCGGCATGGTCGGCGGTCAGCCGCTGCGCAAGATCAAGGGGATGATGCGCTCCGCCGTTTCAGCGCTCGACCTCACGGCCGACGCACTGGCGGCCGGCCAGGCGGTGCCCGAGAAGGCCGTCGTGCTCATGGCCAAGCCGGCCATCCCCAAGATCGGCTACCGCTTCATGGCCAACTGGGGCTGGCGTTCGCAACTCAAGAAGGAGGCCGGAGGGACGCCGCTGGACGCGCGGCCGTATGCCTGAGGCCCGGTGGTGAGTGCCGGCCGCCGGAGGCGGGCCGGCATGGCGCCGCCGCCGCTGCCGAACCTGTCGAGGATCGTCTCCAGCAGCGGCACGAAGACGTGCACCTTCCCGCTGCGGATGGCCAGGTCCCACATCGGCTCGAGCTTCTTCCAGCCGCCGGTGTAGGCCAGGTGTCGCGCGTGCTCGCGAAGGTCGCCGTGCTCGAAGGCGGCCCTCCAGATCGAGCTCCAGCGGTAGAAGTCGTGGTAGGCGCGCCGGTAGCCCGACTCCAGTTCCTCGGCGGTCATCCGCGCCGGGCGGAAGACGGCGTGCCGAGTGTCATATCGGTCCCAGTCGTGGCTCGTCACCCGGCCCTCGCCGGTCAGCCGCTGCTCCAGCGGCGTGCCCGGGTATGGCGTGAGGATATGGAAGGTCGAGGTCTCGATTCCTCGGGAGACCGCCCAGTCCGCCGTGCGTGCGAACACGTCGGGGCCGTCGTCGTCCATGCCGAAGACGAAGCTTGCGTTGACCATGACCCCGAGGTCGTGCAGGCGGCGGATGGCGGTCTCGTAGTCCTCCCGCGGCGTCGCGCCGCCGCCGCCCGTGCGGCCGCCCAGGTTGTGAAGCTTGTGCTGGGCTCCGAGGTTGACCGGGTCGAGCGTCTCGAAGCCGATGAACAAGCTGCGGAGTCCGCTCTCGACGGCCTTCTCGAGGAGGCCGGGGCGCAGGACACCCTGAACGGTCGCGGCCGACTGCCACACGCGGCCCATGCCGCGCATGCCGTCAAAGAGCGCCTCGGCGAACGTCGGGCTGCCGAACAGGTTGTCGTCGAGGAAGTAGAGGTGGCGGCCGGGCAGGCGCTCGATCTCGGCCAGCGCCTCGTCGACGGCCTGGACGTAGAACGACCGGCCACCACGGAAGAACGTCTCCTTGTAGCAGAAGTCGCAGGCGTGTGGGCAGCCGCGGCTCACGACCAGCGAGTTCGGCACCAGGTACCGCTCGCGCTTGATGAGGTCGCGTCGCGGGCGCGGCATGCCGGCGAGCGTGCGCACAGTAGAGTGGTAGAGCGGCTTGGGATGGCCGGCCTTGAGGTCCTCGAGGAAGGCCGGCCACGTGTCCTCACCCGGGCCGCAGAACACGCTGTCGGCGTGCAGCGCGGCCTCCCCGGGCAAGCTCGTCGGGTGCAGCCCGCCGAGGCAGACATACGCGCCCTTGCGGCGATAGTGGTCGGCGTAACGGTAGGCGCGGTTGGCCGAGGTGATGTACGCCTCGATTACGACGAGATCGGGCTCGTCCGTGAGGTCGAGCGTCTCCACGTGCTCGTCCTGCAGCGTGACCTCGTCGGCTTCGTCAAGGTAGCCGGCCAGCGTCGCGAGGCCGAGCGGGGGGAACAGCGAGTACTTGATCGAGCGCCAGAACGGGCTGTCGGCAGCCGTCTTGGCCGGGCTGATCAGCTTCACCCGCAGCGGGCGGCCGCGGGCGGCGCCGGAGAGCGCGCGGCCATATGGCGCTCGGTCGGCGAGCGCGCGAGCGCGCCTGGCCCCCCTCATCGGCCGCGCCCGTCGAGCTGCCGCGCGAAGTCCTCCAGCAGCACGTCGAGGCCGGAGGCGAACGTGGCAGGTTGATCCCAGATGGCGAGCTGCAGGCCCACGCGGAGAAGGTTCGGATAGTCGGCCCAGTGGCCGGTGAGCTCGCCCACGATCGACTCGGCCGGGATCTCGAGACTGAGCATCTGTGCGTATCCGAGGCCGAGCGTGTAGGCGCCGAGCGTGTGGTAGATGCTCGCCGCCTCATCGGGGGTGAATCCGGCCTTGAGGAGGACGCGCATCAGCTCCTCCATCCACCTCCGTCCGCTGGGCGTACGCAGCACACCCGTCCCGATCAGCGGCAGGGCGCGGGGATGGGCCTGCACCAACTCGTAGAGACCGACGAACAGCAGGCGCAAACGATCACGCCACTCCCTCGCTGAGGACGCCCCGGCGCCGCGACCCTCAGTGGTCCGGCCAAGCCTTGCGTCGCCGGATGCAGCGTCCCCGAGCGCGGCGGCAGAGATGCTTTCGGCAACGGCCAACAGGATGGCGTCCTTGTTCGGGTAGTGGTGGTAGAGGCTCATCGGCTTGACGCCCGCCGCGCCTGCGAGGCGCCGCATGTTCAGCGCGTCCAGGCCCTCGGCGTCGATGATCTCGAGCGCCAGCTCGACGATGCGCAGCCGCGTCAGCGGCTCACGGGTGGTGGCCATCGTTCCTCCCGCCGTTCTACCGTACATAGTAAGGCATACAAAGTACGGTAACAGTGGTCCTCGCGGACGTCAAGCCGGGGCCCGTAGGGCGGTTCGAGCCTGAGTGTGGGGAGCGGGAGTGGCCTACCAGCGAGGCGTGGCGCGCGCCGACCAGCGGCCGTCGGCGCGCGTGACCGTGACCGGGACGCCGAAGCAGGCGCTCAGCGGCTCTTCGGCGAGGACGGCGGGCGCGGCGCCGGAGGCGACTACGCGCCCGCCCCTCAGCAGCAGCGCGTGCGTCGTGCTCGCGGGCAGCTCCTCGAGATGGTGCGTGACCGTGACGACGGCCGGCGCGGGCCGGTCTGCGGCGAGCGACTCGACCGCCGCCAGCAAGGCCTCCCGGCCGGGCAGGTCGAGGCCGTCGGCCGGCTCGTCGAGCAGGAGCAACGGCGGGCGCCGCATCAGCCCTCGCGCGAGCAGCACGCGGCGGCGCTCGCCCTGCGAGCAGTCTGCGAACGCGTGATCTGACGCCCCCGCGCAGCCAAACCGCGACAGGAGGGTCGCCGCGCGCTGGACTTCGGCGTCGCCGATCCGCTCCCCGAGCACCTGGATCGTGCCGGTGACGCCGGTGAGCACCACCTCGAGCGCGGTCCGCCGCGGCGAGAAGGCTTCCTCGGTCTTCACGTCGACGTGCCCGATACGTTCGCGCAGGTCGCGCAAGTCGACGCGGCCGACGCGCTCGCCGAGGATGTCCACCGTGCCGCCGCTGGGGTGACGCATCCCGGCGGCGATGTCGAGAAGGGTCGACTTGCCCGCGCCGTTGGGGCCGAGCACCGCCCACTGCTCGCCGGCGCCGACGTCCCACGACACGTCGGTGAGGATGGGGATGCGCCGGCTTGAGCGTGGCGCGAGCTCCCACACGGTCAGGTGGGCGAGGGCGAGCGCCGGCGGCGCGGACGGCCTGCGCGCGGGGTCGCCGTGCTCTGGCGGCGCGGCCAAGCGCTCAGCCCAGGCGGGCGATGCGCTCGCCGCGGACGCTCAGCCGCGCGGCGGCGGAGGCGGCCGCGAGCGCCTCCGGCTCCTCGGCCGTGAGGCCCACGCGGGCGCGGGCCGGGCCGGGCGGCGCTCCCGGTCCTTCGGCTTCGACGCCGGCCGGTCTGCTCTTCTGCACCTTGGGCCAGGCGCGCACGGCGGCCTCCACGGCGGCGCGGCCGCCGGCCGCGAACGCCTCGGCCAGCCGCGCCTGCACCTCGGTGTCCGGGCTCGCCGCCGCGAACTCGGCCGCCCTCAGCGCGTAGGCGTTGCCGTTGAAGCTCAGCGATACGCCGCCCCACGCCCGGACGGCCGCCAGCGGCGGCGTGTCGGTGATCGAGTCGCCCACGTACATGACCCCGGCCCCGTCCACGGCCTCCGCGGCGGTGATGTCCTCGAGCGCCTCAAGCTTGCGGCCGCCGCCGACGGGGCGCACGGCTTCCGCGAGAGCCTGACTCACCGGGTGCTGAGGCAGCTCCCGCCAGAACAGCTGGTCGAGCTGCCGCACGGTCTCCCGGTCGGCGTCGGAGAGCCAGGCGAGCGCCTCGTCCGGGCACGTCCACGCGGCCTGGCCGGGGGCGCCGGAGTCTGGGGCGCCGCCGGCGCCGTGCCCGCCGCCGGCCGTGATCGCCTCGTCCGGATACTCGATCAGCGGGCGCTCGCAGACGCGCGGTACCCAGTCGCGCAGCCACGCGGCCTCGTCCTCCGGCATCTCCCAGGCGCCGAGGCTCAGCTCGGTGCAGCGCACGTTCTCGAACGGGAAGCCGGACAGTTCGCACAGCGCCTGCAGGTACGGCGTGTACGAGGTCGAGATGATGTAGACCGGCAGGAGCGCGCGGATCGCGTCCAGCGTCTGAAAGGCTTTGGGCACGATGAGGACCTGCTCCGCGCTGAAGAGCTCCACGTCCTCGTCGGTCACGTGGAAGGCGCGGAAGAACGGCGGGATGAGGCGCAGCGTGTTCCCGGCGTTGTACCCGGGCCTGTGAGCGACGTCGACGAGGAAGTCGTCGTACTTGCTGAGGCGGGCGAAGAACTCGGCGCCGTCCGGCAGAAAGCGCTCCGCGATCTCCTGGGCGTTGTCGTTGCGGGTGAGCGGGCCCTCGCAGTCGGTGACGTAGATGCGGCGCGTCACCGCTTCGCGACCTCTTCGTCCACCAGTTCGGTGAGGTCCATGGGCAGGCGCGCCGACTCGGCGAACACGGCGCCGGCGGCGGTGTTGAGATGCCCCTCGGCGAACAGGCGCAGCGTCTGGTACAGCAGCGGGATCTCGCGCACCTCGCCGCGGCGCCGGATCTCGGCGAACAGCGGCTCGTCCTCGCCCTCCGCGGCGGCGATCTCGGCCACGCTCATGGTCTTGCGCTTGTCGCGGAACTGCGCCCAGAGATCGGTCCAGTCGTCGCCGCGGAGCGGCAGGCGGAAGTAGCCGATCACGGGGCCGCGGTCGAGTTGCGCCGTCGCCAGATGCATCATGGCGCCGGTCTCCGCGGCTTCGTCTTCGAGCAGCTGCCAGATGACGTTCTGCCAGGTGCCGGTGGGACCGCCGGGGAGCGCGGGGTGCAGGTTGAGGATCGCGTATCGGCGGCAGAAGGCCGGGCTCGTGATGAGCATGTACCCGGCCATCACGAGCACACCGAGGCGGTAGGGCACGAGCAGGTCCATCACGCCGCGGTGGTACTCCTCGCGCCACGTGGCGCGGCCCACGGGCTCCTTCTGCGCCGCCGCCCAGCTCTGCGCGCTCGACAGCGTCACGAGCGGGATGCCGAGGCGCTCGACGAGGTCCAGGAAGCGGTCGCTCTCGGGAGATTCGTCGCGCTCGCGGTCGCAGAACGCGGCGGCGATGTCGAGGGGGATGTCGTCCTGCTGCGCCCGCGCGACGATGTCGGAGAGCAGGTTGCACGCGGCCTGGTCGTGGCCGCTGGAGAGCCAGCCGATCCTCACTCGGCGCTCCAGCGCGGACGGCCCTCGGCACCGCCGCGCTCCTCGGCCAGCCGCTCCTGCCAGGCCGCGGCGTCGGGGTAGGTGCTGCGCCCGACGCCACTGATCCCGCGGCTGGCCGCCCACGCGGCGAGGCGGCCGGCGCCCTCGAGGCCCACCTGCTCGATCATGGCGGCGAGGAAGCCGGCGGCGAAGAGGTCGCCGGCGCCGGTGACGTCGACCACCTCGGCCGGCATCGGCGGCACGTACATGTCGACGCGCTGCCCGACGAGCCGGGCGCCGCGGCCGCCCATCTTGCACACCACGAGGCCGACGCCGGCGTTGAGCACGAAGTCGAGCGACTCGGGGAGCGAGAGGCCGCAGAGCATCTCGAGCTCCTTCTCGGTGGCGAAGAGGTAGCTGCAGCGCTGCAGGATCGTCAGGAAACGCTTGACGCCCTTGCGGGCGTAGATCTCACCGGGGTCGAAGGCGATCTCGGTCTCCGGCGGGAGTCGCTCGAGCAGCGCCAGCTGGGCCTCGAGCGGCCCGTCGCCGGCGAAGCTCGTGAAGTAGGCGAAGCGCGTCCTGGGCGGACGCTTGGGCACGTCGCCGGGCGAGAAGTCGTCGTTGGCGGCCGGCCACACGAGGTTGCGGCGCTCGCCGTCCTCGTCCAGGAGTACGTAGACGCGCCCGGTCTCGCCGTCACGGGCGACCAGCCTGCCCTCGGCGGGGGCCAGCTCCTTGAGCAGGTAGAGGCCGTCGTCGTCGGCGCCGATCCGGCCGACCATGGCGGCCCGGTAGCCGAGGCGCGCCAGCGCGTGTGCGGTGTTGGCCGCCTGGCCGCCGCCGGAGCGTGCGGGCTCAACGTGCGCCAGCGCCTCTTCGACGGCCCGCCGCACGTCGGTGTCCAGGAGCTGCTCGGTGCCCGGCGGCCCCAGCTCCTCCCAGAGCGGGAAGCTGCGCGGCAGGCGGTAGATCAGGTCGACGTTGAGGGCGCCACAGCCGATGAGGTCCGTGGACCTCACAGCCTGAGCTCTCCCTCGTAACGGACCGCGGCGCCGTCGCCGCGCGGGACGACCTTGCCGACGACGACGCCCTCCAGCTTGTGCTTGGCGATCACCGCGAGGTTCTTCTCCACGTGCTCGGGCGCCATCGCCACGACCATGCCGAGGCCGCAGTTGAAGGTGTCGAGCATTTCCGGCGGCTTCACGCCCAGGGAGCGCAGCCACTCGTAGACCGGCCCCGGCTCCCAAGACTCGAGGTCGAGGATCGCCGCCAGGCCGTCCGGCACGGCGCGCCCGACGTTGTCGGGGAAACCGCCGCCGGTGATGTGGGCGGCGGCGTGCATGCCGCCGGCGTGCCCGAGGTCGTGCAGCACCGGGCTGTAGATCACGGTCGGGGTCAGCAGGACTTCGCCGACCGACGCGTTGGGTCCGGCCTTGCGGCAGAACGCCCCGCCCTCGCTGAGGAACTTGCTGTGCAGGTCGATGGCGTGCTCCTTGAGCAGGTGGCGCACGAGGCTGAAGCCGTTGGAGTGCAGGCCGCTGGAGCAGATGCCGACGAGGGCGTCGCCCTCGGCCACGAGCTGCGGTCCCCAGAGCTCGTCGCGCTCGGCCAGTCCGACGGCGAAGCCGGCCATGTCGAAGTCACCGTCCGGGAACTGCCCCGGGTGCTCGGCGGTCTCGCCGCCGAGCAGCACGCACTGCGCCAGCACGCAGCCTTCGTCGACGCCGGCGACGATCTCGGCGACCTCCTCCGGCACGACCTTGCCGACCACCAGGTAGTCGAGGAAGAACAGCGGGACGGCGCCGCAGGCGGACACGTCGTTGACGCTCATCGCGACGAGGTCGATGCCGATGCTGCCGAGGCTGCCCATCGTGCGCGCCAGTTCGATCTTGGTGCCCACGCCGTCGGTGCCGGCGACCAGCACGGGGTCTTTGTACTTGGGCAGCCGCATCGCGCCGCCGAAGCCCCCGAGGCCGCCCAGCACCAGCGGGTGCCGGGTGCTCTTGAGGCGTTCCTTCATGAGCTTGACGGCAAGGTTGCCGGCCTCCACGTCCACGCCGGCGGCCTTGTAGGTGAACTCGTCGTTCGCGCTCATGCGACTCCTTCCCCAGTCGTCAAGGCAAGTCTACGTGCAAGGGGGCCGCAGCCGCCAGCAGGACGCCCGCCGCGGGCGCACCGGGCGCGACTGGCGGGCAGCGCACCGGGCGCGACTCGCCAGCCGTGCGCCGCCGGCGTCGCCCGCGCTCCTCAGAGCAGCCGCGAGAACAGCCGGTACACGGAGTTGCGGAAGCGGATGCGGCGGCTGAGCGACTCGATCTCCTCGGGCGTCACCTCGACGCAGCTCCCGATGTCGCGCTCGTAGTGCTCCGCGGCCTGCCGTGCGATGCCCTCGTCGTAGAAGACCGACACGACCTCGTCGTGCAGGATGATGCTGCGGATGTCCCAGTTGCAGGTGCCGATGATCGCCACCTGGTCGTCGATGGTCACCGTCTTGGCGTGCAGAAAGCCGGCTTTGTACTGGTACACGCGCACGCCGGCCCTGAGCAGCTGCGGGTAGTAGGCCTGCGCGGCGTAGAACGGGATCTTCTTGTCGGGCATGCCGGTCATCATGAAGCGCACGTCCACGCCGCTCGCGGCGGCGGTGCACAGCGCCGTCATCAGCGGCTCGTCGGGCACGAAATACGGCGACTGGATCCAGACGCGCTGGCGCGCGTCGCCGAGCGCCGTGATGAACACGTCGCGGATCGTCTTGAATGTGGTGCCGACGCTCGAGTAGAGCACCTGGACGGGGACACCGTCGCCGCGCCCGTGCTCGGCCGGCGGCGGCATGTAGGCCGTGGCCAGGTCCTCCTTGCCGCCGTTGAGGAGCCAGGTGGCGGCGTAGAGCATGAGGTATGGCGCCACGACAGGACCGGTCATCCGGAAGTGCGTGTCGCGCCACACGTCGAAGCGCGGCCCGCCGTCGATGTACTCCTGCCCCATGTTCATGCCGCCGCTGTAGACGGTCTCGCCGTCGATGAGCGCCATCTTCATGTGGTTGCGGTAGTTGATGCGCGGCAGGCGCCTGTAGCAGGGTGCCACGGTCGCGCCGGCTTTGGCGAGGCGCTTGAGCTCGTCCTTCTTGTAGGTGATGCAGCTCAGCCAGTCGTACAGGATGTGCACCTCGACGCCGGCCGCGAGGCGCTCGAGCAGCACGTCAGTGACCTTGGCCGTCAGCTCGTCCTGCTTCCAGATGAGGTACATGAGGTGGATGTAGCGCTGCGCCCCGGCCATGTCCGCGAGCAGGGCGGGGAACTTCTCCGCTCCCGTGTAGAAGACATCCACGGTGTCGGCCGGGAGCGGGACGGCGTCGTCCTCGGTGTGACCCGTCGCCTCGATCCTTTGACCGGCAGTCCCGGCAAGCCCGGCCACGACGGCCTCCGAGAACTCCGTGTTGGCCGCCATCACCGGAGCGAGCGTCTTGCCGGTGACCTCCTCCATCTGCGCCAGGATCCGCGCGCGGCCCGGAGAGTCGCGACGGAAGTTGCGGCCGATGAAGAAGTAGGCGACGAGGCCGAGCACCGGGATCAGCAGGATGACGAACAGCCAGGCGAGGACGATGCTCGGCTCGCGATCGTCGGTGGCCAGCGCGATCACCACACCGGCGATGGCGAGGAGCAGGAGGATGTCGAGCGCCCAGAAGCCGAAGCTCGAGAGGCTGAAGTTGAGGATCGCCAAGTGAAGGAACGGCGTCGCAGTGGTCACGACGCTTCCACCCCGCTCAGGACTCGCAGACCGCGGCCGCGCCCTTCTCGAAGCGCATCTTGCACATCGCGAACTCCTCGGGGACGGCGATGGGGTAGTCGCCGTCGAAGCAGGCGCGGCAGAACTGGCTCTTGGGAAGGCCCGTGCTGTCCTGGAGGCCGTCGAGCGTGAGGTAGTGCAGGCTGGTGGCGCCGACCTTGGCGCGGATCTCCTCCACGCTGAGGTTGGCGGCGATGAGCTCGGCGCGCGTAGCCATGTCGATGCCGTAGTAGCAGGGCCACTGGATCGGCGGCGAGCTGATGCGCAGGTGCACCTCTCTGGCGCCGGCGGCGTAGAGCATGGCGACGAGCTTGCTGGTGGTGTTGCCGCGCACGATGGAGTCGTCGACGACGACGAGCCGCTTGCCGCGGATCACGGCGTTCAGCGGGTTGAGCTTCATGCGGATGCCGACCTGGCGCAGCTGGTCGTCGGGCTGGATGAACGTGCGGTGCACGTAGCGGTTCTTGATGAGGCCCTCGGCGTAGGGGATGCCGGAGGCGGCGGCGTAGCCGATCGCCGCCGGCATGCCGGTGTCGGGCACGGGGATCACGAGGTCGGCCTCGACCGGCGCCTCCATGGCGAGGTGCTTACCCATCTCCTGGCGCACCACGTGCAGCGTCTTGCCGTTCATGACGCTGTCCGGCCGCGCGAAGTAGATGAACTCGAAGATGCAGAGCGCCGGTCGCGCGCCCTCCAGCTCCACGCGCTCGCTGCGCAGGCCGTGCTCGCCGTCGGCGATCACGATCTCGCCCGGCTGGATCTCACGCACGAATTGGGCGCCAATGATGTCGAGGCCCGAGGTCTCGCTGCTGAACACCGGGTGGCCCTCGTAGCTGCCGAGGCACAGCGGGCGCACGCCGTAGGGGTCGCGGAAGCCGACGAGGGCATCGCCGCTCATCACCGCCGCCGAGAAGGCGCCGCGGATCTTGGCGACCGCCGTGCGCACGGCGCCGAGCAGGTCGCCCTCCGCCTCGTGGGCGATGAGCGCGGTGATGACCTCGGTGTCGGTGGTCCCCGAGAACTTGACGCCCTCGGCGACGAGCTCGTCGCGCAGCTCCGTGGTGTTGACGAGGTTGCCGTTGTGGCCGAGGGCGATCACGTCGCCGTTGCGGCTGCGCACCAGAGGCTGCGAGTTCTGCCAGTGGCTGGCACCCGTGGTGGAGTAGCGCACGTGGCCGATGGCGTGCTGGCCGCTGAGGCTCTGCAGCATCTGCTCGTTGAAGACCTGGCTGACCAGGCCGAGGTCCTTGATGACCGTGATCTGGCCTTCATCGCTCACGGCGATGCCGGCGCTCTCCTGGCCGCGATGCTGGAGCGCGTAGAGGCCGAAGAAGGTGAGCCGGGCGACGTCGCACCCCGGCGCATGGATGCCGAAGACGCCACAACTGTCGTGGAGGCGGTCGTCGTACAAGGTGCTGTTCCTGCCGATCGTCAGGCGAGCCGTTGTGGGAGCGACTCGTAAGCAGAATGGAGCTCGCTCACCGGGACGGCGAAGAGCTCCTCGCCCTCCATGGTACACCTGAGATCAGCCTTGGTCACCCGGCCGGCGACGCGGTGCGGCAGCTCGCCGAGGAGCTCCTCCAGAGCGGCGAGCTTGTCCGCCGCGACGCTCACCACGATGCGGCTGGGAGCCTCGCCGAAGAGGGCGAGGTCCGGCCGCCCGGCGGCGCCGGCGACGGCCGCCGCGGGGCCGAGGTCCACGTCGGCGCCGAGCCAGCGGCCCCGCCCGGCGACGCGCGCCGGGGAGTCCGGGTCGGCGTACACGGCGCCGCCGTCCGAGCCGCTCGCGATGGCGCATTCGGCCAGCGCGACGGCGAGCCCGCCCTCGGCGCAGTCGTGCGCGCTCTTGAGCAGCCGCGCGGCGACGGCCGCGCGCACCTTGGCCTGCAACTCGACTTCTAGCTGCAGGTCCACGTCCGGCACGCGGCCGGCGACGGTGCCGTAGGCGATCTTCTGGTACTCGGAGCCGTCCATCCAGCCGGCCTCGGGCCCGAGCACGACGATGATGTCGCCCTCGGCCTTGAAGGCGTCGTCGAGGTGGATGCTCACGTCGTCGTAGATGCCCAGCATGCCGATCATCGGCGTGGGGTAGATCGCCTGGCCGAAGCTCTCGTTGTAGAAGCTCACGTTGCCGCTCACGACCGGCGTGTCGAGGGCCTCGCAGGCCTCGGCGATTCCCTCCACCGACTGCTCGAACTGCCAGTAGATCTCGCCCTTCTCGGGGTTGCCGAAGTTGAGGCAGTCGGTGACCGCCACCGGCAGCGCGCCGGCGCAGCTGAGGTTGCGCGCCGCTTCGGCGACGGCCGCCTTGGAGCCCCGATAGGGATCGAGGTAGCAGTGGCGGCCGTTGCAGTCGTTGCTGAAGGCGAAGCCGCGCTCGGTGTCTTTGATGCGCAGCACCGCGGCGTCGCTGCCGGGGATCTGCACGGTGTTGGCCTGGACGATGTAGTCGTACTGCTCCCAGGCCCAGCGCTTGCTGGCGATGTTGGGCGCGGCGAGGAGTTGCGTGAGCGCCGCGCCGAGGTCCTTAGGCCGCGGGTACGACCCGTCGTCGACGGCGACCGGATCGTCCACGAGGTAGCCCGGCTTCACGGAGGGCGTCCGGATGACAGGGCTCTCGTCCGCCAGCCGCCGGGCGGGGATGTCGGCCACGCGCTCGCCGTGCCAGTGGATGCGCAGCATCTTGCTGTCGGTGACCTCGCCGATGACGGTGCAGTCGAGGTCCCAGCGCTCGCAGACCTCGCGCACGTCGGCGAGCTGCTCCTCGGTGACGATCGCCAGCATGCGCTCCTGGCTCTCGCTGATCATGATCTCCCACGGCTCCATGTCGGCCTCGCGCAGCGGCACGCGGTCGGCGTGGATGTCGAGCCCGACGAAGCCCTTGCTCGACATCTCGCTGCTCGAGCTCGTGAGCCCGGCGGCGCCGAGGTCCTGCATGCTCACCACGAGCTTGCGGTGGATGAGCTCGAGGCAGGCCTCGATGAGCTTCTTCTCGGTGAACGGGTCGCCGACCTGGACACTGGGGCGCTTCTCCTCGAGCGTCTCGTCGAACTCCTGGCTGGCGAGCACACTGGCGCCACCGATGCCGTCGCGGCCGGTCTTGGAGCCGATGAGCACCACGTGGTTGCCGACGCCGCTGGCGATGGCGCGCACGATGCCGTCGGTGCGGATGAGGCCGGCGCTCATGGCGTTGACCAGGCAGTTGCCCTCGTAGCTGGGCTCGAAGTAGATCTCGCCGCCGATGGTCGGGATGCCGAGGCAGTTGCCGTAGTGGGCGATGCCGCCGACCACGCCGTCGAGCAGGAAGCGCTGGCGCGGCTCGGTGAGCTCGCCGAAGCGCAGCGAGTCCATGCTCACGCACGGCCGCGCGCCCATCGTGAAGATGTCGCGCACGATGCCGCCGACGCCGGTGGCGGCGCCCTGGAAGGGCTCCACCGCCGACGGGTGGTTGTGGCTCTCGACCTTCATGGCCACGGCCCAGCCGTCGCCGACGTCGATGATGCCGGCGTTCTCGCCCGGGCCCTGCAGGATGCGCGGCCCGCTGGTCGGGAACCGGCCGAGGATGGGCCGCGAGTGCTTGTAGCTGCAGTGCTCGCTCCACATGAGCGAGTAGATCGCGAGCTCCACGTACGTGGGCTCGCGCTCCTGGATGCGCTTGATGTGCTCGTACTCGTCCTCGGTGAGGCCGAGCTTGATGGCCGCGGCGAGGTCGGCCGTGCGGTTCACGTACGGCTGACCGCTCATGCCGTCACCTCCGCCGTGCGCAGCACGCTATCGATGATCGACTGGAAGAGCTTGCGCCCGTCGGCGCCGCCGGCCAGATCGGCCTCCACGGAGTTCTCCGGGTGCGGCATCATGCCGAAGACGTTGCGCGCCTCGTTGCAGACGCCGGCGATGTCGTCGAGGGCGCCGTTGGGGTTGGCGCCCTCGGCCCGCTCGCCGGCGGCGTTCACGTAGCGCAGCACGATCTGGTCGCCGGACTTCATGCGCGCCAGCGTGTCTGGGTCAACGGTGTAGTTGCCCTCGTTGTGCTTGACCACGATGCGCAGCAGCTCGCCCCTGTCGCAGGCGCCGGTGAATGGCGTGTCCGCGGTCTCCACGCGCAGGTTGACGTAGCGGCAGACGAACTTGAGCCCGGTGTTGCGGATGAGGCCGCCGGGCAGGAGGCCGGCCTCGACCAGGGTCTGGAAGCCGTTGCAGATGCCCATCACGAGGCCGCCGTCGTTGGCGAAGTCGATGACCGACTGCATGATCGGGCTGAAGCGCGCGATGGCGCCGCAGCGCAGGTAGTCGCCGTAGCTGAAGCCGCCCGGCAGGATGACGGCCTGCACGCCCTGCAGGTCGGTGTCCTTGTGCCAGAGATAGCGCACGTCGGTGCCGGGGAACGTGGAGATGGCGTGATAGGAGTCGGCGTCGCAGTTGCTCCCGGGGAACACGACGACGCCGAAGCGCACGGGGCCGGAGCTCATGCCTCAGCCCTCACGGATCTCGAAGGTGTAGTCCTCGATGATCGGGTTGGAGAGCAGGCGGCGGCACATGTCGTCGACCTGCGCGCGGGCGGCGTCGGCGGTGAGGCCCGGGCCTTCGATGACGAGATCGATGATCTTGCCGATCTGGACGCCGCTCACCCCGGTGAACCCGAGGTTCGGCAGCGAGCGCTCCACAGCCGCGCCTTGAGGGTCGAGGATCCCATGCTTGGGGGTGACATAGACGCGGACGTTCATCGGCTCCACCTGCCCGGAGAGTGTGTGCGGGGACGGGGCCGAGTCTATCGCAGATGACGTCCCCGCTGGAGTGCGGGCAGGGCCCGCGCTGCGGCGCAGCCGGGGCTCGCGCGGCTGCACGAGAAGGCGCCCCCCTCAGCCGCGCGCGAGCGCGGCCCTGGGGGGCGCCTGAGTCGCGGGACGGCGCCGGTCAGGCGCCGGTCAGGCGGCGCGGCGGGCGGCCTCCTCGGCCTTCTTGCTCAGGTGCTCGCCGATCTCGTCGGTGGCGCTCTTGAACTCGTCGAGGTCGGTGTTCTGCGCCTGGAGGTAGGTGCTGTAGAACTGGGTGTCGCCGGCCACGCGCGCGGCCTCTTCCAGCTGGGCGTCCGTGGTGCCCATCATCTGCGTCGCGCTCTGGTGGAAGTAGGTGGAGTACGGGCAGTGGATGGCCGCCGCCACGGCATAGCCGATCAAGTGCTTCTCGCGCGCCGTGAGGAGGGTGTCGCCGAGCTGGAGCTCCTTGAAAGCGCTCCAGGAGCGCTCGAGCGTGCCGTCCGGCATGCTCGCAAAGAAGTCGGGTATCTGGCCGAGGGTCTCGCGGATGTCGCGCTCGGTGTCTTGCCGGCTCATGAGGGACCTCCGTCCCGCGAGGGATCAGGAATAGTGTGCGCTCGCGCACCATTGGAATTCCCCGCGGGTCTGCCGGCTAACCATACGGCGGCGGTGGTCTTGGCGGCGGCAGCAGCAGCGGTCGTGGTGCCCGGACCCGGCTCGCCGGTCCCGGTGGTGAGCCGCGGCCCGGCCGGACTTACTCCGCCGCGACGCCGACGTGCTTGAGGATGAACTCCACGGTGCGCACGTCGTAGTCGATGCGGTGCTCGAGCCCGCTGATCTCGTGGCCCTCATCGGGGTAGACGACCACCTCGCAGCTCTTGCCGCGCTCGGCCAGCATCTGCGCCACCTCGCGCGACTGCCGCGGCGGGCAGCGCGGGTCCAGCTCGCCGGCGAGCAGCAGCAGCGGCGCCTGGATGCGGTCGAGATGCTTGATCGGCGAGTAGTACTCGAGCTTGGCGCGGTCCTTCACGGGGTCGCCGGTGTTCTCGCGGTCCCACCAGCGCAGGTCTTCGCGGATCGCAGGGTCCATCGCGGAGTCGATGAAGTCGAAGAACGGCACGCCGGCCACGCCGGCCGCCCATAGCTCAGGGAACTGCGTCACCATCGCCATCGTGAGGAACCCGCCCCAGCTGCGGCCGGTCACGGCGATGCGCGCGGGGTCGCAGCCGAGCGCGACGAGATAGCGGTGGGAGGCGGCGCAGTCGAGCGCCTCGCCCTGGCCCATGAGGAAACGGTTGGCGAGTTGCCAGGTGCGTCCGTAGCCGTCGCTGCCGCGGTAGTTGGGGTGGAGTACGGTGACGCCGGCGGCGACGAAGGCCTGGCGCAGCGCGTCCCACTCGTTGGAGTGATGCCAGGTGGGGCCGCCGTGGATCATCACGACGGCGGCGCCGTTGGGCTCCTCCGGCTCGACCAGAAGGCCGGGCACCTCAGCGAGGTGGTCGAGGCTGCGGAAGTGGATCGGCTCGCCGCCGCGGAAGTCGTGGCCGGCGAGCTCGGCCGGGAGCGACTCGACCAGCGGCGTGGCGGCACCGTCGGCGAGCTCGACGCGATAGATGTCGCCGGGCACGCCGGGCCCACTGAACACGCAGAGCAGCGCCGAGCCGTCGGGCACGAAGCTCGGCGCGTAGTGATTGCCGGCGCCGACGCTGAGCTCGCTCACGGCGCCGGTCCGCAGGTCGATGTGGCACAGGCCGGTCTCGGCCTCGCAGTCGACGAGGAAGGCGAGGCCGGCGCCGTCCGGCGCCCAGACGGGATGGTGCGCGTCCAGCGGCCCGTCCCAGACCCACGTCACGGCGCCGGAGGCGACGTCGTACAGGCCGATCGCGGGGTGGTCGCCCGGGCCGCCGTTGAAGGCGAGCGTGCGCCCGTCGGGCGACCACGTCGGGTGACCGGCCAGGAAGCTGTCGTCGCCGCCGACCACGGTCGCCGCGCCCGTCGCCGCATCGACGACGTACACGGCCGTGTCCTGGCCGCGCGTGCCGCACGCGACTGCCAGGCGCTCGCCGTCCGGCGACCAGCGCGGCGAGGTCTCGGTGTACGGGCATTCGAGAAGGTGCACGATGCCGTCGCCGCGGGGCGTCACCGCCGCCGGCATCACGGCGATGCTGTAGCCGGCGCCGTGCGAGGCGGTCATGGCGATGCGCGCGCCGTCCGGCGACAGGTCGAAGTCCTGCAGCGGCGAGAGCTCGGGCGTATCGGGGAGGAGGTCCTCGAGCCGCCCGCTCGCGAGCTCGCAGCGGTAGAAGTCGAAGCGCTCGGAGCCGCGGTCGTCGCGCGAGAAGTACAGGTAGCGGCCGTCGGGCGAGAAGGTAGGCGACCAGCAGGGGTCGTCGACGGCACCGACACGGCGCGGCTCGCCGCCCTCGAGGTCGAGCGTGAAGATCTGCCAGTCGCCGTCGCGATACCACTGGAAGGCGAGCGTACGGCCGTCGGGGGCGACCGCGTACGGCCGGTAGTCCTGGCAGACCGCCGCGACGGTGGCGAGTCGTTCGATGAGCCTGGTCCCCACGACGCACATCCTCCCGTGTTGCGGCCGGCGCCGCGCGCGGCGCCGGCCGAAGTCCTCAGCACCTGGTCCAGCGGCTAACTGTAGCCGTTTCGCGCGAAGCGGGAAAACCGCCGGGCGCCGGTGCCATGCCCGTGACCCGGCGCCAAACGCCAAACGCCAAACGCCATGCCCGTGACCCGGGGTCGGGCGCCACGCCCGTGACCCGTAGCGCGGCGTCTCGTCCGACGCGGGCGGCAGGGTCGTCAACGTCCGCTTGGCCGCAACGTGACCCAGGCGCCCGCGACGAATCCACCCCAGGGATGATGCGCGGCCGCGACAAGGGGAAAGCGCGGGCTGCCGGCTCAACCCGAGGGCTGACGACGGCGCCGGCCTGCGGGGCTATGCTCTGCGGGCCACGATCTCCGGCGGCAGGCGCATCAGCCACGCCGGCGCTCAGGGCCCCCAGCCCTCCGGCGCCGCCGGTCATGCCTCATGGGAGGTCGTGATGATCCCGAACGCGTCCCGCGATCGCTCCGTCGACCGCGCGGCCTCCTTCGCCACGGCAGGCGCCGGCCTCACCC
>Ga0118677_10003312_pt1 | contig 30724 bp, 27 predicted proteins | sample AliMusrvi5mmetaG_FD_86154 | JGI IMG/M metagenome (GOLD analysis project Ga0118677, IMG submission 86154) | reverse complement strand
GTGAAGAGCTTCAAGGGTAAGGAAATCGACGACTACAATGCCCTTTCCGCAGCCCTCCCGCCCACGCCCTATGACCCGGAGGGAATCAAGACCGACGAAGTCGAATCCTTCAAGATCAGCTTCGCGGGACCCGATGGCGGGCGCGTTTACGCCTGGCTTGCCAAACCCAAGGGGGATGGCCCCTTCCCTGCCATGCTCGTGCTTCCCGGCGCGGGATTCAATCCGCGTCCGCGTCCGCTGGAACATGCCCGGCACGGTTATCTCGCCATCGATGTCCAAGTCCACGGACAGGATGTCGATCTGCCCAAATACGAACATCTGCCACACTATGACGACGACGCTGTGGTCTATGAGCCCATCGACAAGAATTGCATGATGAACCTCTACCTACGCGCAGTGCGCGCAGTGGACTACCTCTGCTCACGTGCGGATGTTGACAAGAAGCGGGTCGTGACCGCCGGAGGCAGCCAGGGCGGACGGCTTTCCATTGTTGTCCCAGCCCTGGATAAGCGTGTCGCGGCGACAGTTCCCAGCATCGCCTGGGGGGCGAACTATCCCTATCTTGCCTGGTCGATGAAATGCAACGGTATCCAAAATCCCGAGGACAAACACTGGAGGCCAGGCTACGTCTATGGACCGAAAAGCGACGGTATGGAGCTGACCAGCGCGCCGCCTCAACCCGATACCCCGGCAGCGAAATGCAGCGTGTACTATGATCCCATGAACTTCGCGCCCGATGTGAAGTGCCCGGTCTTTATGAACGTCGGTCTCGTCGATTACATCTCGGCGCCTGCCAATGTGTGGGCTGAATACCTCCGGCTTGGATCAAAAGACAAGAGCATGACGCCGCTTCCGGGACTCGGCCACGACTGGTCCGCCGAATTCGACCGCCGCGCATGGCGCTGGCTGGATTCAAAATTCAGCAAAAAACAGGAAGTAAAATAGAAGGATGCTGATCTCGCAGCCACACGCTACATCCCCAGCACCCGGCGTAGGTAGTGGCCGGTGTGGCTGGCTTCGATGTTGGCGATGTGCTCCGGGGTGCCTTCGCCGATGATGCGCCCGCCTTCTTCGCCGCCTTCGGGACCGAGGTCGATGATCCAGTCGGCGCACTTGATCATCTCCAGGTTGTGCTCGATGACGATGAGGGTGTTGCCTGAGTCGCGAAGTTTGAGGAGCACTTCCAGGAGCTTGTGGATGTCGGCAAAATGCAGGCCGGTGGTCGGCTCGTCCAGAATATAGACGGTGCGCCCGGTGGCTTTTTTCGCCAGTTCCGCCGCGAGCTTTACACGTTGGGCTTCGCCGCCGGAAAGGGTGTTGGCAGCTTGCCCTAGGCGGACGTAACCAAGCCCTACGTCCTCCAGCGCGATCAGCTTGTCGCAGACGGTGGGGACGTTACGGAAGAAGCGGGCGGCTTCGTCCACGGTCATGTCGAGCACGTCAGCGATATTCTTGCCTTTGTAAGTAACTTCCAGTGTTTCACGGTTGTAGCGGCGACCATGGCAGACTTCGCACTCCACATAGACATCGGCAAGGAAGTGCATCTCGATCTTAATCATGCCGTCGCCCGCGCAATGCTCACAGCGCCCGCCTTTGACATTGAAGGAAAAACGGCCCGGCTCGTAGCCGCGCACGCGGGAGGCCGGGAGCTGCGCGAAGAGGGAGCGGATGGGAGCAAACGCTCCGGTGTAGGTGACAGGATTGGAACGCGGGGTGCGCCCGATGGGGGTCTGGTCGATGACAATGGCTTTATCCACCTGGTCGAGCCCGAGCAGGGAGCGATGTTTGCCGGGGCGGTCTTTGGAGCCGTAGAAATGCCGGAAGAGGGCGCGGCGCAGAATGTCGTCTACCAAGGTCGATTTGCCGCTGCCGGAAACGCCGGTGACACACGTGAAGCAGCCGAGTGGGAAGGCGGCGGAGACGTTGCGCAGGTTGTTTTCGCCCGCGCCGATGACAGTGAGCCAGCCGCTGGAGAGGGCGCGGTTATCCATCGCCATTTCACGGTTACCCGCCGGGATCACCCGATGGCGTGGAACGGGAATGGAAAGGCGGCCCGAGAGGTAGTCCGCAGTCAGGGAGCCGGGTGCGGCAAGCACATCTGCGAGCGTGCCCTGCGCAACGAGGTGACCGCCGCGCACGCCCGCGCCAGGGCCAAGATCAATAATGTGATCCGCAGCACGAATCGTGTCCTCGTCATGCTCGACGACGATGACGGAGTTGCCCAGGTCGCGCAGGCGGCGCAGGGTTCCGATGAGTCGCTCGTTGTCCCGCTGGTGCAGGCCAATGCTAGGTTCGTCGAGGACATAGAGCACGCCCGCAAGCCCAGACCCAATCTGCGTCGCAAGCCGGATGCGCTGGGCTTCGCCGCCGCTCAGCGTGCCGCTTTCGCGGTCAAGGTTGAGGTAGCTCAGGCCGACTTCGTCGAGGAAGCTCAGCCGGGCGAGGATTTCGCGCAGGACCTCGGCAGTAATAAGCCGCTGCTGGGGCGTCAGGCGCAGCGCTTCGAGGTAGGCTTTTGCTTCGCGGATGGTCCTATGGCACAAGGCCTGGATGCCCAACTCGCGCTCGCCGGAAAGAGTGACGGCCAGGATTTCCGGCTTGAGCCGAGCACCATGGCAGACGGTGCATTCGCGGCGGCTCATGAAGGCGCGGATTTGCAGGCGACGCAACTCGCTCGTCGTCTGCTCGTAAAGCCGGGCGAGGTTGCCGACGACGCCCTCAAACGGCTTTTGGATGCGGGTCTTGCGCGTGCCGGTCTCCATAAGGAGATCGATACTGCGGTCGCCGGTTCCGTAAAAGAGGGCGTCCTTGAAGCGCTCGGGCAGTTCGGCAAACGGCGTGTCCATGGAGACGCGGAAGGCTTTGGCCAGCGAGACCAAAAGGGCGCGGTAGTAACCGTGCATGCGCTTGGTAGCCTTGGCCCACGGGACAACGGCTCCGTCCGCGAGACTCTTGGCAGGATCGGATACAATCAGATCCGGATCGCAGACCAGTTCCGTGCCAAGCCCGTGGCATGCGGGGCACGCGCCGAGATGGCTGTTGAAGGAAAAATGCTTGGGGGTGAGTTGCGGGATGGTAAAGCCAGTTTCCGGATTGGTAAAATCGGTGGAGTAGCGGTGTTCCGCCCAATCCATCTCTCCCTTTGTCTGGGTGAGAGCACCCATCCGCCCCACGCCCCACTTGAGGGCGGTCTCCACGGAATCGGCAAAACGCTGGCGCGCACCATCGCGCACCACGAGGCGGTCCACGACGGCTTCGATGGTGTGGAACTTACCCTTGTCGAGCTTCACTACCGGTTGCTGAGGATTGCCGAGTTCGACAATCTCCCCGTCAAGCCGTGCGCGCACAAAGCCTTCGCGCTTAATCTTTTCCAGCACGTCGCGAAATTCCCCCGCCTGCTTTTCCACAAGCGGGGCAAGGAGGACGAGCTTTGTTTCCTCGGGAAAACCGAGCAGCGCATCAACGATAGATTGCGTGGTTTGCTTAAAGACCGGCTCGCCAGTGGAAGGATCATGCGGCTGCCCGATGGCGGAATAGAGGACGCGCAGATAGTCGTATATTTCCGTAGTCGTCGCGATGGTGGAGCGAGGGTTGCTAGCGGAGGAGCGCTGCTCGATGGCAATGGCCGGGGAGAGGCCTTCGATGAAATCCACATCGGGTTTCTGCATCTGGTCGAGAAACTGCCGGGCGTAGGCAGAAAGGCTCTCGACGTAGCGGCGCTGCCCCTCTGCGTAAAGGGTGTCAAAGGCAAGGGAGGATTTTCCCGAACCGCTCAGGCCAGTCATTACGACCAGCTTTTGGCGCGGGATTTCCAACGACAGATTTTTGAGATTATGCTGTCTCGCGCCTGTGATTTTGATTGTATCCGCAGCCATTTTGCAGGATGAGTGGAAAGTTACAACAAACCACAATAGCCAGGATAGCTCCAGAGTTAACTTCTTATCATCCCCTATGAACAACGAACCCGTTCAATTTACCTACGAGGAGTGGATGCAATTTCGCGTGAGATACAGCAACCTCAAGCATTCCACGAATAATGCATTGGCGGTTTTTATGGCGCTCGCGGAACTGGCTCAACGCAACCCGGACAACTACGAAAAGCTGGCCCAGGCGGTTGGCACGCGCGCGCCGGAAATCGCAGAGCTGATCCAGGGGTTTTCGGAGTATCTCGACACCAAGGGCCCACAGCCTCCGATAAGGTAATACTCAGTCCGCAGTTTCCGCTTCAGGCACTGGTGTTGGCTCGGGCTTGGATTTTTTACGCTTCTGTGGCTTGGAGTTGTCTTGGAAAATCTCCTTGAGCACCTGTCCTATCATCGGGGCAGCAACGGTGCCGCCATGAGTGTTGCTCTGGTTGACATCGCTCTCGTAGAGCGCCACGAAGGCATATTTTGGAACATCGGCTGGAGCGAACCCCGCGAACCACGAAGCATTGCGTTCTTTGTGCTTTGGCCCCCATTGAGCAGTACCCGTCTTGCCTGCAACTTCCACATTTTCAACACCCGCACGGCCTCCGGTGCCATGAGAGCCGGTGATAACATCGACGAGCCCTTTCTTTAATGCCGCGAGGTTCTCGGGCTTCATGACGATCTGGTCTTTGATACGCAGATCGTAGCCGGTGATGACTTTGTCATCCAAGCTCTGCACTTGAAGCACCAACCGTGTCTGGTAAAGCGTTCCGCCGTTGCCAACAGCTCCCATCGCCTGTGCCATCTGGAGCGGTGTGACAAGCAAAGATCCCTGGCCAATAGAGAAGTTTGCCAGATCCCCGGAGGTGAGTCTGCGCGCTTCTTTTTTGCGCATATAATCATCCGTGGGAACCAATCCCTCCGTCTCCGAGCGGAGCGGGATGCCGGTTTTCGTGCCGAAGCCAAAGCGTTGAGCCCATTCGACTAGCGGCTTGGAGCCGGTCCGGATTCCGACAGCATAAAACCAAGTGTCGCACGATTGTTCCAGCGCCTGTCGGAAGTTGAGCATTCCTGCGTCGGTCTTTTTCCAGTTGTGCATGACGATGTTGCCAATCTCCATGGAGGGCGGGCCGGGAAACTCATCGTCCGGTTTGATGGCACCGCTTTCGAGCGCGGCAATGCCAACGAACGTCTTGAAGGTGGAACCGGGCGGATAGGCACTGCGGTAGGCGCGCGGCAGGAGGGGAATGTTGGGGTCCTCGGCAAGGGCTTTAAAGCGCTCGGCGCTGATGGCGGGGATGAACTGGTTGGGATCGAACGAGGGGCGCGAGGCCATGGCCAGCACGTCGCCGTTATTTGGGTCCAGAAAAATGATCGCGCCCCGTTTGGCTCCTTTTTCCAGTGATTTTTCGCAGAGCCGCTGGAGTCCCAAATCGAGCGTGGTGACGATGTTATAACCCGGCTGTGGAGGGACGGTGATTTTCTCGTAGTCTTTCTTCCCTTTCGCGTCGAAATGGAGCGTCATCTGGCCGGGCTTGCCGGTGAGCTGTTCGTTGTAGGTCAACTCGATGCCTTCTCGACCTTCGGCCTCCGGCCAGAGGAGTTCGTTGTTCTCCACGGGGCCATCCAAGCCAGCTCCCGCACGACCCGCATAGCCGAGAATGTGGGCCGCCAGTGCGCCGTTGGGATAGTAGCGCGCATACATAGGGCGCAGGATAAGCCCTTCACCGAGATGACTTTTCACCGCCTCCTGCTGGGCTGCGGTGAGGTCTTGGATGATATCCAGTGGCAGAATACCCCGGTTACGATAATGGCGTTCGATGGTTTTATCGGAGACGGAACAGGCCCGCCCGGTGAGCCGTTCCGCTGTGGCAATCTGCTCGCGGGCGAAGGCAACGGCCTTGGCGTCCGGGTAATCAAGCGGAGTGGGAAAATTGACCGCGAGGTTCTGGCAAACGCGCGTGACGGCCAGCGGTTCCCCGTTGCGGTCCACGATCTGACCACGTGGCGCGGGAATTTTGAGCACGTAAGTGCGCGCAAATTTTTCCGTTAACCAGGTTGGTTTGATGGTTTCTGTCTGGGCAACGGCGGCACCCAGGCTCAAACAGAAGGCGAGGCAGGCGATGAAGGCAATCCGGCGGGACATGTGGAAGGGCATTTTACCCGCGCGGCGGCGTTTCTCAAGAAGGTTCCACCAGAATGCACGAGAGGTAGCTTGGCTCGAATTCCTGACACCAAAACCTCATGCGGAGATTCTGCGGTTCAGTTTGGATGAGAGAGTTGTAAAAAATCAAGGCGATCTCCAAAACCGATTGTGGACAAAACTCCCTACCATTTGAAGCGCACATCTACTGGGCGGCGGAGGGGATCATTGCGGATTTTTTGAATCTGGCCGGTTCTGAGCAGTTCGCGACGGTTTTCCTCAAGCCATTCAAGCCACGCCTCCGGGCTGATCTGGCCGGGACGCTGGGGAAGCACCTTCCAGTCGGGCAACTTGAAATCAAGATCGGTGGGATTCATGGTGCGCTATGCAGGGCTTGAAGTTTGGCCTCTATTCCCGGCGCGCCAAATTGCGTGCATAGGGCGGAGAGTTCGCTTGCGGAGACAACACCCGGGTTGGCCTGGAGGAGTCTGGCGATGTCGCCGAGATCCCCGGCTTCGCGTGCCGGGTTGTTGCGGATGGCGTGCAGCTTCAATGCAATGAGATGTGGCAGGGTGGGAGCTTGGAGTTTTATCGGCCCGCGTTGCAGAAGGATGCCGCCAGCATGCAATTTATCGAAGGTAGAGGCATCCACAAAAAGCACATCCACATCTGGCATAATATCCGACGGGTGACTGTAACGGGCGAAGTTCTCGGTTTCGCCCTGCCTCTCGAAGCCACCGGCACGCAAATGGACGTCGAACGCTTGGCGATTTTCGACGGCAATGAGGCAATCTACATCTACGGTCTGGCGTACCACGCCATGTGCCGACAGCGCATGACCGCCGATGACAAGCAGTGGATGCGAAAAGCGGCCAAGAAGATCGAACAGAGCTTGCATTTTCCCATACATCATAGCCGGAAATGGGCAAAGTGGAAGCTTCAATCAAGACGCATGAAGAGTGAATCTGAAAGCGCTTTACAAAAAGTTATGAACCCCTGTTCGTCCTCTGTAATTTGACCCTCACCAACTTCAGGCGACTGAAACTCCTACCGTTTGAAAGTGCCCGAGCCCCAAACAACTTCCGGGCTTCTCCAATCGGGTTGCCACCAAAGTTTCTCTCCTTCGGCGCCTTTGTAGTCACCATGAAAGGCGTTCACCACGATATTCACCCGAACATCCTTCCAAGGCTTACCGGCCTCTGCATCCAGATAGCTGATAGGGATGGCTATCTCCGTATTGTATCCTGTGGGAGTAATCTTGCAAACGGCCTGTGTCCCCTCGGGAAGTTTCGCGGCATTATACGGCAGGCGGGTTTCTCCCTCTTTGGCGGGGCTCATGGCGACTAACAGAATGTCCTCAAACTCTTTTTTGCCCCGCAAAAACAAACGTTCCGCCGAGGGCCGGGCGTCAATCCGAACTTCCACACCACTCTGAACCCAAGGGTCTTTGTCCGGCTGACTCTTAATAATGGCATCCGCAGTTTGGATGGCGATGTAGAAGAACTTGTCATCGTGAGAACAGGCAAACCGATAGGAAAGATCGGACGGCTCTGTGGGATTTTTTTGCGAAGCATTCACCACAATGGGCAGCTTCGGCCATTCGGAGAGATCTCCGTCCACGATCACAGGCCTTGAGGTTTGAACGCAGGACAGGGGTGCCATGGATGGCGAAACCGTTACCTTCTGGGTGATTTTGTGACCGTTATAGGACGTGGAAAGGGTGGTCTCGCCCTGCTTGCGCGGTTGAAGGTCATTGACATCCGAGCCAAGGCTGACGACTGAGGGATCGCTCACTTTAAGGGCGGCGGTGCAATCCACCAACCGGAACCAACCATCATATTCCGTTTCCAAAACCGCGTGTCCCATCCGACCTAGCTGGATAGGACCCTTTGAGGTAGAATCAATTTCAACGATCTCGGCTTTGGTGAAGGTCGGTTCTTTCAACCGCAGCAGGAAATAGAGAGCGGAACGCATCCGCTGCGTGCAGTTGAGCTTCTCGTGCCCATGATTATGCCCAATTTGAAAGGCGAGGTTATCGTTCTGGCGAAAACCTTGCGCAATAAGCGCGCGACTGACGTTGTAAGAGGGGTTCAGCAAACTGTGTCCCTCTCCTATTTCCCGGGAACCCGCATCAATCCACAATCTCACGGGCGGAATCGGACCTTCGTGTTTATCAAGAAATTCATTTACGAACATCAAGGCGGGCGACTGGCAAAGTCCCATGCCAAAAACCTCCGGGTGTTGATAGGTCATCCAGAACGCGGCCAATCCGCCCGCTGAAAATCCAGCCACGCCTGTGGAAGCGGGTTCCGGGCGAGTACGGCAGGTTTGATCGATCATCGGTTTGACCTTCTTGCTGAGGAATTCGAAGTAACCCGCCGCCTTGCTTTCTTTTTTCCAAGACTTCGACTCAGGGAAATAATCGAGGGTCCGGTTATTGGGCACCTGCTTACTACCGCTGGCATCCGTGCCATTGTGGATGGCGACAAGGATCGCAGGTTGGATCAAGCCCTCATGCAGTAATTGATCGTGCGCCATTTCGTAGCCAATGGTGGCGCCAACTCCGTTTTGTCGGGTAAAAAAACAGGATTCTCCGTCCATGAGGTAAATCACCGGGTAGCGCCGATCCGTTGAATCATATCCGGGGGGAAGGCAAATGGTGATCGCGTGGAATCCGCTGGTTTTGCCCTCGTCATCCATGGGAGGCAGGAAGATAAAGCGGGAGTTGTCGGCGGGGGGTGATGTCGCCGTGTCAGCCGCATGGAGATAGGGGGCGGCGATTTGGATCACGAGAACCAACGCCATCAAACGTGGAATTATTGGAGATTTCATGGAGGTGGGGGTAATGCCTAGGGAGTGGAGCGCGAGTGAGCTCACAATTGACAGCATAGAATGCGGACAAAAAAACAGAAGCCAGAAAGGGAGAAAAGCGTTAGCTTTTTCCTAGCCCAGTTCTCATTCCCATGTCCGTTCCAGATTATCTGCTCATCGACATCAGCAATTCGTTCACCAAGCTTGTCTCGGCAACACGGGATGCACTGTTAGGTGCGTCTATTCGCATCCCGACGCCGAAGCTGACTGCAGCGGCTATTCGGCAGGCGGTCGGCAAGGGGCCATTTTGCAAGGGGATCATCCTTTCTAGCGTGGTACCCGATGCCGAGGCTGGCGTGGAAGAATTTGCGGAAAGCCTGTGCACGGCTTTCTGCGGAGAACGCGCTGCCAGACCGCGGTTGCTCCGGGTGAGCCACAAGATTAAGTTGGGTGTAGCAGTCGATTATCCCAAGCCTTCCTCGATCGGCGCCGACCGGTTGGCGAATGCGGCGGGTGCTGTGGCGTTCTTCGGCGCTCCGGCAATTGTGATCGATTTCGGCACCGCAGTGACATTCGACGTTCTCGCCGCGCCCAAAGGCATCCCCACCTATGTGGGTGGAGTGATCGCCCCCGGCTTGGAAGTCATGACCGATTATCTTTACCAACGCACGGCGCTCCTGCCGCGCATCAACTTGAAGGAACCCGTGAAGGCCATCGGTAAATCAACGGTGGACGCGATGCTGGCCGGAGCGGTCTATGGGTATCGCGGGTTGGTCCGGCAGATTTTGGAGGAGATCCGGCGGGAACTCAAAACCGGGCGGCGGCTTCAAACCGTGGCCACGGGGGGATACGCGGAATTGATTGCCGAACGGCTGCCGGAGGTTCAGCAAGTCCACTCCAACCTGACATTGGAAGGGCTGCGGATCATCGGAAATTTAAATTTGCGGGACTAGTGTTTGGCCTTCTCCTGCAGAAGCGCCAGAAACTCCCTCAACGCGGGGGTGCGCGGACGATTGCGCTTGAGCAGGATGCCGATAGGACGACGCAGCGGCGGGTCCAACGGAATCGCGCGCAAAATACCCGCCTTCACTTCGGATTTAACGGAGGCACGGGGAACAATGGAAATGCCTTGTTCAATTTCCACTGCCCGCTTGACGGTCTCGATATTGTCGAATTCGATGGTATGACCCAGCGCCACCCCGCTTTCGCGGAAATGCCGGTCCACATATTGCCGTGTAGGGAGGTCCGGATCGAACGCGATGAATCGCTCTTTTTTGAATGCCGTCGGGGCAATTTTACTGCATTTGGCAAACGGGTGCGACGGATGGCAGATGATTACCAGTTCGTCATCCATAAACGGCTCGACATGGATGCCTTTTCGAGCAATCGGATAAGCCACCAACCCCACGACCGCCTCGCCGCTCAAAACCTGGGCGTAAACTTGTGCCGAGCGCTTATAGGCCACTTGCACATCCACCGTCGGGTATTTCTTTTGAAATGCTTTCAAATAGGGAGGCAGATCGTGCAAGCCAATGGAGTAAACCGCCGCCACGCGCAGTTCTCCCGCAACGACGTCGGCCAATTCGTTGAACCGTTCGTCGAGCCCGTCGTAGATTTCGAGCATTTCCTTGGCGGCCTCCAACAACACCGCCCCCTCGGGCGTAACGCAGCATTGCCGTCGCCCGCGTTCCAAGAGCGTGCGCCCAAGTTTCTTCTCCAACGAGAGAATCTGTTGACTCACGGCGCTCTGTGTCATGGAATTGAGTTCGCCCGCTTTGGAGAAGCTGGCGGTTTCCACAACGTCACAAAAAATTTTGAGAGTTTCGATATGCATGGGGATTATTAATCATCCTAATAAAGAAAACCATTTCCCGTCAATACTCCTTCTTTACTTATGATCGCTAAAAATTTTGAGGCCATCCGCGTTCAAATCGCCGAGGCTGCCACCCGTTCCGGCCGGAACGCGGAGGATGTCACCCTGATTGCCGTGAGCAAGACGCACAGCCCGGAAACGATTCTGGAAGCCGTGGACGCGGGCCAGCTTCTTTTCGGCGAGAACCGCGTCCAGGAAGCCCGCTCCAAGATGCCGCTGCTCCCCAGTCGTCTGCGCTGGCATTTGATCGGCCATCTGCAATCGAACAAAATCCGGCAGGCGCTCCCGGCGTTCGAGCGGCTCCACGGGATTGATACGCTGGAGCTGGCGCGCGACGTGAACCGCGTGGCAGGCGAACTTGGTCTTTTCCCGAAGGTGTTCCTGGAAGTCAACGTGGCCGGGGAAAGCAGCAAGTTCGGGTTCAAGCCGGAAGCGCTGCGCACCGCGATGGAGGAGTTGCTAACGCTTGACCGAGTCTGCATCGACGGGTTGATGACGATTCCGCCCTTCGCTACGGAACCAGAGGCTTCGCGGTGCTATTTCGCGGCGCTGCGGGAACTGCGGGACCGACTTGCCCAAGAATTTCGCGCGCCGCTACCAGAGCTTTCGATGGGGATGAGCGGCGATTTCGGCGTCGCCATTGAGGAAGGAGCGACATTTGTGCGTGTGGGCACCGCCCTCTTCGGGGAACGCCGGGGAAAGGCGTGGAAACCCGTGGCTTCGGAGATGGATTGATTCTTCTCACACAGAGGCGTGGAATTTTTACGTTAAAGCCGGGAAATGAAAATTGGAAACCTCTGATCGATCCAGTAGATTTGCAACCATGTCACAGTTCTTACGTGCGTTTTTTCTGGTAGCGTTCGCCTTGTCCGGCGTGTCGGCCAAAGCGGAAGACAAGTGGCACTTTCGGGACGTGCTTTTTGAAGTGCGCGACCCAGATGGAAAACCAGCTCCAGGAGTAAAGGTTCATCTGATGGGGATAGAACGATTTGCGATGGGCCCTGATGATTATGACAACAAAAACTGGAACTTCGTGACGGATACGAAGGGCTGCTTTGCGGCGCGCTTCGGTGATTTTCGATCCATCGACTACGAGGAAAAGACGCACGAGGATATGCCCGGCTACGGAGGCTTTTATATGGTTGCGGAATTTCCGGGAACGGCAGGCGGAGTGAGCCCCTATTTGAGAAACGTGGAAAAGGAGGGCGACCAGCTTCTTTCTGATGGTTGGACGGAATGGCAAAAGGGAGAATTTGCACCAGCGCCTGTGAACGTGGCCAAGCCCCCGAAGCTGGTCGTGATTCAACTTAAACGAGGCATTACCGTAACCGGTTCTGTCCGGGATCTGGATGGAAACCCTGTCGCCAATTGTCAGATGGGAACCCTGCATGATCTCCACGCCACAACCCATACCGGTTTCGGCGCTGAAATGTTGCCAGCACGAGCCTATACAAACGCCGATGGGATTTACCGCATTGAGCACGTCTATCCCAATCGCTTTGACATGGATGCCAGTGGTGTTTGGATCAAAACCCGCGTGCGAGGCGGCCCTTGGAAGGAAGAGCGCATTGACGAGCTAACGCCCGGAAGGAAGGAAAAGGAAATCCGGGTAGATATGGTGGTGGTGAAGCAGCCACCCTATCGTTATTTTGGCAAGGTAACGGACGCGCAAGGGCAGCCGGTTTCCAATGCCAGTGTAACTCTTGGGGTTTCCAGACACTGGCCATCTCGAACTTTTGGAGACGATCATCATTACGAGAATGCGACGACTGATACCAAAGGAGAGTATGAGTTGTATGTAGAGTCCCGCTTCGTCAGAGGTTTTGCGGTAGAGGCACCGGGCTTCAAGCGTGAGGTTCAGTGGGGGGCAGATGACGACAGCGCCACGTCTTACAAGCCCGGCTCCTACAATTTTCAGCTTTCAAAATAAACCAAGGACATGAGCGGGCGAATGATGCCTTGATTTGGTCTTTATTGCAAAACGGATGGGTTCAAGGCTCACCCCCCTTTTGTAACTGAACCTTTGGGTTTCGCCATTTCTTATGTAAACTTCTCCCTCGACGCGCGTCGCGCTTTTCCTACACTCACCGCTCTTCCAAATGTTCAGCCAGCTTGCCGATAAACTCCAAGACGTCTTCAAGGATCTCCGTGGCCACGGGTCGATTTCCGAGGCAAACGTCGCCGACGCGATGCGCACGGTGCGCATGGCGCTGCTGGAGGCGGATGTCCATTTCCAGGTCGCCAAGGACTTCATCGCGCGCGTCAAGGAGAAGGCTCTGGGCGAGGAGGTTCTGCGGAGCATCACGCCCGGCCAGCAGATCGTTAAAATTTTCCACGACGAACTGACCATGCTTCTGGGCGGGGACGCTGCGCCGCTCAATCTGGAAAAGCCGGGCCGCATTCTCATCGTGGGCCTCAACGGCGCAGGGAAGACGACTTCCGCCGCCAAGCTCGCCCGCTGGCTCAAGGGCCAGGGACGCACGCCGCTGCTTTACGCGCTCGATCTTTACCGGCCTGCCGCCATTGACCAGTTGGTGACGCTCGGTGCACAGGTTGGCGTACCGGTTTTCCGCCCACAACCGGGAGAGACAGACGTCCTGCGTGCCGTCAAGGCCGCGCTCGAATGGGGCGCTCTGCCGGAGAATCAGACCGCCAACGTCCACATTTTCGACACCGCCGGGCGGCAGGAAATCGACGAACCGCTCGTAATGGAACTCAAGCGGGTCCGCGATCTCCTCGCCCCGCAGGAAATCCTCTTGGTAGCCGACGCTGCCACTGGTCAGCAAGCCGTGAGCGTGGCAACGCACTTCCACGAAGCGCTCGGCATCACCGGTCTGATCTTAACCAAGCTGGACGGCGACGCACGAGGCGGCGCGGCTCTCTCCATGCGGCAGGTGACGCAGCAGCCCATCAAATTTGCGGGCGTGGGGGAGAAAATCGACCAGTTTGAGCCGTTTTACCCGGAGCGCCTGGCAGGACGCATCCTTGGCATGGGGGACATCGTGGGGTTGGTCGAAAAGGCCGCTTCCGCCATTGATGAAGCAGATGCGCGGCGCATGGAGGAGAAGATGCGCACAGCCACCTTCGACCTGACGGACTTCCTGGATCAGTTCAAAATGATCCGAAAACTGGGCCCCCTTGAGAATCTCCTTGGCATGTTGCCCGGAATGGGTAGCATGAAAGGCTTTTCCGTAGACGAGAAGCAAATGCGACGGGTCGAAGCCATTGTCCTTTCGATGACAATGGAGGAGCGCCACAAGCCGGACATTTTAAATGCCCGGCGGAGGCAGCGAATCGCCCGTGGCAGTGGCACCTCGGTTACGGAAGTAAACGACCTACTCATGCGCTTCAACCAGATGCGAAAGATGATGAAGAATATGGGGAAGTTTAAAAAAATGATGGCTCGCTCCGGCGGGCCGCGCATCCCAGGGATGCGTTAGCCCGACCAACAACCGAAAACAGCGACCCAACCAACCAACATTTATGGCAGTATCCATCCGACTCCGGCGCGAAGGCGCACTCAACAGCCCGTATTACCGCATTGTGGTGGCCGATTCCCGTGGCCCCCGCGACGGCAAATTCATCGAGCACATCGGCAATTACGACCCGAAAAAGGCCGCGAACAACGTCCAGATCGACCTTTCCCGCGTGGATTACTGGGTCGGCGTTGGCGCGCAGCCCACGGACACCGTGCGCTCCATCATTAAGAACGCCCGCAAGGCTGTTCCCGCCGCCTAAGCGGTTTTTCTGAAAAATCCGAACAGGCCGGGGGCGTCCCCTCCGGCCTCGTTTTATTTTATCCAAGCCCTTACCGATCCTCCAGATCATGCCCTCCAGTCCGCCTGATATGGAAGAATTCCTCCGCTACCTCATCGTCAATCTTGTCGGAACCTCCGAGGGGATCGAACTGACGCAAATTCAAACGCCGCAAAAAATCGTTTTTCGGCTCAAGCTGCCCGAAAGCGAAGCGGGCAAGATCATCGGCAAACAAGGGCGCACCATCGAGGCCATCCGCGACCTCCTTTCCGTCGCCGCCGCCCGCCACGGCCAGAAAGCGACGCTGCAAATCGCAGAGGATTAGCCACCTTTGGTGGATAAGGCCTTTGGATAGTTACCCGGCGTGAGGCAGCGGCATGTGGCCATGCCGTTTCTTCCAGTTGCTATACACTTTCAGGTAAGCCACCCCGGAGAGGGCATAGAAGAACGACATCCAGAGGAATCCGAGGCGATTGTTCTTCAACCAATCAAAGAGCATTCCCACAAAAGGGCCCGAGGCATTGCAGATGAATTGGTAGAACACGGCTTGGGCAGAACAAAATTGGCCCAGTTTTTCCCTAGGGAAAACTTCCACAGTGAACGCGCCGATAATAACCCCCATGACGAACTGCACCAAATTTCTCACGCAGAAAGCGATGAGATAGGTCCATTTGTCGTGGACGAAAAAGTAGCTCCAAAAAACAACCAGAGCCAGGATGAAGTAGCTGGGAGCCATAAGCCGCACAGGCTTCAAGCGATCCGTCATCGCCCCAATGGCAAAGCCCAAAACCAGCCCAAAGCCGGTGGTCGCCATTTTCGCCCAGCCATCCACCCACCCGAGCGTGGCCAGATCCAACTTCAAATCATAATGAAGGTAGTTGAACTGATACCAGCCACCGCCGTTGCCAAGTTGGTATAAGAGAGAAGCGCCAAAAATCCAGAGATAGAAGGAATCGCTGAAACATTCCACAAAGTAGGCGCGGATTGGGGCGAAAATAGCTCCCCCTTTTTTATGCTCGTCGGGCGTCGGGTATTCGCCTTCCTTGATCTTCCAAACGGAAAGAAGATAAACCGTGAGGGAGAAGATGCCGGTGCCGACATAAACTTCCTTCATGTGGGTTTGTGCCTGACCGTAAATGAAGAAGCTCCAAACGAGACCTGCAATCAAAGCGACGTTCGCTTTTAACGAGTTGAAACGCCCCAGGACACTCTCTGGCACCACATCCCAGTAAAGATAGCTGAAGATCGCCAGGACGACCGCATTAAACATGCCGTTGAACAGACCGCAAATGCCGATCATAAAGGCTGGCCCGTTCATTGGGATGTGGGTAAAGAGCCGCACCATGACGGGATATCGTTCCAGGAAATAGAAGAGATCCGGCATGAAGGGAGTGGCTATCAAAAAGCAGGCGAAGATAGGCGTCGCCACCAAGAGGAACGGACGGCGACGTCCGTAGGGGCCACGATGGCGGTCCGACCAAGTGCTGACCCACGGGTTGATCCACGGGCAGATGAAGCCGCCGATGCTTCCCAGAAGCGCCATTTGTGTGTAAGTGGCTCCGTGATCGCGCATCATCACCCCGTTCAATTGGCCGATGGCTTCAAGAAGGGTGATGCCGAAGTCATTCCACATCAGCCAGATGAAGAGGATGACTAACTGGTTTTTGTTATAGCGGAGCGTTCCGACCGAATAGATCGTTTCGGGCTGGAGCGCAGTGACCGGATTGGGTGTCGAGGCGTTTTGAGGGGAGTTCATCAAGAGAATTTTAGAGGGAAAAAGACGAATAGTTTAGACTCAAGTATTCTGTTCCCGATGTCGAATCAGAAAATGTTACATGTTCATGGATCGCTGCCGAAAACAGCGTGAGGCAGAGGCTCTATCCAGCGTGAGGCAGAGGAACGTGGCCGTGTCGTTTCTTCCAGTTGAAGTAAACCTTGATGAAAGCCAGCCCAGAGAGGACCCAGAAGAAGGTCGTCCAGAGATAGCCGATGCGGTTATTTTTAATATGGTCGAAAAACATCGCCAGCGGCGTGTTCAACAAGTTGCAGGTGGAGGTGTAGAGGAAGGCTTGGGCAGAGCAGAACTGCCCCAATTTTTCGCGCGGGAATACCTCCACGGTAAAAGCTCCCACCGCGACGCCATAAATAAAGTTCAGCACGTTCCCCATGCAAACCATGGTGAAGTAGGTCTGCTTGTCGTGAACGAAGAAAAAGCCCCACAGCGGAACCAGTGCCCTGACGAGAACCAGCCACCCCATGATCCTCACCGCCTTCAAGCGATCTGTGATGCTTCCGATATAAAAGCCCAGCGCCAGTCCGAATCCCGAAGTCACAAGCCTCCCCAGGCCGTCCGCTCTCCCAAGTTCGCCCAGATTCAGCTTCAGATCGTAGTGAAGGTAGTTAAACTGATACCAGCCCCCCATGCCGCCGATCATGAGACACAGTGTCCCGCCAAAAATCCAAAGGTAATATGGCTGGCTGTAACATTCCACGACGTAGGCGCGGAGGGGGGCCAGCATCCCTCCTTTTTTATGCTCGTCGGGCGGCGGGTATTCCCCTTCCTTAACCTTCCAGATCGAGAAGAGGTAAATGATGAGCGAGACGCATCCCACGCCGACATAGACCTCCTTCATATGATGTTCGGCATAGCCGAAGATCCAGAAGCTCCAGACAAAGGCAACGAGGATCCCCACATTTGCGGAAATGCTGTTGTAGCGTCCCATGACTTTCTCGGGCACCACATCCCACGCCAGATAACAGGCGGAAGTGCAGAAAAGCGTGTTGAAGAGCCCCACAAAAAATCCGCAAAAGCCGATGCAAAACGCGGGACCACTCATCGGAATGTGCGAAAACAGCCGGACGAAAACCGGGTATTGCACCAGGTAATCATACAAGTCCGGCATGAAGGGCATGGCCATCGCCGTAAAAGCGTAGAGAGGCACCGTGGCGAAAATGAACGGGCGGCGACGGCCATGCGGGCCCCGGTGGCGGTCCGACCAGGTGCTAATCCAGGGATTAAGAAATGGCGTAATGAGACCGCCGATGGTGCCTAAGAGCGCCATCTGCGTGAAACTCGCCCCGAAATCGCGCATCATGATGCCGCCCAAACCGTTAATGTCTTCGACCAAGGCGAACCCGATGCCGCTCCACATTAGCCAGAAGAAAAGGGTAAACAACTGGCGCTTGTTGTAACGGAGCGTGCCGACCGAATAGATCGTTTCAGGCTGGAGCGCAGCAACCGGGTTGGGCGAAGTGGAATTTGTGGGGGAATTCATCAAGAAATTTCAGGAGGATGCGTTACAAATAAAGTGGAAAAAAGCAAACAACCCAGACTCCGGGGTTCGGCATCCAATGTCGAATCAGAAAATGTGACATATTCATGGCTCGCTGTCGGAAGTAGTATGTTTCCTTGCATTATCCGGCATGAGGCACAGGGGCACGACCATGCCGTTTCTTCCAGTTGTGGTAAACCTTGATGAAAGTCAACCCGGAGAGGACATAGAAGAAGCTCGTCCAGAGATAACCGATGCGGTTGTTTTTAAAATGATCAATAATCATCGCGAATGGGGGGCTAATGAGATTGCAGCCGAATTGGTAGAGGAAGGCTTGCGCAGAGCAGAATTGCCCCAGTTTTTCCCTGGGAAAAACTTCCACGGTTAAGGCTCCCATGGCGATGCCATAAATAAAGCCCAACGGGCCTCCCATGCAAATCATGATGAGGTAGCTATGTTTGTCGTGAACGAAGAAATACCCCCACAAGGGAACCAGCGCTCTGATGAGGTTTAGGACCCCAACGATCCGCACAGGCTTCAGGCGGTCCGTCATTGCCCCGATGGCGAAACCTAAAACCAGCCCAAATCCGGAATTCAAAAGTCTCCCTATACCGTCCATCTGCCCAATGTCACCCAATGAAAGCTTCAGGTCGCTATAAAGGTAAAACCATTGATAGCCGTTGCCCAGACCACCGATGTAGTAGAGAAGGGTGCCAGCAAAAATCCAAAGGTAATACCCCTCGCTATAGCACTCCACGATGTAGACGCGAAAGGGAGCCAGTATGCTCCCTTTTTTATGCACATCGGGCGGCGGATATTCACCCTCTTTGACCTTCCAGATCGACAGGAGATAGATCACCAGAGAGATGCTTCCAACACCGACGTAGACCGCCTTCATGTGGTGTTGCGCCTGCCCATAAATCCAATAACTCCAGGCAAAAGCGACCAGGATGCCCACATTCGCGCTGATGCTGTTGTAGCGTCCCATGACCTTCTCGGGCACCACATCCCAAGCCAAATAACAAGCGGAGGTGCATAAGGCCGTGTTGAACAGGCCAGCAAAAAAGCCGCAGAAGCCGATCATAAAGGCCGGGCCACTCATCGGGATATGGGAAAACAATTCCACCATGACGGGGTAGCGCATCAGGAAATAGTACAAGTCCGGCATGAAGGGGGTGGTCATCGCCACGGGAGCGTAGAGGAGTACCGTAGCAAAGATGAACGGACGGCGGCGGCCATGAGGACCGCGATGGCGGTCCGACCAGGTGCTGATCCAGGGATTAATAAACGGACCAAGGAAGCCGCCGATGCTGCCCAGGAGTGCCATCTGCGTAAAAGACGCTCCGTAATCCCGCATCATGATGCCGCCAAAGCCATTGAAGTCTTCAACCAAGGCAAACCCGATGCCACTCCACACCAGCCAGAAGAAGAGCCAGCACAACTGGCGCTTGTTATAGCGAAGGGTTCCGACCGAATAGATGGTTTCGGCCTGCAAAGCAGCGGCGGGATTGGGCATGACAGAATTCATCAAGGGGAGAAGTGGAAAAACCTGAAAGTGCCATCAAAGCAAAAGAGAAAACACACAAAGGACGTAAAGAGGGGAGGCTCGGCGTCCCATCAGCGAGCATTCCCCTTCCCATTGCGGCATCCGTCACAACTTCCTCCCCTGGCATTTACAGGGGAGGAAGAGCTTCAAAAAACAGAGGCTACTTAGCGCGGGCGCGGCCGCGACCGCAGGAGCGATCTCGAAGTGAATCGGTGCGGGCTGAACGGCCGCTTGCAGTTTCCCTTCGGCCTCGTCGATGGCTTTCTGGGCCTCCGCGAGTTTTTCCTGATTCTTCTCTTTGCTGGCAGCGCGCCAGTTGACGTTCAGCGTGGTCTGAAGGTTGTTGATGAGGTTCAGGATGTTGGTCGCGCGATCCGCCAATGGCCCTTCGGCGAGGGTGCTCATGTTCCAGCCCTTGGCCAGTTCTTTGTTACTCAAGGTGGCGACGGGTTTGCCTTCCATGGTGACGCTGTATTTGCCTGCGGGCAGACCGGAAACGGTGAGCGTATACCGGGAGAGGTCGCCGATTTCCGGCATCAGCGTGGCGGCGGAAGCGGCAGTGGGCAACAGGGGCCACGGAGTGCGTTCATCCAGGCGGGTGAAGGTCAGCTTGCCGTCCTTGGAGGCGATGTCGGTGATTTTGCAGCTCTTGGCATCCACCACGGTGCCATCAGCCTTGAGGGTGGCGGAACTGACTTCGCGGTCCACATCCAGAGCGGCCAAAATGGTGGCAGCCATGGTGTATTGACCGACTGGGCCCACATGCACGGTGTCGCCGCCAAGGGGAATTCCGGCGGGTTTACCTTCCCATGATTTCGCAAATGCCTGGAGAGTTTTCAGTTCAGCAATCTTGTTTTCCGGCTTCAGGAGCCGGATGCGAGCCGCGAAAGCATTGGCATCATCGAGGGTCTTGTTGGGTCCCCACAGGGCAATTAAGGGGTGGTATTGGTCCACCATCCGGATGTTTTCTTTCTCGCCCAGCGCCTTAAGGGCGTCGGTGAAAGGGTGGATGGTTTGGCAGCGAACAGATGCCCATGCACCCATGACGCTTCCATCATTAACGGGACTGGAGGAAATAAAGAGCGGCTGGGCATTGAGGGCGCGGATGCTGTCGGCGAGCTTCTTCATCCCGGAGATGTATCCGGCAGCGCAGTCCGGGACCTCCGCGGTCGTTCCTCCCACGTCATTCATCCCAAGTTCCACGCTCACGATGGTCGGCTTCCAGGCAGCAACATCGTAATCAAAGCGTTCGATGATATTGCCCGTCCGGTTGCCGCCGATGCCGGAGTTGCGGAAATGCAAGTGCAACTGCGGGTAGCGGGTGCGGAAGAAGGCTTCGATGTAGTTGGTGTGGAGCCGTTGTGCCGTGATGCTGTCGCCCGACATCACCCAAGTGTCATTGTCCTTGAGGGTAAGTGTCGGTTGAGCCGCGAACGCTTGCCCCAAAAAGGAAGCAAGAAGAGGGAGGAGAAGAAGTGTCTTTTTCACAATGGAATTAAACCTTCGGAAATCGAAAAAGTTTCCAATTATTTTTGGAAGCGCCTGCCAGCCCGGTTTTTATTTGAATGTCAGCGATTATCGGAAAATAAATAATTCTCACGAATGGGAGGGCAAATGCTCTTGCGCTCCAAACCGCTTTTGTCAAATATCACCGACTTTCATGGAATTTCACCATTATAGGCGCAGGCTGCTTGTTATTTTTGGGGTATTCGCGACGGCATCCTGCCTGGCAGTGGATGTCAAGCTCACCAACGGCCAAATTTACCGGAACGCCACGGTGCTCAGCAATGACGGCCAGGATGTCGAAATTCGATTCGGCTATCAAAACATTAAGATTCCAGCCAAGACGGTAAAGAGTATCGACGAAACATCTATTTCTGTTTCCGAAACGGCACCGGTTCACGCGTCAAATCCCGCTCCACCAGCCGTTCCTGCGCCCATTGCGACTCCCGAGTCTACGCCTGCACCCACCACAATACCCGTCGTTTCCGAACCCGCTCCGACAGCAACCCCGGATGCATCCGTCGCGCCTGTTGCGGTTCCTACCTCCGCCACACCTGCAGCACCAACGGCGACGGTGGCGGCTTCCTCGACGATCTCCACAATGCCTGCGGTGAATGTTACGCAGACGATATGGCCTCCTTACAATCACCGCTGGAACATGGATTTGCTCCTCGCTCTTTTCGCCGTGGTCTCCGCCATCTGGCTGGGCGCGGTGGCACGCGTGCAGCGCGATCTCTTCGAGCGCCGGGCCGATCCCCGGTTCTGGACGAATGTCTCCATCCTCCTTCCGGGATTGGGCACCTGGTTTTATTTTATCGTGCGGAGCATTGCGAAATTCTTCGCCCGGCGCAAAGCGGCCAAGGCACCTCGCAATGTCAACGAGAAGGTAGCGGAACGCGAAAAAAACACCGCGGTTAAACGTCAGCGGCAGGGCTTTGAATTCCTCGACGAAGACCGTAAATCCATTCCGATCAATAAAGGCGCCCTCTCTGGCATCGAGAGTGCGCAAGACGTGCTGGAGGCAGCTCTCTTGGAACGAGCCAGTGATGTACATATTGAGCCAGCCGAGGAGGCTTATGGCGTCCGGTTCCGCATCGACGGCATGCTGCAATCCCGCATGAGCTACCCGCGCGAAGACGGCCAGCGGATCGTCTCGGCACTCAAAACGCTGGCACAGATCGACGTAGCCGAGAAACGCAAGGCGCAGGATGGCCGGTTCCGTGTGCGCAAAGGTGAGGATGACGTGGACTTCCGCGTAGCAACGGCCAACTCCATCTTCGGCGAGAAACTGGTGATCCGCATTCTCAACCGCAAGATGGGGCTGCTCGGGCTGAACGAACTCGGCATGCCCCAAGTGATGATGGAGGAGTTCACGCGGGTAATCCATTCCCGCAGTGGTATGATCGTTGTCACCGGTCCAACGGGTTCCGGCAAAACCTCCACTCTCTATTCCGCGTTGAGTCAGATCGACTCTCAGCATATGAATATCGTGACCATCGAGGATCCGGTGGAATACGAGCTTCCGGGGGCGACACAGATGCCCGTGAACGTCAAAGCAGGCGTGACGTATGAATCAGGTCTGCGCTCCCTGCTGCGGCAGGATCCCGATGTAATTCTCGTGGGCGAAATGCGCGATTCGGAAGCGGCTAAAATTGCCTTGCGCGCAGCACTCACCGGCCACCTGCTGTTCACCTCGCTGCATACGAAAAATGCCATCGGCACACTGATTCGGCTGGAGGAAATGGGCATCGAGCGCCATCAACTTGCGTCAGCGCTGCTGGTCGTCGTCGCCCAGCGCCTTGTCCGTGTCCTCTGCCCAGCCTGCCGTCAGGCTTGTGAAGCCACCGGGGAGGAACTGCGCGAACTCGGGTTTGCATTACCTGAGGGAGCAACGATCTATCAACCCAAAGGCTGCCCCGAGTGCCACAATACCGGCTATGTCGGGCGCACTGGCGTTTTCGAGATGATTGTCTTCGACGAGGAAATGCGCCAGGCCGTCACCAGCGGCGCTGGAGAGCAGGAACTCAGCGAATTTGCGCGGAAAAAAGGCTTCCGCAGCTACCGCGTGGACGGCGCGGAAAAATTATTGCACGGAGTCACCAGCGTGGAGGAAATCCTACAAGCTACCTAAGCCCATGAACGAATATCTGATCAATACCGCGGTGCTCCTGATTCTGTTGGGCTCGATGCAACTCGGCATGAAGTCCGGTGCAGTTTCCGCCCTTACCTGGATGCTTACCGGCGTCCTTTCGTTATTCGTCGCGATGCGTTACTGGTTCTTGCTTTGTCGCCTGGCCGTAACCTACGAGACGCTTCCGCAGCCCATGTTACCCCTCCTGGCGATCCTCTGCTTCTGGGTGCTCTTCGTCCTGGTTTGGGTTGCATTCATGAAGCTGTGCGACAAGCGCATCCGCAAATTTGAATCTGTCGCCTCCTCGTTCTTGGAACGCCTGTTGGGAGCGGTCTTTGGGATCGTCAACGGGGCAGTGGTGGCAGTGGCGCTCCTGCTGACGTTTAGCATCCTTACACCGCAATATTTTTCCGAAAAATCCACTGTTTTTCCCATCCCTCTCGACAGCCTGCCGATGATGGCTTTCCGCGCCGTCGAAACGTCCTTGGCCCAGGTGCCGGAAAGCGATCCTGCCCATACGCTGCTGCCGAGGTTGCATAACACCGATCCGAACCCGGCGGTCTTTTGGCAATAGGTTATTGATGCATCCGCGTATATTCCTTTAATCAGCAATTTTATGAGCAAGAATTATCAGATCGCTTATTTGCCAGAACTCCCGGCTGTGACTTGTCCGTGCGGGTCCACCCGGCGCGCTTTTCTTTCGCCGGACAACCCGGTGGCTTCCTTGCATCTTGTTGAAATCAAGGAAGATGCACGGACGCATTATCACAAGAAGTTGACGGAGATTTACCTCGTTTTGGAGGGGGAGGGATTTATGGAATTGGATGGGGAGCGGATTCCAGTGAAGCCGATGAGCGCGATTTTAATCAAGCCTGGATGCCGTCACCGGGCCATCGGGAAGATGAAGATTGTCAATATGCCAGTGCCTGCTTTTGATCCCCATGACGAGTGGTTTGACTGAGTTGACTTCGCAATAATTGACATTTTTTGGGGTGAAATCGCCCCATTTTTGCACCTAAAAACCTCCTTTTTGAGAATTATTCTATGAAAATCACCATGATTGGCGGTGGCGCTCTTCGCGTGCTCGGAATTTTGCGGGGGGCGCTTGCCATTCCCTCGGTTTTGGATGGCGGCGAGATTTATCTTTATGATTTGAACGGGGTCCGCGCGGAGGCGATGGGGCGGATGTTGCTCAAGACGCCGGAGCAGCAGCGGGCGGGTTGCCTCATCCGGTGGGGGGATCAGTTGGAGGAGGCTTTGAGCGGCGCGGATGTGGTGGGGATGATTCTCCCGGCGAGCCGCCCGAAGTCGTTTGAACTGGGGATATGGCCTTCGCTGGAACGCGGGTTTATCAGTTCGGACAATGTCTCGCCAAACGGGGCGGTTTCCGCGGTGAAGATTGCGCCAGTGGTGATGAATGTCGCGCGGATGATGGAAAAGCATTGTCCGCAGGCTTGGCTGATCAATTTTGTCAATCCTGTGGCGGTGCTTTCGGGGATGGTGAACAACCATACGAAGATCCGCGCGCTGGGGGTTTGCCAGGGATTCACCAATCATCTCTGGGATATTTCTCGGCTCTTTGGCAAAGACGAACAGGCGCAACGGCTGGAGGTCGAATGCGCCGGGATCAATCATCTGAGTTATGTGATGAAGGGGATGTGGGAGGGAGAGGATTTGTTTGCGGCGCTTGAGCGACGGATGGCCGGGGGCTGGCAAATGTGCGAGACGCAGCCGTGGTGGGATGAGGGTTCCCGGAGGAATATTTGCAACAGCATGGCGAAGCTGGCGCGCGTCTGGCAGGAACTGGGCGTGCTGATTTTTTCCACTGAAGGCGATGGCATGGCGCACCTGATGTATGACGAGGAGGTGGCGCAGGGCCGCCAACGGCACACGAAGCGTTCCGAGGCAGAGTTGAACCAGTCGTTACAGAAAAAATGGGAGGGAAGGCTGGAGCAGGATCGCCGCTTCCAGGCTTTGCTTTCGCAGGATTTGGATGCTGCGTTTTGGGAAAACCATTGGCAGGAGAATCTGATTTTCAAACGGCAGGATGAGGACATTTTTGTGCGCATCTTCGCGGCCTTGGCGGGGGTAAAGGAGGCGCAGATTGCCACGAGCCGACCCAATCACGGCGCGATTGCGGGGATCAAGGACCGGCATGTGGTTGAGTATTCTCAGATATTATTCAAGAATGAAATCCGCCCGGCTTCGGATCGGCCTTATGAGATTCCCGATGTGGTGCATGGGTTGACTGCCGCGCTGGCAGCGCACCAGACGCTGCTGGGTGATGCGCTGGCGACGGAAGACCCGCGCCAACTGGCTCACGCACTGGTGAGTTACCCAGTGAAGCCTTACAGCCAGGACTCCCGAGCGCTTTACAAGGAGTTGTTCCGGATTGCGGGGGAGGAGATCAAGCCGGGGTATGCACGGGCGGTGGATTATCTTTAGCAATCAGCCGGGTTTCTCTGCAGCATTCCTCTCAATCATGAATTACCGATTGAGGGCGTGCATTTTTTCGCAGTAGTAGCACACCAAATTCCAATCGGCGGTGGGAGGGATGCGATGGTCGGGGCACGGGAGGTAGCCACCTAGGGCGATGAGCGGTTTGAGGCGCTCGATTTCGGCGTCAATGGCGGCGCGGTCCATTGCGAAGGCGTTTTTGTTCATGCCGCCGACGCCGCGAAGTTCTTTGCCGTATTTTTCACGCCACGGTTGGATGCTGGCATTCCAGGTTCCCACTTCGATGGGGAACATGGTGTTTGCGCCGTTTTCAAGCCAGATGGGGAGGATGTCGTCGATGCATCCGTCGCAGTCCACTGATACAAGGTTGATGCCGTGCTGGTTGAGTTCTTGCGTGATGCGTTTGTAATGGGGGCCGATTTTTTCCGCAAACATCGCGGGGTTGACCAGGGGGCCGTTCTTGAAGCAGATGTCCTCCCAAAAGTGGCCGAACTCAAAATGTTCTCCCGACGCGAGGATCGTCTTCACATTTTGCAAAGCGAGGTCTGCGAAGGTTTGGATGATCTCGTCGAGGAGTTCCTCATCATCGGCCATGAGGTAGGACAATCCGACCACGCCCAGGATATCGCGGATGGTGCCGATCATGCTACCACAGAAGAGCCCCTGAGGGGCATCACCCACAGGGTTCCGGTGTTTGGGAATCCGCTTTGGGGACCACTGCAGGCGCGGTTTATAGTGTTCTTCCCAAGAGGCGCGATCCTTCAGGAGATGATCGATTTCCGCAGGGATGGATGTAGCATCGGGGGATTGCAGAATGATGACGCCATCCCGGTTTTGGACATGTGAGGATCCGTCAGGGAACGTTTGAATAGTTTTGGTTTCGAACTGGGGGTCGAGGGCTCCATTGCCACCGATGCAAGTATCCCATTCGAAATCAAAACCGAGCTTGTGTCCAGCGGTGCTCCAGGCTTGGGTGTGCCAGCTATGGTTTGGGTCCTTTTCTCTGTTCGCATTTTTTGGCAGATGCCCTTCGGCAACCCATTTATCAAGGGTTTCGCTCCAATACCCAAAATGGACGACAGGCATGCGGTCATAGGGTTGGTAGTTAAGAATGGCTAAGGCGCGCTGTGCATTGTTCATGGAGGATTGGTCTCTTACGTTGGGTTTTGAGAAAGATACGATGTTTCTCGAAATTAATGAAATACTCTTGAAATGGAATAGCTTTGCTGGCTGGAAACATATAATCTACGGCTGCATTAAGCATGTCGCCAAATACCACATCGTACCGTCCTCCCGTTGTTCCATTGTCTGTTGGCAGCTTTCAAGGCCAGAGCATCCGGCATACGGTCAGGCTCAATGGAACCAAGGACTGGCTTCTGATTTACACTCTTGCCGGGTCTGGTTTTTATCGTTTTTCAGAAGGCGAGTACCGAAGCCGCGCGGGAGATATTACGCTATATCGGCCGGAGTGTTTTCATGATTACCAGTTTTCGCCGCGGGCTCAGAAATGGGATCTGCTGTATGCGCATTTCCTGCCGAGAACGGAGTGGAAGGACTGGCTGGACTGGCCGGAGATTGGGCCCGGTTTGATGCGGCTCCGGTTGGATGAGGCAGATGTCCGACAGCGGGTGGTGCTTCGGTTGAAAGAGATGGTCCGTTCGCAGTTCTTATCTCAAGCACGAAAGCCGATCTTTGGGTTGAATGCGCTGGAGGAGGTGTTGCTTTGGTGCGATTCGATTAATCCCCGCCTGAGCTCCTCGTTTGTTGATCCGCGGGTTCGCAAGAGCATGGAGTTCCTCACGACGCATCTTGCGGAGCCGTTTTCGGAGGAACAGTTGGCGCTGGTTTCGGGGCTTTCGGCGTCGCGGCTGCGGCATCTTTTCCGGGCGCAAACGGGCGATTCTCCACGTCACTTTTTGGAGGAACAACGTCTCCGCAAGGCAAAGGAGTTGCTGGCGCTATCCCGTCAGACTGTCAGCGAGATTGCGACGGAACTTGGGTTTGCGAGCCCGTTTTATTTTTCGCTGCGGTTTAAGAAATACACTGGGGAGAGTCCGCGGGCTTTCCGGGATCGGGCGGTTGGGAATTGAGTAGTCCCGTGCCATATGAGGGATGGGACTTATGGGACGGATAGGGCTTATGGAAGATGCTGCGGTAGAAATACGCTGCAATCCCCACTAAATGGAGCTATGAATAGGGGTTCGATGAAGACGCAGTTCCATACAATTGAAGAAGTGCTGGCGGATATCCGCGAAGGAAAGATGGTGATTATCACCGACGATCCGGGCCGGGAAAACGAGGGTGACCTCATTATGGCCGCCGAGAAAGTCACGCCGGAAGCCATCAATTTCATGGTGACGCATGCGCGTGGTCTTGTCTGCGCGCCCATCACTCACGAACGCGCCCAACAACTGGGGCTGCAACGGATGGTGCTGGAAAATCGAGAGAGCCAGAAAACCGCTTTCACTGTTTCCGTGGATGCCGCTAGGGGCGTCACCACCGGCATCAGCGCCGCAGACCGTGCGGCTGCGGTCCGGGTGTTAGTCGATCCCGACGCCGTGCCTCTGGACCTCGTTCAGCCGGGTCACATTTTTCCGCTCCAGGCCAAACCGGGCGGGGTTCTGCAACGCTCCGGTCACACGGAGGCCACTGTCGATCTCTCCCGTCTGGCCGGGCTTCAGCCTGCCGGGATCTGTTGCGAGATCATGAACGATGACGGGAGCATGGCACGGTTGCCGGATTTGATGGAGTTCGCGACGAAGTATGGGCTGAAAATCGCCACTGTGGAGGATTTGATCGCCTACCGCCGCCGGAATGAACGCCTCATCGAAGGAGAACAGATCATCCATCTCCCCACCGATTACGGCGATTTCAAGCTCCACATGTACCGCTCTCTGGTGGACGGCGCGCACCATCTGGCGCTGGTCAAGGGGGAGATTGATCCGGCTCATCCCACGCTGGTTCGCGTCCACAGCGAATGCCTCACCGGCGATGTGTTCGGCTCCATGCGGTGCGATTGCGGCTCACAGCTTCATAGTGCGTTGAAGCAGATCGAGCAGGCTGGGAATGGCGTGCTCGTTTACATGCGGCAGGAGGGGCGCGGAATTGGGCTCCAAGCGAAAATTCATGCCTACAAACTTCAGGAAGAGGGGCTCGACACCGTGGAGGCCAACGAGAAGCTCGGCTTCCCTGCCGAGCTGCGCGAATATGGCATCGGGGCGCAAATCCTGGCTGATCTGGGTGTCCACAAGATGCGGTTTTTGACCAACAACCCAAAGAAGGTTGTCGGTCTGGAAGCCTATGGCCTGGAAATCGTCGAAATTGTCCCGATCCGCACCCAGCCGAATCCGCACAACGCCAAGTATCTGGAAACCAAGCGGACCAAGATGGGGCATTTACTGTGACAGCCCATGGCTCATCGGAAAATTAGCCATGAGCAATTCTTGAACATTTTCTGGCATCCACTAGAGTTTTTTTCTTCCTATGTCGAATCTCACGCCCAATCGTCCCCGTAACATGTTCTCGAGTCGGCGCTCCTTTACCATCGTCGCCAGCCAGTATAACCCGGAATACGTCAAGGGCCTTATCGCCGCCGTGCAAAGGGAAATGGGGATCATCGCCCCGAAGTCCAACGTTACCGTGGTGGAAGTGCCAGGGGCGTTTGAAATCCCCGTTGTGCTTCAGGAAGTGGCGGCAAAGGGCGGGGTGGATGCGATCATCGCGCTAGGAGTCATCATTAAGGGCGAAACTGCCCATGCCGATCTCATTGGAAGTGCCGTTACCGATGCGCTCCAGAACATTGCCCTGCGCTTCCGCATACCAGTGATCCACGAAGTTCTGCTGGTGGATAACGAGGAACATGCCCGCGCCCGTACGCTGGGTGAAACCCACAACCGGGGAACCGAAGCCGCCCGAGCCGCCCTTCAAGTTGCAGAAACGATGACCGAAGTGAAGAGGGTCAACACTTAGTCCTATGGGAGCACGCAGAGAAGGCCGGGAGGCTGCCGTACAGTTTTTGTATCAACGCGACCTCAACGTCGGTGCCAATGCCGAGACGGTGGAGGATTTTTGGGAGTTGCGGCCCGCCGCCAAAAAAGTGCGCGAGTTTGGCATGGCCATCGCCGAGGGGGTGCTTGCGCACCAGGCTGACATCGACGAGCGCATCCGCCAAGCGGCCTCCAATTACGATCTCCACCGCATCGCTGCCGTGGACCGGAATATTTTGCGCATCGCGATTTACGAAATGCTCTATTGCCCGGACGTGCCGCCGGTGGTCTCCATCAATGAAGCCATTGAAATCGCCAAGCGGTTTGGCTCCGACGAATCGGGCCGATTCGTGAACGGCATCCTGGACCGCATCCGTGGCGAGCTGGTGCGCCCTGCGCGCGTGGCGAAAACGGAATAGCTGACTCCATGGCATTCGGGTTTTTTAAATCCATCGTTCAAAAGTTCTCCGGCAAGCCGGTGGATTGGGATGAACTGGAGGAAACGCTGATCCGGGCGGACCTCGGTGTGCCGATGTCGATGAAGATTCTCGGCGCTTTGCAGGGCCGGGAGAAAGTTACCGCCAACGAGATCGTCGAAGTCACCCGCGCGGAAATCGCCAAGGTGCTCCCCTTCGATAATCCGCCGCTACGTCCCCTGCCCGCGAAGCCGAAGGTGATCCTGATGGTCGGCGTCAACGGCACCGGCAAGACGACCACCACGGCCAAGCTCGCCTATTACCTCAAATCCAAGCGCCACAGCGTGCTCCTCGCGGCGGCGGACACCTTCCGCGCGGCGGCAATCGAGCAACTCGGCATCTGGGCGAAGCGCGTCGGCGTGGAAATGATCATGGGCCAATACAACGCCGACCCCGCCGCTCTCTGCTACGACGCTTACACTGCCGCCGACCGCAAGAATATCGAGTTCCTGATTTGCGACACGGCGGGGCGGTTGCACACGAAGTCGAACCTGATGGCGGAGTTGACGAAGATTAAGACGACGCTCGCCAAGCATGACCCCGAAGCGCCGCAGGAAATCTGGATCGTCGTGGATGCCACCACCGGCAGCAATGCCCTCCAGCAGGCGCGGGAATTTCACCAGGCCATCGGCCTGACCGGAGTCGTCGTCACCAAGCTAGATGGGAGCGGCAAGGGCGGTGCGGTGATCGCCATTCAGAATGAACTGGGGCTGCCCACGCGGTTCATCGGCACGGGGGAAAAGCTCGACCAGTTGGAGCCGTTTAATGGGCGCGAGTTTTTGGAACGGATGGTTTAGGGCTCTCGCGGGAATTGCGCATTGCTCATTTTCTCTGGCTCACTTTAAATGAGCCATCGCATTTC
>Ga0118677_10003309_pt1 | contig 30738 bp, 32 predicted proteins | sample AliMusrvi5mmetaG_FD_86154 | JGI IMG/M metagenome (GOLD analysis project Ga0118677, IMG submission 86154) | reverse complement strand
ATTCAGTCATCTTCAGTCTCCTCTCGTAATACTACGTTGACGAGAGGAACCGAGATCTTATGTGACGATCATGTCAGAACTGCATCATCTGTTTCTGATGAAGAATTATAGACTGTGACAAGTATTGTATACACAAAAACACATGCAAGGGCGATTAAATACATACTTGCCCTCGCTTAAGTCGACCGCTGACGATCTGGTTTTAAAAAACTCCATCGTTGCCGGTATCATCAACTGAGAGAAAGGCGATAAAAGATATCTTTGGCGGACAGAGGGATATTACCTGAGGCTATTATACGGGCCGTCGATGATGGGATTAGTACCATAAAACGCTATCAATGTCAAGCAATATGCTGATTTTGTTACATTATATGTTATTTAGACCTTGACAGGAATCGATAGATGGTATATTATAGTATTTAGAATCAATGAACACGATTCTTCGCAGTATTAAAACGCAACACCGCTACCTTGCCAGTACCGGTGCCAAAGAAATTTGCTCTCCTGAGGCTGAAGCATAAAGGAGGGATAGGCCGGGTTGGCTGAAAATCAGCCCCGTTCCCCGTTACGGTAGATGTTCTTTCGGGGAAAGAGAAATCTGATGTGCTTCCTGACATGACCGGTCCGGAATGAATAGCTGACTGATATAGAGGTTCGCCCTATATCGCCGGGGGAATGGCCCCGGACAAACGTGCTCAATGAGCCGCCTGCCGCCACTTAGCGTTGCGGAGGTCACCAAGCCCTTTTATGGGTATCTGGAGACCTCTATATGCGTCTTAATCCAACTAAAACTCCCGTTAATCCGCAGTCTGTTTCAAAATCAAAAAAACCAAAACCAGTTGTCGTTGCTGATGAGCACAAGATGGTGGACAAGGCATATTTCTGTGCCGCACTCGGCTTGACCTCACTTGGGTTCCACAAAATGGTCAAGCAAGGTCGCCTTCCGCAGCCTGTCGTCCTCGGCTACAGTTGCCATCGTTGGCCGGCAACCGTCGTGGCCGAAGTGGTCTCTGGCGCCTGGATGCCTGAAGTTGCTCAGGATGGGGGTGCTATATGAGCAAAGCATCCATCTTTATTACACCTACCCCCGAAGTGGATCTGTCAATCTTCGCCGGCACAAACATTAAACGCCTCTCGGATGATGTTGCAGGTGTCATCAAATCACTGAATACCCCTCCTGCTGGATTCTTTCTCGGTATTCAAGATGCTGACGAACAATTTGGCCGCTTGCTTGAGCCTGGTGGAATCACTATTTGTGCAGCCCGTCCTTCCGTTGGCAAAACGTTATTTGCTACTCAAGTCGCCGAATACCACGCCGCCCGTGGATTAAACGTGCTCATCTGGTCGCTCGAAATGTCTCGTAAGCAATTGTTGCTGAGGCTGATTTCTAAACACTCCGGGGTCTCTGTAAAGAAAATGAAAAATCAAGAGGTCCAGGGCGATGAATGGGCTTCTATAACGACTGCGGCAGAGAGCGTAACGAAATCAACTAAGACGTTGCTGGTAAACGATATTTCTTCTATCCAGATAAACCAGATTGTAGCTGAATCAAAAATGATTCACCAGAGGCTCCTGAACGAGACTGGTAAAGGACTGGAGCTTATCGTCGTTGATTACATCCAGCTTATCGACGGGGCGGAATCAGGCAACGAGACCCGGCAACTGGAAATAGCATCTGTATCCAGCGGGCTCAGATGTCTTGCTAAGGATCTTAACCTGCCGATCCTGGCACTTGCACAACTTAACCGGGACCTTGAAAAACGTGCAGACAAGCGCCCGAATATTGGCGATTTACGCGAATCCGGACAAATCGAACAAGACGCCTCGATCATAACATTTTTGTACCGGGAGATGATTTATTGTGAAGATTGCAAGCGCCCGGGAACTACCTGCACGAAAAATCATGAGCACGACGCGGAACTGCTTATCGCAAAAAATCGTGACGGCGAAACAGGTGGTGTTCAACTGTATTTCGACGGAGCAAGGCAGCTGTTTGGCAGCCTAAGCCACGACGACAAAAAACATAAGGATGATCTGGCAAAAGACGAAACCGCGCGCCTGGCTAAAGAAGAAGCAAAGAAAAAGACAAGGTCGGCTGCAACAGAGAAAGATAAATCACCCAAGAATCCGTACAAACCCCATGCCCCGAAAGAAGACGCCTTAATGCGGGGCGCCCTTCTTAACCATCTGAGGGGAGGTAAATGATATGGCAATATCTAAATCAAAGGAAACAGCTAAATCAAAGGCGATTGCTAAAATAAAGAAGACGATGGCGAGCAAGAAGGTGAAAACAAGAGCAACAATACCAATCCCTCTCGAAGAGGCCCGAACCGCTATCTTTTGCGGATGGGAGGGCGAACTGACGTTCAAGACCAAAGTCTGGGGAGATGTCCAGCTTAAGGGCGTTGGACTGTCTCAGGTACATGCTGACCTTCTCGATTTTGCTCGCCTTCACTACGTCGACTTTAAATGTGACGAAGTTGATCGAGTCAGTATGATCATTTCGCTGGCAGAATTTTGCAGAATGAAAGGCATACAGCCGGATGCAAAAACGTTCCGCGGTCATATGGAGGACTTTTTACAAAATACTATCATAATCAAATACCCAAATGGGGAGACTCATATGTTTGTCATTGCCGATTATGCGAAGTACGTTGATGAAAAAGAGGGAGACTATAAGCCAATCCCACCAAAAAAAGGCAAAAAGCTGGTAGACACCGAAGAGACGAAGGCACATAACAAGGCAGCTGTTCCACGAAGATCTGATGGCCTTTTCGAACTCAGATTATCATCGGAGTTTCAGAAGTTCATTTCGGGCTCAAGATATGTGGATTATTCTGAGTTGTTGCCGGGCCTAATCACCCTGCCAAACGATATACTAAAGCAGGCCGCCCGCTTCCTTCTGACGCACGACGAATGGCACTCATCAACCAATACGCTTCATGACGCCATTTCTCAGCAACAAATTATGCCGACTGGCTTAGACCGACAAGGCATTGCAAAGTTCAAGGCGGCAGCACGGTCATTAAGGTCTCGGCGAAAAATAGTACTCCGCACTGGTGCCCCGGAATTACGCGAACTGATCGGGGTTGCCTATGATCCAGAAAAAGATCGATGGAATTACGTAAAACATGCTTTAGTGAACATATCAAGTCCATTGGTAGAACCGCCAAAATCAATACGGTAGCGGTGTTGATGTAACTGGGACTCAATACAATTGAAACATTGCAGCAAGAGCGGCGGAAGGCTTTTTCTAAAGTTTTCTGTCGCTCTTGCTGTTTTAGAAGACTGTTGCCGACCGTCACGATTTTTCCCGTGATGGAGCAGCTAAATTTACATTATTAAGTAAATTTCCTCCAAAACCGTCACATATTTTCCCGTGATACGGGGTATAACCGTCACATATTTTCCCGTGATACGAGCCGACCGTCACATATTTTCCCGTGATACGAGCCACTTTTTAGGGGTTTTCTTAAGTATTAAGAAGAATCTATAAGGTTCTTCTTAATACTTAAGAAGGTCGGGGTGGCTTTCTGGCTACCGCCAAAAGCCACCCCTCCAAAACCAAGGTCAAAGGCTAAAGCGTGGTCAAAACCACGCTTCGCATTCCTGATGGGAATACTTCGCTCCGCAGAACCAAAACTTTTTTTCGGGGAAAGAAAAATCTTTGTAACCCGTCGGGCCAGGAACATAGCCCCTGCTCAGTATGAGCAGGAATTACACTGCCCTATGATGGCAAGAGTCAAGGTCTTGTCTCTCCCCGAAAAGGTTTTAACGAATCTGCCAAGCGGCATCTCTTCGGCATAGAGAGTCAGAACCATTCGGGGAAAGATCAGATTATCCTTTCGGGAGCGGCAACGGGCGACTACCGATAATGTTGCCCGCAACCCATGCTGGGTTGCAACTTTCGAGAGACCCAATGCGTTGACCCTCAGGATTTTTCTTTCCCCGAAAAGGTTTTAGCGATCTTGCTTAAATGACGAACTGCAAAGATCCCTGATCACCCTGTGGATTGGAATAGTCGCCAGGCTTCACAGAATCATTCAGGATTGATTTTAAAGCACATGGCAATACCGTCATAAGCGTTCTTGAGATAAGCCCCTTAAATGGCATGAGATGGAGCCGCCGAAAATTATGTTTTGTCCAGTTTGCGCAACAAAAAAGGCTGCAGATATGAGGGACTTTGGAACAGCGGACAAGCAAAAGCACAATACGTTATAAATCGGCATGTTGGACGATGTTGGTACCAAAATCTCAGATTCTTCTCCGTGATAGTACACCTACCGTCAGATTCTTCCCCGTCATGATGTCAGAATCATCCAGGATTGAAAATGAAGCTTTTATGAATACCGTCGCATTCTTGGGATTAGTTCCTTGAATTGCATGATATGGAACCGCTGAAATATACGCCTTGTCCAGTTAGTTCAACAAAACGGCTGCAGATATGAGCGGCTTTTGCTCGGAATACGGCCGCAGACCCGCAAAAGAATAATGCGTTATGTATCGATAAGTTGAGCGATGCCGGTACCAAGATCTCAGATTCTTCTCCGTTATAATGCACCTGCCGTTAGATCTCTCCCCGTTATAAGCATTCCTGGGATTAGTTCCTTAAATTGCATGATATGAAACCGCTGAAATATACGCCTTTTCCAGTTAGCTCAGCAAAAAGCTGCAGAGACGAGGGGCTTTTGCTCGGAATATGACCGCAGACTCGTAAAAGTACAATACGTTATAAATCGGCATGTTGGACGATGTTGGTACCAAAACCTTAGATTCTTCTCCGTGAAAGTACACCTACCGTAGGATTCTTCCCCGTCATAACGAACACAAAGCAAATCAGAACTGGATTAGGTTTCTTGTCACCAAGTGGTGCAGAACTCATTTCCTGACGCCGTTATCAATTTGGTCCCGGCGGCGCTGGTACAACTCGCATCCAGCCCCTCGGGCATTGGTTGACATACGGATAATAGCCCTGCGGATCCTGGCAATAGTACCAATAAGCCGGCTGCGCCGGAACTGGCTGTGGTGCCTGCTGCATGTAGATCACTGGTGCCTGTTGTACGACAACAGGAGGCGGATAATAGCTGGGTGAGTTGTACGGGTGCGCCAGTTCCATAATTCCGATCCCAATGCCTAATCCAAACAAGGCCCCTAACCCCGCTCCTCCGCCGCCTCCCCTATAAGCTTGCCCTGGTGATGTCAACAAAAGCAGCGCTGCCGCCGCGGCCATGAATGAACAAATAGGCTTTTTCATACGGGCCTCCTTTCCTTGAATTTTATGAAATACTGCATTTCTGACTCTACGTAGACCATTATACCCTTTAATTGATCGATTTAATGTGTAGCAAATAAGGATTTTACATTTAGAGCGTTTTTACCGCCGACCGCCACCCTTCCCCCTGAAACTCCTTGATGTTTTTTCACTAATTTTGTATTAACGATGGTCACTATATTTACAAGAGAACAGAATTATGCAAATTCGAACAATCGATGCTTTATTAATTACGATTGGTGCACTTATGGTGCTTGCAGGTCCAGTCCTCGAATGGAAGTTCCGGCAGTATGTCACCACGAAGCAGTCATTTTTCACCTCTGCTTCCCTCAGACCCAAAGGCAGTAAAATAATAGACGACATTATCCTGTCTGTTACTCCTATGCTAACGCTCACCGGAGTTGCCGTGCTTTTCACCGGTCTTTACTTTTATAAATTCTAATTTAAATAACTTGAAACACTGGCGGCACTATTGAAAGTTATCCAACCGGCCGCAAACATCAAAGCCAAATAAAGTGAAGTCGTAACCAAACCGCCCTCTCCTGTGGCGGTTGTTTTGTATCTGGGGTAGGCCACCGGTTGGGCTGGATGAAAAATGAGTGAAGTAAGAAGTGAGATAAGGATTACTATCCGGCCGGTGCTCTAAAATTCTGGAGAAACCGAAATGATCACAATAGTCGAGGACATTATCTGTAACGCTCAAAAACGCTTCGTCGAGTGGGTAAATATATATGCGCCCTGGGAAGGTCAAAATCACACAACAGAGCGGAATCTGTCATTTCAGTTCGCAACAGCTTTTTTAGATCTTCATCCTGGCGGACTGGTTTTCATGGAAGTGCCTTTTTCTACGCCTCCCAGCACTCATAGCAACAACCATCTTGATGCTTATCTCCATACCGCCGATTTTGATCTCTTACTTGAATGCAAGAACATTTATGCTCCGTCTCATATAAAGATGATCAAATCAGATATTGAACGGATGAATACAAATCTTATTGACCAGATCCACAGTCGTCATAAAAACAAACCGGTTAGAACCCATGGCGTCGTTTTTGTCGAAACTTGGTATTCTCATGTTGAACAGTGGTGGAGTAACGAATATGACGGCAATAAAAAGGCTTGGAAGGATGAAGATTTAAAACTTCCCGGTGGATGGAAATATAAGTCAAAACGAATATACGAACATAACAAAGAGCCGTTCGAAACTCTTTACTGGCTATATGGGGTAAGCGAACCGCTGTCAGGGAAGCCAGAATGACCCTCGTGTTAACTTAGAACATTTGCGGACGGTTTAAATTGTTCTTCTGCAATAGGGACAGAAACCGGACAGCGGACTGATCTTATAAGTAAGGGCGCAGAACCGCTGTTCTCTTCTTTGGGGGGACGGAGATGGTTGGTATTCCGGCGAAGCCGACCGCCGTTCCGTTGTGAAGGCGATGGGGGATAGTTGGCAAGATAGGCGCAGAGCCCTGGGGCTCTTTTGCAGGCATCAACTTCTTTGTATTATTAAACCTCAGCCACCGGCCAGAGGACTACCGAAAAAATCAGTTTCGCTACAGAAATATTTTTTGCCGGTTTCGCTTAGGCTTGATAGGAACTCGTCGCGTCTCTTTAATTTTAGCGTAGCATAAAGTTCGAACGCCTCGCTTTCCGTTAATTCACCGGTGACATGGGCGTGATATTTTGCATGGTCGGGATGACTGCATACAAAGCTGAACCCGAATTTATTTGCATAGCTGCATTCTGGTTTTTCAAGCAGACATCCTGAAACTTCATTGAACAATAGTTTTTTTGTAAGGCACTTTTTCATGACTTGATCCTTTATTTAAGATTGTATCGTATCCCGTGTCCGGTTCACTAAATTAGAGAAAGCATATCTAAATTAATCAATATGTCAAGCTAAACAAATGAACTATTTTTATAATATGGTTTTAAAATCCAACAGCTCCAGTAAAATGCAGAGCCTGTAAATAAGAACTTGACATATACCACAGATGTATGCTATACTGTATTATAAGGTAGAGAAGAAAGATCCAGGCAGGCCATGAATGCTAACACTCACACGAATACCCCTTGGGAGATTTTAGGAGTCCCGGAAAACGCCACAAAGGATGAAATAAGAGCCGCTCATCACACTTTGGCAAAATTCTGGCACCCGGACAGGAATCGTGCGCCAAACGCCCAGGAGATGATGAAATCCCTAAATTGGGCGCTTGAAATGGTGCTTGATCCCTCTAAATACAAGTCAGAAAAAGCGAAAGAAGAGCGAAATAGAACCGCCGAACAGGAGCGAGAAGAAAAGTATGAGGAAGAACGTAGATATCGTGCGAATGCTCGTGCAGAGTTAGAAGCTCAGGCCGAAGCCAGAGCACGAGCAAGAAGGGCCGCTGCGGAAGAGGCGGATTACGAGTACGCCTGGGATGACCCGACCAGCAATACCGCTAATACTAAAGCGAGAGATTTCGCGACCTGGATCAATTCGAATAATATGCATGCGTCAGAGCACTCGTCGTATGCCACTTTTGACCGCTATAGGGAATATCCCCTGCTTGACCCTGCGAACATATTAGGCCATTTAATGTACAGTATCGCAGCGGGATGGGCCGCTAATTTGATATTTTATCACCAGAAAGAGTTTGTAGTTATTTGGAAATTTATAGTCAATTAAAGCTGGAAAAAGGAGAAACCATGGAACTTGTATTTTCAGATGAACAAGAAGAAAAGCTTAAGGAATGCGGCATAACGGCAGAAAGCATTGTCGGTGTTGCTGAAGCTTTTATTGCGATGGGGGCGATGGTTGACGTTCTCAGGGAATCAGTTATGGAACTTAGCGACATCGTATCTATGCAATCCGATCAGATAGACGCGCTAACTCTCAAGGTTGCTGCACAGGAGGTAATATAACATGAGCGTACATCCTTTCGATCAAGCGTTATTTGGATCCGGCGGAGGAAGCAGTAATCATTCTCAGCCTTCTGGACCTACCTCACATGCTGCTGGTGGGCTTGCGGTCTTTGTAGCTGCGGCTGTCACTGCTGTTACTGCCGCAGCTGCGGCCCCTGCGCTTGCGGTAGTAGCAGGCGTTGTGGGCCTTGCGGGGGCTGCTGCAGGCGGGCATAATTTTTTAAAACAGAGCGGGGTAGTAAGAGACCAAAAAGAAATGGTCAAAATACAGCTCGAAACAGCGAGAGAGAACCTTGCAGGGCTGAGAGAACAGCGGTCAATGAAGTCTCAGGCCCATATGCATGAATTCGGCAGAATTAATCCAGTAACTGGAGAATTCAGGGGAGGCACACGTAATGCCGAGCTTGGGATTAAGCAAGAAAACGCTATTTTGGCAAGAGAAGCTCACGAAGTGCAGAACGGCACTCGCAATATCGTTGGCAAAATGTCAGGTGGCGTGGTTCACGACAAAAACACGAGGGACAATATTGATTCCCACGTCAGGGCGGAAACACACTCAGCTACCATGGATGGCCGCGGACCTGATTTTGCCCCTTCTTCAAGAACTACCGCTTTCGGGTCTGCGTTTGAAGGAGCCGTCGAAAACAGGAATCTTCGGACACCAAAAACAGCCGAATCAATCAAGGCACACATAGCAGCTAATTACAAGCCGAGCGGAAACGCAGCTGGCCCCAGTACGGGCCCAAAGATGAGATAGTCTATGGCAACTACGCAATCACAAAACGACGACCGCCCGGTTGTCAACATAATCAATGGCCGCAAAGTTAGTTCCAAAGAGGAAGCCGCTGCGTTTTTAACGGGCGTCCTTATGGGCTCTTGCTCGAACGGCGAAGCATATGTAAAAGACCCGGTTCTGTACCATCCAGACGAAGTCTTTACTAAACAGCGTCTGTATGTTGCTGAGCCGCGCCTTGCTGCCGTCAACGCCATTGTAGGACCGATGGGGAGTGGTAAGACAAATTTATTTAATATTTTTATTGACCACTACGACGACAACCACATGATATTGAACGATCCTAAAGGCGAGTATGTCACTCATGCTCACGATGCATCACGAGACATCATTGTCGGGTATCCGGATTCGCGGGCTGCCGTCTGGGATGTTATAGGCGAAATAAAAGCGGATAGAGGCACGTCAGATATTATCTGGTTAAATATGCTGACGTCGATCAGTGGGAAAGATTCACAGAACAAGCAATTTGATGTGTATGCTGTCAAGATTCTTAACCGCCTTATTTCGCTTGTTATCGCCTCTGGCTATTCGAGAGAAGATTACTCTGATGCAATTGCATCAGCTTACAAAACCGTTGCCGGCGAAGTTTCCGGAGACGAAATGCAGCAATCAGCTCTGGGCGTTGCCTGGCCGGTTATTTCAATGCTCTTTCAGAGCTACATGATTGGCTATAACGATAGCCGGAACTTTTTTCTTGTCGATGACTTGCTGACAAAGTACCGCCGGGTGTTCTTGTTGAACAACACCAATTTTGCTGATGTTCTTGAAATGCACAACAACGCGTTGGTTGCTAAGATCGCAGCTTCGCTGCTCGGCCGGACAAACGTGAAAAACGGTGATTTGAAGAACTACGTCTTCCTTATGCTTGACGAGTATTTAACCTTTAACCTCGACGTCAAACTCGAATCACGTTTGTTCACTTTGTGCCGATCAAAAGGTATCTCTATCTTCCTTGGGATGCAGACTTTACCGCACTGGGATGAAGAAAAAATGGCGAGAATAATGACTTCTCGTTATCTTTTCTGTATGTTCCGGACTGGCGATGAAAAGGCCGCAGAAGCTGCTTCAGTGGTTACCGGCAAGCTTAAGTATCAGAGGGGTGAAGCACAGTTTTCTTCCTCAGGCAGTGGCGCCATGGAGTTTTTGAAAAATCCTGTCTCGATGTCGGAACGTTGGACGGATGTAGAAGAGAATACGGTTCCGAAAGACCTGATCATGCGGTTGCCTCCATATGTTTGCATGGTGGAAATGTATGATAAAGACAACACTGACACTCACTTGTTGACCACATTCTGCATGCCTGCCCTGGTTGAGATCGAAGAAACAGAGCCTGAATTCATCTATTCTGATGAGGCCCGGAATGCTGTTAAGCTCGAAGAAGTATTGTAAGGGGGACTGACTATGAATCAACTTCAGCGTGGAGTAGTTGGAATGGTAGGGTTATGCTTCGGCTTGATGGCCTTTGCAGACTTCGACAAGCCCCTCAGTAATTTGCCAGGTCTGGCCGGCGCCGTTATGCTCGGCGTTGTCTTTTACCTGGTGTCGTCCAAATTCGGTAACGGCGGTGGCGATGAACAAGAAGAGACCCTGAATTCAAAACAAGCGGCCGATAACTCGGTGGCTGATTTTGGTGAGTTCTATGAGAAGATAAGCATTAAGGAAAGAGCAAAGGCGATCGGCCCGTACTATGAGGATATTGTCGATTAACCACCCGCCCTAAGATAGAGATTTTTCTTTCCCCGAAAAAGGTTTTAAGTTTTCGCACCAACCAAGTATCATGCCGCACCGTAAGACAGGAGTTACCTAAAAGGATGCCGTCATGGTACGTAATTTTCTTAAAAACTTAACCGGCTCCGGATCGGACGCAAGCAAGTCCGGCAAAAAGGGTCTTGATATCGGTAAAGAGGCCGCTAACAGCCAGTTAACGTATGTCATCCCCGATGCCATTAAAGAACTTCGCCTTGAACTGTCGAAACGCCTTAAATACAACGTCCCTCTGATGTCCGTCATCAATCCCCTGTGCGATGAAATCTACAACAAATGCTACGGTTACCCGGCTTCACGTACTCATCACCATACTGACCCCCGGGTAGGTCTGATTGAGCACTCCCTTGGTACAGCTGTACAGATACTAAATCATCTGTCTAATGCTGACCCCACCGTGCAGCTGCATGCTGTTATGGCTGCTCTCGGACACGATCTTGGAAAAGTGACGGAACATGTGGTCGACACCCAACGCTACCGGTACAACCCCTTCACGCATTCGTTCCTCCTGGACAGCAACAAATACATCCCAACACTGGTTTGTAAACGTCCCGGCTTCGGCCCTGAGGAATCCGCGAAGATCTCCCCTGCCCTGCTCGCGAAATTTATGCCTGACGCTTACTACTCCAGCTCGTTCTTTTCGGCAATCGATTACGCGCAGGTTATCGATGCGATTGTCCGGCACCATGAGCCGGTTAGCCTGACGGAACCAAACCTGTATCTTCGGGCGTTGAAACAAGCGGACATTGACGACTGTGCCTTATCCGAGGAAGCCATTGAGCGCGACGCCGTTGACACTGAACACGATTCTCAGATGCTTGAAATCGTCAAAAAGGCTATCCGCTCCAGGATCGGCAAAGGGGCACTGGCGACTGCAACTTATGGCAAGCACTACGCCTATGTCCAGGAAGACGATGTCGTCTATATCGCCTTTGCACCTTTGATGTTTTTCCAAAGTTCTACTTCCGGAGTGTCTGTAACAGAGCTGCTTGTAAAAGACGGCCACAACGTTACTCAATCCGGAATAACCAATCTCCTGCTCCGGAACGGCATGACGACACGAAAAGGCCTACTGGAGTTTCAGGGCAAAAAAGGTGAAGTTTTCGATTATTATTTCCTGCCGGCGAACTCGATTATCAATCCGGTACCGAAGAATGGTACTGCTTCGGCTTACCGAGATTTTATCGAAGTTGATGACACTCCGGAGGCGATCCTGATCGATTCTGAGGACATAGACAATCATCTGGCGGGGACTACTCTTTTTAATCGAGGAAAGGCTGCGTCTGGCGATGACGTTATCATTCTGGATCTGGGGGCCGATGCTGGCAAAACCTCCAAGAGTGGAAAAAAGGGCAAACAAGCCAACGGGAGTTCAAAGGCAAAGCCTTTCGGGGAAAGAGAAAATCAAGGGAAAGACGCCGGGGCGTTTACGGTGAATACCGGGACCGATGGCGGTTGGGAAGAAGACGTTTTAGAGGATTGTTAACCTTGCGAGTAATCACTCTTTCTAACTACGCTGACACTAAACTTGCGGCTGCTGCCGAAGTCCGGTACTCAGAATATGACCGGGCTCTGGTAGCTCATCAGGGCATATTACAGGCAAGGACTGACCGCCGGGCGGGGATCCGCTCAGATGTCGCCGATGCTTGGAACAGAAAGGCATTCTTCTCCACCCTTTGGCATGTTGGCCGCTACGGGTTTTCGTTCTTGTCGTTTGCACCATCAGCTCCTGTTCGTCGGTCGGCCGGTCAAGATGAACACATCTGGAACAGCGGAAAACAAGGCGAAGAAAAGGTAAAAGACCACATAGCCTCACAGCTCGCCGATGACTGGGTTCACATATCCGGCTACAGGAATAACAAGGGCGAGATTGACCAGGTACTGGTCGGACCAAGGGGAGTATTTTGTGTTGAGGTGAAAAATGTTAATGGAGTGGTTTCCTGCAACGGGGATACTTGGTGGCGCGACAAATATGATCGTTACGGCAACATGGTCGAGTCTGGCATCTCCATGAGAGATAAAGGTGGGCGGTCGCCGAGTAAACAGATTAACGAGACGGCGGATGCATTGCAGAACTTCCTGGCTAAACGCACCGGCATCGAGAGAGTAGGCAGAGCCGTCGTCCTCGCTCATGACTCTTCGCGCTATGGTGATATGAACGGCATTACTGTAGATGTGGTTGCCAGAGTCGGTGACTTCAACCTTGAACTATTTTTCCGGTCTGCGCCAACGCGACTTGACCGTCCGACGATAGACAGAGTGGTTAAGGCGATCAAACAGGATCATGAGTTCTACAATAAACCGAAGCAGCGGCGGTCGCCGGGACAGCCAAACCAGAGAGTAAAGAAAGCCGCTTGATAATGTTTCCCAAATAGAGACTCTAAGCCCGAACCGGCGAAAATTTCAGACCAGGGTTTTGGCTCAATGGAACGAAAAACCGGCTTAAGCCCCTTGTCTGGGTACTAACGGCAAAATGGGTCCATAACATTTCAACCGACGCATCTGGACGGAGGGGACATGTCTGAAAAGGAGATACTTAGCTACCAAATTTCCTTGCAAAAAATTATTCGCTCGCGGTTATTGAAATGTGGTTATGCTGATATTGACAGTTTTTATAATACAAGCGATTTGAATAAGCATTTGAATGCTATAGCTGCGAACCGGTGCTTTAACGATAGGATTAGGCCTGTACATCCGCTTTCTATGGCTTTAGTAATGAGATACCTTGAGTTCACGCGTTCTGAAATATTGACGGCAATTGAGCAAATTGGTGGCACTAAATATATGATTCTGTTTGAAGGCCCTGACAACAAACGCCTTGAGAGTTGGGAAGAGGGGTTGCTGGGTGTCTGCAATAGTATTAAGGACAAGCCACATGTCTTTGACGATATTGCGGATTTCTTAACCAACCTCACGAATATGCATAACGTCGATGCTTCTAAGGATATCACCCGTATTAGAGTCCCAAAGAAAATCATCATAACAAGGGGCGGCAATAACAAAAGGACCATGATTAGGACGCCGACAAAGGGTTAGGGAAAACAGCGAAAAAATGTTGCAACTGGACACAGCTTTGCTTGAAAAACTTCTATTGGCCGAGGCAATCAGCAATCCCGTTCTTCATACCCTATTAATACCATTTCCACGGAAGCCTCAAAGGTGAACAACGGTATTCAGCACAAACTCAACAACTCTGTTTGTATGTTTGATAGTAATTTTTGAGAAAAAACATTGCCATTAATATTGAGTTGGCAGCAATTCTCAATATGTCATCTCATAAACGATCGTTATAGAAATTCTGGACGGTTCTGAAATTTTGTGGTTTAGAACCCCATATAGGAGCCTATGGTAAACTATTCTATAAATACCTTTCAATGTATGCTTGCGGATGATGCATTTCTTCCCATTTATAAGGGGTCCACTTTCAGAGGGGCTTTTGGAGTAGCCCTTAGAAAAGTGGTCTGCACATTACGTAATAAAGAGTGCCAGGATTGCCTGTTATCTTCCCGCTGCATTTATGCGCAAATTTTTGAACCTACTTCCTGGAATTATTGTTCTTCACGAACCGTGGCGCCACCACATCCATATATCATTGAACCTGACCCCTCCACCCGCACGCGATTTTCTACTGGAAATCTATTTTGTTTTAATTTACTTCTTTTCGGAGAGTTTGTAAGTTATCTCCCATATTTCATTTATGCGGTTGAAACCATGGGAACTGTTGGGATTGGCAAGAGAATTGGAAATGGTCGGGCAAAATTTTCTATCGTGAAGGTCTCTGATGAATGTGGTGAAGTTATTTATGATTCATGTTCTAAAAAAATTGTTCCATTAATCAAACCATATACTTTGCCTACACCTGTGATGAAAGATGATGTGCAAGGTGTTTTATCAATATCACTTAAAACCCCCATGCGTTTTAAAGCTGGCAATAAACTTTCTGTTAAACTCACGTTCGAAGGATTTATAAAGGCTGCTTTACGAAGGGTTTCAGCTATGCACGATGCTTATGGCGATGGAGATCCTCCACTCAACTATAAAGCCATAATCGCTGAAGCAGCTATTGTCGCTACTCGGAATTCAGCTTTGAAATGGCTTGACTGGAAAAGATATTCAAATCGACAGGATGAAGAAATGCTTTTTGGCGGTCTACAAGGAAATATTTCCTTTGAGGGAAATATTGGAAAGTTCATGCAGATTATTGAACAGGCAAGGATTATTCATGTCGGAAAACAGGCAACTTTCGGACTTGGAAGCTTTGATTATCATTGGGAGCCAGAATGAAACGATATCTTGTCGCTGCAAGTGGCATGTCACCACAAGTAATAACAGAAACCCTTTATGCACTCCATATGGAAGGCCGAATGGTTGATGGGATTCGTATTATTACAACTAAGGAAGGGAAAAGGGAAATAAATGCAAATCTTCTTAATCAGGAAGATGGACATTATTACCGTTTTTGCCGGGATTACGGCATTAATCCAGACACGATTGATTTCCAGCCAAAACACATCATTGCTGTCAAAGGCGAACATGGGATGGAACTGGACGATATATCTACTGACGAAGAGAATGAAGCTTTTCTAAGGGCATGTATGGAAACAGCCTTTGAATTAACTGGTTTGACTGATACCGCTGTATTTTTTTCTATTGCAGGAGGAAGAAAGACCATGGGTGCATGTCTATCTGTAGCTGCTCAATGTTATGGCAGACCTCAGGATAGAATTTATCATGTATTGGTTAGCCCTGAATTTGAGAGCAGTCGTGATTTCTACTACCCACCCCCAGAGTCACGGGTGATAGAATTGAAGGACTCAAAAACACGCGAACCATTTTTTAAAGATACAAGATACGCAAGAATCACTTTAGTCCCCATGCCGTTTATTTCTGTTAGAAGAAGCCTATCTCACGAAATGCTGAAAGGCCCTGAAAGTCCCCAAGCTTTGATGCTATCGCTTGTGAGGGATCCGCTCCCTGTACTTATAGTGAACCTAAAGGAGCAGAAACTAATTTGGAAAGGAAAGGAATTGGATTTGCGGGCGTCTTGGATTGCCTTGTATGCCTTCTTTGCTATGACAAAAAAAGAAGCCTCATGCGATAAGAAAAACTGTCATTCATGCGAAGAATGTTACAAAACATATCTGGAAATCGACTCTGAAAGCGCTCGTATAGCGGATTATTATTCACTAACTGGTTTAGGTAGAGACAAGGATGAAATGAGTAACTCAGGCATTAAGCAGATAAATGCAGAAAATCTCAGAGTATATAGGACCAAGATAAACAAGGCACTGGAGCATAGTTTTGGTGCCCATGAAATTGCGAATCTTGAAATTTCGGCACACGGGAAAAAACCTAATACCGGTTATGGCATTTTACTGGATAGAGAAAGAATACGAGTGGTCATGTAAAAATCATGGATGAACGAATAACCATCGATACAGAATCACTTTATGCTGATGCTGACACTTGCACTGCAATACTGACCAACCCTTCGGAATATAAGAAGGAGGTTCTTGTTTGGCAGTTAACTACATGGTAAAGTGAAAAAGCTATGATATGATTTGCCGGTAACGGGTGAGATCATTTTTATTGGCCATTCGCTATTTTGAATTATCACCGCAAGTCAGCCGTACCACGTTTAAATGCACTATCTACGTTTCGATGTGCGGAAAGGAGAAAACAATATTTATTCATATGTTACAGCAGAGACATCTCGGGCTTTAATAACTTTGTGTAGTGGTGTCGTGGATGTGCGGAAAGGATGGGATAACATTGTGTAACTATGGAACAAAAAAGTGGTGGGGGACGAAACAGACCTGATTATTGAAGGGATTGCGACGATAGAGGCTTAGCCTCTTTAAATCCTCCCACTACTAGGACGAAACAGACCTGATTATTGAAGGGATTGCGACAGGCAGACGTAAGTGGCTTCACTAGCCTCAACCAGAGGCGGACGAAACAGACCTGATTATTGAAGGGATTGCGACCTTCCAACAATTCAAGAGCATTACATAACTCATGAATCTTCGGACGAAACAGACCTGATTATTGAAGGGATTGCGACTTGATATGGCTATTAAGTCTGGTTGTGTAATTGATTGGGGACGAAACAGACCTGATTATTGAAGGGATTGCGACCAAAAGGCCAACATAGGAAGCTTCACTAGCCTCTACCAGAGGCTTGGACGAAACAGACCTGATTATTGAAGGGATTGCGACCTAACATTTGTTCAATAGCAGCAATATACTTCAGACAGTTCGGACGAAACAGACCTGATTATTGAAGGGATTGCGACTCAATCTTCGGAACACTGAACAGCAACTTAGTAGCAAGTGGACGAAACAGACCTGATTATTGAAGGGATTGCGACGGGTCATTCAAACACTCCTTAAGTGCATACCCCATAACGGACGAAACAGACCTGATTATTGAAGGGATTGCGACAAATTATCCACATCGCCATTCTTACCAACGGACCAGATCGAGGACGAAACAGACCTGATTATTGAAGGGATTGCGACTTGAATAAATATGCTCATATTTTAGAGTATGATGATGAATTGAGTGGACGAAACAGACCTGATTATTGAAGGGATTGCGACGCTCCAGAAACTGTCTCTAATATTGCAATTGAAGCAAGAACGGACGAAACAGACCTGATTATTGAAGGGATTGCGACATGCACCAACACGTTCCATAATGGTGCGCTTTACTTCCGGACGAAACAGACCTGATTATTGAAGGGATTGCGACTCATTACCTTCATCAATAGCCTTTTTAATTCTACGAGGACGAAACAGACCTGATTATTGAAGGGATTGCGACAAAGAACGTTGCCTTTACTGCTACTGCCTGTGTTGCCTGTAGGACGAAACAGACCTGATTATTGAAGGGATTGCGACCTCAATACCAAAACAAGCTTCCTAACCTTCTGAAACTGAGGACGAAACAGACCTGATTATTGAAGGGATTGCGACGAATGTTACTTTTGTTGCTGCCGGTGTCGCGTTGAATGGGACGAAACAGACCTGATTATTGAAGGGATTGCGACACGTCCCTATTTGTCGGGACTTCGATCTTATACAGATCCATCAGGGACGAAACAGACCTGATTATTGAAGGGATTGCGACTTAGCAATAACACGCTCAAAGAACGTTGCCTTTACTGCCTGGACGAAACAGACCTGATTATTGAAGGGATTGCGACCAGCTGTCAGAAAACCTGCCCCCACACTCATCACAGGGACGAAACAGACCTGATTATTGAAGGGATTGCGACGACACGGCATATGAATTGAATGATTTAAATACAAGCTCTTTTTGGACGAAACAGACCTGATTATTGAAGGGATTGCGACTTATCAAAGCAGCGGGATTAGCCACTTCATGCACTTCGCAGGACGAAACAGACCTGATATTGAAGGGATTTCGAACAAAAACCGTAAAATTCAATTGTGGTTCTGTTCGATAAAAAATATTCTTTATACTCTTTACAGAGGAAGGCCCGCCTAACGGGGGTAACCCCAACATTCGTGTAACCAAGTATCAGATTTGATAATCACCCCAATTACAAGATATTTACCAAAACTTCATGCTGCTAAAGGCAGTCTTGTCTCCATGTCCAATTCAAAACGCCCATAAGGGTTAATGTGCAGTGTGATGAGCGGACTGAGCGCCGCAAGATCACGAGGTGTCATCTGTCCCGCCCATCCAGGTTCTTTCAGGATCTGCTGAATCATCAACGTATTTATGTAGACCATGCTTGCTTGCAGCAAATGCAAACACAAAAGGCCCATCTCCTGATTATCCTTACGGTTCGTCGAAATCTCGCCCCTTTTGCCATAGTAGATAAAACCGTTGGTGCTGTTCCAACTTTCCACCACGTTTAGTCCTTCATGTATCTCACGCCGAAGGTCTTCTGATGCAATATAACGACAGAGAAAAATCGTCTTGATTGCTTTTCCAAGTTCGGCCAATGCCTTATAGGCCGGATGTTGATTGTTGTTTCGGCAAAACCGCCGTAACAGGCTTTCAGCATCTGCCATACCCATCTTCAGAGCTACGGCGTGCTTTACCATTGTATCCAGTTGTTCCTCAATCAGTTCCCAGTTGATCGCTCTTGCCGCCATCACCAGGTCTATGTTGGAAAAATTCTGGCCAGCGAATGCCTTATACAATTTCTGTTTATTGATTCCTTTCAACCGCGGCATCAGGTCAAATCCCAGCAGTCTGCAAAACGCGAAGGCTACTGCATTCTGTCCATGGCTATCAACAAACTGACGATCAACCTTTTATTTCAGTACAATGCCGCAATACACCCTGGATCATCGCTGCGGCTTCTGATGATGAAACCCGCTTGAATTGCGAATAGATGCACGTGGAATTCTTCTCAACGTGCCAATAAACCATGACTCCTCGACCGCCATAGCGAAGATGCCATTCAGTCAATAGGTTCTGATCCCAGGCTCCGAATTGTTTTGAATCGGCAGCACAAGCAGTTGTCGCCTCTCCCCAAATAGCCGGATGTCTTATTGCCATGGTAGCGTTTACCACTTGTGCAATAGATTGTCGTAATCCCTCATTGGAAATGAAACGCCGGCGAATATAGAGCAAATCTTTATAGTCATCGTCTGGCAACGACTCCATGCTCTTGATGCCGGTATTGGTACCCATGCCAAACAGACTGAGCAAGAGTCTTCGTTGGAGTGTAGCTTTATCCATATGGCTGCGTTCGGTGCCGCTTTGGATAAATCTGGTAAAGCCAGTCCGGAGATCAGTTTCTTTCAGCATGTCAAGAAGGCTGGTCCCTGACCAGCGCTGCGTAATCTCCCGTTTGAGTTTTGCAAGGTTTTCCGGCTCGGCTTGTGGTTCAAAGGGAGTAATTGTTACTCTGCCACCATCCTTGGTTGACACAATCTTTACCTTGGGGTTTGAGGGTATGCTTTCGTCGAGGTTTTTCAGGTGACCGGTCAGCTCTTCCTGTAGAGATACGATGAATGCTTTTGCGTCCATCGGAATCCCAAGTTCTTCGTAGTAGTCGGCTTTACGCTCATCAAAATCCTGAGGCAGATCTTCTTCCGGATTACGATACCGCCGACTGCTCTTCACCCATATTTCACGGCAACGAAGTTGTTCACGCAAGGCTTTCAAAACGCAGATTTCGTAAGGCGCCCGGTTCACCTTGCCATCTTCTAAAACCAGCGGCATCCAGCTTGCGGGTACAATTCCCTTCATCGGAATATCAGAACCTTCCGGAAACACAGGCTTCTTGATATCCATTTGTGACTTTATCAATACCAGAGCTTGCATCAGTGGCTGGTGATGGGTATTTGTGCAGCAGAATTCCAGATTATTCATCAGTTCCGGCAACATCCTCCGGTAGTGGTAATTGTAAGAGCGTTGCAAAGATGTTTTGAGTTTGCCAGAATATCCTGCCCCGGCTTCGACCTCCTTGATTAGTGCCTGAAGCCATTTTTCAGGTACTTCGGGAAAGATAACCTCTTCAACCACTCCTTTGGGGGCTTCTACTGAAGCTTTGGCAATCCGATACAGCTTGGCCATCTTACTGGGGGCCTTCTGCAATGCGTCGCTCAAGCTGTTATCTATGCTGTTTTCAGCTTTTTTACCCATCTTGTGGACGGTCTCAATCAACAGATCGACCAAGTGATCAGTGAGTTCCTCGCTACGACGTAGGAGAAACGCTGCCATCAAGGTGCTACGAAGTGGAATCGCGTGGCGGCGCAGTTCAAAAGGTTCCTCAACAGCGGCACGCTTGGCGTATCTCGCCTGTAATTTGGGTAGAATACCTTTAAAAAGGTCCGCTGGCAAACCTATACTTCTGACAATCTGTAGGCGGACGACCGCATCTTTTATGCTATCAATGCCGGCCCTGCCAGGATCGCTTTTAAGGGTTTGCCAGAGCGTCCATTCACCTTCATCGAATTCCTGAGTTTGGAGGAGCGTATCCAATTGCTCCAGCATGGCAGAACTAAGATTGCCAGTAATTGATTTGCAGAATTGTTTCTCATGTGTGGCAAGCGCCGACAAGATTAGACGGCGCATTTGGTCAATCGTCGGTGGTTCCATCTTGAGGTGTCGGCATCGTTGTAACAGAGTCTCCCGCAATCTTTCAACCCGGTCTTCCTGGTGGAGTGCGTCTGTGATGAGCCAGTTTTTTAGATCAGTCAGGTCACTCCGGCTGGCTTCTCGGTAGCCGCACCATTCACGGATTTCCATCCGGTGGCGTTTTATGGTGACGCCATCCCAAGGATACGTAAGCCAGTTTTCAATTGTGGCGTCAAGTTGCTTGGCCACAAAGTCAGCCGCCGCGAGAGGGATCTCTTTGGCTGAGGATGGGAAGCGGCCTTCCAGCTGGAAAAACTTGAGTAATACCGAAAAGCCGACATGGGTCTTCATGCTTTTATTTACCAGCAGATCTCGTTCGTCGGAGAGCAGCAGCCAGTCAGTTTGCAAATCTTCCGGAGCCAAAAAACGTTTCATAGTTTACCACCGTCCCAATTGGAGTATACTGTAAGTGATACAACTTTGAAGCTATGTCAATTCTACGTTTGCGAAGTCTTAATTTCAGGAGGTTCAATTGGGACAGAGAACGGCAATATATTGTCGGGTATCGACTTCTGACCAATCATGTTCCCGCCAAGAGTGGGAGTTGTTGGAATATTCTCGGATTGCAGGGTTTGAGGTGGTTGGTGTTTGGAAGGAGATTGCCTCCGGGGCCAAGAATACGCGGCCAGAACGAAAGAAGGTCATGGCCTTGGCACAGAAAAGACAGATTGATCTTATTCTTGTTACTGAACTCACTCGGTGGGGCCGTAGTACCATTGACCTTGTACAGAATATTCATGATCTACAGCGATGGAATGTTTCTCTACTGGCCCAGACAGGGTTTCAATTTGATGTAAGCACTCCACAAGGTAAGCTCGTTGCTTCACTTATGGCGACGCTGGCAGAGTTTGAACGAGACCTACTCAGAGAACGGATCCGTTCCGGGATTGCGGCAGCAAAGGCCCGTGGACACACTTTTGGGAGGAAGATAGGTGAGCGACCTAAATCCGATCGACTTGCTCCAAAAGTTCTGAAGCTACTGGAGGAGGGCAGATCGTATCGGTTTATTGCCAGCGAACTCAAAATCAGTAAAAATACTGTCATGGATATAGTTCATCGAAGCCGCGTTCAAATTTGATACTTGGTTGCGCGAATGTTGGGGTTCCCCCTAACGGGAAGACTCTACAAATCTACGTAACCAATATTTTGCCACGCTACGCCCGTATTACCCTCATATCCTCGCATTAAGAAACATTTCCATCCAACACACCACGCATAAATCCTGTTAGCATTTGCATGCGCAATTAAATCCATCAAATGCAAGGATTCCTATGCCAACTCTCTATCTTGACGACCAGCGATCATCTATTCGAGTCAGTGGCCAGGAACTCATAATTACAATCGGTGACCAAGAACGCGAAAAGATTCCTCTTGCATGGGTTGAGCGGATTATCATAGCCGGCAACGTCCAGATCAGCACGCAGGCCATTACAGTGCTGCTTAAAGAATCTATACCTGTTGGTTTTATGTCCACAAAAGGCAACTATCGTGGATACCTACAAACATCTTTGCACAAAAATGCTGCATTGCGCATTGCACAATATGATCAATTTAGGAATCCGGAATTTAGACACCGCCAGGCGCATTCATTTATTGAGGCAAAAGTCAAAAATTGCAGAACCGTGCTATTGAAACATCAGCGGTCACATAGCGATTTTCACTGTGACATGGAGTTGGAGGGTATGAGCCGGGAGCTTCATAAATTAAAGCAAACTCCAACCATTGAAGGTTTAATGGGGCACGAAGGAGTTGCAGCTCATTGGTATTTTATGGCGTTCGGACGCATGGTGCGTAAAGATTTCTCATTTGAAACCCGAAGCCGGAGGCCTCCAAAAGATCCGGTAAATGCACTCTTATCCCTTGGATATACCCTGCTGTATAACGAGTTTGTTACGGCAACTGAAGCAATTGGTATGGATTCGAATATAGGTTTTCTCCATGCATTGGATTACGGAAGATCTTCACTTGCTTCCGATATGGTGGAAGAGTTTCGCTGGCTTATTGATGGGTTGGTACTTGGATTAGTAAATAAGCATGTCGTACAGCCAAGTGATTTTGAAAGGCAGGAAAATGGCGGGTTCAAAATGGCTGATCAAGCTCGGAAGAAGTTTTACGAACATTATGAACAGCGAATGCACGATGAAGCAATTTACCAGGATATGCATATATCGTATCGGCGGATATTCATTAGGCAGGCAGAACACTTGGCAAGGGTAATCCAAATGAAAGATCAGTTATATGATCCGTATTTAATTAAATAGAGAGACACCAGATATGTTCTGCATAGTGGCTTATGATATGCCGGATAATCGCCGGCGAACAAAGTTGTTCAAAACAATGAAAGGATTTGGGATGCATACCCAGTTCAGCTTGTTTGAGTGCGAACTACAAGAGCCTGCGTTCCGAAGGATGTTGGTGGCTATAGAGAAAATCGTGGTCCCAAAAGAAGACAATATCAAAGTGTACACACTTTGTCGAAACTGCTTAAAAGTCGTTCGGCTTATGGGGGTTGCCAGTTTAACTACTCGACCAGATTATTTGATCTTTTGAATTAGGAAACGTTGCCTACCTTGTAATTGATGCTGACTCAGACAAAAATGGACCAACATGTGAGAGGAAAAGACAATGGCATCAAATAATGACTACGGAAACGGTAATAATGGAGGCTGCGACATGATTACTGACCATGCTCGAAAACGAATGTCCGGTCGCGCCATCAACGAGTGGCAGATTGATCAGGTACTGCTATACGGACGTGCATCTCATGCCAGAAATGCCGTTATCTACGCAGTTGGGCGGAAAGAAATAAAAGAGTATGGCAAAGCCCTGGAATCCTGCGAAGGGATTCATGTGCTTTGTTCTCCGCAAGACGGTGCAATAATTACAACCTATCGCAACCGTGACCTGAGCGGACTGAAACACTAACTAAGTTGAACCCAGGGAAATATACATGAAATCATCTCAGCAAGAACTCATAGTCGGACTTGATATCGGCTCCACCAAAGTATGTGTCGTCGTTGGCAGACAAGGTGAGGATGGTATTGAAATCATCGGCGTTGGTCAAAGCCAGTCTCACGGGCTGAAAAATGGCATGATAGTCAACATTGAAAGTACCGCTGCCGCTATTCGCAGAGCGGTCAATGAAGCTGAACTGATGGCAGGCTGTGAAGTAAATAATGTCGTTGTGGGTATCGCTGATAAATTCATTTATGGACAAAATTCACTTGGCGTCGTCCGGGTGAAACATGGCGAAGTTACAGAGCAGGACATTCACCGCGTGATCGAATCAGCTCAGGCGGTTCCGTTGCCACCGAATCGCGAGATTTTGCACATCATTCCGCGTGAATTTATTATTGATGAGCAAAATGAAATCAGCCACCCGTTGGGCATGACCTGTTCCCGTCTTGAGGTCAAACTCCATCTGGTTACGGCGGCATCAACCAGCATTAAAAACATCACCAAGGCATGTCATCTGGCCGGACTGGAAGCGTCCAGCATTGTACTGCAATCCATTGCCTCTGCTGAAGCAGTGCTGATGACGGATGAAAGGGAGCTTGGTGTTGCCCTGATTGATATCGGCGGAGGCACCACAGACATAGCAGTTATAAGTAACAACGCGTTATGGCACACCGCAGAAATATCCATGGCCGGAAACCACCTGACCGGTGATCTTGCTGTTGGCATGCGCATATTGATAAACGAAGCGGAATCTATTAAGCGTGCCCACGGCTGCTGTCAGAAAAGCATGGTGGACAAAGATGAACAGGTTGGCATTACGACAACAGGGCATAACAGTGGCAGGCAGCTGTCCCGGCAGACAATGGCAATGATCCTCCAGGCACGCGCCGAAGAGTTGTTTTCGCTGATTGACAGAGAACTTCACCGTTCCGGTCACAGTGGAGAACTGGTTGCCGGAGCCGTTATCACAGGAGGCACTTCGCTTCTGTCTGGTATGGAAGAGTTGGCCGAAAGGACGCTCAACATGCCGGTAAGGATCGGTAGATCCACTAATGTTAGAGGGTTGGCAGATATGGTAAGCCAGCCAATCTATTCTACTGGAGTTGGATTGGTTTTGTATGGAGCAAAAAACGCACATGTACCGAAAAAACCAAAGCCTCGGATCAACACCGGAGAATTAATGCGAATTATCGCGGAAGTGCAGAGAGTTCTTAAAGAGTTTTTTTAATTATACGGCATCGGGATCTATTCAAAAACCACCCGAAGGAGAATAAAAATGGAAATCAGCAAGGCGATAATGAAAATAACCACCACAGCTGGACGACTTACCGGCAAAGCGGCGTTATCATCAGCACAATATGCCTGGAACCATCGCGACAAGATTGCTACTGGCACCGGAATGGCGGTAGCAGCTACAGGATCAGCAGTCAAAGGAGCAGCAGGATTTGCTTATGATGCAGCTTCAATCAAACTGTACAGCAATGATCGTACTGAGCAACTGCGTCAATCGATTGCAGCCCAAGGCAAACGCTATCGGGATCTGGTTTCTGAACGACTCGGGGACGGACGTGTTGTGGATTCGCTGACCGTAGGTGGAACCTGTCTGGCAGATATAATCAAGGACGGACACGCTTCCCGTGAAGTTGAGGCAGCTTTCGCAGCCCAGTATCCACACCTTGCTGCTCACAGCACCTTTGCCGAAGAAGCAGCGCATCGCTACGGTAAAGACTTAATGGGACTGGTTTCAGGGGTAAAAGGGAAGCTTTTTGAAATCCGTTATGTTGATTACCTGAACCATGGAGTTCTGCCCGACGGCTACACCGCTCATCTGGCTGAATCTTCGGTACAACCAGCATGGGATATTGCAGTTGATGGTCCGGATGGGCATCTTTCCAGACTGCTACAGCTCAAGGCTACCGATTCTACCTCGTATGTCCGGCAGGCATTAGAACATCACCCAGACATCGATGTGGTTACCACCGATGAAGTGAGGTCTCACTTGCTGATGCATGGAGGAGCTGAACACATAGTGGGATCCGGAGTTACCGACCATGATCTTACCGGCCAGGTCTTTAATGCTACCGGTGACGCCTATAACATGCACTGGAGCCCACCTCTGGTGTCCCTGGCTTTGATCGCATTCAGCGCCTACACGTTGAAAGATGCTACTGCATACGGCAAAGCTTGTCATTTCGGAGAGCGGGCTGGCAAAAGCTATCTTGCCTATCTGCTTGGTGGCGGTGTTACGGCGATTACCGGCGCCTGGTGGTTGGGCCTTATCGCCGGAATTAGTTCTCGCTACCTTGCTGGAAAAGGAAGGGTACAACGTGAGACGTACCGCGAACTACACAGCATATATATCACCAATCAGCGCCTTATCAATAGGCTGGCATAACCGGGAGGCAATCATGTTCAGATTCAGAAAGATATTCACCAACGGACCGTTACGTACAACTATGACAGGAAAAGGATCTGGATTCAGCGTCGGTATGCCGGGTTTTCGCTATGGTATTTCGGCAACCGGACGACACTATATTACAGTTTGCGTGCCCGGCACCGGCCTCTCCTACACCAAGTATCTCGATGGCAAGAAATAACATTAACAACCCGGCGGTAAAATTTCAAACCCGCGATTTCATGAACAGGTACATTGAAAGGAACACCCATGAACCTCATAGAAACAATCATTGGCTCGGTAAAAAAGAGAAGCCCTCAGGACCAGAATGCTGCAGCAGTAGAAGCTCCTGATACAAGCGAGTCACACTTTCATAAATTGGTTGCCGGTTTTGATACTTTGATCGGCGTGGACCGGGTACCAATACTCACATACGAAGAGGCAATAAAAAGGTTAGTGCGTGATAAACCAACCACACGACGCACGCTTAGAGGCGCGTTATTGCTTGCCAACGCCGGCTTTGGTGATTCGTTGGTGACGTGGCTTTATCTTGATCAGGATGGCTTGCCGGTTGTTGATGGTGAAGGGAGAACCTTGGGGAGAAGACTGATAGCCTCCTGTCTGGATGATGAACTGGCAGAGTGCTTCTCCGGAAGCGACATACTTATTCTGGAGTAAGGGGGTAATAAAATGACTGGACTGGAATTCTTTTTATACGGTTTACTCAAGGCAGCATTTGCTGGAGCGATTGCGGGGACGGTTATCTGCATGCTTATTTTGCACTGGGAAGATATCTGTGCATGGTTTCAGAGTAGATCTGCATTGAAGAACAGTGATGTCGACAATATTGGCTTCAGTCTTCAGGAGCAAATGGCTGATGGCAAGTACAAGACGGTATACGGTATTTTCAATACACGCACTAATGAGGTGCGTGATTCAGAGGTCGTATCATCACAACAGGTTGATCAGGATCTGTCAGATCTGCATGCTGGAAGCAATCTGGTACTTGTCCGTTCATAGGAGATTGAAATGGAACCGTTTACCATGATGTTTTTGTATGTAGGCTATCGACTGGCAAAGGTAATGTTTGAAAATATCGATTCAATTGTTGAAACCGCTCAGCTTGCCTGGAACACTGTAAAGTCCTGGCTTAGTGCCCGTTTTACCGGCGAGCATGATATTGGAAACCTGGTAAAGGAACGCATGGCGAACGGTTCATTCCGGGTTGTGGCAGGGGTATTCAATAGCGGAACCATGCGCGAGAGAACTGCATGGGAGTGCAAGGATATGGATACTGATTTATTGAAACAATTTGGTAGCAAGGATTGCGTCGAAGTACGCCTATAGGGAGAGAACAAGTGCACAACTATTACATACATGGCATGCCTGATGGTATCAGTGAAGAGGATGCGGCTGTCTGCCGCAGCAGATTCATGAAGGCCCTCTATTCATTGAAGGAAAAATGTGGCCAAGATAACCTGCATCTACGCTTGGGATCCGGTGAGACCACTTCTCAAGCCACTACAGTAATTGACACCGGTAAAGTTCCAGAGGAGATAAGCACCGACAGACGATATATCGCTTCAAACCCTATCTGGCGAATGGAACAGTTGGTGGTGCCATTGTCTTTGCTTGATGAGCTGCAGACATCCGTCAACTTGATAGAATTAGAGACTCAAGTATTTGATGAATGGGGATTACGGGACATTGAACCGTTCCCCCGTTCGGCACTCAACTTCCATGGTGCTCCAGGGACCGGGAAGACTTTGGCTGCACATGCTGTTGCTGCTGATTTACATAAAAAAATTCTGGTGGTCAGTTATGCGGAAGTCGAGAGTATGTACCATGGAGAAGGACCCAAGAATGTTGATATTCTCTTTCGTGAAGCACAGCAGCAAAATGCAGTGTTGTTCATTGACGAGGCAGATTCGCTATTATCCCGCAGATTTTCGACAATTACACAAGGTGTGGAACAGTCAATCAATGCCATGCGCAGTCAACTATTAATCTGCTTGGAACAATTCAAAGGTGTAGTGATTTTTGCCACCAACCTTGTTGAAACCTATGACCCGGCCTTTGAAACCCGAGTTCGTCATATTTATTTCCCTTTACCGGACAAATTGGCAAGAGCAGCCATTTGGCAAAAGCACATGCCCGACCGGCTACCATTATATGAAGATGTTAACATCCTCGATTTAAGCGAACTTGCAGAAGGTTTATGCGGCAGGGACATTAAGAACGTGGTAGTAGACGCTGCTCTAAAAGTTGCTGGAAGTGGCGGTTCCACCATTTGCCAACGCGATTTTGTCGAAGCGGTTTCTCGTATTATGAATGCCCGCACTCAAGTGCGTCTTGGCAATACAAGAACGTAGAGGCCTCATGATGGAAGATAAAAACGGCGACATGAGTTTTGGAATCAGGATTATGTTGACTGTATTTGCTATGATCGTCATGGGCGTATTGCTGATTCTATTTTCCCATTTAATGATAATTATCACGCCGTTTGCTGCAGTTTTTATTTATTTAAGCCGCTGGTTGTCATCAAAATTTAGATAGTGTGGGCCAATAACACTGCACAAACTACAAACAAAGAGGTAGCCAAATGACTTTGAAAATATCCTCACATACGGACCACGACAAATGCGACATTATTTGTAAGTTCTTTCACCAGAAGTGCCAGGGAAATTGTGCTCTACAACAAAGTGACAAGTTTTACTTGGCTAAGCAAGATTGCGTTATGTGCAGTTTGGCAACAGCGGCTATAGATACTGGTAGCTATGGAGAAGCGGTGAAATACTATAAGGACCTTATAGTTGTGGCTGAAAAACTTTTCGGCCAAACTCATCTTTTTATTGCCGGAATTCTGGATGAACTGGGCAGTCTTAATAAGCTTATTGGCGAATATGAAGAAGCGGAAAAAAACTATATCCGTTTACTTTCAATCGTGGAGTCGCATTTTGGAAAAAGTCACGAATATACGGCAGCGGTAAACAACGATCTTGGGATAGTGTATGAGGCTACTGGACGTCATGACGAGGCCGAGAAGCTGTTATTGAGGGCTTTGGCCATCTGGAAACAGACCCTTGAATCCGACGATCCGGACATTGCAGGCTGCCTGAATAATCTTGCTATGGTGTATATGGCAACAGGCAGATATCACGAGTCAGAGGATTATTATCGACAAGTACTGGCTATTAACGAGCGGAAGTATGGTCTGGATAATACTGAAACGGCAGATGTACTTAACAACTTGGCAATTTTGTTTTATGCAACTGAACGCTACGTCGAATCTGAGCACTTCTGTCTGCGGGCGCTTAAAATCAGGGAAGTTGCGCTCGGGCCGGATCATTTTGACTGCGTTGAAAGCATCCACTCGCTCGGCACGATATGTAAGTCTACCGGTCGTCATATCGAAGCAGAAGAATATTTTCTGAGGTCATTGTCGGCCTGGTATAAGGCGTTTGGTGAGCAGCATCCGAATGTAGCCAAGTCTTTAAACCTATTAGGCGACCTCAATAAGGAGAGAGGTTGTTACGCTAAAGCTGAGGGCTATTATAAGCGGGCGCTTAAAATCCGTGAGAAAATATTCGGTCGGGAACACGTGAATACTGCCGATAGCTTGATGGACCTGGCAAACGTATATATGGCTACTAAGCACTATAGTAAGGCAGGAAGGTATCATATACGTGTTCTTAACATAAAGGCGGCAGTACTTGGCGAGCGTCATCCGAAAATTTCCGAGTGTCTGAATAATCTGGGCTGTGCTTACTTTGAAACAGGATACTTTGCGGAGGCTGAGAATTGCTTTAATCAGGCGCTGGCAATACAGAAAGAGGCTTTTGGTGAAAATTATTGGGGTAATGCTGACTGTCTTAACAACTTGGGATTGATCTATGTGGAAAAACAGCTTTTAAAAGAAGCTGAGGAATATTTCAAACAATCACTTGCTGTCATGGAGCAGCATGTTACCTCTGATCACCCCAATATTATTGATACACTCAAAAATTTGGAGAAGCTTCAACATCTGAAAAAATCTGGCAATAACATGTCTCTGAAAGGCCCTTCTTTTATCGACCAACTACTCAAAAGTGATGTGTGCTTTGAAAAACAGGAATACTCCAACGAAATGAAAATGGCGAGAGTTCGTGACTGGGAATTAAAAGAGAAACTTTCTCGTCATCATTATTTCTTTGTCCATACAGCGCTGCGTGAAATGTGCCAAGATTATCCGGATATATTGTTCACGGCAATGACCGATAATGAGCAGAAAGATGAAGTCTGTAATGCAATATGGCAATATACCTGCAAAGAGTGTGATCATCGCGGCACTCCATGGTTTTCCGTATCCGACATATCATTCGAACCAATTATTCTCAGCGGTTTTCCGGCAATTTTAACCATTATGTGACAAATGTCAGGACATCGGTTACCCGGATGTGTCAAGACATCGGTTACCTTTAATGCCCTTTTTTGTGTCATAACATCGGTTACCTTTATTAGAAAAATCATCTACGATGTTCTCCGTT
>Ga0118677_10003307_pt1 | contig 30755 bp, 16 predicted proteins | sample AliMusrvi5mmetaG_FD_86154 | JGI IMG/M metagenome (GOLD analysis project Ga0118677, IMG submission 86154) | reverse complement strand
CATCAACCCCAGCGGCGCCGAGAACCTCTCCCAAAGATTTTCGCCCGATTGCCGATAATCAGACAATATGCAACGAACATTATGTAATTTGTCAGCGGCACTCACCAGAATTGCACTGTCAGAAGCTAAGTGCAGATGCTTGATGTAACGCTCTTTACGAACTTGCCAGTCCGGTTTCGGAATTTCAAAAGTATCAGAACACTCTGCAACAATCCCCGCCACCCGCTTGCCAAACATTTCTTCAATAATAGCCAAAGTAGCTTCGCCGCCCTGGTCTTCAGCAGCATCGTGAAGCAACGCCGCAATACACTCCTCAGCATCGCCGCCGCATTCCATAACTAACGAAGCCACCGCCAGCAAATGAGAACTATACGGGATTCCTGTGCCTTTGCGGAGTTGTTCAACAGTCATCCGCTGGTAGAACGGGTGGCGCTGTGCGATCGGGAGCCGGAGCGGATCGCGCAATTTGCCAATCGGGCATCGTTTCAGCGCAAATTCCATCCACGTGACGCCTACACTTCACTGGAAGATATCTGTAAAACCGATCTCGACGCGCTGGTGATTATCACCCAGCACTGGCTGCACGCGCCGCAGGCCATCCAGGCGTTGCAGAGCGGCAAGCACGTGTATAGCGCGGTGCCGGTGATCAGCATCCCGGACGATGACGAAACGCTCGACTGGTGCAACCGGCTGGTGGAGACATGCCGCACCACCGGCATGCGCTACATGCTGGGCGAGACCACCTATTTCCACGCCGGTGCGATGTATTGCCGTCGCCGGGCGAAACAAGGCGCCTTCGGCCACTTCGTCTACAGCGAAGGGGAATATCTGCACAGCTTTGACAGCCCCTGCTGCGATTTGCGCCAGGTCATCGCGAGCCGGCTGAACAGCGCGGCGGGACAAGAGTGGGCGCGCATCCTGGAAGATTACCGTACCCGCGGTGTCGCGGACGGTCCAATGCATTATCCCACCCATTCCACCTCCGGCCCGATCAGTGTGATGGGCGCCCACGCGGAAAAGGTCTGCGCGTGGGGCACGCCGGCCAACACCAGCGATCCCTATTTTAAAGACAATCTGATGCCGCTCAGTAATGAAACAGCGCTCTTTTACATGAGCAATGGTACCACCATGCGTATCTGCGAGCACCGGCACTGCAGCATCATTCGCGAAGACTTCCGCGTCTACGGCACCGAGGGATCGTTCGAAAACGATACCTGGTGGGAGAAGGAGAAGCCGACGAAATTGACTGTCGATGAGATGCGCGATCCGTTGCCGCCCGAGGTATACGAAGCCTTCAAAAGCATTGACGGCAACGAAGGCGTCTACGGCGGACACGGCGGCTCGCACGCCTACCTGGTGCACGAGTTTGTCGATGCCATTGCCAGTGGTCGCCAACCGGCGATCAACGTCTATGAAGCAGTGCGCTACATGGCTGCCGGAGTGATGGCACATAAATCCGCCCTGCGCGACGGCGAAATCCTGCACGTGCCGGATTGGGGCGATGCGCCCGCGTGAGAAGGGGTCAGGATGCTGTGAAACGGTGCCGGTCGTAATACCATAGCAAAGCGGCACCGCGGTGCCGCACACAAAGAGAACGCCTCCGCATTACTGTGGAGGCGTTCTCTTTGTGGCTGTCTGAGTTATCTGCTATTTCTTGGTTGCGTTCTGTTTCGTCGTCGTCGCTTTCACCACATCCTGCTTCGTTTTATCCGTGATCGAGGTGGCGGTGATCGCCAACGTATACGGTGCGCCGGCGATGGCGGCAGCACCGGGGGTGACGTGGAGGGTGTAGAGGGCAATCGCGCCGCCGGCCAGCGAGAGGGTGTTGATGCCATTCGTGCTGGTGATGGCGGTGGTGATGTCCTTCCCGGTGCCGCGATCGACGAACTGTACCGTCCAGCCGGACGTGCCGGGGAGCGGGCAGGTGAGGGTGAAGGTATCGGCTGTGTTGCCGTTATTCTTCACTTCGAAGAGATAGGTGGTCACCGTCCCGGTTGCCACCGTCTGGCTCTTCGTTTGATTGGTGCCGTCCAGATTGAGAATCCCCAGCCCGGTATAGCTCGCGTCGCCATAGTTCTCGATCGCCTGGTCCGGCTGGATCACCAGCGGTATGGTCGTTGCCGCCTTGACGACATCCGTCTTAGTCTTATCGGCACCGGAGACGGCGGTAATCGCGAGCGACAGCGTGCCGCTGACGGTGGGGCCGGCGGTGAGGTGGATGGTAAACTTGTTCCAGGTGCCTGCCGCCAGCGTCTGTTTCTGCCCGGTGCCGATGAAGGCCGCCGTGACATCTTTGCCGTTGCTTTGATCGACGAACTGTATCGTCCAGCCGGTGGGTACCGGCGGGCAAGTGAGGGTGAAGGTGTCGCTGGTATTCCCGGCGTTCTTCACCTGGACATAATAGTTCGCTGCCGTGCCATTGACGGTGACCTGGCTCTTGGTCTGATTGGCGCCGCTCTGGTTGATGATCCCCAGCCCGATATAGGCGGTATCGCTGGCATTACACACCGCCAGGTCGGGTTGATAGCTCATCAACACGGTAGTGACGGCTTTCACAGCATCGAGCTTCGACGTATCGCCGGCAGAAACGGCGGTGATCTTCAACGCGGCGGTAGAAGTGGCCGCTACGGTGTTGGTCGGGGTGATATGCAGGGTAAAGTATGTCGAGTTGCCCGGCGTCAGCAAGACAGTTTTGAAGCCGGTACCATTAAATGCCGTGGAAACATCGTAGCCGGTGTTCCAATCGACGAACTGCGCTTTCCATCCTGCGGCGACTCCCGGACAGGTGAGGATGAAGGTGTCGGCGGTTTGCCCGACATTCTGCACGTTGATGAAGTAATGGGCGGGCACATTGGGCGCCACGGACTGGCTCTTGGTCTGCCCGCCGCCATCAGCATTGATGATCCCCTGGCCGAGATAGCCGCGATCGCCGAAGTTGCAGATCGTGACATCCGGCTGGTTAGCCGAAACGGGTGATGGGGTGCCGTTCGCGATGGCGAAGAGACCACCGAGGTTATTACCGAGATAGAGTGTACCATCCGCGCCGATACTCGGCGAGATATAACCGATGGAACCACCCAGTGCCAGCGACCACTTTTGTGTGCCGGCGGAGGTCAGGGCATACAGGTTCTTGTCTTGCGAACCCACATAGACGGTGCCGTCGGCATCGATCGCCGGGGAAGAGAATACTTGACTTCCGGTGGCATACGCCCATTTCTGCGTCCCGTCCGCGTTGACGGCGTACAGGTTATTATCCGCGGAACCGAAATAAATCGTGCCATCCGTGCCGATCGCCGGGCAAGTGCGGACACTGCCGCTGGTGGTAAAGCTCCAGCGGGTTGAACCATCGGGATTGACGGCAAACAGACTGTATCCGGTGCCGCTGCAATAGATGACGCCATCCGGGCCGACGGCCGGGGAAGGATTGAGTAGAGACCAGTATGCCTCCGACAACGCATTGGCCCACTTCAACGTACCGTCGGGATTGACGGCCGTCAGGTACATCGTCATGCCATCATCCGACATGAAGTAAATCGTGCCATCTATGCCCAGCGCCGGTGAAGTATAGATACCGTCCAGGGTTGGAAAGACCCACTTCTGCGAGCCATCGGGATTGAAGGCATGCAGGTAGCTGTCATTCGAGCCGAGATAGATGACCCCGTCCGGGCCGATGGTCGGCGAGGATTGAATGGCAGCACCGGTATAAGCGGTCCATTTCGTGATGCCGTTCGCATTGACCGCGTAGAGTTTGCAATCCTGGGAGCCGGCATAGATGGTGCCATCCGCGCCAATCGCCGGGGCAGTGACGGTACCGCCGGTGGGCAAGTACCATTTCATCGAGCCATCAGGATTCACCGCATACAAATTTTTATCATTGGAGCCGGTATAGATAGTGCCATCCGGGCCGATGGCCGCGGAGAGACTCACCGTCCCCCCCAGGCCCATGGCGAAGGTCCATTTCACCGCGCCGTGTGCCGGACCGGAGAAGGCACTGCGTCCGGTGTGCTGGGCGTCGTGGTGGAACATCCACCAATCACCGGGGGCGGGGGGATTGGTCAACTTGAAGGTGACCTTCACGGTGTGATTGGCGATGATGTTGGTGAGCGTATATTTTACCCCGCCGGTCTGCGCGGAGGCGCCGTCGAGTTGCCAGGTGTCTACCGTGTAGGCCGCGTTGGCGGTCGCGGTGAAGGTCAGGTTGGCCCCGTAGTTGACCGTTTGGACGGTGCTGGGAGTGATCGTACCGTTTGTGCCGGCCGACGGGGTGACGGTACAGGTGGTGGCCGGACCGCCGATAGCGTAGAGTTTATGGTCGTAGGAACCGACATAGATGGTGCCGTCGGCGCCGATAGCCGGCGACGAACGCACCCAGTTGCCGGTGGCATACACCCATTTCTGCGTCCCGTCGGGATTGACGGCATAAATGTTGCCGTCGTCCGAGCCGACGTAAATCACGCCGTCACCGCCGATGGCCGGGGAGGAATCGACGAAGTCACCGGTGGTAAAGGCCCACTTTTTCGTGCCGTCCGCTTTGACGGCATACAAATTGCCGTCACGCGACCCCACGTAAATCGTGCCGTCGGCGCCGATGGCGGGTGAAGAGGCAATGAATGCGCCGGTGAGGAAGGTCCATTTGATCGAGCCGTCCGGATTGACGGCATACAGACTGCCGTCACCCGCGCCGACATAGAGGGTGCCATCGGGGCCGATGGCCGGCGAGGAGATCGAGGTTGGCCCGGTTTCAGCATTCCAGATTGCCGTGCCGGTCGGACCACATCCCATGATGCCTCCGAATATCCCGGAAAAATACACCGTGCCATCGGTCCCCAGCACGGGTGACGAGTCACCGCCCCCCCAGTTGCTGTTATTCCACGCCACCTTGCCTGCGGCGGTAAAGGCGTGGATTTGCTCTTGTTCCCAGCACTCATACACTTTACCGTCCGCACCGATAACCGGTGAGGCGATGGCCGGGAAATAATTCATGTATTGAGTGTTACACCAACTCCACAACACACCGCCGGTGGCCGTGACGGCGTCGAGCGTATTGCCCGCGCCGACGTAGATATTGCCATCCAGGCCGATGGCCGGTGACGATTGTACCTGGCTGTTCGAGCCAACGTTCGATCCATATCCGGTCCCAATGTTCATTTTGGTCATCAGCTTCTTGGAGCCGTTCGGATTCACGGCATAGAGGTTACCATCATTCGAGCCGACGTAGATGGTGCCGTCCGCGCCGATGGCGGGAGAGGAAAAGATCGCATCGCCGGTGACGCACGCCCATTTCAATTTCGGTACCGCCGACCCGATGAAGGGACTGCGTCCGGTGTGTTGGGCGTCGTGATGGAACATCCACCAGTCGCCGCGCTTCGGTCCCGCACTGGTGGGCAACTTGAAGGTGACCTTCACGGTATGATTCGTGATGATGTTACGCAGCGTCAAGCCGGCGCCGCCGAGTTGGACGGGGGTGCCATCCAGACTCCAACTGTCGACGGTATAGCCGGCATTGGCCGTCGCGGTAAAGGTGAACGCACTGCCATAGCTGACATATTGCAGCACGTTGGGGTTGATGACACCGTTGGTGCCCGCCGTGGGGGTGAGGGTTAAGAGATATACCGTCAAGCCGGCCGCGTTGCTCACCACCGGGGTGGGCACTTCCGTGCAGAAGACAACAGCGGTATTGGCGATATTGGTGGCGTTAGCCACATCAGCATTGACGGTCGCGATGCAGGTCACCGCCTGCGCGGTGGCCAGTGCATTCAGCTTCCCGAGCGACCAGGTTACCGTGGTCGAGGTGGCGTTGAACGTGCCGCCGCTCACAAAGGTGAGTCCGGCCGGCAACTTGTCGGTGATGGTCACATTGGATGCCGCCGTTGAGCTGAGATTGGCGCAATTCAGCGTATAAGTCACGGTATCGCCGGGCCTGGGATACGCGGGCGTGACGCTTTTCGTCAGCGAGAGAATCGGCGCCGACGAGGGACCGATGGCATACAGACAGGAATCATCCGAGCCAATATAAACGGTACCGTCCGCGCCGATGGCCGGGGAGGACTCCACCGCGTTTCCGGTGGCCACGATCCATTTTTGTGTCCCATTCGGGTTAACGGCTAAGAGGTTAGTGTCCACGCCGACATAGACAACGCCGTCCGCGCCGATGGCTGCCCCGCCATAGGAATAACCTTTCGTGTCAAACGCCCATTTTTTCGTACTGTCCGGGTTAAGGGCCGTCAGTTTGCCGCTCAAACTGACGTAAATGGTGCCATCTGCCCCGATAGCCGGAGAATTGGCGGCATTTTCACCGCAAGTCAGCGTCCATTTTTGCGTGCCGTTCGGATTGACCGCGTAAAGATAGGCATCTTCTGACCCGACATAGATGGTGCCGTCCACTCCGATGGCCGGGGAGGAGGCGTTGATGTAACTTCCGGTGGCGAAGGCCCATTTTTGCGTGCCGTCCGGAGTGATGGCGTAGAGGTTATCGTCGTACGAGCCGACATAAATGGTGCCGTCCGTCCCGATAGCCGCGGCGGAATAGAACCCACCGTTCACCGCGGAAGCCCATTTTTGCGACCCATCCGGATTGATGGCATAGAATTGACCGCAATAGGCGGCTGACTTATAGTTAAGCGCGCCGATATAGATGCTACCGTCCGTCCCGAGGACCGGAGAGGCGTAAAGAGGGCTATTGGTATTGAAGGTCCATTTTTTCGTGCCGTCCGGGTTGATGGCGTAGAGGTTGCCATCAGTTGACCCGATATAGACGGTGCCGTCCGCCCCGATGGCCGGCGAAGCGTAGATCACTCCCGTGGTGGGAAAGGCCCACTTCTGGGAGCCGTCCGCATTGAGCGCATACAGGTTTTGGTCATTTGATCCGACGTAGATGGTGCCGTCCGCTCCGAGGGCTGGAGAGGAAACGACGGCGCCTTTAGTGGCAAAGAGATGCCATTTCAACGAGGGGAGGGCAGAACCGATGAACGGACTGCGTCCGGTGTGCTGGCGGTCGTGATGGAACATCGACCAATCGCCGGGCCCGGTGACGGCCAGCGCTTGCAGCGCCAGGCAGCAGACCAGCAACACGCCGAGCAACATCTGCCGGCATTTGGACCGGTGAGCAATCAACCGGAAAAACGCAAATAGGTTCATGTTACGATTCCTTTCTTTATGGGTGATAGGTCGGTAAGGTGAGCCAGTGGTCTTACTGCTAGCCTGCCCAAGTGCACAGTACAATAGAGTTAACGTTATTGTCAATAAGGAAAAGGTGAAACGTTAAAAAAGTTAAGTACTATTGAGGGTAGGGGGCAGTTCTACCGGGTCATTTGTCATGAATAACCGTTGCTGACCGCAGGGGAGCACTATCGACAGATTTCACCCAGTCGGGATTCATCAGGATACCGGCATGGAGTAGACACGGAACGGATGGTCGTTTGAGGACGAATGGGGATTTTTCTGCGATTGACTAATCTGCTCGCGCGGATGTTCTTGCGCCAGGGTCATTTTACAACACCAGCGTTTTCGACATGCAATGTCCGGTTCGTGATACCAAAGCGGCACTGCGGTGCCGCACTCCCAAGAGACACCAGTTAATTCACCGTTTGCAGCAAACTCTCGCGGATCAGGTTCATGACCGGGCCAAGGCGAGGGGCGAGGAGGCCGCAGGCGACGAGGACGAAAGCGACGGCGAAAGGGCCGATGATGCCCCAGCCGACGCCGGGACGCGGTAAGCGCGCATACTGGCGGAGCGCCCAGCGCGGCAGCATGAACCCGGCGGACAGCCCGCTCACCAGCAGCGCCAAGACCACCAGCACGCGCGGCGCATCGAATTGCCCCATGGCTTCCCACAAAGCGGCCAGGCCGTAAAAGCCGGGACCGGGCGGCAGCGCGACCAGCGCAGCCAGCGAAATCCACAGCGCGGCCAGCACGATTCCGCGTTCCCCCCGTTCCTGAAGCGCCAGCGCCGGCAACAACGCCCCCGCCGAGAGCCAGATGACCACCGTGCCCGTCCAGGTGAGTTGCAGCCAGAGCAAGCCGATGATGCCTTGCTGCTGCCACGGTGATTGCAGGCCAATGGAAAAGCCCAGCAACAGCATGCCGGCGGCCACCAGCGCGAGCGGGCGCAACGCTCCCGTCTCCTGCTGTGGCTTGATGAATGCAGTATAACCCAGCCAGCCCGCCCCGGTCAGCAGCGCCATAAATCCCCAGATGAGCATCCACCCGAGCAAGCGTTTGATGAGAAACAGATGTTCGAGATGCGCCATATTGGAAAGGGAAGGATTCTCGGCGGGAAAGGCGAGAAAGAGCAGGTGGATCAGCGTGAAACACCCGACCAGCGTGAAGAGCAGTGCGGAGGGCAGCCAGATCATCGCCTGCTCTTCCCGGCGCATCCAGCACCACCAGGGGAGATACACCGCCGGACCGAGCCAGCCCAGCACGATGAGGAGCAGAGCGGAATTGGTGGATATCGGCGAGGTAAAGAGCAGGGCGCTCCAGATCTTCGTCAAGGTATCGTGCGGCGCCATCGCGCTCAACCACCCCAAGCCGATGGCGCCCAGCAGACCAGCCAGCGCCAACACCAGCGGAACTTCCAACTCCTGCCAGTTCCACCGCGGGCGATAAAGCAGTACCCAGCCGCCGATGACGCCGGCGGTGAGCGCCAGCCACCAGAAGCGGGTGCCGCGGAGGTTGACGCTGTAGAGCATCAGCAGCGAAAACCAGGTGAGCGCCAATACCAGCAGTGACGGGATCACGGCTTCCGGTGCGCTCCTCCGGGCAGCCGGCACCCAGGCGCCTACCGCCAGCGCGCCTCCCAGCAGCGCGGTGGCCCACAGCGTGTAGGCATCGATCATCAGCACCGCGCCACCGTGCGGCCAGGCGATGAAGAACTGGTCGCCTTCCGGCGGCATCAAATGAAGCGCCAGGGTGGCCAGCACTGCCAGTGTGACTCCGATTACCACGACGAACCAGGACGGGGCTCGTTGTGCCTGCGCAGATTCTTCCACCGGCAACGTGCGCACCAACGGCAACGCCAGCGGGAAGCAGGCAAGAATACCCACCGCGAGCAGCGGGAGCCAGATGATGGTGGTGACCAGGATGCGAACGGCGATGACGGCTACCTCTTAAATGCAGGATACCGGGTGCAGGATACAGGATATTGGATACCGGCTACAAGTTGCCGTATGGTAGCCGGATATCGGCAGACAGTTTTCGTGTCGTTTTCTGCTTGTAACCGTTCTGGCTTGGTCTACACAAAAGCTCTGGAAAGCGTGGCCTGAACGGTCACCTCTGCTTTATTCCGAATAAATCACCCGCAACGCCTCTTCCATGGTGGTGAGACCTTCGAGAATCTTTTGCATGGCGTCCTGTTTCAAGGAAATCATGCCGGCTTCCAATGCGGCCTGGCGCAGAACGTGGGTGGGTGCGCGTTGGAGGATCAGTTCGCGGATTTCATTGTCCACCGCCATCAACTCGAAGACCCCCATGCGTCCCTTATACCCCGTATTACGGCAGAATTGACATCCCGCGCCACGGTAAAAGCTCACTTTATCCGTTTCCACCGGCAGATTCAAGCGCCGGAACGCTTCCGACGGCGGGGTATAGGCTTCCTTGCAGCGCGGACAGATGCTGCGCACCAGGCGTTGCGCGAGCACGCCGATGACCGCCGACGCGGTCAGGAACGGTTCGATGCCCATCTCCGTCAAGCGCGCCACCGAGCCAGGCGCGTCGTTGGTGTGCAAGGTGGAAAACACCAGGTGACCGGTCAGCGAGGCTTCGATGGAGACGATGGCGGTTTCTTTGTCGCGCGTCTCGCCGACAAGAATGATATCGGGGTCCTGGCGCAGCATACTGCGCAACACATTCGCATAGGTCATCCCCGCGCGCACATTCACCTGCGTCTGGGTGAGACCGGGCAACTGGTATTCGACCGGGTCTTCCACGGTGAGGATATTCTTTTCCGGATCGTTGAGCGTATTGAGCGTGGCATACAGGGTGGTGGATTTCCCGGAGCCGGTGGGACCGGTGACCAGCATGATGCCGTAACTGCGATGAATGAGCCGTTCATATTGCTCGGACATCGCGGAAGGAAAGCCTAGTTTGCTCAGTTGCAGGGAGATGCCGCTCTTATCGAGTACGCGCATCACCACTTTTTCCCCCTGCGCTCCCGGCAGCGTGGAGACGCGCAGGTCGTACTCGCGATTGTTCATGATGAGCGAGATGCGGCCGTCCTGGGGGGCGCGTTTCTCGGCGATATCCATCTCCGCCATGACTTTGATGCGCGAGATCAACGCCGCCTGCACCTGCTTGGGCACCACCGTGCCATCCTGCAACATGCCGTCAATGCGATAACGCACGCGCACCCGGCTGATTTCCGGCTGAATGTGGATGTCACTCGCTTTATCGGTCAGGGCCTGGCGAATGATCATATTGACAAGTTGAATGATCGGCGCGTCATCGACCAATTCACGCAATTGATCGATGGAGATTTCTTCTTCCCGCTTCTTTTCGGTAAATTTCAGTTCACTGTCGCCGGAGACTTCATCGACGACGCGTTTGATCGTTTCATTGATGCGATCTCCCGACGACATCATGTTGGTGATGAGGTTATTCAACTCCTCTTCCACCGTGATGACGACATCGACTTCCAACCCGGTGACCAACCGCAACTGGTCGATGGTAAAGATATCGAGCGGATTGCTCATCGCCACCGTAATGCGGTTCCCTTGCCGGGCGATGGGGAGCGCGCGGTAGCGGTGAATAAGATGCCGGGGAATGAGATTCACAATTTCGGGATCGATGGAATCGGCGTTGATCTCCTCGAAGGGAATGCCCCATTGGCGACCGAGCGCGCGCGCACGGTCGCGTTCGGTAATCAATCCCATCTTCACCATCAACTGCCCGAGCGGTTCGTGCGTGCCGCGCTGCACTTGCAACGCCTGGGTGATGTCTTCTTCGGTCAGTTGGGTGATTTCCTTGATCACTTGCCCGAACGGTCGGTGTCGCATCATATCGTTAATTACCCCGTGATACGGTGAGTTGCCCCCGGATGCCAGCATCCGGGGGCAAAATGATCGACGGCCGCACGGGTCGCGGAAACTCCGCGCGGCAGGCGGTGTTCAGGTTTCGGGTTTCAGGTCGCGGGCGGTCGCCTGCTACCCGACACCTGAAATCGCTATAGCGTCGTGCCTTGCGGCAGCACCACCACCGTCAATGGCATGCTCGAAGTCACACCACTCGCGGTGGTCATCGTCAAGGTCAAGGTGACTATCTCCGCGGATTGCGTGGAGGGAATCACCGGCGCATGCCAGCTCGATGGGAACGTCGTGGGCGATGTGAAGCTCCCGAGCAGTTGCCGGGTATCGCTGGTCTTGGCTGTCCACTGGAAACTGGTGATGGGATCCGTGGGATTCGCCGAGTTGGTTTTCCCGAGCAATTGCAAGGTTGCGCCGCTCGCGGCATTCGGTAACTGGATCGACCCCGGTTGATTCATATTGGTGAAATCCCACACGAGCGACGGATTCGTGGCCGCGATAGTTCCCGCCGCCACTGCCACCAGCGCCAGACTGCGCTGGAAAGTTTGTCCGCTAAAGGTGGTCACCGTGAGCGTCAACGTGAACGGGCCGGGTGTGGTGGGGATGACCACCGCCGAGAAGTTCGCCGCGCCGTTAATCGTTGCGGCGGTATTCGGACTGACTGACCAGAGCACGCTGATCGGATTATTGATCGGGTCGGTGGCGGTCGCGGCGCCTTTGATCAACAACTGGGTGCCGACTTCGATCAACGGCAGGTTGATTGTCGCGGGATTTTCCGCGTTCATCGCTGTCAGGTCCAGCGTCACGTTCGCGCCGCTGGGCGGCGCCACGATCAGGTTGACCGGTTTGACCGCTTTCCCACCTTTGAGCGATTTCACCGTCAACGTGATGGTCACGTTGAGCGGCTGATCCGTCGATTTCAAGGTCGGCGCGCGCCAGGTGGTTTCCAGCGTGCTCAGACTGGAGAAGGTTCCCGCATTCGCCGGCGTCTGCGTCCACTGATAGCTGGTGATCGGATTGTTGGTCGAGTCGCCGGTGGTGGCGTCGCCTTTAATGTGCACCAACCCGCCCGAAGGGAGATTGGGCAGCGTGGTATCATCCGGGAACGTGAACGAAATGACCGGACTCAATCCCGGCGAGGGCCCATAACAGCCTGCCAGCCCCAATACGATCCCGATCAGGAAACCCCAGCTCAATTTGCGTATGATCGTCATGGACGTGTCCTCCAATTACTTTGTGCTCGGTGTGCTCACGACGGCCGGCACCTTCACAGCGCCCGTGGGCAAAATATGCGGCGTGACCAGGATCAGCAGTTCCTGCCGGTGGGGATTGGTCTCCTTGTTGGAGAACAGATGCCCCAGCAGCGGGATACGACTCAACACCGGCACATTCTGTTGGACTTCCGACTGCATATTCTGCATCAATCCACCGATGACCAGCGTCTCGTTATCGCGCACCTGCACCACGGTGGTGCTGGAACTCTCATCAAAGAACGGCAACTTGGCACCCGACGCGCCCACGATGAACTGCGGGTCATCCGCCACATCAGAGGCAATCTCCAGCGTGATCACACCGTCCGGTGAGACCAGCGGCCGGACTTGCAGGGTGATGCCGGTATTCAACGAATTCGAGCTAAAGATCGCTTTGCCGGTCTGATCGTAGCCGGTGAGCGTCTCGTAATACGTCACGCGACCGACGTGAATGGTCGAGGTGCGACCATTTTTCACCACCGACGCGGGGCGATTGACCACTTTCGCCTTGGATTTCGTCTCCAGAGCGTTCAGGGTCATATTCAACGTCAGCGGGTCGCGGACGATGCGCCCGAACTGCAGCGGATCACCCGTCTGCTGTTCCGATAGGTTGGTGCTGGTGGTGCCCGGCGTCGGGATACCGCCCGAAACGCCGCCCCATTGCACACCCAGATTTTCCATCTCGCTCGAATTGATGCTGACAATTTCGGCTTTGATCGAGATTTGCGCCGGTTCGGTATCCAGCGAGGTGATCATCTGCACCGCGGAGGCGACCACGGTATCCGGACCGCGCAACACCAGGTCATAGACTTCGCCCGGGTCGTTGGGTTTGCTGCCCCCGGCAGCGCCGCCACTAGTTGGCGCCGTGGCGCCGGTCACCGACGCCGGCGAATCGCCACGCCGACCCGGGGCAATGATCACCTGGAGCCCGTCGCGACCATACAGGTCTTCCATTTGTTTCTTCGCGTCGGAGACCAATAAGAAGCGCAGACTGATCACCTTATCCACGCGATCCGGCCCGACGTCGATATCGGCAACTGAACCGAGCGCCTGTTTCACAATCTCTTCCGGCCCGCGCAGGATGATATCGCCGATCGGTTCGGCGACATTCAACTTGCCTTTTTCCATCCGCACGATAGTGCCGAGTTGGGCGGCGCCGTTCACGCTGGCCATCATATCTTTACCGGAACCGACAATATTCGTCACTTTCGCGGCGGTCATCGGCGCGGTAATTATCACCAGCCCACGTGAGTTATAGAGTTCATAGGCATAGGCGATCGCCTGCGAGGGAAAGATATGCTTGACGACGCAGCGTTTTTCCACGACCGGCACTTCGACATCGATCTTGGCCAGGTTCGCGAGCGCGTTGTCAACCACGTTGGCCGCGCCACGCAAAATCAGGTCGCGACTTTCCCATTGCGTTGAAGCGTTCGCCACCGGCGCTACCGTTTTCGTCTCGTTGCCGGCGGTGGGCGCGGTGGCGGATTGCCCCACCGGCATTTCCAGCGTCATCGGGCCACTCGTCTCTAAATACCGCCCAACCGGGGCGAAGGTGACGGTCAATCCCTGTCCCTGAAAGGTATTTTCAATATACTTCTTCGCTTGCCAGGGGACGACGTTCTTGACGGTGTAGGTTTTTTCGACCGGACTGCCCGGCGCCGTGTCCATCATGCCGGGCATGGACATCACCGGCACATCGATCTCGTCGAGCAGCGCCTTCGCCGCGTTGACGCGCCCCCGCTCACCGGTCAGCACCACTTTTTTACGGTCTGGCAGCGCGGTCACCGTGACATCTTTGTAGGCGGCGCCCAGCACCGTATTCACATCGGACTGCGCGACGGCTTTGAGCGTCACCACCAGGTACCCTTGTTCGGCGGTCATTTCGCGCGAAATGCCGCCCGTCTGCACATCGATTTCCTTAAGGAATGCCTCCGCACTCGCCAGCCGTTTGGCGGTGCCGGAGATCACGACGCGCCGTCCCACCAATTCTTTCGCCTGCAGATCGCGATACGCGACCCCCAGGGCGGAGATAATGTCGGCGGGGGTGAGATAGTGCGGCGTAATGACCGCGTGCGCTTCGTCAGCCGCGACTTCCCCATGCAGGGCGTCGGGAGTGTTGACGAAATACGCGCCATCCGAAACGGAATAGACCAGGCCGGCCATTTTCGTGATGTCGGTTAACGCCTGCTCGACGGTGACATCCTTCAAGCGGATGGTAATGGCGCCTTTCACCGCCGGACCGATCACGATATTCGCCCCGCTCAGATCCGCCAACGACTTCAACACCAGGGTAATTTCGGCGTTATAGAAGTTGAGCGAACCAATCTTATATTGCCCGGGGACGGCGAACCCGACCACCGTAAGCGCGAGCAGCACCGTGACCAGCATGAGCCGTTGCCAACGACTCGCCGACGAGAGAGTGCTTACGATCATGAGACTTTACCTCCTGCTAATCGTAGCTGTAGATTCTGAGTCCCTCTAACAAGCATCACGCCGGTCGAGGTGATTCGATGGACTGTCCAGCCTACGTCGGGGAGCGATTCTCCCTCGTATACGCCATATTGTTTGTTCCCGGCGGTGATGAGCGCATAATTGCGATGCCCGTTCATCACCATCACCCCCACCAGAACGAAGGGGGGGATCGCCAGGGCTTGCTGCTCTTTCAGGATATCCAGCGCGTGCATCAAGTCGGATTTCGTCCCGGCCAGCGTGACGATCCCTGGGGCCGCACTCGCACTGGCCGTCACCGCCAGTCCGGCCTGGCCATAGGCTTTCTGCAACTCCGCGAGTTCCACGCCGTCCAGCGGAACGTTTCTGCGCACTTTCGGTTCAGACAGCGGCAGCGGATTGACCTTGTCGCCTCTCGCCGGAATGGGTGACGACGCCGGTGGAGCCGGGGGCGGTAAGCGCAGATCCTTGAACGGATCCCGTCCACCGCGTACCTCGGCGATCAGGTTCGGCAGTCGCTCGGAGCGTACCCAAGCGAGCGGATTGGCGGTGTCACTTTTCACCGCATGGATCGGCGCATGCCGGAGCGGGAGCGTCCGTGCCGTCGCACTTGCGTCCGCGTTGGCGACGGTCAGCGCGGTGGCGCTTCCCCGCGCATTGGCCACCTGGCCGGTGCGTGCGGTATGATGCGGCGCCACGGCATTTTGTCCGGTTGCCGGCGCAGCGTTCTCGTCGCTGGAGTTAGCTGTCGGCGCCGCCGCGGGTGGGGGATTGGTGTTATCCCCTCCCTTGAAGGTGAAAACGGCGACTATCGTCAACAACAGCAGCGCGCCTCCCAACAGGAGGCCATCGCGTGTTTGTTTGGTCAGGTTCATGGCTGCCCCCTTTCCAATCCTTTGGCCACCTCATTCTCCGGGCGGAACTGATCGGGAATGATGATGAGGTCGGCTTCGATATGCGCCGATAGCGATAATCCCTGCTTGTTTTGCTGGCGGGGATTCAGGTTCACGATCCGCACGTATATCATTTTGCGAAATTCGTGCAACGCATCCAGGTATTGCATGACACTGGGGTACGTGCCGGCAATATCCAGCGACAACGATTGCACCTGATAGGGGGATTTGGCTTTCACCTTCGGTTTTTTAGCCGCCGCGTCGTCGGGATTGGCGTTATCCGGATTGGCGTTGGCATCCTCTGGTGGTTTTGCCTCCGCTTTACCGGGGTTCATCTGTTTAAGCAGCGCGCTGCTGGCGAGATCGAGCGGCCGGATTTCACGCGGCTGCAAATTCTGCAGCACATTGCCGGTCTTCAACGTAGTCGTCTGGATCTGTTGCAGGAACGACGGGATGAATTTGTAATCGACGAGATTCTCATCGAGGCTGGCCAGTTTGGATTCCAGCACCTTCAGTTCATCTTCGCGTTGCTGGCGATGTCCCAGGTCTTCCTCGATCTTCTGCTGTTCCTGCTTCAACTCGGCGTGATCGGCAAGGAGACGATCATACGCGCCGACTTGCTGCACGATCCCGAACGCTCCGATGCAGAGGACCAGCACCGACACGCAGATATTCCCGCTGAGCACGAGCACAAATTGTGATTGTTTGCGTGCCATCAGAGTTCACCTCCCAATAATCCGCGCACCGGGACGCTCACGTCGAAATGCACTTCTCGCTGGCCGGTTTTCTGATTCTCTTGCGCACTGATCGATCCGGGTTGGGGTAATTTCGCCCACTCGGCTTGCTGGCTGATCGCCAGCAGAAAGGAGCCGACCGTTTTTTCGTCCACGGCTTTGCCGGTGATGCGCAACACGACACCGTCATTGGTCGGATTGGACGACACTCCCTCGATGACGACGTCACTGGGTGTCGCGCGGCTGAGATCGGCCAGGATGATCATCCAGGCCCCTTCACTGAGGCGCACCCGCTCGAGCAACGCCACCATCGGCTCGTCATCCTTGATTTTTGCCATGGTCTTTTGCAACTCGGCGTGTAACTGTTTGCGTTGTTCAAATTTTACGCGATCGACATTGATGCTCACTTGCTCGGCATTCACTTGCGTCCATTCCATGAAATTAAGCGCCGCCATCACCAGCAATACCAGAAAGACGCCGATCCCCGACCAGCGTAGAATCGTCATTTCGCGTATTTTGTGTGCCCGGCGCTCCGCGATGAGATTGATGTTGATCATCGTGGTCTCCCCTTCTCGCGCTCCAGCATCGGTTCGCGCAACGCGAGCCCCATCGCCGTTGTCAATCGATTGACTTGCCCCTGGAGTTCATCCGCGCCGACCGGCAACTGCACATTCCCCGCCGCGAACAGGTCAATCGTCTCGACGGGCAGGCTGAGCTGATCGCGCAGGCACTCGGTCAATCCCGCCATGTTCGCGCTGCCACCGGAGAGGATGATGCGCGACACGCCGTCGACTCCCTGCGCGCCGCCGGCCGGTCCCTGCTGATAATCATAGAACGCAAACGAGCGGCGAATCTCCCGCACCAATTCATCGAGTTGCGGCTCCAGGGCGCGGCTGGCCTGTTGTCCCACCGGCGTCAAGGTTGCGCGGGTCACCTCATTGGTGACCACCTGCGTCTCGGTTTCTTTGATGGTCTCCGCCTGACTGGCGTCGATGCCCAAGACGCCGGCTATCGCTTCGGTGAAGCTATTGCCGGCGATGGTCACGGAGCGATTCAGCACGAAGTTACCGTGGGAGACAATGGAGATCTGCGTGAAGGTCGCGCCAATATCGACCAGGGCAATCGTTTCTCGGGTCAACTGCCCATTCCCCGGCATCTCGATCGCCGAGCGCATCAAGGCGAATGGCTCCAGTTCAACCGCGATCGGTTCTAACCCGGCTTGTTCGAGCGTATCGACCCGACTGTCGATTAATTCGCGCGGAGAGGCCACCAGCATAACATCCATCTGCGGGGAGTTATCCACCGTGCTGGTTCCGAGAATCTGAAAGGAAACGGCACTGTCTTCGACAGGAAAAGAGATGTGATTGCGCGCTTCCCAGGTGATGGATTTGCGTAACTGGTGTTCCGGCATAATCGGCATGCGGACCTGGCGAACGACGACCGTCGGACCGGCGACCGCCGCTACAACCCAGGGTGTGTTGAGTCCCAGTGTGCGAAGGAGCGCATTCAGCGCTTCCGCGACGGCCGGACGATCATCAATAACCCCCTGCTTGACCGCCTCAGCGGGGGTAGGCGTGCTCCCGGCATGCGTCAACTGGTAGCCGTTCCGATTCGCCACCACCTGTACGACCTTGATGGTGTGACTGCCGATATCGATACCGACCGCGTGTTGTGCTCCCGGGAATTTGCCAAACAGCCCCATGGCAACTCCTCTGTTGACTAACGGTATTCTGTAATGCTGATGCCCTATCTTCGCACGATATTCGCTTTGCCATTTCGCCGTTTGGGACACTCCCACTCACGGTTGGTGAATATCATGCCAAAGACACACGAATATGCCAGGTTCTGTTGTCATGCTGGCAAGCTCGATATTCGCCGGAAAGCGAATGTGTCATCGGACATCAGGCTAAGGAACATCGTAAGCGCCGCCTGATCGAAAAGGGGGTTTCAATTCGCGACTATCTACCTATTTATTCCTTAGCCGAGCGTAAATTGTGCTATAGCGTTTACAAGTGCGTTGCGGTGACCCCGGTGAGTCGGTAATAGCCCGGAATGGTTACCTCCCGATAACGAGCACGAAGCGAACAGCGTTATAACGGAACCAGCCTGCCGTGTCACGTGGACATGGTCTCTCCCCGTGCACGGCAGGCAGGTCTGACGGACTATTCTTACTGCGCCAGACGGCTGACTAAATAATAGGCGCCACTGGCGGCATTGTATTCGACCTCAAGTTTCAGCGCGGTCATCAGGTAGCGGACGGGGACCATGGTGCGCGAATTGACGACGACGGCCGCCACCGGCAGCAGATAGGTCTGGTCGTTGATGCGCGCGTTGCGGTCGCCGATCTTCAGCGCCATATAGGTGTGGTTCGCCCAGGCATTGACTTCTTGCGTTTTCGGCAACCACACCACCGTGCCTTTCTTCGCTTCGACGACTTTGCGGAACGGCAACATGGCATTGCCGTGCGAGATAAACGGCACCGGAGCGCCGGTCAGCGGGGCGTCATCCAAATAGATGTGCACATCGGGTTTGGGCACCACGATGGGGGCATTGACCGGCAACGGGCGCGACGCACTCAGATTCGGGTTCAACTTGATCAGCGTATCGGGGGTGGTGGCATTGGCGGCGGCAATCTTCACGAGCGTGTCGCCGGCGCGCACCGTATACGGCGCCTGCATCTGCATCAAGACCGTCGGCGCGGTAGCGGAGCGCGGCGTCGCCGGCGGACGCGGCATGGTATTGCCCACCGCGATTGCCGGTTGCGCCGGCGTGGCGACCACGTGTACCGGCAGCACCGGTTCCGGATGCGTCATCTCCGGCGCGAGCTTGCCGGGCAAACCGGCGACCATGAGACGCGGCGTCGAGGTCGTCTGTTCACGGCCCGGTGCTGGCGTCGTGGGCGCGTTCTGCGGTGCGATGCGCGATCCCCCCTCGCCGACGGTACTGCGCGGGTAGGTCGTGCCGGACGTGGGGGTTACCGACGTGTCGATGGTATTCACCGCGGGCACCGAGTCGGCAGGATTGCGCGGCTCCGGCACCAGCTTCCCGGGCAGGCTGGCGATGAGTATACGCGGCGCGGTAGCCGTGGCCGGCGTCCGTGTGGAAGCCGTCGCGCCGGGCACTTGCAACGCCTGGCTGATCGGCGCACCTTCGCTGACGGCTTTGCGCGGATAGACGGCGCCGGTGGTCGGAACAACCGCGGCGGACTGCTTCACCGGTACCGGCGTGTCGGAGACGGTGGTGGCGGGGGTGCGTTTTTCCGGCGTGGTGGTAAATGCCGTCACATGGGCCGTATCCATATCGGGACGCGGCAGGAAGGTCGGCAAGTGCTCGGTGGTGGTGCCGGTGGTCAACACGCGGGCCGCGGCTTGTCCGGTATCCGGCGTGGGCAATGCCGCACTTTGGACGGGAACGAATACGGTTTCCGACGCGGCCACTCCGGCCGTCGGCGCGCGTTTCACCATCTCGGCGGGCACCAGCGCGATCAGGATCGGGGTGGAGGTCATCGCGGGACGCGACGCCCCGGCGTTTTGCGTGTATTGCGGCGCGGCGAGCGCCACCACCACCGGTTGGCCGGACAGCGCGGCGCGGGTGAGCGTGCCGCCCAGGGCGGGTTCGAGCGTGGTCACCGGCTGGGTGGTGGTCGCGAGGCGCGGCGTTCGCGGCAGATCCGGACTACCGGGTGTCAGCTTCTCCGCGGTGGGCACTGCCATCGCCAGCAGCAGCGGTTGCGTCGCCGGCAGATCGGGACGCGACTGCACGGCAGCCGTCGCCGGCAATTGCGGCAACAGCGCGCCCGGAGTCTGCCAGACCAGATCGGGACGACCGACCGTACCGCCCATTGACGGGAGCGGCGTAGCCGAAGAGGGGATGACCCCCGGCACGCTCGCCAACTCCATCGCGTTGTCCGGGCTTCCCTTTTGCGGCGCCGGGTAGGCCGCCATCGGGCCCGGCGTCGCGAGCAGGTTCGGTTGCGCGCTCGTACCGTTATTGCTGAACGGCAACAGCGGCGCCGACATCAGCAGCGGGCTATCGAACAGCAAGGGATGCGGCGCCATGGTGGTCAGGCCGGCCAGCGGCAACGCCGACTGGTACCCCCGAATGCCCGGCTGGCGCAATTCCTGCGTTTGCAATTCGGGCAGCGCTTTAGCGGGGAGAATTGCCAGCGCTTCCGCCTGGGCCAGCGGTAACGCATAGGCGCGCATCGGTGTGAAGGTGGAGGGCATCAACTGATCGGCGGCGCTGGCGAGCCATTCCGTCAGCGGGCTCACCACGTTCGAATAATAGCGCGGAATGCTGGATCCCGGCGACGGCAGGGTAATGGACGGCGCAAAGACACCCGGCAGCGCTTCCGCCGGCAACGGGAGCGCCGGCGTTTGCTCCAACATCGTGAGACCATTGCTTCCGCTGACTAAATGCACGATCACCGTTTCACTATTGCCTTCGTTTTCGAACATATCGACGGCCCGCGCGCGCAGTTTGTAGTCGCCGGGCGTCCATTTGTATTTAAACGGATTCCAGGTGAAATCGAAGGGGGCTTTATCCTGCAGGGCATACAGTTTATCGTTGATATAGACGAAGACCCACTTGATGCCGGAGGGATCGGTGGCATCCACGTGAATATGCGTCTCCGGCGAGTTCGCGGTAATCGTCGCGCCGTTCTTGGGATTGAGGATGCGGACGGTGGGGATGTAATGCTCCGGCGGCGAGACTTTCGCCGGCACGACGACTTTCTGCTCGCGCTGGGCGGTGCGTCCCTGGCTATCGATCAATTTGACGAAGAGCGTGTTGACGCCGGGCGGCACTTTGATGGCGCTCAAATCCGCATCGACCTTGAAACTCCCCGCCGGGATCGGATTGACGATGCGCCCACCGATCAACCAATTGGTGCCCATGTAGGCATCGAAACGGACGATCGGGACCTTATCGCTGCTCTGAAAGGCGACAGAGATCGAAAACTGCGTTTGCAGCGATTGCTCGGCTCTCGGCTCGAGAATCTGAAAATTGGGACCCTCGTCCGCGCGCGCCGGCATGCTGGCCGCCAACAAAACGATCGTCCACAACGCGATCAAACCGCTCAACACTCGTCGATACATCTTACTCCTCCTCGCGGGGTAGCGTGGTCGGCAGGGTGTCATTTGCGCCTGGCTCCATCTCCTCCGTGGTTAAAGCGCCATTTACAGCCATTCACCCATTCATTGCCGATCACGTTACCACATGGCAAGGGTTTCGTCAATGGTCTTCTTAACGATGATCGTAGATGCGAGCGACAGACGTCACGTTGATCAAGAAAACGCTCGGGAAGCAAGGGAGCGGAAGGCATGAAGTTGGAGGGCAGAATAGGGCAGGTCGGATATTTTACACCACAAAAACCTTGACTTGCTTAGGCGCAGGCAGCCACCGAGCGGCTGAACTCCCTACGTTCAGCCGCTCGGTGGCTGGGTGTATTACGGCTGTACCATGTCTCCCGTTGCTGCTGCCGGCCTCTCCACCTCACCGCGCAAGACACACGGTATTCCGCGCTAAATCGAAGCGAACGCGGGTCTCGCTTTGCCCGTCGCGCCGGGTCAGGATGCTGAATTGGTCGGTGGGCAGCGGGGGACCGTCCAGGGTGAAGTGGGCGGGGGTGAAACCGGTGGCGCCGAATTGCAGGGCGGTGACGAACACCAACCGGGGTTTGCGATAGAGGTTTTCCACGTAGAGATACTTATTGTATTGCGTCAGCAGGCCGGCCGGCGGGAAGTAGGTAACCCGGCGCGAGTCGTGACCGATGATCAGGTGATCGGTGGCGGTGGGATACAGCATGCGCGCCAGGAGCACCGCCGGGCCATTGGTAATGGTAAAGTCGTCGAGACCCCAGGTGATCTCAGCTTCGATCGGCTCTTTCGCCGGCTCGGGGCCGGGATTCATTAACGGCTGGCTGGGCTGGGCGAGGGGATAATGGAAATGCAATCGCGCGCGCACCGGCTGTTTGGCGCGGATGTCATCCACAATCAGCAGGCGATCGGGGGGTAGGAAGACTATGTAGCGACGCACGCGCGTGGCCAGCGGAGTGTAGTAGGGGGTGGAATCGACCACCGTCGCTTTGAAATCCGCTTCATCGATGCGCCGGAGGAAACGAGCGCTCACGCCCAGCTTGAACTCCGGATAGCTGCCTTCCAGCGTAATCGCGTTGTGGCCTACCGCCAGGCGCTGGTCGAAATCCTGCGTGTACCACCGCTGGTTGTCGATGTCATAGAATCCCGGCTGATAGCCTTTACGGTTGGGATCCTTGATGCCTTCATGCGGATAGGGCCAATGATCGAGCTCCGCCAGTAATTCACGCCCCTCGGTGTGCACCACCACGGTGCCCATATCGACATGGCAGTGGTGGTTGTAATGGACCAGGCTGCCGCCTTTCACCCCCACGAAGGTGTCGCGCTCGTCGAAGCCGGTGCGCCAGGTGAGCACGCCGACCGAGGGGAAGTAGCGGGTGCAGGCGTCCGCGGTGGGCGGCGCGGATTTAAGCGCGGGATCATACCAGTAGAGATTTTCGATGGTATCGATGCCGGCCGTTTCCACCGCCTGTTGATAGGTGGGATGCTGCAGCGCGCGGGCAAAGGCGGTCAGGGCGACGGAAGCGCCGGCCTGTTTACCACAGTCCGACCAGTTCCAGATCACGCCGGCGCGCGGGTGCATGAAGACGAAGAAGTCGCCGGTGCGCCGGTAAAACGGATGGGTGAAGAGATTCACCTTGCCGCCGGTGAAAGTCTTGAGCGCATGCATGAACGCCGTTCCCAGCGAAAAACCGTAGTTCCAGTAGCCGGGACCTTCGTTCCAACTGCCGGCGCGGTCGCCGGTGGCGGCGCACACCAGCATCGCCTCGATGCCGTATTCGAGCAAGGCGCGGTATTCGGGAAAATCGTCGGCAAAGACCATGCCCGCGAAGGCGAATCCACCGCAAAGGATGATGCGCCAGTTGGCGTCGCTGTGCATCCAGGGATAGCGCTTGGTGCGTTCCGCTTCCAGCCCCGGCGTCAGAATCCGCTTGACCACCAGCGCGGACATGCGCCGTCGCAGCTCCGCCGGCAGGGCATCGCCGAAGCAGCACTCCATCGCCGCCACCGCGTGCGCGACATGCGCCGTGCGCAAGTCCATATCCAACACCCCGAGGCAGGTGGAAAAGGTGAAATACTCGCGCCGGCACGCCTCGATCACCTCGAATGCCTCGATAGCCGCCGGGATCACCTGCGGATCGCCGGTGAAGAGATAATAGAGCGACGCATTGCCGAGTTTGCTAAAGACCTTGCCGTGCAGTTGGTCCCAGTCCAGGCTTACATCGAGCGGTTTTAATGCCAGCTCCAGCGCTTTCGCCATCACCTCCGGATAGCGCGCGCGCTTCTCGGCAATCTCCGCGGGCAACAGCAAATCCCGCACGACATTCGGTCGCACGGCCGGCGCCTGCCAACGCGTGAACTGCTGGAAATACTTCTGGTCCATGGGCTTCAGTTGCTCTCGATTCAGCGGCATGAGTGACTCCTTTGCTGAGTCATTATTCATGCGCATGTATGATTTGTCAAGACGAGGGAACGCCGTCAGGTGGCAGCCACTCAACCTTGCAGGGCCGGTTGAAACATTTCCGGCATGACCTCGTAGAGCGCAAGGTGGGCCAGCAGGTAGGCGATGGTCGATTCCGCGCCTTGATTGGCATTCACGCCTTCGGCATTGAGACCATCGCAACAGCCGCCGCTGTATTCGTGGTAGAGCGGTGTGCCATGATAATTCTTGCCGTGGAACCACTCCAGTGCCCGCAGGCCGGCCTGGAGAAACTCCGGCTCCCGGGTGAGTTGATGGGCGACCAGGTTCGCCTCGACCAGACAGCCGGCATCGATGGGTTGCTGATCGAAGAGCGCGCATGAACCACCGCGCGGATACCAGCCGTTGCTGCCGACGATATTGAGCACCGCCTCACGAAAACAGACGGCGTTGAGAAACGCCAGGCTGCGCAGTCCGGCGTCGCGCAACTCCGCCGCATCGAGCAATTGCCCTGCCAGCAATAAGGCCTGCGGCAACCGCGCGTTATCATAGGTGAGGATCGGCAGAAACCATTCCCACCCGTGCGTCCGCGTGTCGCGCAACGTCCCCAGCAGTTTGTCGACCAGCGGCTGCGTCAGGCGGCCGGCTTCTTCACGCAATTCCGCGCGACGGCCATACGCACAGAGACCGAGAATGCCATAGGCCAACGCATGGGGCGCGTCCTCCTGCGCCAGGTGCGGCAACGCATGATGAAAGATCTCCCGCGCGGGCACCGCGAGGGTCGGCTCATCCACGGTAGCCAGGTGGCCGAGTCCCCAGAGCGTGCGTCCCAGGCTATCCGGCGAACCGACGTCTTCCAGGTAATTGCGGCTATAGTCGATGAAGTTACGCAGCCGGCCATCCGCGCGCCGCACATAGAAGATAAACGCCAGGTACCGCACCATCAACGCATGCGAAACCGCATCCCCGAAGAGCCGATGGTGGCGGCAGGCCACGATGAGCGCGCGGCTGTTGTCATCGACACAATACCCGGAGACGTAGTTGGGCACCCAGAATTTGGCATGCTGGATCACCCCGCAATCATCGGTCAGCCGCAGCAAATGCCGCAGCGATGGCATCGGAAACAATCGTTTCGGCATGAAGGATCCTCATCCGGCGCGGGCTTGCAGCGGGGTGGCTTGCGCGGCGTGAAGCGCGGTGATGCCGTGGAAGAGGCGCATATATTCACGGCCCACCGCCGGCCAGAGCATCGCCTTGCCGAAATGCCAGTTGGCGCGTTCCATGCCCGCGCGCAGTTCCGGACTGGCAAAGATTTGCCGGCAGGCGTCGGCAATGCCGCCCGGATCACAGGGCGGCACCAGTAAGCCACGGTCTTCGCCCAGCAGATATTGCGCGTAGAGATACGGTGTGGAGACCAGCGGGCGCCCGCAGGCCATCGCATACGCCAGCGTGCCGCTGGTGACTTGCTCCATATTGAGATAGGGGGTCAGATAGATATCGGTGGCCAGCAGAAAGGCGACCAATTCGGCTTTGGTGAAATATTTGTCGACAAACATCACGTGATCGCGCACCCCCAGCGCGTCGGCCAGGGTTTTCAGCGCGTCGCGATAGCGTTCCCCCTCCTGCTGCTTCACCACCGGATGGGTTTGCCCGAGGATGAGATAGAGCGCATTCGGATAGGCGGCCACGATACTCGGCATGGCCTGAATGGCATATTCCAATCCTTTCCCGGAGCTCAACAGGCCAAACGTAGAGATGATGCGACGATCGTGCAGATTGAAATGCTCCTTGATCAACTGGCGGCGCGTCGCGGGAATCACCGGGGCGCCATGATGGACCATGGCGATCTTCCCGGGCTCGATACCGTAGATGGCTTCCAGGACGCCGACGGCCAGCTCATTCATCACCACGATGGCCGCGGATCGATCCGCCACCAGCCGCAGGTTGCGTCGCATGGCGGGCGAGGGCTTGCGCAGAATCGTGTGCAGGGTGGTGACCACCGGCACGTTCACGAGTTTGAGGAACTCGGCAAGATCGAAGCAAGTTTCACCGCCGAAGATGCCGTACTCATGCTGCACGCTTAAAATCTGATAACGCCCGCGATTGATGACGTCGGCGGCGTGCACATAATCCGTCAGGCGGTTCTCCTGGACCGTGGCGATGACCCGCCGATCGTAATGGTAGACTTGTCCCGGTCGGTCCATCGCGATGACTTTGCACACGACTCCATGCGCCGAGACGGCGTTGATGACATCTTCGGTGAAGGTCGCCAGCCCGCACTCGCGGGGAACGAACGAGCTGATAAAGGCTGCGTGTAATGGTTGTAACGGCGTTGCATGAAACGGTAGCGCTATCACTGCCGTGCCTCCTTCTCGGCTGACTGTCGGCGCCGAACTGGCCGATAGTACCGAAGTTCCTTGCCCAGATCATGACCATATACTGCCCGCATCCCGTCGTCCGCTATACGCCAGTTTTCCAACATCATCTTCCCTTCGCAGGGTAAAAAACCGCACCGGATTACGAGGCCATCAGAAAAGACTCGGCGCCCGCCGCTGCTTGCCGTGAGGTAACGCGCACCTGCCTGCCCGCCATACGATCAGTTTACAAGATCCGCATACGGAGAGATTTGTCGGTACTCTGACAGCCACCATCATTTGTCCTGGTTTTCGCACATGCAGCGCTTAACCTGATAAATCGAACGGCAGGCCGGCATGTCCGTCACGTGCCGGCAGGACACCGATCCTCAACGCTTCCCTTCTTCCCGTACAACCAGCGGTTCGTAAGTCATTGGTCATGAGAAGCGGTGCAAGCTGCCTGTCCGACCTATCAGCCCAGTCGGACCAATCCTACTGGACTGACACCTGACACCCGAAACCCAGAGAACTGTCCCCGCCGCAGCAAGCAGGGGAACGAGGAAAAACGCGGAAGATAGTACCGGTAACCGGGTGGGAGGAAACAAGTTATGAAAATCGTGATCATCGGCGCGGGGAGCGAGTGCTTTGGGCGCGGGCAGATTACCGATCTGCTGCAAGCCGTGGAGTTAAACGGGAAGGGCGTGCGGCTGGCGCTGGTCGATACCGACGCGGAAGCGCTGAACACCATGATGCGGTTAGCGCAGCGCGTCAAGGCCGCGACGGGATCGGATATCGCCATCGGGCATACCACCGACCGCACGCAAGCGCTGCCAGGCGCGGATTTCGTCATCATGGCGGTGGCGCGCCAGCGCTATCCCTTGTGGGAACAGGATTTTCGCGTGCCGCTCGCGTATGGCTTTCGGCACTGCCTGGGCGAAAACGGCGGACCGGGAGCGCTCTTCCACACGCTGCGCAGCCTGGAACTGGTCGTGCCCATCTGCCGGGATATCGAGCGCCTCTGCCCGCAAGCGCTGCTGCTGAATTTCACCAATCCCGAGGCGCGCGTGCTGCATGCCATTCGCACGTTGACCAACGTGAACGCGGTGGGCATCTGCCACGGCGTCTTCTCCGCGCTCAATGCGGTGGCCGACTATCTCCAGCGCCCGCTCGACGAGTTCGAGATCGTCTCGGCGGGAATGAATCACTTTTATTGCCTGCTAAAGGTCACCGAGAAAGCCACCGGCAAAGATTGGCTGCCGGAATTAGTGCACTGGGCGGCGACCGATACGTCGCCGCGCACGCCGCCGCTCTTCCGCAAGATGGCGGAGGTGTTCGGCGTCTTCACCTTCCCATCCGACGATCACATCGGCGAATACCTGTCCTACGGCGCGGAATACAGCGGGGTGAAGTGGCATTACGGGCAAGAGTGTCATCCCGTCGATGAAACGGTCACCCCGTTCTCGCTGATGGCGTATGCGACCGGCGAGCGTCAAATCGATGCCGCGATCCTCACGCCCAGCGGGGAAATCACCGTGCCGATCATCGCCGATATCCTGCTGAACCGCGGCGCCCGCCGGGAGGCGGTCAATGTGCTGAACACCGAGCGCTACATCAGCAACCTGCCGGAGAACGCGGTGATCGAAGTGCCGGCGACGGTGGATGCCGCCGGGGTGCACCCGCTGCACGTCGGCCCGGTGCCGGAAACCTTTGCCGCCATGATGCGTACGCAATTCACCATCCACCAACTGCTGACGGAAGCCTACCGCACCCGCTCGAAAGCGCTGCTGCTGCAAGCGCTGCTGCTCGACCCCGCCGTCAACAGCATCACCGCCGCCGAACGACTGCTGGAAGATATGCTGTGCTTGCAACGCGGATTTTTACCTGACTTTTCCGCGGAGCGTTCGGTGAAAGCTGACGTCTGAAGCAAAAGCTGGCGCGCCAGGGAGACTGAACGCTGACCATGGTATTTAGAGCCTGTCCCAAAGTCCACCATTTCGTATTGCAAGGTTGGGCCATGCAACGTGTTTGGAAGTTTCCGACTCGGCAGAGCCGGGGTTGAGTGGTAAGAAACCTTGCATCAGCCTTACCGCCTCCTGGCGGTCAACCGCCAGGCTATTGAGATACGCCCCATAAATGGGGCTTCTTACAGCTGTAAACGCAAGCCCCATTTATGGGGCGTATCTCAATAGCCCCGGCATTTATGCCGGGGTGGGGAATTGGTTTCTTATGAGGGTATGAGCGCAGTGAGCCCCGCTCGAGCCACCTCTCGCTTGGCGGGGCTCGCTGCGCTCACACCCTTCCAAACATAAAACTCGGACTTTGGAACAGGCTCTATTTTTGCCTTTGTCATCCCGGTATCGGGATAAGCAAGCACCGAAGAATAAAATCCTATCCTGCTTATCCTAAAAATATCCTGTGCATCCTGTGAATTCATCGTCTGTTATCCTGGCTGCGATAGCGATACAAAGAAGGAGCAACATCGCAATGCGAACCGTAAATCATACCGTCGATTTCTGCGTGGTGGGCGGGGGGCTGGCCGGGCTGTGCGCGGCGGCAGCGGCGGCGCGGCATGGCGCGTCGGTGGCGCTCATCCACGACCGTCCGGTGCTGGGCGGCAATGCCTCCAGCGAGATTCGCATGCATATCTGCGGGGCGCATGGGCCGCACATGCGCGAAACCGGCATCGTCGAAGAGATCAAGCTGGAGAATGCCTACCGCAATCCGCAATATGTTTACTCGATCTGGGACAGCATCCTCTACGAGACGGCACGCTTCGCTCCGAATCTGCAATTATTGCTGAACTGCTCGGTCAATAGCGCGACCATGGACGGAGCGCGCATTGCTTCGGTGACCGGCTGGCAGACCACGGCGGAAACCTGGCACACCGTCTCCGCCGCGCTCTTCGCCGATTGCTCGGGCGACAGCATTCTCGCGCCGTTGACCGGGGCGGAGTTCCGACTCGGACGCGAAGCGCGCGCAGAATTCGGCGAGGATATCGAGCCGGAAGTCGCCGATCGCCGCACAATGGGGATGAGCTGCCTGCTGCAACTGCGCGAGACGGATCGCCCGCAACCGTTCATCCCGCCGTCGTGGGCGCACACCTATCGCACCGACGCCGAACTGAATTTCCGCGGGCACGGCATTCGCGGGACGAATTTCTGGTGGCTGGAAATCGGCGGCGAGGATGATTCCATCCATGATACCGAGGCCTTGCGCGATGAACTGCTAAAGATCGCCTTCGGGGTCTTCGATCACATAAAAAATCACGGCGACCACGGCGCGGAGAATTGGCAACTCGACTGGCTGGGCTTTTTGCCCGGCAAGCGCGAAAGCCGGCGCTACGTCGGCGATCACATCATGACGCAAAACGATGTCCGCGCCGGCGGGCCTTTCCCCGACCTCGTCGCCTATGGCGGGTGGAGCATGGACGACCACCATCCGGCCGGCATCCGCTATCCCGGTGAGCCGACGATCTTTCATCCCGCGCCGTCGCCATACGGCATTCCGTACCGCTGCCTCTATTCGCGCAATCTCGACAACCTGTTCTTCGCTGGGCGCAATATCAGCGCCACCCACGCCGCGATGAGTTCCAGCCGGGTGATGGCCACTTGCGCGCTGCTGGGGCAAGCCGTGGGCACCGCGGCAGCCATCGCCGCGCGCGACGGGCTGACTCCGCGCGCAGTGTCTGCCCAGCGGCTGGCGGAATTGCAGCAGACCTTGCAGGATGACGATTGCTATTTGCCGGGTCACCCGCGCCCGATCAGCCCGCTTGCACGGCAGGCAACCCTGAGCGCCTCCCATGGCGACCCCTCCCCGCTACGCAACGGCGTCGATCGCCCGGTCGGCGAGACGGACAACGGCTGGTGGGGCGACGCGGGTGATTGGGTGGAATACACGCTTCCGCAACCCACCCCCCTGCACGGCGTCCGGCTGGTGTTCGACAGCACCCTGGACGCCCATGGACTGAATATGCCGTATAGCCGCCCACTCGGCCTGCCGCCGGCGGCCGTGCCTCCTTCGCTGGTGCGCGCCTTCCGCCTGGAAGCAAAAGGCGCGGATAGCACGTGGACAACGGTCTATCGAGACGACAATAACCACCAGCGCCTGCGCCAAATCCCGCTGGACATCACCGCATCGGCTCTCCGCCTGTTCCCGGAAACCACCTGGGGCGCGGAGCGAGCGCATGTGCAGGCGTTTGAGATTGGCTAACCGGAAGGCGGTCACGGACGACCGCCCCACTACCCAACCATAACCCCTTCCCCAAATCCCATAACTCTCATAACTCCCATTCTTCCCATAACTCCCATACCTCCCAAGCATCCGTCCGATCAGACCAATCCGTCCCATCGTGCATCCTGTATCCTTAATCCTGCATCCGCCACCACCCTCCAGACGACCGAAAGCCCGCCCCAGTCCATTTTCTTTCAAAAAAGACCGGTGCGAGCTTATTGTCCCGTTTTCTCTTTTCGCTGCCCCATCAGTGATGAGCGCGCAGGCCTCGCCGCTGTACCAGCCTTGCGTGGCTGGTTTAGGGGAGGTCCGC
>Ga0118677_10003304_pt1 | contig 30771 bp, 30 predicted proteins | sample AliMusrvi5mmetaG_FD_86154 | JGI IMG/M metagenome (GOLD analysis project Ga0118677, IMG submission 86154) | reverse complement strand
AATTGTTTTTGTTTTGTAATGATCTCAAAAAGAGAAAATACAAAGGAATTTGGACTTACTACAGACATGCGAGCATGCCCATATAAGCCCTTTGATTGGCATTGATTTTTGCACGTTGTTGAGTTCTCAAGGTACGAGCGCGCTCCACTCACGGTAATGTCTCACCGCTTGCAGGGCAGACTGCTTAACTTAATGCAAGATGGACATTAGGTCAATTTCACATAGACCAGGACCAAACACAAGCTATTTGCAGATTTGTCGTCGCACGGCCTCTTTTCAGTCCGTTCCGCGAGCGAGGTGGAACCATAACCCGAAGCGGGGTCGAGGGTCAAATCGCCCGCCCTATGAGCGCTGTGCGATCCGCCACATTCTGAGCTGGATATACAGAGGAGCCCTGAAACCATTGATTTATAAGGGTTTCAGGGCTCCTCACAGAACTCTTTGAAACTACTGTGTGAGTACTTCCACCATCGCCAGATCGCGCTTTCCTTTGCGAAGAAGGAGAAAGCGCCCGAAAAGTAGGCTCTCTGGAGCGGGGATAAAGCTCTCCTCAAGCACCTTCTCATTATTGAGATATGCGCCACCTTCTTTGACTATACGACGCGCGGCTGATTTGGACTCAACGACCCCCGTTGCTGCTAGGAGATCTACCCAGGTAGGCAGCGGCTCCCCCGCTGGTACTGTCGTCCGAGGCAGTTGGGAAAGGGCGGCTGAGAGCGTGCGCTCGTCCAATTCCGCCAGGTCGCCCTGCCCAAAGAGGGCTTTGGCAGCGCGCTCCGCCGCTTCACATTCGAGTGAACCGTGCACCAAGGTGGTCATCTCGCGAGCTAACTCTCGATGGGCTGTGCGCGCTCCGGGATTTGCCTCATGGGAGGCGATCAAGGCTTCAATCTCTTCGTGGCTCTTGAAAGAGAAGACCTTGAGATAGCGCGGAACATCTGCATCGTCGCTATTTAACCAAAATTGATAGAAGGCATAAGGCGAGGTCATCTCCGGATCGAGCCAGACGCTTCCCCCTGCTGTCTTACCAAACTTAGTTCCATCGCTCTTCATCAGGAGTGGAATTGTCAGGCAATGAGCAGAACCGCCCTCAACCTTTCGGATCAAATCTAAGCCGGCAACTATGTTGCCCCATTGATCGCTGCCACCCATCTGCAATCTGCAGTTGTGGCGCTTGTAGAGTTCGAGGAAGTCAAAGGCTTGCAAGACTTGATATGAGAATTCGGTGTAACTAATTCCACCGCTCTCTAAGCGCGATGAAACACTATCTTTAGAGAGCATCTGATTGACGCTGAAATGTTTTCCAACTTCGCGCAGAAAATCCAACGCTGATAGCGGCTTAGTCCAATCCAAATTGTTAGTCATCACCGCGGCATGCGCGCCATTATCGAAGTCAAGAAATTTTGAAAGTTGAGTTCGTATCCGGCCGACCCACTGCTCTACAACCTCGGCCTCGTTGAGAGATCGCTCTTCATTTCTTCCGCTTGGATCACCCACCAGCCCCGTTGCGCCACCTACTAAAGGGAGTGGCTTGTGACCAGCAAGTTGAAAGCGTCGCATAACAAGAAGTACGACGAGATTTCCAAGGTGTAACGATGGCGCTGTCGGGTCAAAACCAATATAGAAAGCGGTCGAGCCTCCGTCGAGTTGCTCAAGGAGCGCGTCCCGATCAGTGGTCTGCGCGATCAGGCCGCGCCATTCGAGGTCGGCAATAAGTGCTGAAGTCATGCGCCCATCATGCCCGAAAACCGTTTGCGCTCGCTGGCAATCCAACTGGAATAACCCCGAATTTTTGCTTCCAGTTGGCCCAATTGGGCTGTCACGCTCTTGGTTGATGTTCCATTGATAGATATGCGAGATTCAATCGCAGCAGAAGCTGTAAGTACTTCTTGTAGCTCCGTAGAGAGTCGCGGATCAATTCCGGCGAATTCAGCCGCCGTCAGTTGGTGAACCTCCACTCCCTTGCCTTCAGCAAGAGCCACGGCCCTTCCTGAAATTTCATGGGCCTGCGCAAAAGGAGTTCCACCTCTGACGAGGAAATCTGCGATCTCAGTGGCGAGGGCATGGCCCCCTAAGACACTTTCAGAGATCTTCTCTCCATTAAATCTTGCCGTTGCCACCATTCCCCGTAGCGCGGGAAGTAGGGTGAGGAGCTCTTCTACGGAGTCGAAGATTGGTTCCTTATCCTCTTGTAAGTCGCGGTTGTAGGCGAAGGGAAGACCCTTCAAAGTCACGAGAAGAGTGGTCAGGTTGCCGATGAAGCGACCAGATTTACCGCGCGCTAACTCTGCGATATCGGGGTTCTTCTTCTGCGGCATGATCGAGGATCCAGTAGAGAAGGCGTCATCGAGCGTCACCCAACCAAACTCTTGGGTATTCCAAATCGTAAATTCTTCACCGATACGCGAAAGGTGCACCCCAAGCATCGCAAAGATAAAGAGCGCCTCAGCCACGAAATCTCTATCACTGACCGCATCGATGCTATTGCGCGTAACGCCTTGAAAAGCCAACTCGGCTGCAATGATCTCGGGATTTGGAACGAGGGCAGAGCCCGCGAGTGCACCGGAACCCAAAGGAGAGACGGAGTTACGAGAGAGCCAATCCTTCATCCGATCTACGTCGCGCAATAGAGCATGTGAGTGCTTGGCAAGTTCGTGCGAAAAGAGAATTGGTTGAGCATGCTGCAAATGAGTAAACCCAGGTGCAACCAGATCGATGTACTGAGTGGCTGCCGCGTCTATTGCGTTGGCGAGTTCGATGGTTTCATGAGCCACCTCTAACAAGTGGTCAATGAGATAGAGCTTAAAATCCGTAACGACGAGATCATTGCGCGATCTACCAGCGCGGAAGGCGCCACCGATTTCCCCTAGTTTTGCAACTAAGCCGCGCTCAATGGCGCTGTGGACATCCTCGTCACTATCGATGTAAGAAAACTCGCCAGAGGCGATCTCTTGGGACAACTCTTTGAGAGCTCTCGTTATCTCAGTCGCATCGAGTTCGCTCAAAACTCCTGCCCGGCGTAAGCCAGCGACGTGTGCGATGTTAACTCGCACATCGTATGGGGCTAGGCGCCAATCAAAGTGCACGCTCCGCGATAACTTAGCTACAGCATGATTTGGTCCAGTCGAAAATCTTCCACCCCAGAGTGCCATTAATTTCCCTTTCCAAACATTAAGCCAATGCTCTTTGCTAGTTGCGCGCCACCTGTTGCAGTTGCAGCGATAACGAGAACAGTGTCATCTCCCGCAATCGTTCCGATTGCCTGTGGAAGTTCATCTGCGATGATCGCTTCATCCAAGGTACTTGCCACAAATTGCGCTGCGGCTGGTGGAGTGCGAAGAACAACTGTGTTGGCACTGGAAGCGATAGATAGTACGAGCGTCGCTCCTGAGGGGCGCTGGGCTCCGCTATCGAGCACATAACGCATCTCGCCATTGGCGGTCTTAGCGCGCATCGCACCCAGCTCCTGTAGATCTCTGCTCGCTGTAGCCTGAGTCACATCGAGACCCTTCGCCTTCAGTTCACGAACAAGATCTGCTTGGGAGTGAATCTTTCCCGCTTTGATCAGGGTGGCCACTAACTGCTTACGCTTCTCGGTTGAGTTGCTTAGCGACTTAACCATTGAGCACCTCACTCAAACTCTTGCTGAATATCTTTACAAACTCTTTGAGTTGCGATTTAGTCACGATAAGTGCTGGGGCGATGCGAATCACTCCTTTATTGGGTGCATTTAAGAGCAGCCCATTCGAAGTCGCTTTCGCCGCTAACTCACCCGCCACGTTTGACTCTAGGACGATACCGAGAAGCAACCCGCGACCACGGACTTCCAACACTCCCGGAAGTTTCTCCAACTCCTCTTTCAAAAATTCTCCCGCATCGCTAACTTTCTGCAGAAGATCCTTCTTCACGATGAAATCCAAAGCGGCGTTTGCTGCTGCGCAAGAAATTGGATTTCCGCCGAAAGTAGATCCGTGTTCGCCGGGTTTAAAGGCAGGTGTCTTCTCACCCACAGTGATCATCGCTCCGAGCGGCAATCCACCACCGAGACCTTTGGCGAGAGTGATGATGTCTGGAACGATCCCTTCGCTCTCAAAGCCAAACCATTCGCCGGTTCGCCCCATACCTGTCTGGACTGCATCAATAGCGAAGAGTGCGCCTTTTGCATCGCAGATTTCTCGGACCTCCCGCAAGTACCCAACGGGAGGGACGACTACGCCATTCTCACCTTGAATAGCCTCCAAAATCACGAGGGCGGTCTTCTTTGAAACCGCACGCCGCATGGCTCCCAGATCACCATACGGAATAAATTTCACGCCCGGCAGGAGCGGCTCAAAAGGAGTGCGCTTTCCCTCTTGACCGGTAATTGAGAGAGCGCCAGTAGTTCTACCGTGGAATCCGCCGAGTGCAGCGACAATTTCAGTTCGTCCACTCAGTCGAGAAATTTTTATGGCTGCTTCATTTGCCTCTGCGCCTGAGTTGCAGAAGAAGATGCGAGCCGTAGGGTCGTTGGTGATGTCCTGCAATTTTTCGGCCAGTTCAACCCCAGGAATATGTGCATAGAGATTGCTGACGTGGGAGAGCTCAGCAACTTGTGAACTCACCGCCTTAACGATTGCAGGATGGGCATGACCCAAGATATTTGTGGCGATGCCCCCAAGAAAATCAAGATAGCGCTTTCCATCCTCATCCCAGACTTCGACCCCCTGTCCTTTAACAAGAGTGATGCCCGGAACCCCGTAGTTGTTCTGCATGGCGCTATGCCAACGCTCTTGCGTCTTCATGCGTAAACCACCGTTCCTCCCTCACCAATAAGAGCAGCGTCGAGATTTTCAATACTCGTTCCATCAATAATCCTGGCCCGCGAAGCCCCTGACGCGAGAGCGGTTAAGAGGGCGCGCACTTTCGGAGCCATGCCATCCGCAAAAGCCGACGCAATCTCACTCAATTCCGCGGCGCTAATCTCTGAGATTAGAGTCGAGCGATCGGGCCAAGCACGGTAGATCCCGGGCACATCGGTGATGAAGAGCACCTCACTAGCCTGCAGCGCACCCGCAATACTTCCCGTCGCGATATCTCCGTTGATGTTGAGAGCTTGACCATCTGATTGCACCGAGACGGGAGAGACGATGGGGAGATACCCGTGATCAAGTAGCAGATTGAGAAAGGTGGGATCTGCGCTCTCGGCCTCGCCCACCAATCCGATATCGATCTCACTTCCATCAATGAGTGGCTTATAAAGACGCGCACGCAAGGTATTTCCATCCCCTGTAGAGATGCCCACCGCATTAACTCCATGAGCGATAAATTGATTTGTGAGATCTCGTAGAACGCCACCAGATAAAGTGCGTTGCACAATCTCCATCGCCTCCGGACTAGTAACTCGATAGCCGGCGCTCATTACGCTCTCGACGCCATGAATTTTTAACTCCGCCTCAATTGCGGGACCACCGCCATGCACGAGAACAACTCTTCCGCCGGCTTTATGGAATTTTGCGACGGTAGCGATGATTGCTGCATTTGCTGCAGCGCTATCTAGGACATGTCCGCCGTACTTGATAACGATCATGCGCCAAGACCAATTGCGGTAAGTCCAGTGCTCTCTGGAATTCCAAGCATCAAGTTGGCATTTTGGATTGCCTGCGCTGCGGCGCCTTTACCCAAGTTATCTATGGCAGCAGAAATGATAAGTCGATTGGTATGCGCATCTACTGCTACTTGAATCTGCACGCCATTAGAGCCAAGCAGAGCCGAAGTTTTAGGAAGGAGGGAGCCGCTAAGAACCGTTACAAACTCCTCCTTCTCGTAGAAGTTTTGGTAGGTCGCGTGGGCCTGCGCTGAATCGAGTGGACTCTTCAACTTTGCAGTGACCGTTGCCAAAATACCCCGCGGCATTGGTGCGAGGATAGGAGTGAATGAGATCTTGACAGTTGAACCGGCTACTTTCGTCAAAGTCTCTTCGATCTCGGGCGTATGTTGGTGCACACCACCAAATTTGTATGAGGTCAGCGATCCCATGATTTCACTCGCTAGCAAGTATGTACTCGCCTTCCGGCCAGCTCCAGTTGTACCGGAGGCCGCTACGACGACAATATCTTCACCATCAATAAGACCGCCCTGGAGCGCAGGCGCGGCGGCTAAGGCGATCGCGGTGGCGTAACAACCGGGATTTGCTACCCGATCAGAGTTCGCAATTTCAGCGCGTTGCCCAGGTATCTCTGCAAGTCCATATGTCCACGTGCCGGCGTGCACTCCCCCGTAGTACTTCTACCAAGATTGCGCAGAGTGCAATCTAAAGTCTGCACCGAGGTCCACAACTTTCACCTCTGGCGCCAATTCAGCGATCAATCGTGCAGATTCACCGTGCGGAAGTGCGCAGAAGATCAACTGGCACTCATTCATGCGGGCTGTGGTGGTTGCTTCGAACCGGCGCTCCCCTAATTGTGAAAGTTGTGGGTGAACTTCAGTAATGAGAGTTCCCGCTTGCGACCCAGCGGCGAGAGATTCAAGTTCAAAGTGGGGATGGTTCTGCAAAAGGCGAATGAGTTCTCCACCTGAGTAGCCACTGGCCCCCACGACTCCAATTTTCATGGAGCGATTCTAGGAGAATATGAATAATTATGCAAGAAAATGCATAATTATGCGCGAACTACTGCGCCACATTCTGCGCTGGCGCTAGCAACGGCTGCCTCGCGATAGCCCGTTACCTCATCGGCCGTAAGGGTGCGATCTGCAGCCCTAAAAGTGAGGGTAAAGGCGAGCGAGACCTTGCCATCTCCGAGGCTCTCATAGCGATCAAAGAGCACGATTGACTCCAGGAGATCCCCGGCGCCAGCCACGAGAGCGGCCTCAACCTTTGCTGCTGGCACCGATCCCTCAACGATCAGTGAGACATCTTGTGTTGCCGCTGGCATTGTAAAAATTGCTTTAGCACTCTTGGAGGGAAGAACTGGAAGTTCGGAGAGAATGACTGCAAATGCGCAGGTTCGGGCTGGAAGTCCCAGAGCTTCAAGCACACGCGGGTGCAACTCCCCTGCATGAGCTACAGGCTTGCCCGCTACCTGAATCTCAGCACAACGGCCAGGGTGCCAAGGGGCGAGATCAGATTGGACGATGGTTCCTGTATTTCCAGTTAACTCAATAATAGAGAGAGCCATATTTGTGGCATCTGACCAATCAAATGTGCGACCGCTCCCCCACCATCCCTCGCGATCGAGTGATCCTGTGACCACCGAACCGACAAAGAGGGGTTGCGGAGGAACGCTGGCGTAGATCTCAGCGATCGTTTCAGCTGAAGGACGTGAAGTCGTTGGAACAGGTGAGACGTGAGCTAATTTAGCTACATCGCGAAAGACCGATCCGATTTCAAAGATGGCAACATCTTTTGCGCCCCGGCCCAAATTTCGTTTCGCAGTTTCAAGTAAGCCAGGCAACAAGTGGGTGCGAAGGAGCGGTTCTTGGTCTGACATAGGGTTTGCCAATTTGAAACTGGCTGCCCGTGCGCCGGTGAAACCTAAAGTATCGACCATCTCTTGGCTGACGAATGGATAGTTATAAACCTCAACAAATCCGAGGCTCGCAAGATACTGCGCCACCCCTCGTTTGCGATATTGGATGGGGCTGAGAGTGGAAGAGGCGCCACCAATCGGAAGTGTTCCTTCAATAGTGTTAAGTCCGACGAGACGGCCAACCTCTTCCACCAAATCAGAGGGAGTCAAAATATCGCCACGCCAGGTGGCGGGGGTAACGCTCCAGAGAGATTCACTCTCAATACTTATCGAGCAGCCGACAGTTTCTAAGTGATCAGATACCGTTTGTAGAGAGACGGGGATGCCGAGAAGTCGGGAGACGAAATGTGGATCAAAGGAGATACTTTCGGGTGCCGGTACTGCTCCCGCTGTCGCGCTACCAACATATGTAGCGCCTCCCAACTCCATCAAGAGTCCCGCTGCTCGCGCACTTGCAACTGATGCAAGCGCTGGGTCGACGGCGCGTTCAAAACGACGAGAAGATTCAGAGGAGAGGCGATGCGTACGGGAATTCTTTGCAATCGAGATTGGATCGAAGCGTGCCGCTTCAATAGCGAGTCGGGTTGTTGCGCCGGTTACCTCGGAGGAGAGCCCACCCATGGTTCCAGCCAGGGCTAGAGCCTGTACATCATCGGCGACTAAAAGATTGGTACTACTTAATTTTCGTACCTGACCATCGAGGGTTGTAAATTCACTCTCTCGATCCGCCCTTCTAATGTGGAGCGATCCTGCAACTTGATCAGCATCAAAGGCATGCAGAGGTTGGCCCAATTCGAGCATCACATAATTGGTGACATCAACTGCGAGAGAGATCGCACGCATTCCGCACTTCTCAATGCGGCGCGTCATCCAAAGAGGGCTGCGGCTATCTGGATTAAACCCCGCAAGGGTGCGGATATAAATAACGCTAGCGCCAGTGGGGTCATCAATCATGACCTGCACGCCAGAGGTATTTATCTCATATAAATCAGTTGCAACGCTCGCAGCTGGGTCTCTAAAAGGTAGATCTAGTGAGGCAGCCAATTCACGAGCGAGCCCTCGAATCGAGAGCGCGTAACCACGATCTGGGTTGACCGCCACATCAAAGACGAGATCGTTGATCTGCAGAAGGGCAGTGGCATCTTCTCCTGGCACGCCCTCATGGAGAACAATAATTCCAGTGTGATCTTCGCTTAGTGCTAACTCACGAGCAGAGCAGATCATTCCGTTGGATGTGTGTCCATAAGTTTGACGCGCAGCGATCGCGAATCCACCAGGGAGAACTGCGCCAGGTAACGAGACCACGACAAGATCGCCGACGGTGAAATTCGTCGCGCCGCAAATAACGTATCGAACTTCAGTTTCGCCACAATCCAGACCCACGTAGCGAATTGGCTTCTTCTGTCCTTCGACCTGCTCGATGGTGAGAACTTTTCCAACTACTAATGGACCCGTGAGATCCATACCTTGCTCGTCGATCTCCTCAACTTCAAAGCCCACGGAGACGAGAGCCTCTTCCAACTCCGCAACGGAGAGAGATGAGGGAATATCAATAAATTCTTTGAGCCAAGATAGTGGGACTTTCACTTCACACCCGTTCCAAAACTTTGCGAGAAGCGCATATCTCCCTCAACGATGTCGTGCATATCAGTGATGCCATGGCGAACCATCAGAGTCCGCTCTAGCCCCATCCCGAAAGCGAAGCCACTGTAAATATCGGGGTCGATTCCACAGGCCACCAAAACTTTTGGATTAACCATGCCGCAGCCGCCCCACTCGATCCAGCGCCCATTGAAGTAGAAGTCGACTTCAGCGCTGGGTTCTGTAAAGGGGAAGAAGGAGGAGCGCAGGCGAGTCTTTACTTCGGGTCCAAAGATTGAGCGCGCAAAGTGATCGAGCGTTCCTTTGAGATCTGCCATCGTGATTCCCTTATCGATGACGAGACCTTCCACTTGCGAAAATACTGGGGTATGCGTGGCATCTAATTCGTCGGCGCGGTATGTACGACCGGGACAAATAACATAAATGGGAGGCTTCTCTTCGAGCATCGTGCGAACTTGGACAGGCGAGGTGTGGGTGCGCAGTACGAGGTGGGAATCCAGCGGTTCAACAAAGAATGTGTCTTGCATGGAACGGGCGGGGTGATCCGGTGGCATGTTCAGAGCGTCGAAGTTAAGCCACTCTGCTTCTAACTCGGGACCTTCTGCAACGCGATAGCCCATTCCGAGAAAGAGATCGCAGATCTCATTGGTAAGAATCGTCAGAGGGTGCAGGCCGCCTTTGGGTCTGCGACGAGCGGGGATTGAAACATCTACGCGCTCCTCAATTAAGACTCGCGCATCGCGCTCAACTTCCAAAATGCGAGTTCGCGATTCCAGCGCAACCATCACTACGTTCTTTGCCTGACCAATAATTTTTCCGAAGTTGGCGCGCTCCTCTGGAGTCAAGGTACCCAATTGCTGGTTGGCCCGGGCGATCGGCGACTTATCCCCTACATGGGCCGCCTTGACCTCTTTGATGGCATCGAGAGAGTTAGCGGCGCTGATAGCCGCAAGTGCATCGTCCTTTGCAGATTCAATCGCTTCTTCTGAAAGGCTCATGGGAGAGAATCTTACTGAAACTGGAGTTAGTTTGAGAGGAAATACATGGTGATGGCGGCAGCGCTGGCCACATTAAAACTTTCCGCATGGCCTCGCATCGGGATAGAGATACTTTGGAAGGCAGGCGCAAGCTCGGGAAGGCCGCGTCCTTCATTGCCAAAGACGAGCGCGGTCGGCTGAGCCTTATCAATATCGGCAAGTGCTTGATCGGCTCCACCATCGAGGGCGACCAACGCAAGTCCACATCCGTACGCAAACTCCTCAAGTAGATCCAGTGGGACGTCATCAATCACCGGGATATTCCAGAGTGATCCAGCCGTAGAGCGAACTACCTTAGGACTGTAAATATCAACGCTCTGGTCGCTGAAGATCACTAGATCAAAGCCACAAGCATCTGCGGTTCTGATAGCTGTTCCCGCGTTTCCCGGATCTTGAATCTGCCAAAAGTAGGCAACCTTCGTAAGTTTTGAGTCCGCGTAGCGAGAGATATCAGATGGAAGATATTTACAGAGAGCCAAGATGCCCTGCGGGGATTGGGTATCAGCCATCGCATTCATGACTTGATCGGTGACCATGATGATCTCGTGTCGATCGAGGATCTCTTGTGCAAATTCCGAGCGCAACTTTTCTAAACCTGAATCGGTCAGATAGAGCAGATCAATGAGTGGCGCACTTGCTACATGTGGCACCAGCGCGCTGCGCAGCGATTGCAGACCATCGGCAACAAAAGTTTTTTCAAGAGTACGTAACTTCTTACCCCGTGGACCCAAAAGAGCCTTCACTCGCACCACATGGGGCGAATGAAGGCTCGTAATAGGAGCGTGTGTCAAAGCTGGGTGAAACTACGCGTTAACGACGTGTTGGCGCGCTACTTCTACCAAAGCTGCAAATGCTGCTGGATCATTTGTGGCCATCTCAGAGAGAACACGACGATCTACTTCAATTCCTGCAGCCTTAAGGCCTTGGATGAAGCGGTTGTAGGTCAAGCCATGTGCACGTGAGCCAGCATTGATGCGCTGAATCCAGAGTTGACGGAAGTCGCCCTTCTTATCCTTACGGTGATCGAAGGCGTAGACCATACTGTGCGTGAGTTGCTCTTTAGCCTTGGTGAATAGGCGAGAACGCTGACCGCGATAACCTGCGGTGCGCTCGAGGGTGGTACGACGCTTCTTGGCAGCGTGGACGCCGCGTTTTACTCTAGCCATTTACCCTGCTCCTTACTTCAAACCGAGCATGCGCTTGGCTGTCATGGTTACTGTCTTCTTACCAGTTGCATCGTTACTCAAACGACGAGTAACGCGCGAAGATTTATGTTCGAGAAGGTGGCGCTTACCAGCGCGCTCGTGCATGATCTTGCCGGTGCCGGTCAGACGGAATGTCTTCTTGGCCCCACTGTGGGTCTTCATCTTTGGCACTTCATACCTCCTGTTGGGACTAACGTGTTGGACTGACTCTTGCTTTCTTGCTAAAACCTTCTTGCTAAAACTTCCTTGAAAAATATTTACTGAGCGACCTCTTGTGAAGCTGGAGCCTCCGCGGCAACAGCAACAACTGGCTTCGGCGCTGGCTTCTTGGCCGCCTGGCTCTTCTTCAGAACCGGTCCCAAGACCATCGTCATGCTCTTACCCTCTTTCTTAGGCGCAAATTCGACAAAGCCGAATTCGAGAACCTCCTCCGAGAGTTTCATAAGCAATCGGTAGCCCATCTCTGGACGCGTCTGCTCTCTTCCCTTGAACTGAACAGTTACCTTCACCTTGTCGCCACCCTTGAGGAAGCGCTCGATATGAGCTTTCTTCGTCTCGTAATCGTGTGGCTCAATCTTCAATCCAAAACGAATCTCCTTGACCACGATGTGGGTCTGGTTCTGCCTGGCCTCGCGTGCCTTCTGTGCGATCTCGTACTTGTATTTTCCGAAATCCATGATCTTGCAAACGGGGGGTTTAGCATCTGGAGAGATTTCTACGAGATCAAGGCCAACCTCTTCTGCCATGGAAAGGGCAGTAGCGGTAGCTACGATTCCGACCTGCTCACCAGAAAAACCAATCAGACGAACTTCCGAGGCTCTGATTCGATCGTTGATTCTTTGTTCGGCGCTGATAACTCTTCCTCTCTAGAAAAGAATGCTTTTACAAGAGGGGTAAGTCGCGCGCAAAAACAGACCCCCCAAATATGGGTGGGTATCTTCTTGACCAATCAGCCAAGGCCGATGAGGTGGGAGCGACGAACTCCACTTGTTGGGGTAAGGATACCCCGAAGGCGCGCAAAGGGAGAAATCGGTGGCTATCCCCCGATTGCGTGGACTCCACCATCTACATGGATGATCTCGCCCGTTGTCTTCGGGAACCAATCCGATAGCAGGGCTACCGCACCACGGGCGGAGGGCTCTGGATCGGTGAAATCCCAGGCCAAAGGCGAGCGGGCGTTCCACACCTCTTGATACTCCTCAAAACCAGGGATCGATTTAGCCGCGATCGTGGCCAAGGGGCCAGCCGCGATCAAGTTGACGCGAATATTGTCCGCACCCAAATCTCGGGCCAAGTAGCGATTGGCAGATTCAAGACCTGCCTTGGCGACGCCCATCCAGTCATATTTTGGCCATGCGACCGTGGCGTCGAAGGTGAGACCTACGATGCTTGCTCCACTCTCGGGATAGAGATCACGAACAGCCATTGCAAGAGACTTATAAGAGAAGGTTGAGGTGTGGACTGCGATAGCGACATCTTCCCACTCGGTATTGAGGAAATTGCCGCCGAGCGCTGCTTGTGGAGCAAATCCGATGGAGTGGACTACTCCATCAAGGTGCGGGAGATACTTTTTCACTTCACCGGAGAGAGCCGCCAAATGCTCCTTGTTGGTGACATCGAGTTCAATGACGGGAGCAGGATGAGGCAGGCGTCCAGCAATTCGAGTGGTCAAACTAAGCCCGCGTCCAAAGCCCGTCAGAACTACATTAGCGCCCTCTTCCTGAGCGAGTTTGGCGATGTGAAAAGCAATGGAGCTATCTGTGAGGACTCCCGTCACCAAAATGTTCTTGCCAGTAAGTAGTCCCATTAGTGACCCATTCCCATTCCTCCGTCGACCGGAATAACTGCTCCTGTTATGTAACTAGCCTCTGGAGAGGCGACAAATTTAACGACTGCAGCGACTTCCTCCGGCGAACAGAAGCGGCCCAGGGGAATTGCTCCCACATACTTTTCGCGCAGCGACTCGCTGAGCTCTGCCGTCATATCGGTTTCAACAAAGCCGGGCGCAATCACATTGAAGGTCAACCCACGGGAGCCGTATTCGCGAGCCAGCGCTCTGGCCATCCCAACGAGACCACTCTTAGTAGCGGCGTAATTCACCTGACCGGCAGATCCTAAAAGTCCAACGACCGATCCGATGAAAATCACCCGTCCGCTGCGCTTCTTCATCATCGGCGCAATGGCCTTCTGCGCGGTTCTAAATGTCCCAGTCAGATTGGTTTCAACGACCGCAGTGAAATCTTCTTCACTCATACGCATCGTGAGCCCATCGCGGGTAATTCCGGCATTTGCTACCAGCACATCGACCGAGCCGTACTTCGCTTCAATCTCGGCGAAGGCTGCGTTGACGCTCTCTTGGCTAGTGACATCCATCTGCACCCCAACGAGTCCATCTGGTGCACCGCCTGTGCGATAGGACACAATCACCAGATCTCCATCTTTGGCGAAGGAGCGAGCAATCGAAAGCCCAATCCCGCGATTGCCTCCGGTCACAAAAACAATCCGCGGACCTTCAGCCTTCGATGTCATAGGAGCAGGCTAACTGCTACTGATGCGTAGTTAAAAGAGGCGCGAAAGGGTCGTCACCTCTACTCTTTAGCCATGTTTAGAGACGGCGCCAAATCCGGAAAGAAGCAGACACCGGTAGTCATCACGAGCGCTCTTGACCCACTCTCGCAAGATCAGCGCGGTAGACAACGTCGCTACTTCCTCTCCATGATGATCAGAACAGCCTGCTTTATAGCCTCAATCTTCCTTCCCAATCCGTATCGCTGGATCTCAATGGCCGGAGCAGTATTCCTCCCTTATGTGGCCGTCGTTTTAGCTAATGCCGGCCGGGAAAATTCCTCGGGACCAAACTCTCTCATGGGAGTGCAGAGAAGGCAGATTCCGGGCAATTCAAAGGATCTGTTACAGGGCGGAATTTAAAACCTGTCGTTGGTAGAGATCGAAATAGAGCCCGCGTAAACCAACCAGATACTCGTGCGTTCCCTGCTCCACGATTCTTCCCGACTCTAAAACCAGGATTTGATCGGCCTTCTGGATCGTCGAAAGTCTGTGCGCAATCACGATGCTGGTTCGACCTTCTAGTGCAACTTCAAGAGCTTCTTGAACGAGGGCTTCATTTTCAGAATCTAGGTGAGCAGTTGCCTCATCCAGAATGACGATGCTTGGCGCTTTGAGGAGCAAGCGTGCAATAGCCAAACGCTGCTTTTCGCCTCCACTTAAACGATGGCCTCGCTCTCCTACCACCGTATCGAGCCCATTGGGAAGGGATTGAATAAAGGACCAGATTTGAGCCGCCTCACACGCGGCCTGAATTTCAGTTTCAGTAGCATCGTTCTTCGCATAGAGAAGGTTGGCTTCGATAGTGTCGTGAAACATATGGGAATCTTGTGTGACCACTCCTATTTCATTGCGCAAAGATGCAAGAGTCAATTCGCGAACATCTACTCCATCGATTTGAATCGAACCTTGAGTGACATCGTAGAGTCGTGGAACGAGACCTGAAATCGTGCTCTTTCCTGCACCGGATGGTCCAACTATCGCCGTGAAAGTCCCAGGAGCGCAGTAGAAGGAGATATCTTGCAGAACAACTCCTGAATCCACCATCTCTTTCTTCGCGGCCAACTCCAGCGAAGCAAGTGAGATCTCACTCGCCTTTGGGTATGCAAATTGCACATGGTCGAATGTGATCGAGGGGCGAGTAGAAGCAATAGCGTGCGCGTCATCGCGATCGCGCACCATGGGCTGTAAATCCAGAACTTCAAAGACTCTTTCGAATGAGACGAGAGCCGTCATGACATCAACTCGCACATTAGAGAGCGAGGTGAGAGGACCATAGAGGCGAGCCAAAAGAGTAGTAATCGCCAGCAGCGATCCCACGGTGATGGCGCCAGATATCGCAAGGTGGCCGCCAATTCCGTAGGCCAAGGCGGATGCGATCGCTGCAATAGTTGTGATGGTCATAAAGAAGATGCGATTGAGCATTGCAGTTTGGATGCCAATGTCAGCAACTCGGCGAGCTTTCAGTCGAAAACTCTCCTTCTCGCGAGCGGGCTCTCCGTAGAGCGTGACCAGCAGAGCACCGGAGACATTGAAGCGCTCGGTCATAGTCGAAGCCATTTCGGCATTAAGAGTGAAAGATGCCAGGGTCAGCCCTTGAATCTTCTTACCCACCCACTTGGTCGGAATCAAGAAGAGCGGAAGCAAGAGCAGCGATGCCACTGTTATCTGCCACGAAAGTGTGATCATCGCGGCTGCGACAAGAGTGAGCGTGAGGATATTGCTCAGAATGCCTGAGAGCGTGTCAGTGAAGGCGTTCTGCGCTCCCATAACGTCGGAGTTGATGCGTGAGATGAGGGCACCGGTCTGCGTTCGAGTGAAGAAGGCAATCGACTGCTTCTGAATATGTGCAAATACCTGTGTACGCATCTCGTAGATCAGACCTTCACCGATGCGCGATGAGTACCACCTTGAGATGAGATTCACACCAGTATCGACCAGAGCAATTACGGCGACAATGGCTGCAAGTTCGGTGACCACGGTGCCATTGCGAGGAATCACACCTTTATCAATCAAATTCTTGAGAAGAAGCGGCGTGGCGACAGTAAGAAAGGAGTCGGCGATGATCGTCAGCAGGAAGAGAAAAAGGTAGAGCTTGAATGGTTTGGCAAATTCCCAGATACGGCGCAGGGTATCTGGTTTGAGCTTCATATCCTTAACAGCAGGATCTCGCGTTAGTGAGCGCATCGCAGAGCGCGCCCCGCCACCGCCACCCCTGGCACCCATCGACATAAGTTATCCTTAATAAAAGTTAGACAGTAAACCCGATGGCGCGCAGTTGCTCGCGCCCATCGTCTGTGATCTTGTTCGGACCCCAAGGTGGCATCCACACCCAATTGATCTGCACATCCGACGTTATATCGGCGAGCACCTGACGAGCTTGATCTTCGATGACATCCTGCAGAGGGCAGGCTGCTGAAGTAAGGGTCATATCTAGCACAGCAACATTCTCGGCGTTGACGCTCATCTCGTAGACGAGACCGAGATCCACGACGTTGATACCCAATTCTGGGTCGATGACATCCTTGAGGGCCTCGGTTACCTCATCCAAAGTAGCTAACTGCTGACTCATATCTCTGCTCCATTCTGAATCGCTGCATCCTTAAATGCCATCCAACTCAATAACGCGCACTTTACTCGTGCTGGGAATTTAGAGACACCCGCTAACGCGATCGCATCCTCTAAAACTTCCTCGTCGCCAGATATATTCCCCTTGCTCTGCATCAACTCGGTAAATTCACGGAGAGCAACTCCAGCCTGCGCCACAGACTTTCCATTCACTAAATCACTCATGATGGAGGCGCTCGCCTGGGATATCGAGCAACCAACCCCATCCCAGATTAAGTCCTCGACAACCCCATCTTTGATCGAGAGGCTAAGAGTGATCTCATCTCCGCAGTTGGGATTGACGTGATGCACTTGAATCTCGCCGACAGGCAGACCCTTGTTATGTGGCTTCTTGTAGTGATCGAGGATCACCTCTTGATAGAGCGAATCGAGTTCCATTAGCGCTTCCTAAAGTAATCTCGAGCACCGATTACAGACTCGAGGAGAACATCAACATCTGAGAGATCGTTATACAGATAAAAAGAGGCACGAGTTGTGCCTACGACGCCAAGCTTGCGAATTAGCGGCCAAGCGCAGTGATGGCCCGTTCTAACTGCCACGCCATATTGATCCATCACCTGTCCCACATCGTGGGGATGTAGGCCGTCAACTACGAAGGAGATAACTCCCCCGCGAGCTTGCATACTTTGTGGCCCGAGCACGCGAACCCCTTCGATCTCTTGGAGACCCCTAAGGGCGTACTCGGTAAGGGTCATCTCCCATGAGTGAATATTTGGAAGTCCAATATTGGAGAGGTATTTAAGAGCCGCTTCCAGGCCGACAGCCTGGGCCATATTTGGCACGCCAGCTTCGAAGCGACGTGGAATTGCAGCCCATGTTGAGTCGGTCATTGTCACTGACTCGATCATGGAACCGCCATACAAATAAGGCTCCATCTGATTGAGAAGCTCGGCCCGTCCCCAGACAACTCCAATGCCGGTTGGCCCAGCAGCTTTGTGCCCTGAGAAGGTAAGAAAATCGACTCCCATCGCGCGGACATCAACAGGCATGTGTGGAATCGATTGGCAGGCATCTAAGACGAAGCGTGCACCCACTGAGTGCGCGGCAGCGATAATCGGTGGTAGATCTGGAACTGATCCTAAGACATTTGATTGATGGGTTATGGCAACAACTTTGGTCTTCTCGGTTATAACTTCATCTATATTGGTGAGGTCCAAAGAGCCATCTAGATTCATGGAGAACCATTTGAGGACGGCTCCGGTGCGCTTGGCTAACTGCTGCCAAGGTAAGAGGTTTGCGTGGTGCTCTAACTCCGATACAACGATCTCATCGCCCGCTCGGATACCGAGTTGGCCTGCGTTTCTCTCGAAAGAGGTCGCCAACAGGTTGAGACCTTCGGTCGCGCTCTTGGTAAAGATAACTTCATCGCTATCAACCGAGAGGAAGTCGGCGACGCTCTGCCTAGCACCCTCGTAGGCAGCGCTTGCCTGCTCGGCTAAGTAGTAACTACCACGATGCACTGCAGCGTTATGTTTGGTGTAAAAATCTCGCTCTGCATTAATCACCGCCCACGGCTTCTGACTGGTCGCCCCACTATCAAGGAAGACCAAACGTTTTCCCCCGCGCATCTTCTCTTCAAAGATGGGGAAGTCGCTCTTGATCGCAGCTACATCAAAGGGTGGATTCATCTTTAAGCAGTGACGTACTCTGCATAGCCATTCTCTTCGAGCTTCGTGGCCAATTCAGGTCCGCCCTCTTCCACGATTCGACCACCGGCAAAGACATGAACAAAGTCAGGCTTGATGTAACGCAAGATGCGGGTGTAGTGGGTGATGAGCATGATTCCAAGATCTTGATTCTCTTTCACTCGGTTCACGCCTTCGGAGACGATACGAAGCGCATCAACGTCAAGACCAGAATCGGTCTCATCAAGGATCGCGATCTTTGGCTTCAAGAGCTCCATCTGCAGAATTTCGTGGCGCTTCTTCTCGCCACCAGAGAATCCCTCGTTGACGTTGCGTTCGGCGAATGCAGGATCCATCGAGAGAACTGACATCGCCTCTTTGACCTCACCGACCCACGTTCTGACCTTTGGAGCCTCGCCGCGAATCGCGGTAACAGCTGTGCGAAGGAAGTTGGAGACTGAGACGCCAGGTACCTCAACGGGATATTGCATCGCGAGAAAGAGACCAGCCTTGGCGCGCTCATCAACGGTCATAGCGAGAACATCTGCACCATCCAGGGTCACAGAGCCAGAGGTGATGGTGTACTTGGGATGGCCAGCAATCGAATATGCCAAGGTAGATTTACCTGAACCGTTAGGCCCCATGATGGCGTGTACCTCACCTGATTTAATCGTCAGATCTACGCCACGAAGAATCTCTTTAGAGCCCTCCTCGGTGACAACAGAGACATGCAGTCCCTTTATCTCTAGTGTGCTCATTTACTTCTCCTTCGTCTTAGGGCTAATAGTTAAATCGTTTCCATCGCGAGTAACGCTAAAAGTTTCAATTGCTTCAGTTGCTGGCAGCGTAAGTGCTTCCCCGGTCCGTAAATCAAAGTCCGCACCGTGTAGCCAGCATTCGATTGCAAAGCCTTTTACCTCGCCATCTGATAGTTCGGCATACGAGTGTGAACAGATGTTTGAGATTGCAAAGACCTCATCGCCAACGCGAGCGATACAAACGGGCTTTCCATCAACCTCAAGCGCTACAGGCTTCCCCGGTAATAGGGAATCAAATGCGATCTGGGTCATATCCGCACCGTCGCTAGTTCATTATCGATCCGGCTCATGATCCGCTCCTCAACCTCCGGCAGTGCCAACTTAGAGACGATCTCGGAGAAGAATCCGCGAATCACAAGGCGGCGTGCCTCTTCAGATGGAATTCCGCGAGACATCAAATAGAAGAGTTGCTCATCGTCGAAACGACCTGTGGTGCTCGCATGGCCAGCACCCACAATATCTCCGGTTTCGATCTCTAGATTTGGCACTGAATCCGCGCGCGCACCATCAGAGAGCAACAGGTTGCGGTTGAGCTCGTATGTATCCGTACCCTGAGCCGCGGCTTTAATAAATACGTCGCCAATCCAGACGGTGCGGGCAGAGTCACCATTGAGTGCGCCCTTGTAGTTGACTCGGGACTTCGCTCCCGGAACACCATGCTCAACGTGAACGCGATGCTCAAGGTGCTGACCATCAGTTGCAAAGTAGAGTCCGAAGAGTTCGGCACTTGCGCCCGGACCGGTGTACTCAACGGTCGGTAAGAGGCGCACGAGGGAGCCACCGACTGTTACGACATATGAGGTAAATGTGGCGTCCTTAGCGATTATCGCGTGGTGGCGCGCAACATGCACAGCTTTAGTCGACCACTCCTGCAGGGTGATGAAGCGCAGGTTGGATCCGGGTTCGAGGTTGAGTTCAATATCCTCAGCGAATACCCCATCCCCCGCATTTGAAATAACAATAGTTGCGCGACTGTGGAGGCCTGCGTTTATCTGAACGCGCGAAGCTTCAGCAGCCATCTCCAAAACTTTGCGCGTAAGAATGATGGGAGTGCCAATCTCCGCATCCTTTGCAATCGAAATCACCAAGACTTTCGAGGCGCTCTCGCGGACGCGTTGTACTACTTGGTCCTCACTCTCTGAGAGTGGCGGGAAGGAAGCGGCATCCTCGACAGTGATGGAAACCCCGAAAGGAATATCAGCGGGCTCCAGAGAGATGCGATCGTGCAGTTCTACAGCCTGATCATGCAACCCAGCGAGACGATTAAGAGGAGTAAAGCGCCAGGGCTCCTCGCGTCCCGTGGGAGTTAAGTAATTAGTAGTTGTTGCGAGAGACATTAGCCAACAGCGCCTTCCATTTGCAGTTCGATCAAACGATTAAGTTCAAGGGCGTATTCCATTGGAAGTTCGCGCGCGATCGGCTCGATAAATCCACGGACAATCATCGCCATGGCTTCGTCCTCGGAGAGACCCCGCGACATGAGATAAAACAGTTGATCGTCGCTAATTTTGGAGACGGTCGCCTCGTGTCCCATCGAAACATCGTCTTCACGAATATCAACGTAGGGGTAAGTGTCAGAGCGCGAGATCGTGTCGACTAGTAGCGCATCGCACTTTACGGTGGACTTAGAGTGATGCGCACCGGGTTGCACCTGAACTAAGCCGCGATACGAAGTGCGTCCTCCGCCGCGCGCCACTGACTTTGAGATAATTGTCGACGACGTATACGGAGCAGCATGCACCATCTTTGCACCGGCATCTTGATGTTGGCCTTCGCCAGCAAAGGCGATGGAGAGAGTTTCACCCTTCGCATGCTCACCCATAAGAAAGACAGCTGGATACTTCATCGTGACCTTGGAGCCAATATTTCCATCGATCCACTCCATGGTTGCACCCTCAGCACAGGTAGCACGCTTGGTGACTAGGTTATAAACGTTGTTCGACCAGTTCTGGATCGTCGTGTAACGGACACGGGCATTCTTCTTCACGATGATCTCAACAACAGCTGAATGCAATGAGTCTGAGGAGTAGATAGGTGCAGTGCAACCTTCTACGTAGTGAATGTATGAACCCTCATCAGCAATGATCAGGGTACGTTCGAATTGACCCATATTTTCGGTGTTGATGCGGAAGTAAGCCTGAAGAGGAATATCAACGTGTACACCCTTAGGGACGTAGATAAATGAGCCCCCAGACCAGACTGAGGTATTGAGAGCGGCAAACTTGTTATCGCCGACTGGAATGACAGTTCCGAAGTACTCCTTAAAGAGCTCTTCGTGTTCGCGTAAACCGGTGTCGGTATCTACAAAGATTACGCCAAGCTTTTCGAGATCTTCGCGGATTGAGTGGTAGACCACTTCAGACTCATACTGAGCGGCAACACCTGCAACAAGGCGATTCTTTTCAGCATCGGGAATTCCAAGGCGATCGTAGGTATTGCGAATATCTTCAGGTAACTCTTCCCACGAAGTTGCCTGCTTCTCAGTAGAGCGCACGAAGTACTTAATGGTGTCAAAGAAAATTCCAGAGAGGTCCGAACCCCATGATGGCATTGGCTTCTTCTCGAAAAGCGAGAGTCCCTTGAGCCGCAGATCGAGCATCCATTGTGGTTCTGACTTCTTTGCCGAGATATCGCGCACAACATCTTCGTCGAGACCACGCTTTACATTGGTGCCAGCTGCATCTGAATCTGACCAGCCGTACTCGTAGGTTCCGATTCCATCGAGTTCTGGATGGAGAGTTGTATCGCTCATGCTCGTGCTCCCTTTTTCTTAGATGAAACGCTCTTCTGCAGTGAATGCGTTGCGGGTATAAAAGTCGTGCAGATGCCATCGCCATGGGCGATGGTTGCTAAACGCTGGACATGTGTTCCAAGGAGGCGGGAGAAAGCTTCAGTCTCTGCCTCACAGAGTTGGGGAAATTCAGAAGCTACGTGCGCGATAGGGCAATGATGTTGACAGAGTTGAACTCCGGCAGGGGTGGTCTTGCTCTCTGCGGCGTACCCTTCGGCGCTTAAAAAGTCGGCGAGCGCAGCGACCTTCTTTGCCTGTGAGTTCGCTCCCTCTGCCGCCTTGGTTACCCGACGCTCGATGTCATTCGCCCGACTCGCCGCAAAAGCGCCGACCAGACCAGGCTCTTCGAGGGTATCGAGGAAGCGCAGTGCCGAGAGGGCGAGATCGTCATAAGAATGCTCAAATTTTTCACGACCCAGATCGGTGATGACAAATACCTTCGATGGTCGACCGCGACCGCGGAGGGAGGTCGCAACTCGGTGGGGTTCGCGCGGTTCCAAAATCCCAATTTCGATGAGGAGATCTAAGTGGCGGCGGATACCAGCTGGCGTCAGTTGCAAGCGCTCGGCGAGCTCAGCGGCGCTCTGTGGTCCATTTTCAAGAATAGTGCGGGCAACCAAATCTCTGGTCTTATCCTCGCTCTTTTTCACAACAGAAGTGTTGCGTAATTCCGTCCATTCCGCCAATCGGAGATATCGGGATCTCCCGAGGAGAATCGAGGCTCCCAGCCGCAAGGCAATAGGCTAGGCAGGTGAATCTAGCCAGCCTGATCTACACGGCGCTCGTCATCCTGCAAGTAGGAATCATCCTCACCGGAGGCGCTGTCAGGCTCACAGGTTCGGGACTCGGCTGCCCCACCTGGCCGCAGTGCGTATCGGGTTCGATTGCTCCGGTCCCCCATCAGGCTCAGGGCACCCTGCACTCGTGGATTGAATTTGGAAATCGCCTATTGACGGTTCTCTTGGTAATCGTGATCATCGCGGCTGTTATCGGAGCTTTCCGTTGGGGCAAAGGGCGCGGAGACTGGAAGATGATCCGGCTGCTCGCCCTCACCCAAATCGTGGGGATTGTCGCTCAGATCGTGCTGGGCGGGATTACGGTTCTTACAAAGCTCAACCCCTTTACCGTCTCAGCTCACTTCTTACTATCCATCGCATTGATTCCTCCAACTCTCTCGCTGCGCGAACGCATCTATGCCAAAGCGCGCACCGACGTATTGCCCACTACTCGACTATTGATTCGCAGCGTGACGCTCCTCAGTCTCATCGTCATCACCCTTGGAACAGTTGTTACTGGATCCGGTCCGCATGCCGGTGATATTCAAGCCAAGCGCTATCACATCGATCCGCGCACGATCTCATGGATTCACGCAGACGCTGTAATCGCATTGATCGGCCTCACCATTGCGCTCTTCCTCGTCATCAAGGTTTCCGAGCCGCTACCCATCCAATCCTTCATCGGTAAGAAGGTCCTTCTCTTCTTGGCAATCTGTCTGGGACAGGGCTTGATTGGTTACATCCAATATTTCACTCACCTGCCTGAAGCACTTGTCGCCGCGCACTTACTCGGAGCTGGATTGATCTGGCTCTCCGTGTGGAACATCGCCTTCAAGGCCAATGCATTTAGTCGCCAGCCGTTAATCAACAGTTAATCAGGACTTTGACGAACAAGGACGTTCGAGAGTCAACAATAGACAGTATGAAAATAGGGAGATAACTCGCAATGGAACGCAATACCTGGAGCCCAACAGACGATAGTGCGGTAGCAATCGCCCGAGCCTTAGCTATGGATAGCGTTCAGAAGGTTGGCAACGGTCACCCTGGAACTGCGATGTCCCTTGCGCCAGTTGCATACACGCTCTTTCAGCGTTTCTTACGTCATGATCCATCCGATTCAGCATGGCTTGGACGAGATCGATTTGTTCTCTCCTGTGGTCACTCCTCTCTGACCCTTTACATTCAACTCTTCTTATCGGGCTATGGTCTATCGCTCGATGATCTCAAGTCATTCCGCACACACAACTCGTTAACCCCTGGCCATCCTGAGTACGGTCACACCAATGGCGTAGAAACGACTACTGGTCCCTTGGGAGCCGGCGTCTCGAATGCAGTTGGAATGGCGATGGCGGCCCGCTTCGAAAAGGGGCTACTCGACCCTGAAAGTTCAACATCCCTCTTCGATCACAACATTTGGGTGATCTGTTCTGATGGTGATCTTGAAGAGGGCATTAGCGGAGAGGCATCATCACTTGCTGGAACGCAAGCGCTCGGTAACTTGAAGATGATCTACGACGATAATCGCATCTCTATTGAAGGCGATACCCACGTGGCATTTACCGAAGATGTTGCCGCTCGTTATCGCGCCTACGGCTGGCACGTGATTGAAATTCAAGCCCTGAGTGATGGGAACGTGGATCGCGTCAAGCTAGAAGAGGCGATGATCGCAGCTGAGGCAGTTGTCGATCGCCCAACTCTCATCAGGATGCACAGCGTTATCGCCTGGCCTGCGCCAACTGCCCGTGGCACGGAAGGCTCTCATGGTTCAGCTCTCGGCGCAGATGAAATTGCCGCAACGAAGGTTCTGCTGGGCCTTGATCCTGCGGAAAGTTTCATCGTTCCTGAAGAAGTTCTCGCCCATACGCGCCAAGTTATCGAACGCGGTCAAGCTGCGCATGCAGCGTGGAATGAAGAATTTGCACTCTGGAAAGAGAAGAACCCAGAGCGCGCAGAGGTTCTTGAGCGTTTGCGCAATCACACCCTTCCTGCGGGCTGGCAGGCCGCTCTTCCAGTCTTCCCGGCAGGCAAAGATGTGGCAACGCGCTCTGCTTCAGGGAAAGTCATCAGCGCTATCGCATCAGTACTCCCAGAATTCTGGGGCGGTTCAGCAGATTTAGCTGGAAGCAATAACACCACCATTGATGGCAGCAAATCCTTCTTGCCAGCTTCAAGTGAGATGGAGAACGCCGATCCATACGGTCGCTTAATTCACTTTGGAATTCGCGAGCATGCTATGGGTGGAATTCTCAATGGCATCGCACTGCACGGTTTGACCAAACCTTTCGGCGGAACTTTCCTGGTGTTCAGCGATTACATGCGTGGCTCTGTGCGTCTTGCCGCCCTCATGAATCTTCCTGTCACCTTCGTCTGGACTCACGACTCCATCGGACTCGGTGAAGATGGTCCTACCCACCAACCAGTTGAGCACGTCGCTTCATTGCGCCTCATCCCCAACCTAGCCGTAATTCGACCTTCAGACGCGAACGAGACCGCGATCGCTTGGCGCGAGGTGATCACCCGTCGAAAGCCAGCTGGCTTTGCACTATCACGGCAGAACCTGCCGGTTATTGATCGCACAATCTTCGCCAGCGCTGAAGGTGTGGCCCAGGGTGCTTATGTGGTGAGCGATACTTCCGGCACTCCAGATGTCATTCTTATTGCTACAGGATCTGAAGTTGCTCTAGCGATCGCAGCGAAGGAGATCTTGACGGCCGATGGAATTGCAACGCGCGTTGTCAGCGCTCCGTGCTTAGAGTGGTTTGCGGAGACCAGCTCGGAATATCAAGAGTCTGTCTTGCCTAGTTCGGTTCGGGCCCGTGTCAGTGTTGAAGCCGGCGTAACAGCTGGCTGGCGCGAATACGTAGGCGACGCAGGAGTGAGTATCGGTTTAAATCACTTCGGAGCATCGGCTGCTGCGGGAATTCTCTTTAAAGAGTTCGGGTTCACACCAGAGGCGGTCGCATTGGCTGCCAAAGAATCAATTGCGAAGGCGGGCAAGCAATGTCATCACACCTCCAAGATTTGAGCGCTGCAGGAGTATCCATCTGGCTCGACGATCTTTCCCGAGATCGCTTACAGAGCGGCAGTTTGGCTGCGCTTATTAGTGGTTCTAACGTCGTTGGTGTAACCACAAATCCAAGTATCTTCTCTGCCGCAATTAAAGGTTCAGCGCTTTACAAGGATGATGTACTTGCACTCAAAGTCGAAGGTGAGAGCGTCGCCTCTATCGTCACTACGTTGACGACCTCTGACGTTAAATCCGCCTGCGATCTCTTCCTCGATACTTTCAACTCGTCGGGCCATGTAGATGGACGCGTGAGTATTGAGGTCGATCCCTTCTTGGCTCATGAGACAGCGGCAACCGTCGAGCAGGGGAAGTCACTTTGGCAGTTAGTAAATCGTCCAAATCTCCTTGTGAAAGTTCCTGCAACGTTGGAGGGGCTCCCTGCAATTCGTGAGCTCACCGCGGCTGGAATTAGCATCAACGTAACTTTGATCTTCTCAGTGGAGCGCTACCTCAAGGTTATGGATGCTTACATGGGCGGACTAGAAGATCGACTGGCTGCTGGCCATTCCATTACTGATATCCATTCAGTCGCTTCCTTCTTCGTATCTCGTATTGACACTGAAATTGATAAGCGCCTTGATGCAATTGGGGCAGGATCCCCACTACGAGGTCAAACGGCTATAGCCAACGCTGTTCTCGCCTATGAGGCTTACCTTGACGTGATCGCCTCGCAGCGCTGGAAGAGCTTGGTCGAGCAAGGCGCAAATCAACAACGTCCTTTGTGGGCATCTACCGGCGTGAAAGATAAGGCATACGACTCAACGCGATACGTGATTGAACTGGTAGCAGCAAATTGCGTAAATACGATGCCCGAAGGAACTCTCAACGAGGTTCGTGAGCATGGAGCAGTTCGTGGCGACACAATTACTCCTGCTATCGCCTCGGCACACGCTCACTTTGCAGCGCTACCCGCTGCGGGAATTGACTTCGAAGATGTTGTGGCCTTCCTCGAGAAGGATGGTGTCAAGAAATTTGCCGATGCCTGGCAAGAACTCCTAGACAATGTAAGCGCGGTGGCATAAATGATCTCGGTTTCAGGTGCAGCACTCTCTATCGCAACAGAAGAGACAACAAATTCGCTCATTGCGATCGTGGATCGTCTAGCAGCCAAAGATCACACCCTGTGGGGGGCTGACGCGGAGGCCGAAGCCGCAGTTCGACTCAATTGGATTGATCTACCGACCAGTTCACGCGCGCTGCTCCCAGAGTTGGATGCGCTCACGGCATGGGCGCGCTCTCGCGAAATCTCCTCGATCGTCCTCGCAGGTATGGGTGGTTCATCACTTGCTCCGGAGGTAATTGCAAAGACTTATAAGAAGTCACTTACCGTCTTGGATACTACTGACCCTGATCAGATCAACGCTGCTATTCCGGCAGACCTCGCACACACTCTCGTGGTTGTTGGATCAAAATCGGGTTCTACTATTGAGACCGCCTCTCATAAAGCCTTCTTCACTAATCTGTTTGTCGACGCTGGGTTAAATCCTGCCGATCACTTTGTGATTGTTACCGACCCAGGTTCACCACTTGATAAGTCTGCGCGCGCCGATGGACTGCGAGTTATCAATGCAGATCCCAATGTCGGTGGCCGATACAGCGCGCTCTCGGCTTTCGGTCTGGTTCCGGCAGCTCTCATTGGGGTCGACGCGTCAATTCTGTTGGATGACGCGGCCTCTGCAGCAGAGAAGTTTGTACTTCCGGGCTCTGCAGCAATTCAACTGGCAGCAACTATCTTTGATAAGGGAGAACAGAACGTAGCGTTCTTCGATTCCGACTCAGATCTTCCTGGAATCTCCGATTGGATCGAGCAACTCATTGCTGAGTCCACTGGTAAGAACCAGACCGGCCGCCTACCGATCGCAATTGAATCTGCTGCTTCCCCTATTGCAGGTGCTGGACTGAAGATTGGCTTTCGTGAAGGAGGCAGCGCTGATCTCGTAGTTACTGGATCACTTGGCGAACAATTTATTTTGTGGGAGTGGGTTACTGCGCTCCTGGGCTACAGCCTCAAGGTCGATCCATTCAACCAGCCCAATGTCACTGAAGCCAAAGAACGCACGGGTGCGCTGCTCTCGACATGGAACGATGGCAAGGTTCCACACTTCAAACCAGCATTCGAGAATGAGCTACTCGCCGTATACAGCAGTTCTTCTGCCGTCGACTTGGCTGGCCAGCTCGAAGATTTCTTTGCGCACTCCAGCCATTACATAGCGATCATGGCTTATCTCTCCCGCGGAATTGATGAAGGGGCAAATAAGTTGCGTGAAATAGTTGCCGCTCGCAGTGGCAAGGGAACAACATTTGGTTGGGGTCCACGCTTCTTGCACTCCACGGGACAATTCCACAAGGGGGGTCAGCACAATGGCGCCTTCTTGCAGATCACCGGAGAGAACACAGGGGATCTGGCGATTCCACACCAGAACTTCTCATTCCACACCCTGCTCATGGCCCAGGCCCTTGGTGATGGAGAGGCGTTATCGGATCGCAAATTCCCACTGCTTCGCCTGCACTTAAAGAATCGCGAGTTGGGCCTTGCTCTCTTGTTGGAAGAGTTAGCCAAGAATTAGTCGTCGCCGCGAAGTTTGGCGAGAGCATCTCCCAAAATCTTCTCGGCTTCCGCCTCAGTGCGCCGCTCTTTCACGTATGCGAGGTGAGTCTTGTATGGCTCGTTCTTAACGGGCATCGGTGGCTTATCTTTGTCGAGGCCAGCCGGAAAACCGCAGCGAGGACAATCCCACTCGTTAGGAATAGTTACAGTGCCATCTTCAGCGAAAGATGGGCGAGTCTCATGGCCATTAGCGCACCAATATGAGACACGAAAGCGAGCTATCGCCTCGCCACGCTCCGCCTCACCCATTGGGCCAGCTCCGACGCGACTACCGCGGATTGCACTTCCTGCCATCTCTTACTCCTTCGAAAACTAGTTATGCAAGGAAAAACGAAAGTCCGAACTACTTTAGATAGATACCTAAAGAGACAACCCCTGCGAACCAGAGGAATCCAACCACGATCGTGATCCGGTCGAGATTCTTCTCTACAACTGAAGAGCCACCATAGGTGGAGGAGATTCCGCCGCCAAAGAGGTCCGACAGTCCGCTGCCTTTGCCCTTATGGAGCAGAACCAGCAGGATCATCAGCACGCTGGTGATCGCAAGAAGGATTGATAAAGCTAAAACCACGATTCGGCTCCTTTTATTTCTTACCTCCTGAACCTGCTTGAAGCAGGTTCAGACGCAATAGGTGGGTGCTGCAGACCCTTCGGGTCAGGCGCTAAGGATAGCGTCTAATTAAGCGGTAGCGACGCGGTGGTACCTGGCGATTCGGGCGAACTCCTCGGGATCAAGGCTCGCTCCCCCAACCAGCACGCCATCTACATCAGCTTCACGCATAATGTCGACGATATTGGCCGACTTTACTGAGCCGCCGTAAAGAATTCGAGCGCCCGCGGCGATCTCGTCACTTCCAATGGATCTGAGAGCTTCGCGGATAGCAGCGCAGACCTCCTGAGCGTCGGCAGGTGTCGCAGTCTTACCGGTCCCAATCGCCCAGACGGGCTCGTACGCGAAGACCACCTTCTTCAGGTCAGGCTTGTGGAGTCCCTGAACGGACTCAGTGAGTTGAGCGACGACGAAATCAACCTGATTTCCAGTTTCGCGGATGGAGAGATCTTCTCCAATGCATAGCACTGGAACCATCTCATTCTCAAGCACAGCTTTCGCCTTACGTGCCACTAGAGCGCTGCTCTCTGCGTGAATGGTGCGACGCTCAGAGTGTCCCACCAAGACAAATGCACATCCCAACTTATTGAGCATCCCGCCAGAGATATCCCCTGTGAAGGCGCCCGATGCTTCTGGTGAGAGATCCTGCGCTCCATAGAGGAGGCGGAGTCTGTCGCCATCGATCAAGGTCTGTACAGAGCGGATATCAGTGAAGGGAGGGAAGATCGCAACATCAACTGCATCGAAATCCTTCTCTTCTAGAGAGTACGAGAGTTTCTGGGTCACCGCGATAGCCTCGAGATGATTGAGATTCATCTTCCAGTTTCCGGCGATAAGTGGCTTACGCATTATTAAGTACCTCAATCCCTGGGAGGGCCTTTCCTTCGAGGTATTCGAGCGAAGCTCCACCACCCGTTGAGATATAGCCAAATTGATCATCGGAAAATCCGAGCGCCCGAACAGCCGCTGCTGAATCGCCCCCGCCTACAACCGAGATACCTTGCACCTTAGTCAGGCTGGTTGCGACAACTTTGGTTCCATTCGCGAAGTTTGGAAATTCAAAGACGCCCATTGGGCCATTCCAGAAAACGGTGTGACACTTTTCAATCGCTGCGCCAAATGCCGCTGCAGAGTCAGGTCCGATATCGAGCCCCATCTGGTCAGCAGGTATGGCATATGCGCTCACGAGTGTGGGCGGTGCATCAGCCGCGAATGTGGGTGCAACCACGATATCTGTTGGAAGTAGAAGTTCTACCCCGAGATCTTTCGCCTCCTGCAACAACTTCTTGACATCATCGAGTAGCTCTAATTCGACGAGTGACTTTCCGATCTCGTGCCCCTCGGCTGCAAGGAAGGTGAAGAGCATGCCGCCACCGATGGCCAGGACATTAACCTTGCCAAGTAAGTTCTTGATGACGCCGATCTTGTCAGAAACCTTCGCGCCGCCGAGAACGACCCCGTACGGGCGATCTGGGTTTTCGGTCAACTTTTTTAAGACCTCAATCTCGGCAGCAACTAGGAAGCCAGCTGCGCTGGGAAGCAACTTGGCAACATCATAGACAGATGCATGCTTGCGGTGCACAGCTCCGAAGCCATCACTGACAAAGAGATCCATCCCAGTTGCGAGCTGTGCGGCGAAAGCAGCACGCTCCGCCTCATCTTTGGAAGTCTCTGCAGCTTCGTAGCGGATGTTTTCGAGGAGAAGAATTTGACCGGGTTGCAGCGCCGCCTTCTTAGCATCTACTTCTGCCCCAACGATCGCTGATGAGAATAGAACTGGCTTGCCTAAGAGTTCGCTTAAACGATCTGCAACAGGCGCCAAGGTCATATCAGGATTGCGCTCACCCTTTGGTCGACCAAGGTGGGCGGTGATAACGACACTTGCGCCATTATCAACGAGGTAGTTGATAGTAGGAAGCGAGGCACGGATGCGA
>Ga0118677_10003303_pt1 | contig 30774 bp, 23 predicted proteins | sample AliMusrvi5mmetaG_FD_86154 | JGI IMG/M metagenome (GOLD analysis project Ga0118677, IMG submission 86154) | reverse complement strand
GCGATCGAAGCGTTTATTGCGGCGTATGGGCCAACGGCCAAGCCGTTTGTCTGGCGCAAGCGCGAAGTCAAAGGTTCGCAACTGCGCAATACTATCTCTAACTTTTGCAATTAAGCACTAGAGCCTGTCCCAAAGTCCACGTATTTGGATCGCGAGTGGATTTTTCGTCAGGCTCGAAGAGAATTCCACACTTTATCGAAGGGAGATAAACGTGGAATTCTCGACAACGTCTGGCGGAAAATGACACCGCGAGGCGAATACGTGGACTTTGGGACAGGCTCTATCTATGCGAACGTTCCATATGCTCCTGTTCATTCTCCTGCTCTGCGGGCTGGCGTGCGCCGGGCGCACGCTGACGCCGGATTCCCTGGCCTTACTCTGGCAGAATCAGTTGCCGGAAGCGAACGCCGCGAGTGCGGCGGTGTTGCGGACGCAACCTCAGGAAGCCCGCGCGCTGCTCACGCAAGCGCTGCTGGCCTCCGGCGAGAATGCCGAGGGGCGCGCCCTGCGGGTGTGGCGGCGCTATTGCCAGGCGGCGCCGGCCAGTTGGCAGACGCAAGCCTATTGGCCGGAGATTGTCCGCCTGGCGCGCGTGACCGGACGGTGGGATACGCTGGAAGCCATCGCCAGCGTGATATTGGCTTCACCGCGCACCGCAATACCCCTGCGCGCCTCGGCCCGCCTGGTGTTGGCGCGGGGCGCAATCAGCCGCAACGCGTTCGCCGACGCCGAGGCGATGTGGTCACGCTTGGGGTTCGTCCGCCAATGGATGGTCATCGGACCGTTCGACAATATGTCGCCCGCGGACATCAACCAGCGCTTCCCGCCGGGGGAGAAGATTGATTTTTCCAAATCATATCCCGGCCTCAACCAACTGCCGCTCGCCTGGTGTCGGCTGGCGCTGGTGAGTGGGAACGGGTATTGCCGCATCGGCACGGCGCTGAACGATCACGATGCCGCGCTCTACTACGCGGTCTCCGCTGTCGCCGTGGCAACGGCACAATCAGCCATACTGCGCGTGGAGCCGGTGGGCGCCGCTACAATATACGTCAATGGTACGCTGGTCTTCCGCGATGAATTGTACCGGCAAGAACGCGACTACCTCGCCGATCCCTACGCGATCCCCATCACCTTGCGTGCCGGGTGGAATACGGTGTGGGTGCAAATCGCCAGCGATGACGAAACCACCGCCGCCTTCCGCCTGCGCCTGACCACGCCGGCGGGTGCATTGCTGCCCGGCGCGATCTGGGACGCTGCACAGGCGAAGAGCGCAGGCATCCCCGCGACGGAGGCGACCCTGCCGCCGCCGGAATCGACCTGGACCACAGCCCTCGCCCACCAGCCCCCAACCCCGGAAACCGCGCTGGCGCTCGGATACCTCTATGGAGCGCTCAGCGATCCCCAGCGCGCAACGGCGATATTGCGCACCGCGCTGGTGGCCACCCCGAATGTCGCGCTGCTGCACTGGCAATTGGCGCAGGTACTGCATGATGACGCGCAGGAGGATGACGCCCGCGCGGAGTACGAATTGGCACGCGCCGCCACCCCGCGCCTTGCAGGCGCCGAGTTATCGCACCTTGCCGACGCGCGCAAATCCGGTAATGAGAACGACTACCTCGACAGCCTGCGTGCGCTGCGCAAGGCCTTTCCGGAAAGTCCGGCGGTGTGCCGGGCACTGAGCGAGGCCTATGCTGATGCTGAACGCGAAGAAGAGACGATCACGGCGCTGGAAACGGCGGTCAAGCTCGCCGGAGGCGCCGAAAATCTCTCCCGCCTGATTGCCGGCTACCGCGACAGCGGGCGAAAAACGATCGCCTTCACCACGCTACTGAAGGCGATTGTCAACCACCCGAATGACGAAGTGTTGCTCGCGCTCTATGCCGACGAACTGGAGGCGCGCGGGAATACCCGCGCGGTTATTACCACCCGCCAGTTGCTGGAACGTATCGGTGTCCCCGACCCCACGCAACGGCGGAAGATCGCGCAATTGCAGGCCGGCATGAAGAATGTGCGTGGGGCGGACGCCACGTTGTCGGCGTTGCGCGCCCAATGCCCGCTGGATGCCGCCACCTGCATCCAACTCGGCGATCTGCGCGCAAACCAGGGACGAAAAGCGGAAAGCGCGGCGCTCTATGAACGGGCGGTGTCCCTGGACCCCGCGCATGTAGAACTGCGCGAGAAGATACAGGCGCTCCGCGCTGAACCTTCGACACTGACCCTGATACCAGCCACGCCGTTGGAACCGCTCCTGGAGGCGGCGAAACAGGCCACAGCGTTGGCGGGCATGCCCGCGAAAATCTTCCTGGATGAAACGCGCGGGGTTGTCTACCCGGATTTCGCCACGGACCTGCACCGGCATATGCTCATCAAAATCTTCACCCGCGCCGGCGTGCAGCAATTCTCGCATCTGACCGCGGACCAGGACAGCGCGACGTCGTCATCAAGCGTGGAGATTGCGCGGGTGATCAAGGCGGATGGCAAGGTGCAGGATCTCCGCGGGTCGGACGAGGAGATCACCGTCCCCGGGTTAGCGCCGGGCGACATCATTGAGGTGGCCTTCCGCGTGCGCGATTACCATCCCGGCGCACTGGCGCGGCAGTTCTGGACGCAATGGCACTTTTCGCACACGGATGTGCCGGTAGCGCTCTCGCGCTTCGCCTTGCTCACACCCCCGAGGGTCACCCTGTATACGCGCGCCCACGGCGATGTCCCGGCAGCGTCCGCACGCGATTTACCCGGCTGGCGCCTGATGGAATGGCGCCAGACCGACGTGCCCGCCGCAAAAAGCGAACCGTTGGGGCTGGCCGGCACGGACGAAACCGGGTGGCTGGACATCTCGACCATTGCCACCTGGCAGGAGATCATCGCCTGGTACCACCACCTTGCCGGCCCGATGTGCGTCCCGGACTCCGCGGTGCGCGGTAAAGCGCGGCAACTGACAACAACGGCAAAAACGGACGCGGAAAAAATTCGCGCGCTGACCAACTTCGTGGCGCGGGAAATTCACTATCAATCCACCCCCTTCCGCATGAGCCAGTATATCCCGACCCGGGGATGGCAGGTGCTGCGCGACCGTTACGGTGATTGCAAGGATAAAGCGGCGCTGTTGACCGCCCTGCTCGCCGCGGTGGACATCAAGGCGGACATCGTGCTGCTCAGCGGACGCGACAACGGCATCACCCCCTACTTGCCTTCACCGCGCTTCACGCACGCGATCACGCGCGTGCAGACGGCGGACGGCCCGCTGTGGATCGATAGCACCGCTGAATCGCTGGCGTTCGGCCACCTGCCACTCGATGATCAGGGAGTGCCGGCGCTGGTGATCGATGAGCGCGCCACTGACTTGACCACCACGCCGCAGCGCCCGGTGGAGGACGAGTTGTTCACCACGCAGTTCCGCTGCACGCTGGACGACGCCGGCAAACTGAACGGCGCCTTCGCGTTGCAAATGACCGGCAACAACGGGGCCATGCTGCGCGCGGTGCTCGCGCGTGTGCCGGAAACCCAGTACGACGCGGTATTGCGCCGCGTGATTGTGCAGTTCGTACCAAAAGCCGCACTGACCAGCGGCACTATCGAGCAGGTGGCGGATCCTGATCAACCGTTGCGGCTGAACATGAAATTCACCGTAGAGCAATTCGCCGTACCGACCAACAACCCGTTGCTGCTGCACCTGCCCTGGATCTTTGATCTGGGTCGTGTGACGCAGTTGTCCCAGGACCCCACACGCACCCAGGATCTGGAACTCAGCGCCTTCTTCGGGCAGCAGACCCACCGTATGGAAATCGCCTTGCCTCCGGGGTACGTCCTTACCGCCGGGCAAGCGTCCAGCGAAGGCACTTCACCGTGGGGTCAGTATCACCTGACGCGCCGGGTCGACGGGAATGTGCTCTCTGCCGATCTCACCATGACCACCACTGCGTTGCGCGTTCCCGCTATCGACTTGCCGCGCTTTCGCGACTATCTGCAGGGCCTGGCGGACGCGACAGCGCGACCAGTGGCGCTGAAACGGTGAGTCGATGGGGAGATAAGTGCGCCGCGGGTTGCTACTCCGTCGTCACAATCCCCACCAGTGCAGCATCGCGCGCCACGATCGCGGTCGCGGAGGGGGAGGAAAAGAGTTGCGCGGCGGTTTGCACTTCGGCGATCGTCACGCCGTCGATGTGCTGGAGAAGGGTCTCACTGTAATCCGGGCCCAGCCCCTGGATATGGTTGAGCGCCATGTCCAGGCATTGCTGGCGATTGGTTTCATGGCTGAGTACGTAACTGCCGTGGAGACGTCCCGTGGCCTGCTGGAGTTCCTGCGCGGTGACGGGTTCCTGCTGGAGGCGCGCGAGTTGATCGGCAAAGCCCCGGCGGGCGCGGTCAATATTTTCCGGCGACGTGCCGATGGAGAGTTGCAACTCGCCCACCACCCCCATGGGAAGGTACGAACTGCGTACCGAATAGGCCAACCCCTGCTTGTCGCGCAACTCGGTAAAGAGGCGCGAACTCATACCGGCCCCTCCCAGGATCGTATTCATCACCGCCACCGCTGCCTGCTCCGGCGCGCCCATCGGGGGTGCGTACCACCCCTGATACAGTTGCGCCTGCTGGGCCTCAGTGCGCGCTTCGGTCGCCACACGGTCGCGGGCGATGCCCGTCAACACCGGGGCAGCCGCGCCGGGCGGCATGTCGACAAGATCGGCGAAGGTCGCCTCCAGCAGTGGACGCACCGCGTCAGTGTCAAAGTCGCCTACCAGCGCGACATTCATCCGTCGCGGGTTCAGGCCGTCAAAATGCCACGCGCGAATTTGGTCTTCAGTGAGTGTGGGTAGCGCTTCCAGCACGCGACGACCGGTGTTCCCATACGGGAAATCGGCAAAGAGCAAACGACCCAGCAGATCTTGCGCCTGCTCCGCCGGCTGGTCCAATGAGGACTGAATTTCACCGGCTAAACGCACGGCTTCTTTCTGGAAATCGACAAACGTCGAGTGAAACAGGATGTCCGCCAGGAGGGTGAGCACCGTGGGCAGTTCGCGGTTGAGGAACACCGCCAGTAGCAGGGCACAATCCGGCAACGTCACCTCGCGAAGATCAATGCCGCGCTCCTCTACCTCGCGCGCCAGCGTCTCGGCGCTGCGCGACGCGGTGCCTTTCATCAACAACCGGCTGGCCAGACGCGCCACGCCCGCCTGCTCCTCGCGCAGCGTTCCACCGTGCATCACCACGGCCAACGCCATACGCGGCGTCCCCTGCGCCGGCGACAGCAACAATGGCAACCCCGTATTGATTTCGACGATTTCGAATTGCATATCAACTCCGTGTAACAAACCACGATACCCGGGGACAGGCCCGCTCGCTTGACCGGGAGTCCGGCATTTCCTGCGTATACCTCACGGGGCAATGGTCACCGCGCACAGGTGGGCGATCGGCAGGTACTGGGCGGCATAAGCGGCCAGGTCATCGCGCGTCAGGCTGTGCAGGATGGAAAGATAGTCCGTGTAATTGGACGGATCATTCAGCCGGGCCATGGAATCGGCGATGACGACGGACAGACCGGAGGCGGTTTCCGCTTGCGCGGCGAATTGCGCTTCGAGGCGCGTCACCGCTTTGTCGATCTCCTCGGGCAGCGGCGGCGTACGCTGCAACGCATCGATCTCGTCGCGCAACAACGTGAACGCCTGCTCCGCGGCATCGGGACGCACCACGCCGTACCCCAACACATTGCTGCTGTCGCGATAGGCCCAATGCGTACTGCCGACGTCGAAAAAGGGCGTGTCGGGCAATTGTTCCACCAGGTGTTGATGCAGGCGACTGCTTAAGCCTTCCCCCAGGGTCAGACTCAACACATCCAATCCGATGGAGGCCCGCAAATCGCGCGAGGGTGGGCCGAGGAACCCGAGCACCACATAGGCAACATTCAGCGGCATCGTCAGATGCGTCACACACGGTTGTTCGCGCGGATACTCGCGAGGAAAGACGGGGTGGCGCACGGGGGTCTGCTGCGTGAATTGGAAGTGGTGCGCTACATCGCCAATCGTCGCTTCCGGGTCCAGCTCCCCGGTGACAATGGTCACCATGTTTGACGGTTGATACCAGGTGTGGTAATAGTCGGCGATGACGTCGCGCGGGATCGCGGCGATCACCTCCGCGGTGCCGATCACCTCGCGTCGGTAGGGATGGTGCGGGTAGAGCGCTTCGGTAAGGCATTGGATCGCCTGCCGCCACGGGTTGTCGCGCCCCATTTTAATCTCTTCAATGACTACCGCGCGCTCGCGCTTTTCCGCGGGGAGCTCCGCGGGATCGAAGGGTGGGCCGATTTCCTCGTCGGGCAAGGCGGCATGGAGGAGCATATCGGCGTGCAAGTCAAGGGCACGCCGGTAGTCCTGTCCGTGAGGACCGCGCGGCAGCGTTACAAAATATTGCGTCCAATCGCGTGAGGTGCTGGCGTTGATCCGCGCCCCGATGCCTTCCAGGATGCGGTCAAAGGCGCCGACCGGGAAGCGCGCGGTACCTTTGAACATCAGGTGTTCCAGAAAGTGCGAGATGCCGGTATTCTCGTCCGTCTCATTCACCGATCCGGTGCGCACCACGGTGTGCAGATGCACCACCTCGCCGGGCTTCGGCACCACAAAAATCTGATGACCGTTGTCCAGCGTGGCCCACCAGGCCGCGTGATCGAGATACGGCAGTGACACCTGCTCCGTGCGGGTGATATTCACAACTACCTCCGGGAGGAGCAGCATGCGCCCCATCATCATTTCGCCCCCAGGGGGGCAATTCCCTGCGTACGTTGTTAGATCGCTGTCGCGTCGGTGCGCCTGGCGCGCTATACCGTCATGGCAAACGCGACGAGACTCCCAAAATCTGCCGCCGCGCCATTCACGACCAGGCCGATTCGTCCTTCCGCGGGTCGGTAGGCGTAGGTTTGCACCAGCAGATCATCGATGTACAACTCAAAAAGGTCAAGGCGCGCCAGCAGGCGGAAGGTATGTTCGACGTCCTGGCCGATGCCGGTGACGGTGGCGCAGCCCTGACCGGTCACGTCCTCACTGCAGAAGCCGGTGACGGCATTGTAGCGCCCAATATGCGTCTCGCGCCCGTCGACGGCGCCGAGGCCCAGGCGGATTTCCATCACGCGCCCCCCGGCTTCCTGCAACGCAAACCCCGCGGTCGCCTGTGGGTCCGCGGCGGTGGCGCGAATCGTGCCTTCCAATATCACCCCGCGCGCGAGGTCGAACGTGGGAGCGAGCCAGACCACCTGACGTCGTCCGGACACGGACCGCAGCGAAACGTCCGTCAACTCAAGTGGTAATACCTCGCCCCGCAGCGCGCGGTTCGCCGGCCACCAACCCAGGCGCAGATGCCCATCAGTGAAAATCGCCTTACGCAACGGCAACATCCAGGTCCCGGAAGGCACGGAGACATAGTTCGAGATGAGTAACTCTCCGTGCTCCCCGCGCCCCCAGGCCGCCAGAAAAGAGACGCCCCAACCGTTGGCGCACGTTGAGGCGCCGCACAACCGAAATGCCGCCGGGTCGGGTCGGAAAGGCCCGCACGGCCCGTCGCCGATGAGCGTATACATCGAATAACCGTCGCTCAAATAGCGCTGCTCGCCGCCGATGATTACATAGCGATCACCGATCCGCTCGCAACCGCCGATTTCCAGGTCTTTGGGGGGGATGTCGCCCCAGTCGACCTTCGGCGGCGGCAGAATGTGCCATTCCCGGCCATCCGGCGTCTCCATCATACCCAGACTGCGCGGTAACTCCGGCCGGGTGGTGGCCACCGGGTAGCCCCAGTAGCCGGCGGCGGGATCCTCCTCATCCTTGGGCAAGATGTACATGTGATCCCAGCGCCCGCCGGGCAGATACCACCGGGGGTCCGGCGCGTTGCTAAAGAGGTAAGACCAGGTGCGCAGGTCGGTGGACTCGTAGAAGCGCAGGAGATCCTGCCGTCCGTTATGTTCGAACACGCCGTGATCTAGCACAAACCGTGTCCCCACTTTGGCGATAAACGCCTTGAAAAACTTGCTTCCGGCCGCCCGGTCAATCTCCGGCGCAACCTCCCAGCCATCGCGCCACTGCACGCCGTTTTCCGACACGGCCAGCAGACCGCGCGTCGCCTCCAGGCCGTTCGAACCCTCGGGGTTGTACATCATGATGGCGTAGTAATGGCCGTCGTGCCAGAAGACTGACGGATCCCACATAGCGCCCTGGACCGGACGATAGATCATCGGTGCACCGTTCTCTCACCCGCGGTATTCATAACATTTCGAATACTGCCACAATTAGCCCGGCAGTTAATTCGTTGCAAAATGCTGGCGTCGTGTGACACCCATTATAGCAGATTTGATACTGAAAACGAGAGCAATAATGGCGAATCTCCCCGGGCAGAAAGGCGCCGGCCCGCCCCATCCGGCAGACACAAGATAATCGAAAAAATCGTGACTGCGACCTTGGTTTATTCATTTTCCTGACGTCGATACCCACGGAGTAGACACTGCGTCCGGTGCGGATTACAATCGTCAATACACAACGCCACGAATCGATGATGAGGACTCACTTGCGATCAATACCAACATCGATGATAAAGTATAAAGCGGATTGGCCCGACGCGCAGCGGCGGTTGACCGCGCTCTGGCATGGCGAACGGTTGACGCGTCCGTGCCTGGCGGTCACGGCGCCGCAACCTGTCGGCGCTCCGGCGCCGCTCCCTGTCCCCGCGCATGATGAAGCACGCTGGTTGGACCCGTCGTACCGGGTCGCCGTGGTCCGTCGGGAATTGGAGAGCACCTGGTGGGGCGGCGAGGCGACCCCCTCGAGCCTGTTGATGGAAGGCTGGGTGATCTGTCTCGGCGGCACGCCGCACTTTGCCCGGGAGACCATCTGGTTCGCGACACAACAGGTTGATTTCCACCGCCCTTCTCCCTTCCGACATAATCCGAACAGCATCTGGATGCAAAAATATCGCGTCTTGCTGCTGGCGATGTGCGGGGAGGCGGGAAGAGATGACTTCATGCTGGGGAGTCCGTGCATGTTGCCGGCCAACGATCTCCTCGCCATGCATATGGGCACGCAAGAGTTTCTCCTCGCGTTGCTGGACCATCCAGACTGGATGCAGGAGGCGATCCTCACCGGCGCCCGCGACCAACTCCACGCGGGGCGCGCGGTACAGGCGCTAATGCGCGCGCAAGGACACGAATACTGGTACGGCATCGCCGGCTGGATGCCGTTGTGGGCGCCGGAACCATTTGTCCCCATGCAGTCCGACGTCTCGTGCATGCTTTCCCCCGCGATGTTCGACCGCTTCGTGCTGCCGGAATTGACGATGGTCGGTGAGGAATACGGCGCGCTCTGGTATCATCTCGATGGCGGCGACGCCCGGCAGCACCTGCCCCGGTTGCTCTCGCTCCCCTTCCTGCGCGTCATCCAGTATACGCCTGCGCCGTCCGAGCCGCCCAATGGTCCCGCACATCTGGAGATGTACCGGCAGATCCAGGCCGCCGGGAAAATCGTCCACCTTCAGGCGCCGTCGCACAATATCGAGCCGCTGGTGCGCGAACTCGACCCGACCCTGTTGCTGTTGTATACCGGCTGCCCCAGCCGCGCAGAAGGAGAAGCACTGCTGGAACATTGCGACCGGTGGGGACAAGGCGCACCGTCACGAAAGAGCTTCCGATGATCACCCGTCGTGAAAACCTGCTCAGAGTTTTTCGCCATGAACAGCCGGAGTGGCTGCCGGTGGTCGGGCACTGTGATCCCTACAACCAGCCCAGCCGTGACGGCATGGACCCCGCGCTGGCTGCCGCGCTCGGGCAGGTGCAGTGGGGAGACACGGCCACGGTAACCCTGTCGCGCTACCTCGGGCTGGACATCATGGATTGGTACGGACTGCCCCTGCGCATCACGCGGCGCAACGTGGTGATCGACAGCCATACAGCGGGTGCAGTGACCACCAATATCTGGCATACCCCGCTAGGAGATTTGCGTGAGAAGATCCGGATCTGCCGCGACGCCACCGGCGCGGTTTCCAGCAACTGGACCGAACACCTGGTGAAAGCGCCGGAAGACCTGCCAGCCCTGGCGGCGATTTTTGCGGACGAGGTGATCGAGCCTGATCCAGACGGGATTGCGCGGACGCGAGTACGCCGGCAGCTCATCGGTGATGACGGGTTACTGCTGGGCCCCATGGAGGGGACGCCGTTGGGGATGATGTACCGCGTCTATGCGGGTGTGGAGACACTGGCGTATCTCTGGGCGGATGCACCGGATGCGCTGCGCGACACCTTCGCCGTCATGGAAGCGAATTACCTGCAGCGGCTAACGGTCGGTGTCCAGTCGGACATCGATGTGCTGGTCAGTGTCGACGACACTTCAACGACCACCATTTCGCCGGCGATGTTTGCGACGTGCAATCTGGCGCTGACCGATACGCGGGCCGCGGCCGCGCATACCGCCGGCAAGCTCTACTTCCATCATTCCTGTGGCCTGCTCCGCGATCTACTGCCGCTCTACCGCCGCACGAAGATGGATGCCGTACATGCATTTACGATCCCACCGGTCGGCGATGTCACGGTGGCCGAGGGTCGACAGGCGTTGGGCAACCGCATCACGATCATCGCCGGCGTTGAGCAACTGGCCGGCCCCCTGACGGACCCCGAAGCGGTCCGTGAAAGCATTCATCAGATGATTCGGGATGCTGAACCGGGGGATCACTGTATCCTGAACGTGGTCGCCTACCCGCACCGCACAATAGCGCAGACGCGTTTCGTGACCGCGTGTTGTCGGGAATTCGGCGGAGGGTGTTAATACTGGAAGGCGTTGCCGGACGGCAGTGCCCGGCAACCCGCGGAAACAGCCTGGTGGCGACCGGAGGATCTCATGGGCATACGCGTTACTGTCATCAGTATCCTGCTGCTACTCTGGGGGGTGGCAAGCGCACAGCCTCCGCTGCCTGCTGCGAACGGGCCGGCGGAGGAGAACACCTCCCCACCACCGACGGTGGTGACCCTGATCACTCCACGGCGCCATAGCGCTTATGAAATCGCCTGGCTCTTTGAAGCACGGAATTGGGTCTATAAAGGATCTGGGCGTTCCTTGCATGAGAATATTCCGAAGGGTATCTGCGGTATTATGCCGCTGAATGAAAAGCAGTTGCTGATCACCGCGACCAATACAAAAGCCGTGGACCAGTTGACGATGCAGATCGAAGACGCCGATGCGTTGGGGCAGGCGGAATTCACTTTTGTTTTCGTCAAGACGACGCGCACTGTGGCTGACCGGTTGCTCAAGACCCACGCGCCGGATTATACCAGGGAACTGCAACAGTTGCTGCATCGTGGCAAAGCATCGGTGACCAGCACCCGGCATTTGCGTCTTCGTGAGGGAGGGCAGGAGATTGTGCCTGTGAACGGTCTGGGACCCATCCGCGGTATTTGGGTCGAACTCTACAACATGATCCCCCCAGAAGGTGTGGATCTATTCCTCTCCGTGCTGCGCAACACCAGGGTTACCGGCACGATGCGCACTGATTTCACCCCCGATGCGCCGCCGCAACCGATGCCGAAAGTGCCGTTCGGAAAAACCATCCTGCTGACCGCCCCGATTCTTGACAAGGATTCCGCCGTGCTCATCTTTACCGTGGCGAAGGATCTCTTTTGATCGACAATCACCACCCACCAACGACCCGGCCCGCGGCAACTGATTGCCGCGGGCCGGGTCGCGTGCGTAGCGACGCGCGTGGGATTACTTGGTCTGCGTGAAGTTATACTGGACGCCGACAAACGGACGGACCTCGGTAGTGGAGCCGAAACCGGTGCCGTTCGTGACGCCGATTTGTGCACTCCAATCCGTGGTGAAGTAGTGCCGGAGCACGACGGAAGTGAGCGGCTTTTGATAGAACGTGCCGTCTTTGAGCTGATATTCAGCGGCGACCTGCGTATTGTTCCCTATTGGGCACTGCACGCCGACGAACGGGCGAAGCGTATTGTCGCTATTCTCGGTGATGAAGTGGACCCCGAAGGTGCCCAGGATCGGGTTGACCGAGGTCTTGCCGCGACTGAAGGCCTGAGTGCCGACCAGGTACAGATCCACCGCGGTCTGATCGTGGTTGGCGAGGGTCAGTGACCCGCCGGCAGCCAGATTGAAGGTGGACTGGGGATCGGTGAAGCGGTATTTGGAACTGATGCTGATCCCGTCCGTGATGCCGGTGGACAACGACGCGCCCACCTCCAGGTTTTTGTCCACGCCATAGAGCACGCGTGCTTTGAAGGTATTCTCGTCCGCGAACAGCATGTCCGCGGCGCCGACAACGCTCCCGTTTTGCGCGGTTAACGCGTTCGGTAACACGACAATGCCGGTCTCAGCGTTGAGGGTAGGATACGCCCGCGCCATGCTCCCAAAAGTGAGGGCAACCGCGAGGATTCCGAGTGTGTAGAAGCTTTTCATCATAGACCCTTTCTTCGGCTTGCGGTGTTCGTTCTTTCCCGCAGCCGTTGTTGGCTATGTCTTATACTAGCATGGCCCTCGCCTGATGCCATCGCCTGACCGGTGGGTTTTTTCCTCTATCAAACGGGTGAGGAGGAACAGAGGATGTGGAAGAGATGCTGCCCGCACCCAAAACGCTTCCCTCTCCCGCTGGGAGAGGGCCAGGGTGAGGGAGACGGCGCCAGACTAGCCTGCCAGCGCCAAATCCTTCCTGCCGTCGTCCGCCCTCACCCCGCGCCCTGGAGTTTAGCCCTTTTGTCTCTCGTCTCAATGCTCACCAATATCAGTGTGACCCAAACAGATTCACGAGTACGCGTGGGACGTTGGCGGAGAGGGTGAGTGCCGCCCGCCCCCCAGTCTATTGCGCTACGTTCTTGGCTCGCGAGGACGCTCGCCCTCCCGTTTATGTGCGAGACGTTGCTGTGTTTGACCGGGAGGGCGAGCGTCCTCGCGAGCCGCCCACCGTTCCTCTCGCGAAGCGAGAGTAGGCGTAGCGATGGTGCCAGATGAGCACTGATGTTCGTCAGTTGCAGCATGCTTTGGAAAGGGATCAACTCCAGGGAAGACCGATCACTGCGGCCAGCTCCTGCAATAGACGGTCGGGAGCGGTGAGGAGGAAGTCGTTGGTGACGCGAAACACGTTCGCCCAGGCGTCATCGGCACCCAAAACGCTTCCGGGAGCGCTAGGACGCTGACCACCAGTCTATTCCAGGCGCAATATGCCGCGTTTGAGGGCGATGGTGACGGCCTGGGTACGGTCAGACGCCTCCAATTTACGCAGGATGGCGACCAGGTGCGTTTTAATGGTGCCTTCGGCGACGCTCAGAATGTTGGCGATTTCTTTGTTGCTGTCGCCGCGCGCGAGGAAATGGAGGACTTCGAGTTCTCGCGGGGTCAACGCCAGAGTATTCAAGCGGTCGATGAGCTTGGCCGCCAGCGTCGGGGAGACCACGGTTTGTCCGCGATACACTGCGTGCAGGCAGGCGATTAATTCCTCGCGCGGCACGTCCTTCAAGAGGTAGGCTTTTGCGCCGGCCCGCATGCAGCGATAGATGTCTTCGCTGCTGTCGAAAGTGGTCAGGACGATCAGGCGCGCGGTGGGCATTTCATGTCGAATCGCGGTGATCACATCGACCCCGTCGATCTCCGGCATATTCAAATCCAAGAGCCCGATATCCGGACGATGCCGGAAAAACAACTCGATCGCTTCTCGCCCGTTGCTCGCTTCGGCGACCACCTGAAAATCAGGGTAGCATCCGAGTAATGCCGTCAGGCCGTCGCGCACCACCGGATGATCATCTGCTATGAGAATGCTAATCGGTGTTGTCATGAACGAACTCTCCTTGCGCGACGGGATGCCACGGGGCCTGCACTTCCATGCGCGTGCCATGCCCCGGATGACTGGTCAGGATGAGTTGCCCGCCCAGGCGGGCAGCGCGCTCCTCCAGAATACGCAGACCGAAACCCCGGTGTGCGGGAAGATGGGTAGGATCAAACCCCTGCCCGTCATCGGCGACGCACAGGACGACCTGTTGCGCGGTAAACGCCAAGGTGATATGGATCTGCCGGGCCTGCGCGTGCTTCACGGCATTCGTCAGCCCTTCCTGGCACAGACGCAATAATTCATGGCCCATCTCCGACGGCAGCGGATAGATGATCCCCTGCTGCGTGAAGTCAATGGCGACCGTGTCCTCATGGGGCTGGCGTTCGATCAGGGTCAGAATCGCGGCCACCAGATTATCGTCTTCTCTTCCGTGCGGACGCAAGGCCCACACGGAATGACGCGCCTCGTTCAGGCTGTTCCGCGCCAGTTCACACGCTTTGTGAATACGCAACCGCGCGGCGCGCGGATCAGCATCCAGGCAATAATCCGCGGTTTCCAATTGGATCACGATGCCGGTCAAACCCTGCGCAATGGTATCGTGAATTTCTCGGGCAATCCGCGTTCGTTCTTCCATCACGGCGGTAAGTTGCTGGGCTTCCGCGCGCACGCGTTCGGTCATCTCCTGTTGTAGCGCTTCGTTGGCAAGCGCCAACTCGGCGGTGCGTTCGTCGACCCGAATTTCCAACTCGGTTTGCAGTTGTTTGAGGGTATTTTCCATTTGCTTGCGTTCAATGGCGTAGCGGAGCGCGCGCACGATTTGCCGCCCATCCGAATGCCCTTTGACCAGGTAATCCTGCACATCATGACGGATGGCGTCCAGGCCCACATCTTCATCATCGACGCACGTCAGAATGACAATGGGGATATGCGGCGCTGCACGGCGCACGCGCTGGAAGGTCTCCGCTCCCGAGCTGTCCGGCAACGACAGGTCCAGCAGAAGCGCATCGAAGGCCTCCTGGCGCAGGCGCGTTAACGCGGCATCCAGATACTCTACACAGGTGACATGCAACGAACCCATGCCGATTTGCGACAGGGTTTCCTGCAACAGTTCGGCATCGGTGGGATTGTCTTCCACCAGGAGTATCTTTACCGGGGTGCTGGTCATGCCGTTATCCTCTCATCTCCTACGCTAGATCGTAACCTGTTCGCCTGCACTATTCATGACCACAGGAATAGTGCGGGTTATAACTGTGACGGCAATTTGACGACCGTCAGCCAGAAACTTTCGATGGCTTTCACCACCTGGAGAAACTGATGGAAATCCACCGGTTTGGTGATAAAGCAGTTGGTATGCAGTTCATAGGCGCGCAACACGTCCGCATCGGCGTCGGAAGAGGTTAACACCACCACGGGGATGGTTTTCAGGTTGGCATCGGTCTTGATTTCCGCCAGTACTTCGCGTCCGTCTTTCCGCGGCAGATTCAAGTCGAGCAAAATAAGATCGGGACGCGGGGCATGGGCATACGCCCCCTGGCGGCGCAGGAATTCCATGGCCTGTACACCGTCCTCGACAATGCTCAGGTGATTGGCGATCTTCCCACCCGCCAGCGCTTCCACTGTCAATTCCGTATCACTGGGGCTGTCTTCCACCAGAAGGAGCTCAATAGGGCTGGCCTGCTCGAGATTCATCATGTCGTTACGTTCCTCTGCTCGGGAGGGTGAAGAAAAAAGTGGTGCCGGACCCCGGCTCTGACTCCACCCAGATCGTCCCCCCGTGCCGTTCGATAATTTTCTGGCAAATGGCCAGACCAATGCCGGTGCCGGGATATTGCAGGCGCGTGTGCAACCGTTGAAAGATCAGGAAGATGCGCTGATAATATTGCGGTTCAATGCCGATCCCCTCGTCACGGACGGTAAAGAGCCAGCCGGTATCCCGGCGCTCTGCCGCGAGGTGAATCCGTGGCGGTCGATCCCCGTGGAACTTGAGGGCATTGGTGAGTAAATTCTGCAACAGTTGCCCCATCTGCCCGGCGTCCGCGATCATGGTCGGCAACGGGGTGTGGGTAATGGTCGCCCCGGTCTCGCGAATACTGGTGCTGATACTTTGCAGCGCCAGATCAAGTATGACATTCATATCGACCGGCGCGAAGGCCTTGCCTTGCGTGCCCACGCGTGATAAGGCCAGCAGGTCGGAGATGAGCCGCTGCATGCGCGTGGCCCCCTGGACGGCGCCATTGATAAACTGCTGATCTTTGGCATCCAGGCGGTCTCGCCAGCGTTCTTCCAGTAGAGACACAAAACCTGACACCGCGCGCAACGGTTCCTGCAAATCGTGGGAGGCGACATACGCGAACTGTTCCAATTCCTTGTTGGAGCGGGTCAACCCGGCGGAGGTTTTTTCCAGGGCCTCCTCGATCTGTTTACTCGCGGTGATATTCTGGCTGAACGCCGCGATACGACTCACCCGGTCGCCATCGAAGACCGGGTAGAAATGGTTGTCGAAGATGACGCCGTCCCACTCGTCTTCGAAACGGATCGGGCGCCTGGACGTACTGACCTCCTGCAACCGTTCCCGGCGTGCAGTGACCAGATGCGCGGGGACGAACTCGGAAAAATGATGCCCGAGTACGTCCTCCTGGTCACGTGCCAGGTGATTGATCGCGCTACTGTTCGCGGCCAGAATCGTGCCGTCCACGGCGAACAGGTAAATGGATTCTTGTACGGCATCCAGAATCGCCCGCATCGTCGCCTCGCTCTCCCGCAAGGCCAGTTGCACATGCGCGCGTTCCAGCTTAATGGCCATCTGGTCCGTGATGGTCTTCATCAACGCCAGTTCGTCAGGGGTGAATGCGGTGCGCGTGGCGGCGCCAAACGCCAGGGTGCCGATCACGCGGTCGCCGGCTAACAGCGGGTGGCACGCATAGGCCTGCAGGCCGAAGGATTGCAATAACGCCGTTCGGGGGTCCGCGGTATGCTGCAAATCGTCAACAATGATACGGCGCCCATCGCGGGCGACGCAGCCGCTGATGCCGACGCCGATGTCAAGGCACGCAATGGCGCGTAATTGCTCGCTGGTAAAACCCGCGGAGGCGTTCAAATGCAATTCACCGGTTGGCGGGTCGACCAGATAGTGCACATAGACCTGACAGTCCAGGTGCGCCATCACGGTCGCGCAGATGTCATGCACCACTTCCAGGGGGTTATCAGTTGCCAGCAAGCGCGCCGCCACATCGGACAGCAGTTCCAAGCGCTCATTCCCGCGCCGCAATTGCGGGGCGGTGCCTTTTCGTTCCGTGCGAACCATTCTTGTATTATACTCTCTCGCGCCGCCTTGCGTATGCGCCATGCTTGGCGCCGACTGCGTTATCTTGCCCGACCGGTGCAGACCGGGTTGCTCGCTGCCAGGGTGTTCCTCTGCTCCAAATCGATTTCAAACCTTGCTCGCGTGGGTGACACGGCGACGAAACGGGGGGAGCGCGACCTGCAGAGGAACGGCGGTCGGATACTCGACCACCACCACGCCTTCTATGCGCATGCCGGAGATGCGCCCATCGTCGGCGACATCGTGAAAACGACAATGATAGCGCCATTTCGTCCCGGTGTCGGCGGTGTAGGGTACGCGCCAAAGACCGAGGTGCCCGGTGGTTTGGTCGATTATGCGCGGGTCACCGACCGGGGCATCCGCAAACATATGGAGAAATTCGTTGCGTGGAAGATCGGGATTGCATTCCCAATCGATCATCGTCCGCAGCACGTCCGGGACTGACAAATCCGGATCAGTCGGCGCCGAGAGCGGCATGAGCGGCGGTATCGCAATGATGCCGGCCAGAGCGGCGACCAAATGCCGGGCGTCAGGGCCGCATCCGCGGAAACGCGCATGGTAATACCATTGTTGACCGCGCGCGGACGGAACCGGAATAATCCAACTCGACATAATGGTGCTTGCCGCGGCGTGCGTCTCCATGGACGGCGCGTAGGGATCAGTATAATGATGCAGCCAACGCACGGCGCCTTCCGGCGCCACAGTGAATTCCAGCGGACTCACCTGATATAAATTGGTATACGCCAGGGGGAGGACCGTAGGCGACACCTCGCTATGGTGACAGCCTGACAGGATCGCGGCTCCCGCCAGTCCGATCTGACTGTAGGGTCGTGTTAACGCTCCCATGCGTGGTAAATGCTCACTCATCGTACTGGCCCTCTCGTGGTGGCGGTCCTGTGTCGCTCCTGGTGCGTGCATCGTCGGTTGCACTATCTGCCGCCGTGGGTGTTGGGTAAGGATTCACGGCTTCCTCCCATGATCCCGGACGCGGTAACCATTCACTATGTACGCTTGCCGAGTACTCCGCCATGCTCGACTCCCTCACCGGGAATACCTCCACTGCCGGATGATCGCTAGCCCGCCTTATTCATGAATGGATGAATAAGCCAGAGCTCGCCGAAGCGTTATTCGCTACACGTATAAGGTGAGCTAGCATCGCCCGGCAGTGGCCTATTATGGCTCATCCGTGATCTGCGCGTTTCCCATCTGCCCCATGCACGGGTCGCCGGCGACCGGGGCTGCATGTTATGTATTTACAGCGCTATGAGTATGCCATCACTGAGCCGTCCCCCGCATCCGCGTGTCGGCGGATTTTTCGCTCGCTTGATAGGTAGAGGATATTCTCCCCCAAATGATATAGACGGATAGTCGCAACCCGCGGATATCAGCGTTCCGCGCCCGACAACCAGCATGCGGCGCCCATTATCTATGAGGAGATCCCCTATATATATCGCGTCTGCCCACGCCACATGTCCGCCATGGAATCCGCACTCGACTATAGCAGCCTGCGGATAAAGAATCGTTGTGCGATGATGCCGAGATTCTTGCTTCCGCTTGCTCCCTGGAGTTTAGCCCTTTTGTATCTCGACTCAATGCTGTCCGAGATAATTATGACCCAAACGGATTCGCGAGAACGCGTAGTAAATCGACGGGGAGGGCGAGTAGCGACTGCACGGAGCCGTAGAGCATGCACGACGGAAATAACCCCCTCGTCGCGCGTGAAGTGAAGAATCATTGAGGACAGGATTGATCGACGACGATCTTTCGTATTGCGAGGACGCATCACGTCCACGCATCTTCCTCTCCCCCTCTCCCATTAGATATAGAGATCGCCTTATCGGATGATCGATACCGCACCCTCTCTATTTCTAGAAGAAGAAATCCATCGAATATGTGATGCGGGCAATAGTGAAAATGCGATAGATTCTATACATTGCATACATGAGTCTTCGGAACCGTCACCGGGGTCGTCCGCGGACCAGTTCCCCGGGGTTCCGTAGATACAGAAGCTGATAATCTCATTCGCGCAGGGTGGGATTTACCAAATACATACAAGGAGGAAAGAAGTCACATGCGCACATTGATGAGTTATACATGGGTCCTGGCAGTGGTGCTGGCCATGGTCGTTGGCGGGTGCACCGATACGGTGCCGCGGACTCCCGCCGTCATTGCACCGGCGGTGATCTTAACCCACCCGGCAAATGGCGCGGAAGATGTCGCCATCAACAGCCTGATCACTGCGACCTTCAATAAGGTCATGAATGCGTCAACCCTCACGACGGCGACATTCGTTGTGATGCAGGGGACCACGCCGGTTGCCGGCGCGGTCACCTATGCGGGTCTGACGGCCACCTTTACCCCAGCGAGCCCGCTGACTGCCGGGACGGTGTATACCGCGACGATTACCACCGGGGTCCGCGACCTGACCGCGCACACCCTGATCGGTAATTATGTGTGGACCTTTACCACGGGCTTCACCCCCATCGCACAGTATACACTCACGGTGGCTGCCACCCATGGAAGCGTAACCAAACTTCCTGATCAACCGCTCTATGACGCGGGCAGCGTGGTGACGCTGGCGGCGATACCGGCGACGGGGTATCACTTTACCGGTTGGAGCGGCGATGTGAGCGGCGCCACGAATCCGATTCCCGTCACGATGACGGGAAATATGAGCGTCACCGCCAATTTTGCGCCTAACCCCCCGAGCACCTATACGCTGACGGTGATCGCCGTCAACGGCAATGTGGCGAAGTCTCCGGACCAGGCAACCTATCCCGCGGGTAGCGTGGTCTCGCTGACGGCGCTGCCGGCGGCGGGTTACCACTTTTTCGGGTGGACCGGGGATCTCAACAGCGCCATCAATCCGGCACAGATCACCATGACCGCGGATAGAGTGGTCACCGCCACGTTTGTACCCAACACCTATACGTTGACGCTCAATGCCGTGCATGGGACGGTGACGAAGTCTCCGGACTCAACGAATTATCTCGTGGGCAGCGTGGTGACGTTGACGGCGGTGCCGGCGACAGGATACCACTTTACCGGCTGGAGTGGTGATGTGAGCGGCGCCACGAATCCGGCGCTGATTACGATGAACGGGAATAAAACCGTTACCGCCAATTTTGCGCTTGATCCGCCGAACACCTACACCCTGACGGTCATCGCCGTCCACGGGAGCGTCACGAAATCGCCGGCCCAGGCGACATATGACGCGGGCAGTATCGTGATGCTCACGGCATTGCCGGCAGCGGGCTACCACTTTACCGGGTGGAGTGGCGATGCAAATGGCGGGGCGAATGCCGTACTGATTACCATGAACTCGGACAAAGTCGTCACGGCCAGTTTTGCGCTGAATCCCCCGAACACCTACACACTGACGGTCATCGCCGTCAATGGGAGTGTGTCCCGGACGCCGGATCAGGCGGCCTATGACGCGGGCAGTGTGGTGACGTTGACGGCGACGCCGGCGACCGGCTACCACTTCAGCAATTGGAGCGGCGATGTAAACGTCGCCATGAATCCGGTGCATGTCACGATGAACGGGAATCGGAATGTCACGGCCAATTTTGCACTGACCACGGTGACCATTGCGCCGAAGACGACCACGGTCGCGCTCTCCACGACCCGCCAGTTCACCGCCAGCGTGGATGATCCGACAAATGGCAATATCATCTGGAGTGTCGTGGAAAATAATGGCGGCACGGTGAGTGCGGCAGGTCTGTATACCGCACCGGCCACCGCTGGCATCTACCACGTGAAGGCGACCAGCGCGGCCGATGCAACGGTGTCGGACACCGCGACGGTGACCGTCCCGATCGCCGTGACCATCAATCCGAAGACGACCACCATCGATGTCTCCGCGACCCGGCAATTCACGGCATCCGTGAATGGGAGTCCGAATACCAATGTCACCTGGACAGTGGTAGACATTGGCGGCGGGTCTGTCAGTGCGACCGGCCTGTATCACGCGCCGACCACCGCCGGGATCTATCACGTGAGAGCGACCAGCGTTGCCGATGCGACGGTCTGGGATACCGCAACAGTGACGGTGCAATCGGGCACCTCGATCATCACCGTTCAATAAGGAGACATGACCATGACACTACGCATCGTATCGATATGCACACTCCTCGCGTTGACTGCGTTGCTGCTCGTTGGCTGCGGGACCGGCAATAATGCCCTGCGCCCCGCGTCAGCCACGGGCAACACCGGGCGCGCCGTGTTGACCATCAAATGGCCCGCACTCGATCGCTTGATCCCGGTGGCCAGCAGCAGCATTAAGATCACGATCACGAAAGTTGGCGGTTTTTCGACGTCCCAGACCGTGGCTCGTCCCACCAATGTACCGCCGACCTCCACCGTGACCTTCAATGACTTGCCGACGGGCGATTTGAGTGTGACCGCGTCCGCCTACCCACTGGCGAACGCCGCCGGCATCGCGCAAGCGACCGGCACGGCCCCGGAGACCATTTCAGCCGGGCAGACCACTTACCTCACTCTGATCATGAACAGCACCATTACGCAGGTACTGGTCACCCCGGTCACCCCGACTGTCGTCACCGGGGGCGTCGTCACCTTAACCGCCACCCCGGAAAATATTGACAACAATATCGTGTTGGTCGCGTTGGGCAATATCACCTGGTCCTCCTCGGATTTGACGGTCGCTACCGTTGATCGCGACACCGGCGTGGTTACCGCACTGAAAGCCGGGAGCACAACGATCACCGCGAAGGAGTTCGATTCCCAGAAGACCGGGAGTACGATCGTAACGATCAACACGGTGGGCGTGACCATTAATCCGAAAACGGCCACCCTCTTTGCCACCGGGACCCAGCAATTGACAGCCATCGTGAACGGCGCGCTGAACACGAATGTCACCTGGGCCGTGCAGGAAGGGAGTGCCGGCGGTACGGTGAGCAGTACCGGTCTTTACACCGCACCGGCAGCACCCGGTATCTATCACGTCACGGCGACCAGCGTGGCGGACCCGACGAAGTTGGATACGAGCACGATCACCGTCACCCACCTGGGTCCCGACGCCGTCAACCTTGGCGCCGCGGGTAATTTCGCCATTCTGGCGGGCCAGACGGTCACGAACACCGGTCCGACCATCGTGAACGGGAATCTCGGTGTGAGTCCCGGTACCGCGGTGAGTGGGTTCGATCTACCCGGAGGGCCCGGCTTCGTGATCAATGGGGCGATCTTCACGGGTGTCGATCCGACCGTCGCCGCGGCCAAGCTCGCCTTGACCAACGCGGCCAATGATGCCGCGGGACGTGCCCTCAATGTGATCATTGTGCCCACTGGAGAACTGGGCGGGAGCACCCTGGCCCCTGGTCTGTACCAGTCCGGCATCTCCTCGTTTGCGATCACGTCAGTCGATCTCACCCTCGATGCTCAGGGTGATTCAACGGCGGTGTGGATCTTCCAGATGCCGTCCTCTACGCTCACCGTCGGCAACGGACGCAAGGTCATTCTGACCAATGGCGCCCTGCCGCAGAATATCTACTGGCAGGTCGGCAGTTCGGCAACGCTGGGCACCAGCTCCGATGTCTCCGGCAACATTCTGGCGTATGCGTCGATCACCCTTGAAACCGGCGCCAAGTTGCACGGTAGGGCGCTGACGCAAATTGCTGCAGTCTCCCTGGACAGCAATACCGTTACGAAACCCTAGCCGGCCGCGGATAAAGTATCGTTGTGCGCTGATACTGAGATTTTCGCGTCAGGCGAACACTATATCTGCAACTCTATGAAGACATAGACGGCAGATATAGTGTGAAGCATCACACGAAAAGATCGGTGTCAGCGCCGACGAGACTTTTTCCGCGGGCTGCTAGCCCGGTTGGTGAAAAAGGTTGGCTGGAATCCGTGCGGGGGTGGGAGCAATCCCCCCCCGCCGGCGTCTGCGAAGAAAGGTTGCGGGTCATGCAACAGGAAACGAAACAATTAGGAGCTCTACTGATCGAGGCCGGTCATATCACTCCGCTCCAGTTCCAGGATGCCGTCAGTCATCAGCAAATTGTCGGGGGCAAAGGGGCGCTGGTGATCGGGGCATTGCAGACCGCCATCTTCAACAGCGCCAACTTCTCGAGTATTGCCACCGACGAAAAAGGCGTGATTCAGATTTTCAATGTCGGCGCCGAGCGCATGCTGGGCTACACGGCGCTTGAGGTGGTAGACAAGATTACCCCGGCGGAGATTTCCGACCCCCAGGAAGTGGTCGCGCGCGCCGCGGCGTTAAGTCTGGAACTCGACACCCCCATCAAGCCGGGATTCGAGGCGCTGGTCTTCAAAGCCTCCCGCGGCATCGAGGACATCTACGAATTAACCTATATCCGCAAGGACGGCAGCCGTTTTCCGGCGGTCGTGTCGGTCACCGCATTGCGCGACGACCAGGACGGCATTATTGGCTATCTGCTGATCGGCACGGACAACACCGCGCGCAAGGAGGCGGAAGCGGCCCTGCTCAAAGCGGGGGCCTTGCAAAATGCCATCTTCAACAGCGCCAACTTCTCCAGTATTGCTACCGACGAGAAAGGCGTGATTCAAATTTTCAATATCGGCGCTGAGCGTATGCTGGGCTACACGGCGCTTGAGGTGGTGGACAAGATCACCCCGGCGGATATTTCCGACCCCCAGGAAGTGGTCGCGCGCGCCGCGACGTTAAGTCTGGAACTCGACACCCCCATCAAGCCGGGATTCGAGGCGCTGGTCTTTAAAGCCTCCCGCGGCATCGAGGACATCTACGAATTAACCTATATCCGCAAAGACGGCAGTCGTTTCCCGGCAGTCGTGTCGGTCACCGCGCTACGCGACGACCAGGACGGTATTATCGGCTATCTGCTGATCGGCACGGACAACACCGCACGCAAGGAGGCGGAAGCGGCCCTGCTCAAAGCGGGAGCCTTGCAGAACGCGATTTTTAACAGCGCCAACTTCTCCAGTATTGCTACCGACGAAAAAGGCGTGATTCAAATTTTCAATATCGGCGCCGAGCGCCACTACCGAACCACCCTTCGCCAAAAACATATCGAAGAGGCCCTCGGTTTTCTGATTCACGACTACAAGACGCTTGATCTGGAACGGAGTTTACTGAATGACCCGCAGCGCAAAGCCCTGCGGGTCATCCTCCAGGGCCAGGACGCTGCCCGGGTCGTCGAGGACGCCAAAGAGGATGTCCTGTTTGATCGGGCCGACATTTTTACACTTCAGCGCCTGATGAACCTGGTTCTGTTCAAGGTGCATCACGATCAGGAGGCAGCCGCGCAAGCGTCAGACAAAAAAAGGAGCAATCCGGATGCAACACCAGTATATCGAGCGAGATAGCGGCAGGGTTGTTACAGAGCAGCTGATTGGTGACCGTATGATACGGCTGCTCTATCATGGCGTACGTGAGAACAATACGACACTGTTCAGGTTGTTAATCAGCGGCCGGTCGTCGCATATTTTGGGCCTGGTGAATTTCGACCGTCCTGTGCTGTCCAAAAGAGCCTTTCTAACCGATTGCAGCATCGACCTGTCCGAATGTCTTGACCCGTCTTCCCATCTGGATACACCCCGTAAAATTTTCGAGCGGAGGATTCGCTACTCGGAATGCCGCCCCATGCCGACAGATACGGATGCGGTCGTATCCCCAGCCGATGCACGGGTACTGGTAGGTTCATTCCGCGAGACATCACTGGTTTTTTTGAAAGAAAAATTCTTCTCCTTCGAGGAGTTGCTCGGTCGTGGCAACAGTGTATGGCACGACGCCTTTACCGGAGGCGACTTTGCACTCTTCCGCCTGACCCCTGACAAATATCACTACAACCATACCCCGGTGGCCGGACAGGTTATCGATTTCTACGCTATCGACGGCAATTACCACTCCTGTAATCCGACCGCCATAGTCAGCGCTGCCACTCCTTATTCCAAGAACAAGCGGGTTGTTACGGTCATCGATACCGATGTGCCGGGGGGTACCGGTGTTGGACTTGTGGCGATGATTGAGGTGGTGGCCCTGATGATCGGCGACATCGTACAGGCCTACAGCTCGGAAGCTTATAACGCCCCACGACCGGTCGAAACAGGAATGTTCCTGCTCAAGGGACAGCCCAAGAGCCTCTACCGTCCCGGCAGCAGCACCGACATACTCATATTCCAGGAGGGGCGCATCGATTTTGCAAATGACATACTGGACAACATGGGCAAGAGTAACGTATCCAGCCGTTTCAGCCATGGATTTCAAAAACCGCTGGTAGAGACGGATATCAGGGTGAGGTCGTTGCTTGCCAGTGCACGAAAGACTTTGACATCGGGGGGGCTTTAATGATCGCAACCTTTATTCTTGTTTCTTTAGTTATTCTTCTGACAGCCTATTTCTGGTGGGGATTCAAGGTGCTTCCAGGCGAGCGGTGGCAGATCGTGGCTTCGGTGCCGGTATCCAGGACAGAACAGGGGGGGTGGATAGGTGTCAACTTCACCTGGTATGGCCTGCTTACCGCTAACGCCTATCTGGTGTCAGTAGCGGTGCTGCTGGTGCTGATGGGGGCTGTTGGTGTCCCACCGATCGGTACGGCCATCCTGACGGTGGTCATGCTTTGCTGCTGCGTGCCGGCGTCGAGGCTGGTGGCGCGAATCGTGGAAAAAAAAGCCCATACCTTCACCGTTGGCGGTGCGGTCTTTGTAGGCATCCTGATCACACCCTTCGTGATAGCGCTGATCAACAGCACCGTCGGCGAGGTGCTGGCTTTCCATATACCGGTCATGCCGGCTTATGCCGCCATCGCCATTGCCTATGCCTTTGGCGAAGGATTGGGGCGAATGGCCTGCATCAGCTTCGGTTGCTGCTACGGGAAGCCGCTGGCGACCAGTTCGGAGCTGCTTAAGAGGCTGTTTGCCGGACGCGGCTTTGTTTTTTTCGGCAGCACAAAAAAAATCGCCTATGCCGGAGGGTTGGAGGCTATCGAGGTAATCCCCATTCAGGCCATCACCGCCGTCTTATATGCCGTCTGCGGACTTACCGCCGCCGGGATGTATCTCTCGTCACATCACACCGGCACTTTTCTGCTGGCGACCATAACTACCCAGGGATGGCGCTCGTTTTCCGAAACCCTTAGGGCCGACTATCGTGGGGAAGGAACCATTTCCGCCTATCAGATCATGGGAATGATCGGAGTTGCATATGCCATCGCAGCAGCCTGCCTCCTTGCTCATGAGCCGGTCGTTCAGCCTGATCTCTCAGCCGGCCTGAAAAACCTCTGGAGCCCGGCAATGATTCTGTTCCTGCAAGGCCTCTGGATATTGATTTTTCTGTACACGGGACGCAGCACGGTAACCGGTGCCACTCTCAGTTTTCATGTCCACCGGAACCGGATTTAACACGCAAGTTGCACAGTTGATGAACCATGAAACTGAGCGACCAGGGCTAATCACATCAAAGGGAGACTACATGCCTGGCCCCTATGCACACATCACTCTGCTGCATGAACTTATGCGGCCGGGAAGACTGGAATCGATCTTCTCACCTTCATACGGATTCCTCACAGCTCTAACGACAAATTTCCCCTACTGTACTTTGGGTGCTGTCAGCCCGGATTATCCCAATCTTGCCCGTGACGATGGCAGCCCTTCCAAATGGGCCGATGCCATGCACTACACGCGGGCATGCGATATGATAACAAGCGGCATCAGACGGGTAAGAAGCTCGAAAGGATCAGTTCGTGACAAACAGCTGGCATGGCTGCTGGGATACTGCGCGCATGTGGCTACTGACGTTACCATCCATCCGGTTGTCCAGGCCAAGGTGGGCGTTTATGCCGAAAACCAGCGACAGCACCGCATCTGCGAGATGAATCAGGATAGCTACATCTATCGCAGGATGAATCAGGGAGAAATCGGAGAATCCGATAATTTTGCCGCTTCTGTCGCTCAATGCAGTAATTCAGACGACAGGGGCCAACTGGACCGCGATATAGCAAAACTCTGGGAAGGTATGCTCGAAGATGTCCATCCGGAGCTGTTCGGCGAGCATTCACCGGATATTGCATCATGGCACCGGGAATTCGTTGCCATGGTTGTCGGATGCAGAGCCAGCGCCGTGCGGCTTTTTCCGCTGGGGACCGTCATTGCAGCAAAGATGGGTTTGGCCTATCCGGCATACGATATGGTAGACCTACAATATATAGAAGATCAGATAGTGCCGTCAGAAAAACCGATCTATCTGCATTATGACGATATCTTCTACCTTGCCGCCGACAATGTCGCGGCAGTGTGGAAGCTGGTGGAACTGGCAATTTGTGCTGACGATCCTGCACTCCTGCCCGCATTTGGGGACTGGAATCTGGATAACGGGCGTGACAAACATGGCAATCTTGTATTTTGGTGATATATTGTTAGGATGAGATTACGATCCTTTCGATTCAGTTAAAACAGTGGTTCTCCGTTGGCTATATTCTCTCATCAATGTCATGCAACTCATGCATAGGAGTAACACATGAAAGTAATTGCCCTCTATAACATCAAAGGCGGTGTCGGCAAAACGGCGGCCTGCGTCAACCTGGCTTACTCCTGTGCAAAGAGCGGTATGAAGACGCTACTGTGGGATCTGGACTCCCAGGGGGCGGCAAGTTATTACTTCAATGTGAAGCCTGAGGTAAAGGGAGGAACAAAAAAACTCTTCAAAACTAAAGAGATCGGAAAGCTGGTCAAGGAAACCGACATTGAGAATCTGGACCTGCTGCCTGCGGACTTTTCATACCGGCATATGGACCTTTTTCTTGATAGTGAAAAGAAACCAAAAAAACGAATGAGCGAATTTCTGAGCCGCTTTGAAGACGATTATGATGTTCTTTTTCTGGATTGCCCCCCCAGTTTTTCACTGGTATCTGAAAACATTTTTAATTCCGCTGACATCATGCTGGTGCCGCTCATTCCCACAACTCTGTCTTTGAGAACCTACGAGCAGATTACCGAGTACGTGGGCGAGCACAAAAAACTTTCGCTCAAGTTGATGCCGTTCTTCTCCATGGTAGACAAACGGAAGAAGCTTCATGTCGATACAATACTCGATGATAAAAAACGCCTTACAGGTGTACTGCAAACCGGTATTCCCTACCTGTCGATCATTGAAAATATGGGAGTACACAGGGCGCCTGTGGGGCTGTTTGCACCAAAAAGTCAAGCTGCCATTCTGTTCGATCAGCTTTGGACGGAAGTAGTGCTTGGGACGAAGCGGTAATTGTTACAATTGTGTCACAACCACTTATAATTCTTGAAAAATTTTGAACCGCGGGTATATTTGATACCATTACGAATATAAAGGGGCGGCAATGAGTAAAAAGAAAAGTACGGTTTTTGTTTTGGCAGAGGATTTTCAGGCGATGATTGTCATGATTCCCAAGCTGGGAGCGTTTTTAAAAGCCCACAACGAGATCGTAGCGGGTTACCAAAAGTACCGTAAAAACGGTGGTGCTTCTATTCCAGGCGTCGAGAAGCATTTGGGAATCAAAAAACAACCGGTCATTCCGTCAATAAAGGCAAAGAAAGCCGATAAAGCTCCAAAAGCCAAGGCGCCTAAAGCAGACGGCGCGGCAAAAAAAGCTAAAACTAAAGCAAAAGCATAACCCAAAGCCGTGATTATTTTTTGTTGATGAATGCGGCTAATTCAAATACTGCTTAAATAACGATCCGTGCAAAGTCCGGTACCGTTGTGATCCGGGCCGGACTGTAACCGACAAAGTCACCGTCGATCTGGATCGGCTTGATCCCCTGAATTTCCAGACCGTTAGCCGGGATGCGAATCAGTTCGCTGTTTGTATCTGCTTTTCCCAGTAACAGCTCATAAGCCAGTTGTACATAGCCCCGCCTTCTGTTATTTCGGATGCAGACTGCTGTTAGTTCGGGTGAGAATACATCCCCTCCGGGTGAAATTACAAAATCTCCGCCGTAGCGCGAGGAATTGCAGACGATGACACTATGACATTCTATTTGTCTGTCCGCAGTGACGATCTCAACCATGCTTCCATCCCATCTTAAAGCGCTTAATAATGCCGAAAGCGCGTAAGCCCCCCTTTTCAGCAGACGCTTTCCGAGCGGCCATACATCCCTGACCACAGATCCATCCAATCCGATACCTGCCATCAGCACAAAACGGTGACGGCTCTGCTCCAGATGCAGCAGCCCAACCGAGAGCGGCCTCGTATTCCCCCGTACAATTTTCTTGATGCCGTTTTTGGCCGATTTTATGCCGAGTTCGGCCGCCAGTACGTTTGATGTCCCCATAGGAAGTATTGCCAGCGTGGCAGTCCCCGGTTGGAGACCATTTACCACGGAGTTAAAGGTTCCGTCGCCACCTGCCACGATTATCATAGGGGCATCGGTGGTTTCATAAATTTGGCAACAGCAGGGGAAAACGTCTTCCGGCTTAGTTATTGAAAAGACGGTCGGAGACAAACCGGCATTTTTCAGCTGAGTAATGACTGTGTTTATTCTTTTACGGGCATAGCCGCCGGACAGGGGGTTGACGAACAGGAATGGTTTCATGATCTTATAGTTTTAGCACATATTTTTCTTTCTTGGATAACAAACAGGCAGCAATACTGTTACAGCCCTGACAACCAAACGGTTTGAGAATTACCCTCTCATGGCTGGCATAACCCCGCTGCAATCGTGCCGTTAATGACAACGCCACTGTTGCCCGGAAGCTGCATCGGCTTGTGGCAGGCGCCGCAAAAGGTTCCATCCTGCAGTTTTGCCCGGAGCACCAGATTTTCGGAATCACACCAGTCGCAGCACCAAAAGTAATAATCTTCGTTGAGCCTGATTTTCATTGCACACCCTCCTCTTTATTTTTCTCCAGTATATACGATCACTGTTACAATCATGTTAAGGCCTGATAAATTCTTTGTGAATTTTGTTGACGCGGATTTCGAACGGATGCAATTTCTACAAAATCTTCATCTGTCTGCAACACGTTTGTAACAATTCTATGTTACAAGTGATTATATGAGGTTGTATGTATTTGAACTGTAGTGAGTGAAGAGCAGGAGAATGAAATGAAGAGAGTGCTGATTATCGAGGACGAAAAGGATCTGGCGGAACTTCTGGCTTTCAATCTTGAGAAGGAAGGTTATGCCGCAACTTGTGTTCATGACGGCAAACTGGGCCTCGAGCGGGCAGTTGCTGATCTGCCTGATCTGATCCTTCTGGACCTGATGCTGCCGGGGTTGTTGGGAACCGAGCTCTGCAAGGCGCTTCGAAAAGATCCTAGTACTGCTCATATCCCTATTATCATGATTACGGCAAAAGGCGATGAAATCGATCGCGTAGTCGGGTTTGAGGTCGGCGCCGACGACTACATCGTTAAACCGTTCTCCATGCGCGAAGTGGCTTTGCGGGTCAAAGCGGTCATGAGACGCTTTGAGCCTGAAGCGCAGCAGCCAGCCGCCCATCTTTTCACTATCGGTAACATTGTCATCGACAAACAACGCCATATTGTTATGAGTTCAGGTACCGAGATTGATCTGACCAGTACCGAGTTTAAACTGCTTCTCTACCTGGCGGAAAAAAAGGGATGTGTACACAGCCGCGAAAAGCTGCTTCAGAATGTCTGGAGCTACAATAACGTAGGCGACACCAGAACAGTTGATACGCATGTGACACGTTTGCGCGGCAAA
>Ga0118677_10003302_pt1 | contig 30782 bp, 21 predicted proteins | sample AliMusrvi5mmetaG_FD_86154 | JGI IMG/M metagenome (GOLD analysis project Ga0118677, IMG submission 86154) | reverse complement strand
GTTTGTTTTTGCTTGGTAGCCTCAAAGATAGTAAATATCAATGAGTTAACAAACTTTTCCTTTTTTTTATGAATAATTCAGGTTAGATGTTTATCGAAAGAATTTTTTACAAAAAATACAGTCAATGAGACTGGTATCATCTTGATTAATCATTAACAAAGAGACCTGTCGCGACAATAATTCAGGGAACATCCAAACTTATTGTCCTGAAAAATTAAAAAAAAACGGGGCTGTCTCATGGTGTTTGAGACAGCCCCGCCTTCATTATAAAACATTTAAAAATAATTTGCGGGATATTGGCTTTCTTCTGTGCCCCGCAAAACAGAGTCTATGATAAACTATTCAATAACCAGTTTGCGAACGATGGACTCGCTGCCAGTCTGAATTTTAACAAAATAAAGTCCCTTTGGATATCCTGACAGATCGAATTGTTTCGGCTGAATGGGTGCAAAGTTCAATGTATGCAGAACAATCGTTCTACCGGTAATGTCGGTAACAGATATCGTTGCATTCCTTTCATTCAGGCCGCTTATGCTGAGTTTGAAGAGCCCGGTGGAGGGATTTGGCGAAATGGTCATCCCGATGGTATGTTGCGCATCCGCTATCCCGGTCGGCCCGTCAAAATGGATGATGCGGCTATCGGTAGCTGCAACTGCACAGGGCGATTGAGGCGAAGCGGTGAGGGTCAGTGTGACATTTCCACCGGTTTTATCGGTTGCACTTGGCAAATAATTTCCTGCAAGTGAACCGGCTGCGCTGAAGGTACCGGTGCCGGATGTGGTCCAGATGACCGAAGAATAGTTTGTTGCAACACCGTGCAGGGGAACCTGGGTGGTGATGAAAGCGCAGATGGTGTCGTTGCCGGCGGCAGCCGTGGAAGGCTGGTTAACCGTCACATTTGTGCTGGCATCCGTCGATTGGGCACCGTCTATCACATGAACCAGGTACTGGGTTGATGAAGCAGGTGAAACCACCGGATTTTGGAGTGTTGAGGTGAATCCCGCCGGGACTGAACTCCATGAGTAGGTATAAGTACCATTTCCTCCTGCCGGGAAAACATTGAGTTGCGCACTCTGACCGGCACAAACAACAGAAGGCAGTGCCGAGGCCGTAGCGGTAAGCGGAACCGCTGAGACGGTCACTGTAACATTTCCCTGCGCCGTTCCTGATCCGTCCCCGACAGTAACAAAATACTGTGTGGTTGCGGTAGGCGATACCACAGGGTTCTGAAGGGCGGAGGTGAAACCTGCCGGGGCGGAGGTCCATGAATAGGTATAGGTACCCGAACCCCCTGACGGAGTTGCATGAAGCTGCGATGTCTGACCGCTGGTAATTGAAGATGGAGTGGCAGTGGCAACCACGGCGAGTGGCACCGGGACCGTAACCGTTACCGTAACGTTCCCCTGCACTGTTCCGGCCCCATCGCCTACTGTGACGAAATACTGGGTGGTTGCGGCAGGCGATACCACAGGGTTCTGAAGGGCGGAGGTGAAACCTGCCGGAGTGGAGGTCCATGAATAGGTATAGGTGCCTGAACCGCCCGAAGCACTTGCATTGAGTTGCGATGTTTGTCCGCTCGTTATGGAAGAGGGAGATGCGGTAACAGAAACTGCAAGCGGAAGGACCGTGTTTTCATTTACAACCAACGATGTCAGTTTGATATTGGGTTTACCTACTACGCAAGCGCCATAAAGGGTCACCGTGCCGGTTCCTGCGGCCGGAGCTGTCCAGGTAAACGTCCAGGTGGCGGTGCTCGAGGTGCTGCCTGCAGCACTGTGGGTTACATACTTTGTACCCCCTACCAGGTGGTTGCCTGAACCCGCTCCAAGAACTCCAAGCTGGGTGCCGGAACTGTTCTGCGGAGAAACCTCAAATCCTTTTTTCCCGCTGCCACTTACAGTGACAGTAATATTGTAAACCGTCCCGGCCGTATATCCCTGGGCGGGGATGTTGGAAGTTATCCAGCCGGTAACTGCAGCAGTCGAACCGCCGTGGCAATTTGTACAATTCATGCCATCGCCGGGTGAACCGGTATATCCTGCGGGAGCACCTGTGGGATAAGCAATTGCACTGACACTGACAATCAGGATCAGAAATACTGAACCCATGATCCTGGTGAAAAATTGTAAGGTTTGTCTTCTCATGATTTTTCTTTTTGTTTTAGGTGTAAATAATTCAACTTCGGGAACAAGAGCACAAAATTACCATTTAGTTGCCTGTCAGTCTTTTGTTATCTTATTCACAATCAAAAAGGTACGCCACTAACATGCGACGGTTTGCACATGAACAGTAGGCTGAAGAGACTTGTTTAGACTACTTCTAAATTTAAGGGCAAAGGGAATTTTGGTAAAGCAGGAGGGTTAAGATTTAGAATACCATCCGAAAACGCCGGGGACTACCCAGCCAATGAATGTTCCTATAACCATCCCGGCAAGCACATCACTGGGGTAGTGAACCCCCAAAGCGATTCTTGAGTAAGCTACCAGTGTCGCCCAAAGATAAACCGGGATGATGATTTTTTTTCTTGCAAACAGCAAAGAGATTGCCGCCGCCATGGCAAATGCTTCCATTGTATGTCCCGAGGGAAACGAGGAGTCGCCGCCGGAAGAGAGTTTTTCAACATATGAATAGGTGGTAAAAGGCCGGTCCCTCGGAACCAGACTTTTCAACCCCTGGCTGGCAACGGCAGCCAGGATGAGGACCGTTACAAGGATAAAAAACCGAACCCTCATTGGTTTCGATTTTTTTATTACTGCAATGATGATGACGAATAGTGTCAATGCGATGCTCACAAAGGTGGAGGTGTCTGAGATGAACTGGAGAACCGGCACCGAATGGGGAATGAGGTGATGGTGCACCCAGTTTAACATTCCGATATCATATGCTGAAAATTGCAACCTTTGTCTGTTTAGTGATTGATGGAAAAAACGTTCCACCCATTTTCCTTTGCCATTTGCTGGGCTGGCTGGTTCTGCATGATGCCACCTCCCCAGTAGTCATGGTCATAGATGTTCGGGTTTTCAAACCATTCTTCGATATTCATGGTAAGATGGATTGTGAGTTCTTCCTGATCAGCCAGTTGAAAAGAGGACCCAGGTAACCTTACCTTAAAATAATTCTGGACAAACGCATAGATCGAATCGACATTGCAACCGTTCCCTTTGTAGAGTTGTCCGATCCCGAGGTGGAAATTAAACGGCAGGATAGTCCCGGCCGTATCCTTCCACTTCCCGTTCATCATCATGTAGTGGTATCCTCCGCCAAGAACTTCGGGCCATCCCATAAGCGATTCGGGGGGATTTACGAAAAGGTGGGATTTGTTTTTCGCCTCTGAGATTCCGAAGATAAAGGAGATGGAGTCGTAGCTCCCGGGAGATATTTTGTCGGGTAAACGGATGATTTTTGTCTCCGGCAGGTTCTCATCAATATAAAAAATGTCTTTTTGTTCTCCTATCAGCTTAATCGTGCCGTCATTCCTGTAAAAGGCAATGCCGGATATAAAATACTTCAAGTCCGTCACCATGTACTGGTTTCCAGCGGCATTGGTATAAATCAGTTCATTTTCCTTCAGTGGCTGTCCATTTACCCGGTGATCAACGGAAAACACGATCGTCCCGGAAGGGGCTTCCTGTGCAGGCTCCTCCTTCTTTTTGCATGAGGCAACCATTACCGGCAGCAACAGCAATAAAAAAAAACAATTCTGAAAATGATGATGTTGTTTCATAAACCAGGATACCGGGCTTGCAAAGTTAACAAGTAATTAGGTCTTTCCTTTAAGTTTATCAAAAACCAGGTCCGCTGATCACCTCAAAACCGATGGTGAGGCTCTCCCCGTATTGATCGACCAGCGTGAGCCGGTGTTTGCCGCGGCCGGGCGAAAGGGCCATCTGGTGAACCTGTGCAGTGGTGCCGATATACTGATCGTCGAGATGCCAGTAAACAAGTGCCGCAGCATTCCTGTGGGCCACCTTGAATACCGTGCTCCCAGGCTTCCCGTCGAGATCGACAGGGATGTAAATTTTGCTGTTGTTTTTCGGATAGATGATGTCCATATTTTTCCTGTCGCCATTCCCGGCACAACCGGGACGGAAAGGGGGCAACACCTTGTAAAACGGGTTTTTGTTGCGAAAATACCACTCCTGCACCGGAGGCAGGACAAACCATGAAACATGCTGCATATTTTCCGGTGATTCGCAATTGGAGCTGACCTGCCACAACCCGGTTTTATCAAGGTGTATGATCTGGTGAAACGGACAGGGAGCTGTTTTAGCTCCCGACTTCGGGATCCAGACCGAATCGGTAAACTCACAGATGGCGGTGGCCCGGTAACCGCTGTAATGGCAAACCGGAACCTGCATCATGGCAGCTGCCGGCATCCTGAACCAGGTGGTAGGGGGGAGTGTTTTAAAGATATCAAACAGCACCGGAGCAGCCATCCCGACACCGGTCAGCCCCGTCCTGCCCTCCCCTGAGGCATTGCCAACCCACACCGCCACGACATATTCAGGAGTCACCCCGATGGACCATGCGTCGCGGTTTCCAAAACTGGTGCCGGTTTTCCACGCGATTTTGTGCGACGAGGAGAACTGCTGCCACTGTTGTTCGGCATCCGGCCGCGAAACCTCCACCATGGCTTCGAATGCAAGCCAGATGGAACCGGCATCGAACCAACAGGCCTGATTGCTGACTGATTGCTTTTTTACCTCTCTCCTATCCAGGTATTCCGGCGGATGATAATCGGCTTTGTCATATTTCGACCCGTTTTCGGTATAGTGGCTGAGGGTGCGTGCCATGGAGGCATAAATCCCAGAAAGATCCCACAGGCTGGCCTCGGCACCGCCCAGGATGATGGACAAGCCATAATGGCCGGCCGGGTTTGTCAGTGTGGTCATGCCCAGTTTTCGCAGCAAGGCGTAAAACTGCTCGTATCCATAGGTTTGAAGCATTTTCACTGCCGGGATGTTCAGCGACCGCGACAGCGCCATTTTTGCCGGAACGGCCCCGTCATAAGTCAGGTTATAGTTTTCGGGGATAAAACCGCCTACCTGCATCGGAATGTCGGGAACCAGTGTATTGGGAAGCAGCAGTCCGTCATTCAGCATGGCAGTGTAGAGAAAAGGTTTTAAAATACTGCCGGTGCTGCGGGGTGCCGTGATGATGTCGACGTTGTTCCCATGGGCACGCGACATGTTACCGGGGAGGTTGCCGGCATACGCAAGCACATGGCCGGTACTCACTTCCAGGACCAGGGCCGCGGCATTGTGTATTTCATTGGCCCTGAACTGGATGCTGTGGATATCCAGGATGTCGTTCACCCGCTTTTGCAAGGCGAAATCTATTGTGGTAATGACACGCGTGCCTTTGTTTCCTTCCCTGACGGCACGGTCGAGCAGGTGTGGCGTCCATTGCGGCAATGCATAAGGCTTGTCGGGCAATTTCTCACTTTTAGCCAGGTCGCGTGTGGATGCGTCTATTACTCCCCCTGTACAAAGAAGGTCGAGCAGGTGATCGCGCCTAGCAAGTAATAACCCGGGATTCCGCCCGGGATAAATCAGCCCCGGACTGTTTGGCAGAACCGCAAGAGTGGCAGCTTCCGCCCAGGAGAGATGGGAGGCATCTATACCGAAATAACGCCAGGAAGCTGCATCCAATCCCACAACATTGCCTCCAAAGGGTGCATGCGAAGCATAAAGCCTCAAAATATCCCCCTTGCTGCGGGTAAATTCAAGCCGGTATGTCAGGAAGAGTTCCCTGAATTTCTCAACAAAGGTCCGCTCCCTGTTTTTCCGCACCAGGCGGATTACCTGCATGGTGATGGTACTCCCCCCACTGACAATTCTATGGTGTTTTATATTGAGATAGGCCGCCCTCAGGAGTGCCACGGGGTTAACCCCGGGGTGATACCTGAAGTACCTGTCCTCGTAATGGATGATGGCCAGCCTGAACTTCTCGGGAACATCTTCGCTCTCAGGGAAACGCCATTGCTGGTCGTCCGAAATTTTTGCACCAAGCAGGTTTCCGTTGCAGTCAAGCAAAACGGTAGAAAGCGGATCCTGGAATAAGGGCGATGGGAGGGCAAACCAGAACAGGATGATCACCAGGAGCATCACGGCATATACCAGATACCGCTGAAACCGCGCCTTGCCGGCCTTCTGCTGCAAACTTTTCAACCATGATACACCTTCCATTTTCAGCCCCGCTATTTCGAAGCCGGAACCACGGTTACCCATCGACCCGGGACCCTGGCGCTGATGTTGTTATCGTACATTGCCTCACAACCCGTTGACGGAAGATAGAACCTGCCGAGGTAGGTGGCCATCAGCATCACCTTGAAAGTGCTGGTTTGCCCGGGATCGAGATCAAAAAATGTATTGACCCGGTCGTCGCGGACATCCTGGTAGTTGAAGACGGAGGCAGTTGTATTCGACTGAGCAAGATCGCTGTTCCGGGCGTTGATGATTTCCCAACCCGACGGAAAGACCTGTGATAACGCCAGCTGACGGTAAATTCCCTGCAACCCTGGATTCGTGATGGAGACCTCTGCTACAAAACTGGTACCTTGTGGCAGGACCTGGGGTTTGAGCGTCTGCCCGGTCATCGTTTTGAAAACCATGGAAATCCTGAGATTGCTGGCCGAAGATGTGGTGTCGCCCTGTGCAGGAATTCCGGTAAGGATGAGCCGGGCAAACAGGATGTTCTTTCCCTGGTTCGTCACCTGTATGATCCCCTTTTTACCGGGGATGACATCGATCTTCCGGCTGAACACCGGTTTCGTTGACTCTATCGCTTCCGGTTTTCCGGAATTCAACCGGAGAGAAGCCCGGATGCCAATGCCCCCGGTATTCCCGGTGAACCTGGCGATGGCCATCAGGGCAAATGAAGTTGACTGCGTGCTGTACCATTCATCGCTGCACAACGAGGCCGAAAGTTCCTTCACCAGCGGTATAGCCCTGGTCTTCATATCCATCAGGCAGAGGGCATTGATGATGATGGCTTTATCGCGCAGGTCGGAGCCATAGGTATGATAGCTTTCACGGTAAGGTTTCACAGAAGTGGTGAGGGTGTTGATGATTCGCAGCGCCACCTCCCTTTTCCCGGTAATCTGGTATGCCGCTGCCAGTTGCCACCGGGCTGCAACAGAAAGGTCTATCATTTCAAGCAATTTGTTCATGGCTCCCAGTTCGGGCGCTTTGGCAAGGGCCAGCGTATACAACCGGTAGGCCTGCATCAGGTCGTCGTTGTAAAAAGATGCATTGGCGTTCCAGGAAACCGCCTTCTGGTGCTGAAATTCCTTCCAGGATGCCAACAGGTTCACCGGGAGGGCAAATCCCTTTTGTTCCGCCTCCAGCAGAAAATGGCCGGCATAGTTGGTTCCCCAGTCATCGGCATAGGTCGCTCCCGGCCAATAGGCCAAGCCCCCATTCGACATTTGAAAGGACTTCAGGCGTTGGATTGCGGCAACGATATTCTGTTCGGTCTCCTTTTTTGCACTCTCCGAAAGGTCAACCAACCCTGCAAGGTATAACTGCGGAAAAGCCGAAGAAACCGTTTGTTCGATGCACCCGTAAGGATAATGGATGAGATACGACAGCCTCTTCTCCAGGTTCAAAGGCGGGATGGATGAAATTTCCAGGGTTCCCCTGTTTGTTCCGGGAATACCCGGGGCATGGAATTCATTTGTCCAGGTGCTCCCGGGTTGAATTGATTTTTCCAAAACATCGGTGACCGGCAAATTGGGGTTGCGCACGCCGATCTCTATGGTATGTTCCGCTTTTAATTTACCGCTGGTGGCAACAATTCTCACTTTGCCAATACCCACTGCCTGTGCTACCGTAAGGTCGAAGTCGACCAGCTGATCGCCCGGGCCGCTGAAGGAGAGTTGTTTCGTATTTTCACCGGTGATTGAAAACAAATCATTGACGATCAGTTCTACCTTCACATATTTTATGGATTTGTCCATGGAAAATACGGTTACCGGCAATTTCACTGTTTCGCCGGGGCCTGCCACTCTTGGCAGGGTTCCAAGTACCATCAGCGGCTTTTTCACGGCAACAGATTTCTCACTCCGGCCATAGGCTCCCTCCTGCCCCGCGACCACCATCACGCGCACCGAACCGATATACTCAGGCATGATGAACGAATGTGTTCTGACCTGCCCCTTTTTCAACTCAAACGGCCCCATAAACCTGACCATTGGCTTGAACCGGTTGGCCTTGAGACCCCCTTTGTTCAAAACATCCTGGTCGCCCCCGATACTGAGGATGCGTTGCAGCTCGCCGCTGAAGGCTCCCATCACCTGGTCGAACAAATCCCATGTTTTCACGCCCAATGCCTCCCGTGCATAAAAAACGCTCCACGGATCGGGTGTTTTAAACCTCGTAAGATCGAGCAACCCTTCATCCACCATGGCAAGGGTATAGGTCATTGGTTTTCCGGCTGCCTCCTTGACCCTGATCACAACCTCTTTACCAGGTTCCAGGTCATTATTCATGGCGATCACCGGGGAAAGGTGTGTTGCCGGATTTTCAACCGGGACCGGAATAACACCATAAAGCCTGATCGGAAGATCGTTTTTGGTTTGGGCGTGTGGCTGAATGAGGGTCACACAGGCGTAGCAATTGGGCGACATTACTTCAGTGGCATCAAATGAAATTTCAGTGGTTCCTTTTGAGGTTGGCACCCAGTATGATTTCACGATTTCCGACCCTGTTTCGATGGTAATCAGCGCCCTTCCGTCGGGCGAAGCCGGCAGGGTGAGTTTCACCTTGTCACCAACGCAGTAATGACTTTTATCCGTGGTGAGGGTAAGCATGGCAGCCGCCTGTTTTTCACCCCCCGGCATGCGGTAATAACCCGGCCAGTCAACATACACGACCTTTCCTGCTGCATGGCCCGAGGTTTTGTCGGTTACCCTGATCAGGTACCTTCCCCAGTTGTTGTATTCGGCCTGGAAAGCAAATGTGGCTTTCCCGTTAACCGTTTTCACAGTTGCCGAATCGCATGGCCTGATGTAGGCGGTCGAGATAAAGTCGGCCGATCCCGCTTCCGAATTATCCCACCACCAGCGCCATTCCAATTTGAACACCTCTACTTTCAACCGGTTCGAAGGCACCGGAAGACCCTGTGCATCCACATTCAGGAGGCTGATGTCGTAGGTTTTATCGGTGTAAAGCACCCGGTCGCCGGTTTTGCCCCCGGGAACGCTCAGCCCGGCATAGGATTGATAGGGATAATAGGGAATGGTAAAACGATCGACACTGAAATCTCCGCCATCTTCAAAGACCATGGTCTCAAAACTTGCCTTGAGCGCCCCGGGAGCAATGTTGGTCACATGTATCTTCGGGGAGATCAGAGTACGGCCGTTTGCATCAAGCCGGCCATCGAAAACGGTTATGTTCTCCGCTGCAAAACCAACCGTCGGATTATCAAAAACATAACCAGGATAGTTCTTAAAAGCAGTGGTGGATTTTGACAAAGTCAGCATGACCTTCGCCTTGAGGTTGCGCGCGGTTGCGCCTGTGAGCCATGTCGCTTCGAGCATTGCCGCAGGAACCTTGTCTTTTACGAGGTGATCTGTTTTGAAATCGAAACCGATCTTCAAACGATTTGGTTTCACCATCTCAATTTTCAGGGTTTTCTGGAATTCGGCCCCTCCCACGTTTACTTTCGCAAGCCAGTTCCCGGTGGGCGCATCATCTGCCGTGGCCGTGTTGAAATTATAAAATCCATTCACAGGATTAGTCCTGACGATCCGGTTGATCAGCTGCCCGTTTGGGTTGAACAGCGACATGCTTACCGGGTGATGCAGCGGAAGCTGATGCATTTTATCCTCAAGGATGAAAGTCAGGAATATCGAGTCGCCCGGCCGCCATACGCCTCGTTCGCCGTAGATAAAACCCTTGAGACCCTTCTGGACAGGTTCGCCGCTCACATCGAACATGCTGAGCGAAAGCGAATTTCCATCGGTCAGCTTCAGGTACCCGGTTTGTGACCCATTTCTTGCCACAAGAATAAAGGGTTGTTTCTTCATCTGAACGATGCTCATGCCCTCCCCATCTGTAGTTGCCTTTGCCAAACTTTGTAACTGGAAATTATAGAATTCGACCGAAACACCCGAAAGCGGTTTTGTCGTTACAAGGTCAGTGACGAAAACATGATAACTGCCATCACTCCCTGCTTTGGCGATCATGCCCAGGTCGGATGCCAGTACATTCCGGCTGACCGACTTATTGAAAAAATAGGATGCTTTGCAGGGGTTGTCGCGTTCCTGCCAGTGGTAGTTTTTCCAGCCGCCATCGCGATAATCATTCTCTTCAAAGCTGCTGTAGTAATCCCAGTTCCTGTCATTCTCTTTTTCAGGATCATTTTCAATGAACATATCGTTTGCCGGGGCAGCCAGGGTATCTGTATCCGCGCATGGGTAGGTTGAATATGCTTTTTTAAACCGGAGAATAACCGAATAGATAGCCCCGGGCTCCGCATGCATGAGCGTGGAAAGGTCGATGGAGTAACGGTTCCATTTGCCATAATCGGGCACCCCGTTGAGCGGGATGGTTTTCTTCAACACAACCCTTCCCACGCGCGCGAGCTGGGAGTTGTCGTTCAGCTCGTTGACCTGGAGAAACTGCAATATATTTCCGGCAAAAATCCGCACAACTTTAATGTCAACGGCATTGAGATTTACCGCTTCAAACGGGAGCAGCATGCCATTGGAACTGGGCAGGATCACTCCATCACCGGTAAAACGGACATTCGGTTTGGTGTTGTCGATCGCGACTTGTTCCACCACCCTTTTTCCCAGCAGCACCTGGTTCAGGTTGCGTATGGATGGTTCAATGGTGAGGTTGACTTTTTTATTTTCAGTTTCCGGGAAATAGATCCAGAGCAGGTTGTCCTCCACATTGTAGCGAAGGTTGTCATATTTTCCCACCCTGAAAAGTCCGTCGAGATCCTGGTTTGCTACCAGCGGATCAGAGAACTGCACCCTCAGGCATTGCTGCGTGTTCGGAAAACTGCGTACAGAGATAAGTTTAAAATTATCCAGGGCGGGGATTTCGATGGTTGTGTTCCCCTCTGTTCGTGAATCAACCGGTGATCCATCCCACGCCAGTTTCACTTCGCCTGGCTCCCGGCTCCTGATGATTGAATCGACCTGGAAAAAATGGGTGCGCTTTTTCTGGTCGTGTGTCCAGGAAACCGGCAGAATCCTGCTTCCCTGGCGGGCGGTGAGGATTTTCTCCACCTGCCGGTCATCTGCGAAATCAGATGTCTGCAGGGTTCCGGTGAGATGTTCTTTTGAAAGATTTTCGCGTCTGTAGGCTTTGTGATTATCCGCCTCCACCGACAGCTCCTGCACCATCGTGTGAAACTGGAAAACCATGGTTTTCAGGGAATCGGGCAGTGTTAAAAGCCTGGAAAGGTAAAATTCCACCGTGTAAACCTGGTCCTGGGGCAACTTTTCGTCTGGTAAGAATTCAAGGGTCCGGCTGTCGGTCCAGCAGGCTTGTCCTTTAATTGCAGGGCTGAATTTGAAATATTCGACAGTAACCGGTACGCCAAGGGTTGCCGTATCGGCAAAATTATCGGAGAGCCTCACCTTGATGGTGGTTCGTGTGGAAACCGTCCCCGAGGTGAAGGCCTGCACATATTCGCGAAAAGCAGGATTAACCCTGACCAGCCCATGTTGGTTTTTTCCTTTGTGGGCTAAAACAAGCATGGCACCGATGAAAACAACGATGCCTGCTAAAACGAAGTAGAAGTAGACTTTCTTCATGACAAGAATCTTGAAGTAATCTACGAATATAGGAAAAAAGGAACCCGGGTCTTAAAATCTTTTTTTAAAGCCACCGCTGGTGCCTCTGTCGCGGCCACCGCTGTCTCTGTTGCCACCGCCGCTGAATCCGCCGCCGCCACTTCCGCCGCGTGAATTGCCGCCACCGTAACCGCCACCGCCGGAATATCCTCCGCCACCGCCGCGTGAATCGCTGAAACCGCCTGGTTTCCGGTCGGTTTTGGGACGTGCCTCAGAAACGGTCATTACCTTACCATCGAATTCGGCGTTGTTTAATTCTTCAATGGCCTTGGTGGCCTCTTCATCATTGGTCATTTCCACGAAACCAAATCCCCTTGATCTTCCTGAAAAATTGTCTTTAATAACTTTAGCTGATGTCACGGCTCCATAGTCAGCAAATGCCTGTTTCAGATCCTCATCGTTGATCCTGAAACTCAAATTTGATACAAAAATGTTTTTCATTTAATTGTTTTGTGAATGAATACTGGATGGCTGGTGATTTTAAGCTTCAATCACGAGAAGGAACCGGCGGCGATACAACTTCGAGGAGGTGATAACGACTGAATGGCTTGCCTTGTGGATCTCTGAATATTCAAAAGCCGTTGCAAAGATACGCAATTAAACTGTGTGATTCACGTATGAATGTAAATAATAAGCAATTGACCATGTTACCGACCGTCGTTCGGGGATGTGATGTTTTGATAATAACGGAAAAAATATGATCTTTGCCGTTGAAACCAAACTTTTCCTCATGACAAAGAGACTCTTTCCGCTTTTAATGATCATTCTGTTCGCGATCGTTGCCTGCAACCAGGGAACCAAAGAAACAGCATCCAAAACCAAAAATGACACAACCCGCCTGAAGGTGCTTACCTTTGTAAAACAAGCCGACAGTTGTATCAACAAACCGGTCATCATCGAGGGAACGGTTCTTCATCTTTGCAAGCATGGAGGAAAAAGAATGTTCCTGGTCGACGGGGCCGACAGCATCAGCGTTGAAGTAACGACAGGCCCGAATATCGCCAAATTTGATGATGCCCTGATCGGAAGCCGTGTGCGTGTTTACGGCACCCTGATGGAGGAACGGATCGATGCCAAATACCTCAACGAATGGGAGGCCGAAGTAAAAAAGCCTGCAGAAAATCATGAAGCGGGCATTCATACCGGTGCAAAGGGTCATGAGGATCAGGCAGTACAGGACAAACTCGACCAGATCAATGCCCTGCGGGGTGAGCTGAAGCAAAGCGGGAAAGACCACCTGTCGAACTTCTCCATTGAAGCCGCCAAATTCACCGAACTGAAATAACCATGCAGGTCAAAACCCTCCGACGGTGGAATAACCTGCTTCACCGCGATATCGGCTATTTATGTGTTGGCATGACCCTGATTTATGCCATCTCCGGCATCGTGCTCAACCACTTCAAATCGGGCGATTTTCAGCATCCCGATTACGGAAAGTCAACGACCGACTTCAAAGTATCACTTCCGGTGGATGGAAAGATCGATCAAACCTATATCTATAACATTCTCGACCAGGTAAAGGAAAAGGATCACTTTAAAAGTTACATCACCGGGGATGGTTATGTACAGCTGTTTCTCTCCAACGGATTTGTTTATGTGGATCTTGCAACCGGGGAGGCCCAGGTGGAACGAAAAACAACCCGGTATGTCATCAAGGAGATGAATCTGCTGCACTACAACAACCTGAAAAAGGTTTATACATGGTTCTCCGACCTCTATGCCGCGGGATTAATTATCCTGGCCATCACCGGGCTTTTCGTACTGCGGGGTAAAAACGGCATTCTGGGACGCGGCGCATGGCTCACGGCCATCGGGATTCTCCTTCCTGCGCTCTTCCTGCTTTTCTATTCGTAAGCGCTTCGTTCGATTTTCACCATATGAAATCCATTTTTTACCACAATAGGCACAATAGAAGAACACAATAGGATTTCTATTGTGCTTTTACTATGTGCCCTAATGTGCCTATTGTGTTTTTTTAAATGCCCTGACAACCGCCGGAAATACCTAAATTTGGTCCTTCAAAAATCAAGGCAATGATGGAATTTGATGAATCAGGAATGACTGCCCTTGCCCTGCACAAAGTGGGCAACAAATCCTCAGGCGAGGGGGTTCTCCTTTCTGAGAAATTGCTGGAGGTTAGCGAAGTGGTCAAACCCCTTTTACTGCAGTATTTCCTCTCCCACTTCCGCGGGGATGAATTGTACAACCTGACCCATCCTTCCGACCTTGAGATGAACGAAGTTTTTCATTACTGCAGTGCCATTTTTGAAGATCCGGGTTGCCTGCTGGCCCAGTCGCAGAACCTCGCGCAACACTTATACCGCCATTCGACCCACCCAAAGATCAGGAATGGTGAATTTTATGTGGCCTGGTTTGAAAACTGCAGGTTCAATGACGAGACAGTGAACGCAGTGGGGCTTTTCAAATCCGAATCAAGGGAGACCTATCTCAAGGTATACCCGGTTGGAGGCTCCTACGAGATCGGGCACGACGACGGAATCAACATCAACAAGCTGGACAAGGGTTGCCTTGTAATGGATACCGGCCGGGATGAGGGATATGTTGTTGCCATCGTCGACAACCTGAACAAGGGCAACGAGGCACAATACTGGCGCGATGATTTCCTGCAGCTGAAGCCGCGTTCCGACAATTATTACAACACCAGGGCCGTGATGGACCTGTGTAAAAAGTTTGTGACTGACAAACTTCCCCGGGAGTTTGAGGTCTCGCGCGCCGACCAGGCAGATATGCTCAACCGTTCCATGAAATTTCTGAAGGAAAATGAGGCATTCGGAATGGAGGAATTCAATGAACAGGTGCTCGGCTCCCCGGAGGTCATCAACTCATTTTCCGAATACAAAAACCACTTCCACGAGGAAAACGGACCCGGCATCCCCGAAAATTTCCAGATATCCGAAAGCGCAGTAAAAAGCCAGTCACGGTTCATGAAGAGCGTGATCAAACTGGATAAAAATTTCCACATTTACATCCACGGGGAGCGCCAGATGGTGGAAAAAGGATTTGATGAGGTGAAGCAATTAAACTTTTACAAATTGTTTTTCAAAGAGGAAAACTGAATGAAGAAATTATCCGAATACCCGGTGAAACAAATCCTTTTCCTGGTCCTCACGCTTTCGGCATCGGTCATCCTGTATGGACAGCCGGCTTCGCCTGCAGGTTTTGTCAACCCCTTTATAGGCACACAGGAGATGGGACACACCTTTCCGGGGGCATGCGTCCCGTTTGGATTTGTTCAACTGAGCCCCGATACCGATACAATCCCTTATGACAAAGAGGGTCGGTACAACCCCGATGTATACCGTTACTGCGCCGGTTACCAGTACCTCGACAGGACCATCGTAGGTTTCAGCCACACCCATTTCAATGGTACGGGCCATTCTGACCTGGGCGATTTTTTGATTATGCCCACCGTCGGGAAACTTCAGTTAAACCCCGGAACTGCCGATCATCCTGAAACCGGCTACCGTTCACGGTTCCGCAAAGCTACGGAAAAGGCATCGCCCGGTTATTACCGTGTCCACCTGGATGATCCGGATGTGGAAGCCGAACTTACGGCCACCCTGCGGGCCGGATTCCACCAGTATACCTTCCCCGAAACCGACAGCGCCCATATCATCCTTGACATGTTGCATGGCATCTACAATTACGACGGCAAGGTTTTATGGGCCTATGTCCAGGTTCACAACGACACCCTCATCACAGGTTACCGCATCACCCGGGGCTGGGCGCGGACCCGGTATATTTATTTTGCACTGAGTTTTTCCAAACCATTTAAAAGTTACGGGTTCCGCAATGATGAACAACCCGTTTACAAGGGGTTCTGGCGGAAATTCAACCAGCAGGAAAACTTTCCCGAAATGGCAGGCAGGAAGATCCGGGCACATTTTGATTTCTCCACCCGCGACGGCGAGAAAATTAAAATCAAAATAGGACTTTCAGCGGTAAGCATGGATGGAGCTCTGCAAAACCTTCAAACTGAGATCCCTGACTGGAACTTTGAGAAATCCCGCATGGCGGCACTGAAAGCATGGGATAAGGAGTTCAGCCTGATCAGGATCGAAGGATCGAACGACCAGAAGACCAACTTCTACACGGCACTCTATCATGTACTCCAGTCACCCGTGGTATACAACGATGTCGACAGCCTTTACAGAGGCGTAGATCAGAACATCCACAAGGCATCCGGTTTTACAAACTATACTACCTTCTCCCTCTGGGACACCTACCGCGCAGAGCATCCCCTGCTGACGCTGCTCTATCCGCGACGCACCGCCGACATCGTCAACTCCATGCTGGCCCATTTCGACCAAAGTCCCGAGCACATGCTTCCGGTATGGTCGCATCACGGGAATGAGAACTGGTGCATGATCGGCTATCACAGCGTGGCGGTCATTGCAGATGCCTATGTAAAAGGCATCCACGGATTTGATGCCGGGAAAGCATTGAAAGCCTGCGTAACCACGGCAACCAATAAATTCTATGATGGCATTGGCGATTACATGAAATATGGATTTGTACCCGATGATAAACTTGCCAATTCCGCTTCGATCACCCTCGAATATGCATATGATGATTACACGATTGCACAATTTGCCGGCGCAGTCGTCAGGGCAAAAGAGCCTTCGGACCAGGAAAAGGAGTTTGCCGAAGACCAGGTGCAGCACTTTACCGACCGCTCTCTGAATTACCGGAACCTGTTCGACCGGTCTTCGGGATTTATCCGCGCTAAAAAATCAGACAACACATGGAAAACCCCGTTTGATCCGCTAAGTACCATCGGGCAGGGATTTATCGAAGGAAACTCCTGGAACTATTCGCTCTTCGTTCCTCACGATATCCCGGAATATATCGGTTTGACGGGTGGCGAAAAACCCTTCATCTGCCGGCTCGATTCACTGTTTACCATGTACCTCGACGACAAGTATTTCAAGGAGACCGAAGATGTGACGCGCGCCGGGCTCATCGGAAATTATGTGCACGGCAACGAACCCAGCCATCATGTGGCCTACCTCTACGACTGGACCTCAAAACCATGGAAAACACAGGAGCGCATCCACCTGATCGTGAACACCATGTACCGCAACAAACCCGATGGCTTATGCGGCAATGATGATTGCGGACAGATGAGCGCCTGGTATGTCTTCAGTGTTCTCGGATTTTATCCCGTTTGCCCGGGAACCACCCTTTACGCCATTGGAACACCCTGTGTTCCCTCGGCAACTATTGCTTTGCCCGGAGAGAAAACTTTTACCATCAAAGCAAATGGATTCAGCGAGCAAAACTGTTACATCCAATCGATGATCCTCAACGGGAAAACTCTTGACAAGCCCTTCATCGACCACGCCGACCTGGTGGCTGGCGGAACCCTGAACTTTAACATGGGATCGAAGCCAGTTAAGTGAAATACAGTAAAATTATCCCTATTTTTGCAACCACAAAAAACCTTAATCAAAATTAGCCCATGAAACATCTCCTCATCATAACGTTTGCCATCCTGTTTTCATTCAGCTTGTTTGCCCAGGATCAGAAGCATGTGGTTTTTCTTAAAAATAAAAACAACAATCCTTACTCTCTTTCCAATCCAAACGCCTTCCTCACACAACGGTCACTTGATCGCCGCACCAGGGCAAACATCCCCCTCGATGCAAAAGACCTTCCCGTAACACCTTCATATGTTGCGCAAATCGCCGCAACCGGCGCCACTGTGGTTTATTCGCTGAAATGGTTCAATGCCGTGGTTGTGAAAACGAATGTTCCCTCTATACTGGCTGCCATCGCTGCGCTTCCGTTTGTCGATCATCTCGACCAGGTGCTGTCGGACCATCCGCTAAAGACAACCAGCCCCTCCGGGATCAAAACAACCGCCGGGATTCCCCCGTTTACCCTTGTCAAACCTGGCCCCCGGGCCGTTGTCAAGTCCTCAGATGCAATCAATTACGGACAGGCTTACAACCAGGCGCACATGATCGCCGTTGACGGGCTTCACAACCTGGGCTATACCGGCGACGGGATGATGATTGCCATCCTGGATGCAGGATTCAGCAACGTAGACGTGGTTTCGGCTTTCGACAGCCTCAGGCTGACCAACCGCATCCTGGGTACCCGCGACTTCAACCTCCCCGGAAACAATGTCTTTGCCGATACGATGCATTATCACGGCACGATGGTCCTTTCTACCATGGGAGCCAATCTCCCGGGGCAGATTGTCGGGACTGCCCCGCATGCCTCTTTCTGGCTGGTCCGTACCGAAGTCGCCTGGTACGAAGCCCTCGTTGAAGAGTACAACTGGGCAGGCGGCGCTGAATTTGCCGACAGTCTCGGTGCCGATGTGATCAACTCTTCCCTGGGATACACCGAATTTGACAACCCGGCTTTCAACCATACCTATGCAAACATGGACGGCAACACCACCCCCATTACCCGTGCGGCCGATTTAGCCACCAGCCGGGGAATACTGGTTGTAAGCAGCGCCGGAAATGAAGGGGCCTCCCCATGGCATTATATCTCAGCACCGGCTGATGGTGACAGCGTTTTTACGATCGGGGCCGTGGATTCCCAGGGGTCTTACGCCTATTTCAGTTCAACCGGTCCTACCTTTGACGGCCGCATCAAACCCGACGTCGTCGCACAGGGTGAAAACGCCACTATTGTGAATCCGGGTGGCAGTGTTGTACAGGGAAGCGGAACCTCGTTTTCTTCGCCAATCATGGCCGGCGCACTCACCTGCCTGTGGCAATCCACACCGGACTTTTCTGCAGAACAAATCCGCCAGGCCGTTCGGAACAGCGCCTCCCGGACAAACACACCTGACTCGCTTTACGGCTGGGGGATCCCAAACCTGATGAGTGCAAGAACCCTTCTTTCAACGCCGGAGGTGAGTCCCATCCCGCAGAATCAGTTTTCATTGTTTCCGACACCCTTTTCCTCTGCCCCGATCCTCAAAGCCAGCCTGAAAGCTCCTGAAACAATAAAGGTCGAAGTGCTTTCGGTCACCGGGCAGCTGATGAGTTCAAAAGTGTTTCTTTTCCATGAATTCACTGCCGTAACACTGGAGGATTTTACCGCCTTCCCCGCGGGAATCTATTTCCTGCGAATTTCAACCGGTTCCATGCAGCAGGTAATCAGGGCCGTGAAAATTTAACCTCTGGCGGGACTGGCGTATGCCTTTTGTTTAAAAATAGATATACCAGATGAAATCCCCGAAAAAAAAGAGCAAAGGTGCCGCGCAACTGCAACCGGCAGGCCTTGAGGGTTGGTTGACAAATACCTGGTTCGCGATCCTGGTCCTGGCATCCGTCACCTTCATGGTTTATGCCCGGACCCTGCTCCTCGATTATACAAAACTCGATGATTCCATTTTCATCGTCGAGAATGCCCAATACAATGCCGATGCCAAAAATATAGGGGTTTCTTTTCAACGGGGGCTGTTCAACCCCACCAAAGATGCCTATTACCGCCCCGTTTTCCTGGTTGATTTCATTCTCGAATCGCGCATCTTCGGCATCAGGCCCGCCGGTTATCACTTCACAAACCTGCTCTACCACCTGCTTTCCGTGGTATTGCTGTTTCTCTTTTTCAAAAAGATCAAGATCCCCCCGCTGAATGCATTCCTGCTCTCCCTGCTTTTTGCGGTGCACCCCGTCCTTACGCAGGCCGTAGCCTGGATTCCGGGCCGAAACGACATGCTGCTGATGATCTTCTTTCTCAGCTCATTCATCTTTTTGCTGAAATATCTTGAAAAACCAACGATTCCGATCCTTTTGGTTCATTTCCTGTTTTTCCTCACCGCACTTTTTACCAAGGAAACGGCCGTCATCATCCCGGTGATCATGGGCGGATTTTCATTTTTTTACCTGAAAAGCGGCTGGAGGAAGCTCGTTGCTCCTGTGATCAGCTGGATCGCGGCTGTTTCCATCTGGATAGCCGTCCGGTCAACAGCCACCCTTGCCAGGAACTGGGTCTCTCCCACCGAAATGGTCCATGCAGGTCTTGACCGGCTAGGCGTTATCCTGCAATACCTCGGGAAAATATTCTTCCCTGTAAACCTGACGGTTTTCCCGATGGCGGAAGATATTACCCTGGTCTGGGGCATCCTCGCATTCGCCGGGCTCATTGCACTGGTCATCTATTCAAAAAGCTATGACAGGCCGCTTACCTGGCTGGGTCTCTTCTGGTTTATCGTTTTCCTCGTCCCGGTCCTCATCGTTCCAAAATCATTGAACGACCAGGTTTTTGAACACCGTTTATACCTTCCGGTGATCGGGATCCTGATCATGCTCAGCCAGGCGGTTCCCTTTACTGGCAAGATAAAACCAAATGTAAAATTTGCAGTGGTGGCTGCAATCGCAGCGATCTTCATGGTTCAAAGCTTTGTAAGGACCACTTACTTCAGCGACCCTGTCACCTTCTGGACCCATGCGGTTAACGGGTCGCCCCATTCAGCCTATGCGAAAACGCTTCTTGGAACCAAAACAGAGGATCCGGCAGAACGGGAACGTCTTTTCAGGGAGGCCCGGGCGATCGACCCAAAACTGAAAAACCTCAATTATTACCTCGGAAAAGTTCTTTTTGACAGGAAAGAGGCAGATACCGCTGAATTTTACCTGCGAAAGGAGGTCGCGAACAACCCGATCCCCGATGCCTACTTTTTACTGGCACAGATCGCTTTCTCCAGGAACAGTTTCGACAGCGCCGCTGTAAACCTCGAAAAAGTTATTGAACTCAACCCGATGGATCCGCAGGCCAACCACAACCTGGTCCTGCTCTATTTTCAACACGGGCATCCGGAGAAGTCCAGGCAGGTCATTCGTGACATGCAGGCCAGGGGAATGGGGGTTGGAGATGACCTTCTTCAGATGGTCAACGGCAAGTGAGTTTCTTGTTTATTTGAAAAGAGGCAGGATCAGCAATGTGAGCGATAATCCGGTGAGGATGAAAACAGTACCCCACCCGATGATGTTCTGAATGGCCTTGTTCGTGTAATTCCCCATGATCTTTTTATTGTTTACCAGCAGGATCATGCAAACCAATACCACCGGCAGCAGGACCCCGTTGATGATCTGCGTCCAGAGGGTGATGGCAATCAGCGGAGCATTCGGGATGAGGATGATGATCACACCGAGGATGATGATCCCGGTATAAAGGATGTAAAACTCAGGAGCCTCCTCCCATTTTTTATCGATTCCGGCTTCAAAACCAAATGCTTCGCAAACGTAAAAAGCGGTGGCCAGCGGAAGGATCGTCGCTGAAAATATAGAGGCAATGAACAGCCCGAATGCAAAAACATTCGAGGAGAGGGCACCGGCCAGCGGTTCGAGCGCCATGGCGGCATCCTTGGCTTCGTTGATCACGATCCCCTTCACATGGAGCGTTGATGCGCAGGCAACGATGATGAAAAATGCGACAACCACCGTAGCGGTGCAGCCAACGACAATATCGATGAGGGTATATTTATAATCCCTGATTTTGAGACCTTTTTCGATTACCGACGATTGCATGTAAAATTGCATCCATGGCGCGATGGTGGTCCCGATGATGCCGATGATAACCATCAGCGACTGTTCGTTGAAATCCATTTGAGGGCGGACAAGCGAATGGCCAATCGCCTTCCAGTCGGGTTTTCCCATCAAAGCAGAAACGACATACATAAGCAGTGAAACGCTGAATATCAAAAAGATGCGTTCAGCCAGCTTGTAATTGCCCTTTACCACCAGGATCCATATCATGAACCCGACAAGGGGGACCGAAATATATTTGCTCACACTGAACACCTCCATGCTCCCGGCAACCCCGGCGAATTCGGTGGTGGTGTTGCCAATGTCGGCCAGCAACAAACCGATAAAAATAAAGAAGGTGACTTTCACCCCGGCATTTTCGCGGATCAGGTCGGCAAGCCCTTTCCCGGTCACGATTCCCATCCTGGCATTCATCTCCTGGATCACGACCAAAACGATGAACGAAGGAATGAGCGTCCATAAAAGTTTATACCCATAGAGCGCGCCGGCAACCGAATAAGTTGTAATTCCGCCGGCATCATTGTCAACGCTGCCTGTGATGATCCCCGGACCAAGAATGGCGAGGAAGAACGCAATATTTTTCCAGATTGATTTACGCCTGCTGGATATAGCCATACCGTAACCCTTTCCTGTTTTACCTGGTCTTTCTTCTGCTTAACAAGTCGTCAACAATGTCTTCCACAACCACCACCCCTTCCATCTGCCGGTCCTTATTGATCACAGGAACAACGAGCAGGTTGTATTTGGAAACGAGTTCGGCCAGCGAATCAACATTGTCGTCATCGAAAACGCTTACCGGGTTTTTCTTCATAACCTCCTTCAATGGCTTCGCCGGATCGGCTATGACGAGTTCCCCGAGTGAAATAGCGGAAAGGAAGCGTTCATGTTTGTCGATCACGATGATGGAATAAATATGGGCCGGTTCGGGCTGCTGCCTCCTGATTTCATCCAGCGTTGCAGCCACGGTGAGGTTCTCGTCAAAAGTATAATAGTCGGTCGACATAAGCGATCCAACGTGCTTATCACGGTATTCAAGCAACTCCCGTACCTCTTCCGACGACTCTTTCTCCATCTCTTCGAGGAGTTTTTCTGCCTTGTCATCACCAAGCACATCGAGAAGGTCGGCCACCTCGTCGGCAGGCATTTTTTCGAGCACATCGGCAACTTTCTCCACCGGGAGGCTCTCCACAATGTGGATCTGGGCGTGGGGTTCGAGCTCTTCAAGCACGTCGGCAGCCTTTTCCTCATCCAGTGAGGCGAATACGTATGTGCGCGATGCCTTGTCGAGATCTTCGATGATATCGGCCAGATCGGATGGATGCAGGGTGTTGAGCCTGGAAAGGGATTTGGAGAGTTTGATGCTGGCATTGGTGAAATCTACCGCTTCAATATCATCCCACAGGATGAATTTCCCGGGTATGTCGATGCTGAACGGGTCGAGCATCGACTGGATCGGCCTGCCGATCCCGATTCGCCGGAGCAACCCGTCGATTCCCACATCCACGGCAATGGCATAGGTGCCCGACGGAATCATCACAAGCCGGATATCATTCACCCGCACCAGTTTCCGTCCGTTGATGTCAACGATCTGCTTGTCCTGGATATTTTCGGCCAGCCACAGGCAATTTGAAAAAGATTCGGGGGAGATATCCCTTGCTTCACCACAGGTGATCCTGAGCTTGCGTTTGAATTTTTTTATCTCGAAGGATGAAAAATCAAGGATCCTGTATTCATTCCCCTTCTTTACCTTGATGGCCACCACACGCGGGCGCACCGGTTCGGCCTCCATCCCCGGCAGGGAACTCTGGTCGATCAGAAAATCCCTGATCTTCCCAAGGACAGTTCCATCTTCGGAAATATATTTATTCCCAAGAATCTGGCTTAAATAGAAGGTAATCTGAGATGTCATATTCGCCTCCTTCTTTTGTTATCCTCTGCAAAGAAGGGCGAATCACCATGATTAAAATCAGGATGGAACCCTACCGGTACAGGGGTGAATTGATCTGATTGCTTCGCGCAGGTCCGTCGTCCATTTGATTGTTGAAAAAATTGCGTTGCAAAGATAGTTCAAACTTCCTTACTTTTGCTAAAATTAAACTCCCGGTTATGACAGAAAAAATACTCGTTATCGGATGTTCCGGACAGATCGGCTCGGAACTCACACTCGAACTGCGCAAAATTTACGGCGAATCAAAGGTAATTGCAACCGATATCCGCCCTGCCCCTCCTGAAGTTGCCGGAACAGGCCCGTTTGAAATCCTGGATGTACTTGATGCTTCCAAACTCCACCTGATCCTTGAACACGAAAAAATCACCCAGGTCTACCATCTTGCGGCAATTCTTTCGGGGAATGCTGAAAAACGGCCACTCGCGTCGTGGGACATCAACATGCGCAGCCTGATGAATGTGCTCGAACTGGCCCGCGAACTGAAAATCCCGAAGATCTTCTGGCCCTCCTCCATTGCGGTATTCGGCCCCTCCACCCCGCGCTTGGATACCCCGCAATACACCATCATGGAACCCAATACGGTTTATGGCATAAGCAAGCTGGCAGGTGAACGATGGATTGAGTATTACTTCAACAAATACGGCGTGGATACCCGCAGCCTGCGCTACCCCGGGTTGATCAGTTATAAAACCGAAGCCGGCGGCGGAACCACCGATTACGCTGTCGAAATTTTCTATGAAGCCGTCAGGCACAAGAAATACGAGTGCTTCCTGGGGCCGGAATCAGCCCTCCCGATGATGTTCATGCCCGATGCCATCCGTGCTACCATCGAGGTGATGCAGGCCGATGCTGCCAAACTGACCCTGCGCTCGAGTTACAATGTTGCAGGCATTTGCTTCACCCCGCAAATTCTGGCCGCGGAGATTAAAAAACACATCCCTGAATTCGAGATCACCTACAAACCCGACTTCCGCCAGGCCATCGCCGATTCCTGGCCGGCATGTATCAACGATGAAGTTGCCAGGAAAGACTGGGGTCTCCACTATGATTACGACCTGGCTAAAATGACGGAGGTGATGCTTGCAGAGGTTGCCAGGAAACTTGCATAAACCCAAAATCCATGAAAAGAATAGCGATCTTTTGCGACGGAACCTGGAATACCCCTGATAAACAGGAAGACGGAAAACGATGCCAGACCAATGTCGTTAAAATGGCCAACGCGCTGAGCACCCGGTCGGCCGACGGTACCGTTCAAAAACTCTATTACGAGATCGGAATCGGCGCCGAAGGAAGCCCGCTGAAAAAAGTCTATGATGGCGCCACCGGCACCGGAATTTCAGCAAACATTCTCCAGGCCTACGCGTTCATCATGAACAATTTCGAGATCGGCGACGAACTCTTTTTGTTCGGGTTCAGCCGTGGAGCCTTTACTGTTCGAAGTCTGTCGGGACTGATCAGGAACTCGGGAATCCTGGATATAAGAAATGCGGATAAAATCGGGAAGGCATACGAATTATATCGTTCGCGGCATCCGACCTACCATCCCAAATCGGAGGAAGCAACCCTCTTCAGGAAGACCTTTGCTGTGGAAGAGTCGACAAAAATAAAATTCATTGGGGTCTGGGATACAGTAGGAGCATTGGGAAACCCGCTTTTTCTCCATGGAATTACCAGCGGCCGCAATGAGTTTCACGACACGGATCTCTCCTCGAAAATTGAAAACGCCTTTCACGCGCTTGCCATCGATGAGAAAAGATCAAATTTCAAAGCCGCATTGTGGCACCAGCAGCCCGGTGTTACGGGTCAGACGCTCGAACAGGTCTGGTTTGCAGGGGTCCACTCCGATGTAGGCGGCGGATATGCTGAAACCGCCTTGTCAGATATCCCTTTGCAATGGATGCTTGAAAAAGCCAGGAGTTGCAACCTCAGTTTTGAGCCGCTGGAACTCCACCCCGATCCCATGGGACTGAAACATGAATCGATGACCTGGTATTACAAACTGAACGGGACTTACCACCGTCCGGTCAGCATAAACATACCCGGCAAAGGTGATACCAATGAGCAGTTGCACGCGTCGGTGGTGGAAAGATATCAAAAAGACCCGAGCTACAGGCCCGAAAACCTGGCCCGCTATTTTCCGGCTGCCGAAAAACAATAGATCCACCCGTCGTACCCGGCCACTACCAGGCGGCCCCCGGCCAAGGCGGGAGTTCCGAATATTCCTCCTAGTTTTTCATACATCCCTACCAGTTGAACGGGTGTAGAGATCAGTTTGCCAATGTCATCGCGGAAGGTATCATCCGGGTTCAGCCATTTAAGGTGGTTGGCCTTGTAGCCATCGAGTTCAATGGTCCACAGGATTTTGCCGGACGAGAGGTCTACGCCGTGAACCTTTCCGGCCAGTGTTCCGAAATAACCGACCTTTTTGCCGATGGCACATCCACCGAAGATGTTGAAACCCGCTTCGGTCTTCCACTCCTCCTTGCCATTGCGAATGTTCAGGGCAAACAGCTGCCGGTCGTCGGAAGTGCCGACATAAATAACCGAATCGTTCAGTGTAACGGGCAGTGCCCAGCCTTCGGGGAATTGTTTCATCCAGTCGCAATGACCGCCCATCATATCCACTGCGTATAAGTTATAATCCCGGGATCCTGCGAAGACCATCCCCCCTGCAACAACCGGGTTTCCCATCACCTCACCCTTCGGGAAATAGCTGTTCCCGGTTGTCTTGAACTTCCACACCAGGTTCCCTGTGCGGGTGTCGAGCGAATAGAGATTCCCGTCAAACGAACCCGCGTAAACCCTTCCCCGGCTGATCACCGGTTTTGTATGCACCACGTCGCCGGTCTGATACTTCCATTTCATAAATCCGTCGTTGATCGACACGGCAAAAATGTATCCGCCCGAACCGAAATAAATGGTCGTATCCTCAATCACAGGTGTGGATTGGAAATAATCGGCATAATCGTTCTGGCGTTCGCCCATAAAACCGTTGAGGGTGCGGAAATAGCCGTAAACACGCCCCGAGTCCTGGTCCATGGTATAAAGAATCCCTTCACCACTCAGCAGGAAGAGATATTTGTAGGCAAGGCAAACCGACGACCGCAGCGGCGCCCCGGTAAGGTGTTTCCATTTTACTTTGCCGGTGACCAGGTCAATTGCATACAGGGTGCTGTCGAGGCTGGAAACGAACACCGTGCTGTCGCCGATCACCGGGGCGCCCACCACCGGGCCGTTCGTTTTAAATTTCCATAACAGGGAAGGCTTTGCTTCGAGATCGCCCGGCTGGTTTGAAGGTTTTACCGCCTGGCTGAAACCCTGGCTGAAGAACAACATCATCAATATCAACAACTTTGATTTCATAGGTGTGTTTGTTTGAGACAAAGGTACAATTATTCAAAAAGCAGACAAGCAAACAGGTTATCCAGACATCCTGACAAGTTCGAGGATGGTTTTCCAGTTTCGGGTAGTGGCCTCAACTTTCAGTTTCTTCTCGAAAAAGGTGTTGCTCAGCTTCGTATTGCCGTAACCGCCGGGACAAAAGAGATAAACGGCTTTGCCTGCGAGGTAAAATTCATCGGGTAAATATTCCTCCTTCCCGATACCATCAATAAGTTTCCCGTCAGGTTCTTCAGACAAAAATGTGACATGAAGTTTTGCAACATCTTCCTGCCTTTGATTGAGGAACCGGTTATTCTCTGAAATGATCCTCAGTTCGTCTGCCCTGATTACCAACACCGGCACCCCGAAACCAAATGTTTCCATAATCCCCTCCGAAATAATTTTGTTCATCCTTTCCGGGTTTCCGGGTTCACATTCAAACACAACATTCCCGCTCTGGATATAGGTCAGGACATTGCTGAAGCCAAGACTAACGAACATCTCCTGCAAGAGCTTCATCTTGATCAGCTTATGTCCGCTTACGTTGATTCCCCGCAGGATTGAAATGTATTTTTCCATATTCTTCAATTTACTTTACCGGCATTGTTGTATAACTTCCGTTTTCGGAATCCCCACCGAAATCAATTATCCGGCTCATTGGTTTGGGCTTTGGTTCAGCATGATCCGGTACTGGACGATATGAAAAATATTTGCAAAGGTCCAGTAGAGGACCATCCCTGACGGGAAGGAATAAAATAACAGGAAAAACATCAGTGTCATTGCGACAAGAAAAAAATTCTGCAGCCCCTGTTCTTTCTTTTCTGCCGTTGGAGCCGGTGCCAGTTTGAATGACAGAAGGGTGAAAAATGACATGAGGACGGGTAGCAGGTTGAAATAATTTCCCAGCAACGGGATGTTGAATCCGAAAGGAAACAGGTTGTCGGGCAGAGCCAGTGAATGGATCCATAAAAAACCGGCATCGCGTAATTCAATGGCTTCTCCCAGCACATGAAAAAGTGCTACCAGGATGGGAAGCTGGATAAGCACGATTCCCAGGGGTTTCAGCCCGGCAAACGGGCTTACCTGGTGCTTTTTATACAACTGCAGAATTCTTTCACTCTGCTCTCCGCCTTTATAGGTCCGCTTGATTTGCTGAAGTTCAGGCGACATTTGCTTTTGAGCTTCGACAAACCGCTTTTGACTGGCCATCGCCAGTTTTGATAGCGGGTACAAAGCTATTCGTACGATCAATGCCAGCAAAATGATGGACAAACCCCAGCTTGGAACGATAAAATGAATGGAGGTAAGCAGAAAAAGCAAGCCAAAACAAATCCATCTCATCCAGCCCCAGAGTGCTGAAAAAAGCAATGAATTCGAATCAACAGGCCCAGCGGCCGCAAACACCTTGAAATAAAATAAAAAGACCACTGCCAGGAACAGTAGCCTTTTCATGATGCCTATCCTCCGCTTCCCGGAAGAATCACTTTTTGCTGTCACCTGCCTTTTCTGAAAGATCTGTATTGGTATTTTTTCTGATTCCGAAAAACTTCAGGATACGGTGCCAGAAGAGTTTAACCGCGATTCCCGCCCCCACCACACTGGCAACAAGCGCCTGTAAAACAATGCTTCCGGTTCCGGGGTCAATGTAGACCAGGATATGAAACATAGACGACAACAATGGAATTTGCAACAAACACAGTAAGATGTACATGATTTAGTTTTTAACCGGATGGGCCATGACAACTCTCAAAACCATCATCCAGACAGCAAAATTAAAAATTATTTACTTTCTTTTCATCCTGAATATGGTTCTTTCAGAATCTATGACCTTTTCCTTATCCCGGATATTGTAAAAAACCTCAAACTCTTTTACGAAGGATAATTCGTTATACTCTCCAAAAATATCCCTTCTTGTCTCGAGCAATCTCTTCACCTGTGAATCAGATTTTGGGACAAACTCAATAACCAGGTTCTCACTCAATTCACTCAGAAATTTGGCTATCCTGTTCAAAGGCAGATTGTTTGAAATGGCCAAATGGTGGACCAGGGCAAGGGCTATCACTGCTTCAGGCATTGGCCGTTGCCTTATCCCCATTCTTTCCTCGCAATTCCAGCCAATGGAAGGTGAGGGATTGGTCAGATCCATCACCAGGGGCATCAGGTTGGCGATTTTCTGTTGCCTGATTGAGTTATAATTGGCCTCAACTGCCAGCGGATCGATGTCAAAAGCGATGCAGTTCACTCCCTGGTGGCTGGCTATCCGGGTGAATTCTCCCGTATTTGCGCCCAGGTCCCAGAGTGTTCCCGGGTTTATTTCTTTAACATACCTGCCGATGATCTCTTTTTTATGTTCAAATGACCGGTCGGTGTAGTTTGTGAACGTATAATATTCACCCCATTCGGTATTCTGCTTTTTGAGTTTGAAGTTCCTTACCGTCCCGATCAAACTTACAATAAGTGCAACAAGGTTTGATTGTTTGATTTTCACGTTTTTTCCGGCCGATCCTTTGTTTTCATATTTTGCCTGGGTTTTTGCATGAAGATGCAGATGCATCAGGGTTGAAAAACTCAGCCTGGTTTTAAAGGGGAGCAGCCTGCTGGCAAGGTCAAGCGGGACGCCATCAAGGTACAACTTCAGCAATTGATTTAACCGGATATCCGTGTAACTCATCAAGGCCAATGGAGCCAGGAAATGTTGGCAAAATTGTTTGTAAGCCTCCCAGGGTTTGCCTTCCTGGTAAATTTCAAATGAAAGCGTATCAATAAAAACAGGTCTTCCCTGGTGAAATTGAATGTTATAGGCACTGGCATCCTTAAGTGTCATGCCATGCTGCAACGCGGTTTTTTGAATTTCCAGGGTGGCAACTGCAGCATCTTTCAACTGGCTGAAACACCATTCATATGCATAGGTGATGACCCCGACCTTTTCAGGTTCGATCACCTTGTACGCAGATGCTGTGAGTCCATTGTGTCCGGCAATTTCTTTATGAGGGATGAGCAGCCTCTTTTCTACAAGCGCATTGTACAGGCCCGAACTCATCAGGTGATCGTAATCTTTTTGACAACAGGCATTGACCTGCCGTAGGAGTCGGCTTCCTTCATAAAAAAGAAATCCGCATGGGTCACGGAAGGAGCTTCTCAGAATGTTGTTCTGAACCATTTTAGTCGTTGTTTTGCATATTACTTTTGCTCCAAACTTTCCACCTATGGGCCTACTTTAATAACCTTATCAGTGTAAACAATTCCAACCTGATTCCCTTTGACGGTGTATAAACCCAACTGATAATTGCCATTTCCCATATTCTCCGTTGGAATTTTAGCTTGAAAACCACACGAGTCCAGGTTTAATCCGGTTGTGGCAAAATAGCTGGTCACATCTTTTCTGATCTGTGGACAAACATCGAAAATTCGAACATTTTCGTTCTGCTTTAACAAAATATACGATTTCAAACTTGCCGTATTCATTCCCGTGCAATAACCCCATCCGCTTATAATGAGCTTATTATTCAAAACACAAACCGTTTCAAAATTATAATTGACTTTACATGTAGGCTCTTTCAGGGTTAGTGATAGTTGATTGGAATTTGACACTGAATCCAATTCTGACACTGAATTGTCTATAGTAACTTCTCCATCGGCTATTTTTAATTCTTTTAAAGACATCGTAAAATATTTACCTGTTACATCCCAAATGGCAAATCCAATCTGATAGGTACTTTCGTTTAAAAAATAGCTGGGAATATTGGTTTCAAATCCATGATTATGCATCCCTCCTGCAATATAAAAAAAATCAGTGACATCAGGCCGGCTAATGCTATCATTTTCTATTTTAAAAATAAGGGTATTGCTAATTGACCTAAGTACCAGAAAAAGCTCTCTGTCCTTTTTTACAGTATTTTCCCGGAAAGCCCATCCCTTTATCAACAAAGCATCCTTCCACTTTAATTTTTCCCTGTATACTGCATCAATGGCGAATTTAATTTTATTCGTTTCCGATGGCAAAATAATCCTGGCAATCCTTGCTTCGTGATCTGTTTTAATTAAAACATTAAATATATAATTGGCAGAGAAAAGATAAGCTACAAAAAAAAGGAGTGCGAATACA